>ENA-UOUE01000337-UOUE01000337.1-compost-metagenome-genome-assembly--contig:-NODE-337-length-39470-cov-18.055340_pt1 | contig 39470 bp, 21 predicted proteins | sample MGYA00238146_ERZ747223 | MGnify/ENA primary metagenome ERZ747223 (study PRJEB28781, sample SAMN06268865) | compost metagenome | isolation source: single cell | place: USA: California, Emeryville, Joint...
GTCACATTGGAGCTTCTGATAAGCGCAGCGAATTTCTGGTCGTCGGTTTCTAACTCAAGCTGCGTTTTGATTTTTCCGATGATTTCATTGTTCATTTTGTGGCTTGGCATTCCCAGAGGCGTTGAAAGGTAGAGATTCTCACACAAACTGAGGAACCTAGAGCCTCCTTCCTTTCTCCTCTCCAGCACTGAATCGAAAAGGTAGTCTCCCATGCTGTGGACAACATTATACGAGCGAGATTTCAATTCCATGAGGACAGGGTTGGTAATTTCTGAGGAAGCGACGAGGAAATTAGGGTACTGCTGATGGTTCTGGGAAAGCAATGTGAAGTTCAAATAAGAGAGATTTTTCAAGAATTTCTGCGCTGGGTTGGCGATTTCTCTGTCCTCGACGCCCGAGAGCTCCAACAGCACAGTGAATAAATCGCATTCCATCAGCAACTCAATAACCACCATCAAATAGTAGTTGATTAAGTTCTGCACTTGGAAGTCATAGTTACGCTTCGGGATGTTTTTGATACCGATTGTTAAAATTTCGTTTAGGATGTCATAAATTGCGTTACGAATAAGCGGTTTAATCGGCTGCCTGAGAGCAGTAATAAGCGATTTCAGCGAGGTTCTATCGTGGCCGAGGTAGATCAGACCAGTCCAGCTTTTCAGCATCATTACAATAGCTTTTTTTGCGATTTCCAACTGATTTTCGAATCGCACGAGGTGGTCTTTTTTACCATCGCGAGTTTCAACAGGATAATCAACATCGGTAAACAGAGAAAAGATACGAGTCAGATCCAGATGAGGTTTAATGACTGATCGTGTGTTCGGGTCGTTCAAAAGGTAAATTAGGGTTAAAATGATCGAATGAGAGAGTTCGCGGCAGTTTGGGTCAACAGATAGGTCAATTAGGGTTTTGATTCCGCCTGACCAGCCTGATAGCTCTGGGTTTGCCATGGAAAGTATTCTGAGAGACTCAACGGCTGCTTTTCTGATGAGTTCATCCTGGCATTCTGTTAGACCGACGATAGAGTTGACCAGGAGCTTTGGGAAAGACTTGGCATCGACCTCGATCCATTTGCGTATCAATTTGAGCGTTTGAATGGTTTCGTCGGTAGTATCGGGTTTAATTTCACGGTCGAGGTTTTTCGCGAGGAAGATATAAACATGCTTTGAGCGGAGATATTGGAGAGCAGGAGCCGAATCGAGGATATAGCGGAGTGCTTTAAGAGTGTTTATTCTGCAATTGCGGTCCTTATCGTTAATAAAGCTACGGAGGATTGCGATTAAGGACTCAGAGGCAAGTTTTGCAATTGACTGGGAATTTTCCGAGAGAGCCTTCACGTACTTGACTAATTCATTGAGAAGAGTACCTTTGTTAGCTTCGAGTTCTGGAGTCCCCGCGTTCTTGGCGAAAAAGCGAATTATTTTGAGACTTCGCGACAAGTAGTCTTTATCAGCCATGACTTTGTCGATTTATTGAGTTTTGAGTAAATTATTATATATATCAACTTCCTTATATCAATAAATGGTAGTTTGAGAACATATCGTGATTATCTTTTTTTTAATACAGGATCCAGAGAGTGACCCAAGGAAAGAAAAAGAAAGAGCTAGTGCTTTAGGTTGGGGTTGCTACAAAGAAAAATCGAAGGGAGTCTTTATTACTCCATATGGAACTCTTTCTTAGCTCCCATAAGCATTTCAAAAATTAACTTTCAGGAGAAGAGAAGCTTTTCCTAAGTATTTTTCGTTTTCTTTCTTTTATAAAACAATTAGAGGGCAAGAAATAACCAGTACTTGTATTTTTTACAAAATCAAGAAAAATCATCCGAGAAATCATTGCGGGGGTCTTTTTATCTTTCTTAAATTTGTGTGTTTGTAAAAATCTCCTGTAAAAAGCTTCCAGTGCATTTGTTAGAAATGAAAACAGTGACCTTTGAGATTTTGAGAACTGGATAATAAGTAGTTTTTCATGAATGTATCATTCAGAAAATAATCTTTCTCAACTCACAGAATTCGTTCAACCTAAAGATCATAAATTAAATCTAAGTTGATTTTTTAGCATAATTTCTGCAAAAGAATTTGACCCTCTGAGGAACGTTAAATAATTTTCTCGGGTAAGAATGGGCTATGCGTCATCCGAGAAACATCACATCAAGAAAGGAGTTTAAAAACAAACGCTATTGATAACTCCAAGCTATCATAAAATAGGATGTCGTAGTTCCGTAATTTAAAATGGACTCATGAAATGAATACGCAGAATATAATAGGCCTCTCTCTATGTACATTATTATATAACTTGGCAGAAATAGTCAGGCAAATTTTGAAAATTCTATCATTTCTAAAATGTTAGAAATGGGAAACAAATCAACTTTAAAATATAGGCTTTATAGGTATTCCACCCAGAGAATCACTCTCCACTCTTTCATAAAATCCAACAAATCTCTATGACAGGTGTGTTTACTACACATGTTGGACCATTATATTTTCGATCTCAGAAATATTGCAAATTTGAGAGACCAGCCTCCACTCATAATCCACTAGAGAAAAATTCAATTAGGATTCAAGCTCGATATCGCACAATAAATATGTTAGCAGGCGCTTCATATATAGAAATTACTTTGATAAAATAATTATAAATTCCAACATGTATGTAACTGTTTATGTTTTGAGATGCAATCTCCATAACTAATCACAAAAACAGCATCTCACTTCTCCTTCAACTTGAACGAATGACTTGTGCAATATCATTTCGCTAAAATTTGCTCTCAAGCAAACAATGGTCTGTGAGTGAATGTGTTGTAGTCGACCTTAATTTCGGGTTTGGCAAGAGCAGCAGTAATGCCTGAGATGAAACCTTGTCTTTCTTCAGTATCACCCTCAGCAGGAACTTGTGGTTTTGTGAATTTCTTTGAAGCCCACCAGTAGATCAAACCTGCCACAAGTGCGCCAGAGAATGGACCAACATAGAACACCCATTGGTTTGTCCATGTCTTAGTGATCAAAGCTGGACCGAAAACTCTCGCTGGGTTAAGAGCAGTCACATTATTTGGAGCAGCAGCGAAAATTGACAAAGCAACGACACCTCCAAGAGCGAGGAAGAGGACGTTCGCGGTAAGTCTTCTGTCGGAAGTCACGATAAGGAATAAGGTTGTAAACACGAAGGTATAGAGGATTTCGTTGAAGATGGTGTTGCCGACAGTGGAATCAGCCATAACTTGAGGGAATCCAAGGATACTTTTGCTAGTAGCGGCAGTTTGCAATACAGTAGAAGAGAGGCCTTTTAAGATTGAAGCGCCAACGATACTTCCAAGCAACTGGGAGATCACGAAGAATAAGGTGACAAGCCAGTTTTGTCGGCGAATAATCCAAGCGGTGATGGTGATAGCAGGGTTAAATTGAGGGACATAGTATCTGCCAAAAATGTAGATCAAGACTCCGAGAATGATGCCGTGAGTAAGAGCAACATCAGTGGAATTAGCATTTTCAGCGTCTAATTGGAGGACAACGTAGCCGCCGGTGTAAACAATGAGAGCGACTCCGAGAAATTCAGCGAGAAACTCGCTCCATCTGAGGGCATGCCAGATGTTCTTCTTTGGTTCAGGGGTTGGGCCGGTGGAGGTCTGGGGTCTCATAGTTTTCTAAATTGAAAAATTACGTTTTGATTCCGTTCTGTATCTGCGTAATTAAGCAACTCAAATTCGTTTCCTCAAAACGAATTTATTACGCTTGCTTCAATTAATTCAGATATCCAATAACAACGCAAAGGGAGTCATAACCCCTCCATATCCAACAAATTGGATCTGAAATATAAATGAGACTATTTCGAGATTCCCAAATGAATAAGTAAGCCAGTCTCCTACTATAGCGAGTCCCTATCCAGATCCCGGAGTGAACTACGCATTAAAATCAAAATATTTAATCGAAAATAGCACGAGAAGGAACCAATTTTCTCATATTGAAATATAAGTGCAACGACCTGGATGCAATTCCTGACGACCTTTGAAAAATTCCTCAATCTCATTTTGTTTCATCTAATTTATCATCGATATGCGTTATTTATGAAGGCTTCAATGAGTTACTCATATTTTCTGCTTGATGAGTTACTTAACACAATTCATTAAAAATTCGCACAGAAAAAGCTCTCTTAATGGAAAAAAATTAAAAATAAGGTTCTACCCTTGCTTAAAAGGATTTATTGATAAGTAGACTCTATCTTAATTAGAAGTGGTTGAGAGGGTTTTTGCTAATAAGAATCTTGTTAGTTTCATTGTATTGTTTTCAAATTTCTTTCACCTTCCATGAGCCAAGTCGCTCTGTTTCCAGGGCAGTTTACCCTTCTCGGCTATATTTCTGCCAGCTCACATAATTCTTTCTTTGCGAGGCTCAAAATATTCTCCAGAATCATTTTAGCTGAATGGAGCCTCGAACCCTCATCAGCACATCAATAATCTTGTCCTATTGCTTTTTCATAAATTTTCGGAATGTTTTTCAAGGTCTTTAATGCAACTCTCTCAGAAAGTAGAAACAAATATACAGATTTCAACTCTCAAAGTGCCTCAAACTATTTTATTCATCCTTCATCAAATTATCCGTGACCAAATAAAGTTTGAAGCGAGTTTCTTTGCAGTAAGAGTCTTCTTGCGTCTAATCGTTGCTTAGTTGTTCTCAAATGATTTTCTGAACTTTGCTGCAGGGTCCTCTTCGTAATACTTCGGGAATCGTTTTTCGAAGAGCTTTTGTGAGAGAGCAGTGATATCTTTCGACTTATCTGTTAAAAAGTCGTACTGCTCTTGGCTGTCTAGATAAAGAACGGTTTTCCTCTCGAATCTTGGTCTCGTGAAAGCCTCGATATCCTTAAACTCGGTCTGTTTCCTGAAGTAATTGTAGAGGTCATTTCCAGTGAAGTTGGGTCCCAGTTCTTCGAACTTGCGAATCGGAGTGATATAATTTAACAAGACGTCTTCCAGCTTCATTTCTTCTTATTAGGCAGCCTTTCAATAATTTTAAAGTTCTAATATGATGTAATTATTTTCTTCAAAGCACCTCTAATAATTGAGATTTCTTAGAATGAACCTTTTGGAAATTCTCAACTAAAATTAAGTTAGCAGCGTGGAGAACGCAGTTAGCTGGTATCAAACCACAGCCACAACATGAAGAGTAGCGATATCATCAAATCCAAATCGTAGAATTTCGCTCATCCAGAATCATGGATTGATCTTATCATTTCACAGGACTACTCGTCAAGGAAGAGGCTGAAGTAACCAATCCTAATTCATGAGATATCTGCAAATAGGTATAAATATCAATGTTATTTCTTTAATGAAGGAGGATTTTTGAAGTTAGAAAACGTCATTCAATTCAGAATAACTCACTATCCTTGAAAAATCCGTAGATACCATAGCCAAAGAATTTAGATTTCTCAAATATAGACCTTATGTATGTTTATAAGTAACTTCTTCTAAACTAAATAGGAATTCCAAGCTCTATCGCTTTATCTTGAAGATTCTTTATCTTCGCGTCTTTCAGATTTACAAATTGTTCGAGCTTCTTTATTTGAATTTCCAAAGCCTATCCATCCATAACACAGAAAAAAACTCTTAAGCAAATACAATGGGAAACAAAATTTTACCTCAATTTTCTCTCGTAGACGAATGACAACATCATCTCTTCCAAGCTCATCCCTTTCAACAGGTATTTCTCTTGGTATTATTAATGGTTGCGTCAGCGAAGTCGCGAAACAAATTATCAAATTACACTTTATAAAGTTCCTTTGGGTCAAAATATTTCTCTTTGCTTGGCGATCCTTGAGGGCTGCTCTTTTTAGGACTGCCTGAAAGTTGCCGGGAATGGCCTCTTTCTTGATAGTTCATCATGCAATTTCTAATAAATTTTATCGTCCTCTCTATTGCTTCTGGCTGGCATGTGATGATATCTTCGATATCCTGTTCGGAAACCTGGAAACCCATCTTCTTGAAGACCTTTCCTAGAAAGAGTTAGCTATAAAGGCAAGTGAGGGGGTTACGGTTCAGAGTATTCCAGTTGCTCTTCTTGCCAGACATGGAATGGGCGGCATTGTAGTTATGGAGCTCGATTAATTTAGGGAAGTGGTGTGCGATCACCTCTGCCATAAGGACGCCGTCAGAAAAATCTCGAGCCATGTTTTTCTTTGGTCTGGAGAGAGGAATTTCGTCGACCCAATTGTAAATTTCGTTAAGGTCATCCTCAGACAGTGAAGCATGATTCATTTCCATTAAAAATGAGGGAGTTGATTTTTCGCAATTTTACAAGATAAATAAAATTAATAAGTTCATTTAATAACAGAAAAATTCTTTTTGCTCTTACCTTTCAGGCCGAGAGGATAAATTTCCTGTGTTTGTGGTTCATCTCATCTTAATCATTATTGTATTCCTGAAATAAACTGATTATTTGAAAAAGAATGTTATTAATTTTTAATATGATTTGTATTTTTTTTTTTATTCTGAATTTAGTGAAATGTGAAAATGACCCCGACACAATACACCCGAAAGCATGAGTCTTCGGACATTTCGAAACACCTTGTAAGAAATTGTTGAACTTTCGATGCTGGACTATCAATGAAAAACAGCGAATTAAAATAAATGCGACGAATAATGAATGCTTACAGTAATTGTCAGCAAAGTCAATTTTTTAGCTTTGACGAAAAATATGTAGAATGTCCATATATTGATTTTGGATAGAAGTCAAAAATTTAGCACCATTACTAATTTCCAAACTCCTTAGAGTCAATTCATTTGGTATTATCTCAAAAATAGTCCACCATTATAATTAAACTTGACCTACTTTCAGATGTAGCAATATGTTTGGCCACCTTTTCTTGAGCGCTTTTTCTCCTTGCGAGTCTACCTCATTGCAGGTCAAAACTATTTCCGTGAGGTTTTTCCAGGACCCATTGTAGCTTAATGCCACAGCTCCCGAATCTCCAATTTTATTGTCTGCTAAATCCAATGTCATGAGGTTCGTCCAGGCTTTATTCGTACCCAAAACACTCGCTCCCTGATCGCCAATCGAGTTACTTGACAAAAAGAGCGTTGTCAAATGTACCCAGGTGCTGTTATTACTTAAAGCCGCAACTCCTCCGTCACCAAGCGAGTTCGCTTCTAACCCTAATATCTTTAAGCTCGTCCATATTGTATTGCTACTCAGCGCTTTCGCTCCTTCTGCGCAGATGAAATTATTTCCCAGATACAATTTTGTGAGGTTTGTCCACGTTTTGTTCTGACTCAAAAGAACTGCTCCCTGTCTCCCAATGGGGTGCTTGATGTCACTTAATGGCTCAATTTCAAAATTAATTTCTTTAACATTCAAAACGTCCTTCTTGCTCAAAAGTTCTTTCATTTGGGGATGGAGCTGGTCAATAGATAACATATCGTCCTCAGCCTTTAGTATCGCACAGTTCTTGATATCGTTACTATCCTTCCTTTTTGCTCTCTTTGATACTTCAGCAGTGAGCAGATTTCTCAATTCATGCTCATCCTGGTCTTTGAGCTCAAGGAATTTTATGATTTCTTGAATTCTCGGCCTTTCCATAGTATTTTTGTCAAGCATCATCGCCAGAATACTCTTGATGTAACGAGTGAAGATTTTCTCGTCTAATTCCGGACTCTGGAGGAGAGCGTTCCGAAGAAAACCATCGTAGAAGTTGGGAAAATTTATTAAGTAGTTTTCTATCTCCTGCTTTTTAATACCATAGAGCTCGAGAAGTCCCAAGGCCAAATCATAAACGCAGGCTCTTTCTGCTATAGTTTCAATGAATTCGGTTGTGTTTTCCAACAATACTCGGTTCATGTTTTTGTTTTGAGCTTCTTCAGCTAACATCGGCATCCAAACGACTTGATTCCAGTCTTGCAGAAAATATACCGGAGTTGCATCGCTATTCCCGGTTTCTTTCTCTGGAAAACTAGTTTTGTCGTTATTGCTTTGAATTTGATACATTCTTGATTTAGAGAGACAGAGTTCTCCTGTTCCTTTGCCAACGATGTAACCTATATCAGTTAGAAGGTTTTTGAGGAGCTTCGAAATATTTAGTGTGGGAGATTCTGGCAAGAGCGAAGCATTAGGCTTCATCGCATAGCAAATCACTCCTTGAAAGAACTCTAAAGTGTCTAAAATGATGCTACCGGCATGAAGTGAGCACAAACGGAAGGTTTCTTGTAGGAATAGAGTCGTTGTGAGGTTGATGTTTGTCTTAGCAAATATTGAATTGAGGTTCAGTACTCTTATGTGATGAATTTCGTTGGTTAGTAGGGATTTGGCTTGAAAGACAAGATATCCTGAAGTTTCTTGGTTTTCGGTGCTCAATAGTTTCAAGTCTGCATAACGTAAACGAATATTGGGTGTTAGTTGCACAGTAGATGCACCAGAATTGATGAACATTTTATTTCCTGGTTGATTAGTTAATTTAAAAATTTGCTCAAGAAGAATATCGTTTATTCAATGGATTGCTGATGTCAAGAAAATCTTGGATGGTCACTTCAACATGAACTTATGGATGGAAGTTGTGGTGTTGTGGAAAATTTCTTAATGGATCTTGAGAAATTTCTTGTTCCCTTCATATTCTGAAGGAAAACATTATGGATGTGGCTAGAACACTCATAGTCTCATTGGATTTGATGAGTCCAAAAATGTAAGGTAATGCATCAGGTAAGAAACCTGTCGACAAGCTTTTGAAGTCTTTTCCAGATAGTCTCATACATCGACTGACAGTAAACAATCTTGGGGCTTTCAGAAATGGTGTGTGAGCACAATGGGCAACGGGTAATAGGCCACTATCAAACATTTCATAAGGTGACAGGGTAGACAATTAATTTGGTTTCAATGTAAGATAGAGGACATTAGAGTCAAAAACCAGAGTTTCAAGAGATTCGTGAATTTTGTGAACCCTGCACATTAACTTCTTATTCAAGGATTAGCTCAAAATCAAAGCAACAATCTAATCTTGTTCTGGGATGCTAGTAAGAGAGTACAATAATAGAGTATCTGTCAGAATATTTACCGTCTTTAATTTCTTTAAAAGAGATTGAACCCCATATTTTGTTTATGTTATTTGAAATAACATTGCATCTAAGTTCTATTTGCACAGGAGTTAGAGATCGCATCCACTAGATGCTGGGTTATAGTTGCAACTCAAATCATAAAATACTTCCTTATTATGAAGATTACCAAATCATTTCTCGTTCCGTAAGGATCGTTTGAGCTTAAAGCGCTTGTCTGATAATGCAAAATCAAATTATAATTCTTTTAGGTGATCGTCACATTTTTCTTATTCGTTTTCCATTTATAGAACTACCTCACGAAGACATAAGCAAATTGTGAAGGAATGAAAAATTTTGAGTGAGGTGATTGCCTCTGTGATTGGCAAATTGAGCCTATTGAAAAATTAAATTTGCTTATCAGAGTCAAATACCTTTGCGGTGTTAAGACTAGTATTTAACTTAAAGTTACGGAATTAAACGCAACGCTCTCAGCTCTCAGTGCATAGGAACCTGCACGCCAACGAATCAAGGGAGCACTAGTACTGAGAAAGCGTCGGATTGGGACACACTAAAAGGTCTGTAGCTATAAGATATGAAAAAATGTTTATTACTATCATGTGTTTGGATTAAGAGAAAAAGTATACCACCGAAAATTAAGAAAGCCTTCATTAACTATCCTCATATCTGGCGCAGCGTGCCGCCGATAGCATATGTAGAATGAAACTCTCTGATGACTGCGAGAATTTAGGGCAATACTATAAAATGGCGCGAAGGTATTTAAATAAAGTAGTTGGCATTAGAAATCGGCGCAAAGGCACTAGTCCTCTATTATTCAGATTGACCATTGATTTAACAAGTCATGATGGCCCATGTTTCATTGAGAACTGCAGTCATTCTTTCTCAGGCATAGTCTGATGACTCTTCAGGGTATTATCCCTTGAAGGAACCCGCATTAAAAAACCAAAAACCCCTTCCAGAAGGAATTTAAATTCTTTATGGGAATAATTTCAGAGGGTAATTGTTCAAATTATTCCATTAATAAAATCAACTAACATCACATGTTTATTGTTCTCAGAGATAGTATTCGGACAGGCATTATCGAGTTAATAACTTGTTAATAAGCCCTACTGGATGCACTGGCTACTCAATGAGAACAAAACAACCTGGTGGCATATGCTTCCATCGATCCAATTCACGTTTTTCATAAGTCTTGGAGGTCTTTCAGCTGCATTAAGTGATTCCGAGCATCATCTGCACGCAAACATCAACATCTCGTGAGAAGCTACCTAATTTCAAAATTTAAAGCTATTAAGTCGGCAAAACTATTTTGTTCCCACACCTATTAGAATATAAGACCATATTTAGTGGCTTAGCACTATAGAATCGTCTCGAAAATATTGTTAAGCACTATTTTACGAATAGAATTTTTCGGAAGAATCTGAAAAAAAAGAAAAGAAAATTAAAATCATCGAAGACTTCACAAAAGCCCGAAGTAAAATATGATAATGTAAACCTAATCAATCCACCAAAAAGCCCTTATTGCTTAAGCAATGAGCTTTTTTGATCGGTCATGAAGAAATTAGAGCATTGACACCATCATATGAAAAGGGTCAGTCGCGCCTTTCAGGTGTGAAATTTGTCTTTCGATGGCAAAAGTTCTTATAAGGATTACCTGGTGGATAAGATTTGAGATTGTTTGTAAAAATTTCGAAATCATTCCTCAAATTCGAACCAAAACATTCTAGTAGAAATTGGAATAATTGAGGGGCAAATTGTAACCAATTATCGTTTTAAAGAAAATTTTAATTAAAAAAATTATAAGAAAATGCTCTAAAACGTTCGGATTTCATTAATTAAGATCAATTCAACCTATCTCATGAGAAGAATTGCCTTTAAATACTGCTAATTAAATTCCGGCATCAGCAAGTATTTATAATTCAAGAAAATTTGAAAAAGAAAATAAAACTAATATCCCAAGAAATGATCTCTCAACTTAACCACTATCAAGCTCTTGGAATCTCTGAGTCTGCCACCCTTCCAGAAATAAAGGCAGCTTACAAAACTCTTGCATTAAAATTTCATCCAGTAATCAACTCCTCATTTGCTTATTCTAAATCCAATGTTAATTAGGATAAAAACGCCGATAAAACATCTGCCAATGTGATTTTCAATAGAATCCACGAAGCATACCAGACTCTTAGCAATCAGGAGTCGCGCACCATTTACGACCTGACTCTAAGGATAAAAGCAGTAACGGAAGCAAGCTCATGCTTTTATAGAGCTACCCCTGAATCAATGGGAGACAAATCGCAGAAAGCTTATGCATTTGGCGCTTCTTTCTCTCAAGAGTTCCCCTTTGCCAAAAAGTATGAGGAGTATCAAGCTCAGAATGAAAAATTCCTGAGAAATACAGCAGAATTGAAGACTATGATTCAAAGATTGATGACGAAGGTGGCTCAAACAAACAAAACTACCTTCCAAGCAAGAGGCTTCTCTGAAAGCCACGAGACATGCAAGGGAGAAGAGGTCGATGACATCCAAGGGTTGAAAAAAGAAATCAAAATCAACCGTCTAAGCCACAAAATTTCGAAAGTCCAGAATACTGACTTTCGATACGCGAAAAAAGCGAGTTGTTAAGGAGCTCTCTCTCTTTTTTTACGTGCGCTCCTTTTTAATTTACCTAAATGACTGGATTGGAAGATGGTACCCAAATACTCTTCAAAGAATGCATCTGAAGCAATTACTGTGAAATTTGAAAGGGTTGATATACTGATCGTAAGCTAACTAAATCGTAATTACAACAATAGTATACGTGTATTTTTATTTTTTTGAATATCCTTACAAAATTTTTTATGTAACGCAATATTCTTTCTTTCTTACATGATTTGAGGATGACATGTATCATTGAGATTATCAATTGATCTCTCCAAGTTCGTTCTTAAATATCGGTTCTAAGTTTCAAGTTAGGCTCAGTAATCCTTTAGATTGATACACACAGCTTTTCATCATTGAACTTGTTGGAAGTTGGAAGTCGGATTGCTGTTTTAGCAAAGTTCTTTGCTATTCTAATTGTGTTCGCACAACAAAATCTTTCTTTATTGAATGAAAAAACAACACCTAACTAAACCAGTCAAACAAAGAAACAATTCACGTGAATTCCAAAAGGATTAGCTAGAGCTGATCAAAAGAGTGTTGGTTTCTTAATTATTTATTCTAACTAACTTCGTGCTGTGATTCATAGTTGAATGTGATGAATTCACTCGTAGTTTCTATTTAAACATACCGACTTGTATATCTGTGCCCTTCGACCGCTTATTGACATTGTTTTTAGTTGATGTTAGAGAACTGATTGCTCATTAGGATGCAATTTTTTTCATCTTTTAAGAGCAAATAGAAGAATATTTCGCAAAAAAAGGTTATTTTTTAATCGTTCATTTGCATTTTCAAATTATCTACATTCAACGATTGTAATTATCCACAAAAATCAATTGAACGATTGGTTTGCTCGGACTTAGAGAGTATCGTTACGCTCCTTTGATAGATGAAATATAAAATTCAAGTTTGTTGAAATTCGCAGCTCTTCTTTAATGTGTGAACTCAAGTTAAAGAAAGAAATTAACTTTCCGTGGTTAGCATGAACCCTGAATTAATAAAATTTTGGTCACGAAAATGCTATATTCACAAGTACAATTTATCAACCCTCTGACACCGAAAATTCAAGCTCGCTACGCAGATCTCAACTTATTAGATACTGAAAACAGCAAAACTCTGGGATATCTCACTTACGAAGCAAAATTACGAACAACAGGTGAAATACATCACATCCGAGTCTTCAATCACGATTCAAGCTTTGCTGAGAGAGATTTGAACCTGACAACAACCTTATTTCTCCAAGAAACCCTTCGGCTATGCAGTCTCTATCCTCATGGGATCTTGCTAGATACTTTCGAGTTTCATGAAGGGAAAATATGTTATGCATTGAAACCTGTCGTGTCTCGTGTTCCAGATGCTCCAAAGCTGAATCCCTCCAAGCTTCTCAAAAACATTCTAACCGACCTCAACTATCTTACTCCTGAATTCGAAAGAGGATCAGGAAACTTCTTTGTCGATAAATCCAGATTTTACCAAATTCAACCGTGTTGCGATGATAGTGAATCCAGAGACAGCTCACAAGAAAATAGCTCTCCTTCGTACTTCATGAAAGACTGGATTCAGGTGGTTTGGACGTCGATGTTAGCTGAAGAGAATGTAGAAATGAATCGGAGTCAAAGTCTGTCGGATTCAACTGTTAGTTTGAGGAATAATACCGAAAAAGAGAGTGTCTATGATTTCGCATTGAATTTTCTCGAACTATATGGCATCAACAGCCAGGATGTCAAAACAATGTTGAAGGCTCCAAGCCTCTATGATATAGTCCTCCAGAGGATTCTATTTGAAAATCCATTGTTGGACAGCCAGATCTTTCCACTTGATGTAAGGAAAACCTTAACATGGATGCTTGCAAAGAACACCTTAGATCGTCCTCGGATAACAGAAATTATCCAACATATTAAACATGAAGAGAAGAAGAAAAAGGAAGAATTGAAGTACCAATGTACACCGGAGAAATTAAAAGAACGTGTATATAAGGAGTTAAAGGTCGATGTGAAACAAGGTAAAGTAGTCTCAGAATTCACTCCTTCGACACAAACCACGAACTCTCCGACGGAAAGAACTAGTAAAGGAAGTAATTTTACAAGTCCGTTCTCTTCACACAAATCGAATAAGAGGTAAAACATCGTCCTATAGTACATTCTGTTGACACAGCATTAGCTTTAGTTCAGGTCTGAGTTTGAAGTCAAATGAAACGAAGACAGAAACACCACTTGTATCCCTAGAAACAAGTATCGTGCAGGGAGTGGAGGAGAATAAATTCTCCGAAGTAACTCACCGAAAACGTTTACTATTCAGCCCTGCAAAAAAAGAACTGACAAAAGAGGATTCAAATGTTTTACCCAAAATTATGCTATACAATAATAAAGAAACTGCCATATACTCACCTTCTGGGAAAAGCGGCAATGTTCACAAAGCAGATCCCTTAGAACCAGGTAATTTATTACTAATTTATCATGCAGCATTATTCAACTTTCTTCCTTATGAACTATTCTAACGGCTTCCACTATTATATCAATAGAGAGAAAGAAGATGTTTCAAATTCCGCAGAGTGAACTTATCGGAGAGATTGCGTTGAGAGTGAGAGGAAAAGACTCATATTTCAAAATTTGGGATTCCGAACTAAAATTAGTGGCTGAGTTCCCTGAGAAATCTGGCATTAGTATTTTTTCTTGAAATGAATCATTCGAATGAATTTAAGGCTTTAAGGATCACGCACTGCTCCCGGATGGACAAAAGGTTGTAATACTATGGAAGGATAAGCTGCAAATCTATGATTTGTGCACAAAATCTATTATTTACCAGGAAAAGATGGCTGCCTCAAGTAATACAATCTATTACCTTCATTTATCATTATTTTTAGATATTACACTAAATCATAATGGTTCGGCTCTGGCGATTTGCAAAGAAAGTGACATATCAATTTTCTCTTTAAATTTTGGACTCAACCAGCCACTGTTTAAGAGGATAAACAAAATATTAGCAAGCTCACCTAATCAGAAATTTATCTGTGTTCGAGCGGCCAAACATAAGACTGATCTTTTAGCCTATTTAACGCGAAATGAAGCGACGAATACCGTCGCTGTCAGCGTAAAAGACATAAAAAGAGATAAGGTCAAAACAATCTATGAAATTCAAAGTAATCTATAGCAAAAAACGTTTCCCCTAACTGTTGATTCGATAGGTAGTAAAAATCCCCTTATAAGATGGGCGTCCTCCAGCACAAATTCAGATTTGATTGCAGTTTCGTCGTTAGAGACTTCTATCATAAGTGTCTATGATGGGATTACAGGAGATAATCTGATAAAATCCATTCCATACCGTAATAATAATATTGATTGGTTTGATTTAATTTAATGCGAAATAGAGGGAGATCTGTATGGAATCATTTGGAGTAACACAGGACTCCTGGGAATCTGTACATCAGAAGATCTTCACCTGTACAAGATTCAAAAGGATCAATATGAGGCGGAGAAAGGTCTTTCAAATAAGCTCAAAAAGTTCATTGAAGAATACAAAATATCAGGATCCTATTATGTTGAATTTTTGGACAAAGATTTATAATTGAAATAAGACATACACATTTATATATTCCCAGAAATTGTGCTGCTTGAAAAGAGACTAGCAAGAAAGTGAAGCACTCATCTATTGAATATTATCAGATAGACAATTAGCAGTTATTCACCATTTGTTAATCTGTTATTTTATTCTATCAGAGACCAAAATCGAATTAAAGATTGTAATTTATCTTGGTATTTTTGAATTTCAATTTATCAGGAATTTGCACACAAGTCCTAAGAAATTCATGTGATTAAGCTGCTAATAACCGACAGATTCGCATTCCAATGCGGTATTTCTTCTCGTTTTATGCTTTATTAAATTTCATTTGTTGTGTTTTCTCTTGAAGAATTTTTTCTTCTTTATAGACGTAAACTAGAAAGACACTCGTTCCTTTCAAAAGTTTAGTATAGTAATGAATTTCAATCCATAATAATTCAAATTTTTGCTACAATTTTGAATAATTGCTTAGTTAAACGAGCAACACAACTTACTATAGAATCATATACTCTATAAAATGAAACCTCAAATATTTTGATGAATCAGACCAATAAACGCTCTTTCTCCTCCTCTCTTTTACATTTTCTTATATTTTCGATTGTACCAGGCTCTTAGAAGTAGCCCCCTTGATCTCCAAACAAATCAAAAATCTTCTTATTATTCGGGTTTATGTCTCCAATCCATTCAGGCTTGTCACGCTTCAGGCTTTCCCAAAGCCAATCCGCAGCAAGCGCATTAAACTGTTGGTTACAATGGAACCCGTCAACAGGCTCAATAAGATCGATAGGTCTACCTCCTTGAGAAACCCATTTGTTCATAATTTCGATTGCCGGAAACTCGTAGAACGTGTAATCAAAGTTCTTATAAACCCTCCCTTCCTCCATAACCTCATGGTATTTATGATTGAGTTCAACAGCAAGTTCAGTCGTGGCATGTCTAATTGTTGCATTGCTATTCAGCCACCCAGGGCATGGATTGATCTCGAGACAATTCAGATAGTCGTACACTGCTCTGAAAGTCATACCAATAGGATGGGTTTCATTATGTAGGTAATCATACAACAAACTTCCATTAACCAACCCAAGCATAATAACATGTGATCCTTTCGGTAACACAGTGTCAAGATAAGCGAGACGGTCCAACAACCCTTTCTTGAAGACATCAGGAGGCGTGGTCTTTCCAGGTCCAAAGCAAACGTCATTTCCGATCAGCTCCATCACGACAATCATGGGGTAATCGGTTGAGATATTCCTCTGCAATGCTCTCATATTCGTGTCGGAGTCGTAGGTATCTCCGCCATTCACAGCGAGGTTCTGGAGGTCTCGGTGATTACAACGATTTCTTTCGAGAAAATATTTGTACAAGCTTCTCGTTGGTCTTTCTTTCGTGTCATTCATATACCCAGTTGTCATAGAGTAATGAGGGAGATCAAACTCGTTAGCAAAATTCAAAAGAAAATTATCAAACGTCGTTGCGTTGATTTTAGAAGCGGTGAGATATTCAGGAGGTATAGAAAAATGAGCACCTACAGAGTCTCCAATAACAGCGAATCCATATCTCGTAGTATTTTCACAAAGGACTTCCTTCCAAGGTCTACCAGTGTCATTGTCTGTGCCATAGATGCCGTTACAATCATAATCCAGGTCTTGACCAGGGTACGGGTTTGTCCTTCTCCCTGGGTAAATGTTGCCGTCGCGATCATTGCAATCTTTGCCTCGCCAGTAATAGCCTCTCAGCACCGGGTAGGTACTGAAGTGGTCTCTATCTCCATCAAGCAACGGCAAATGACGCACGGTGAAGTACTCAATAAGCTCTTTGAGGAACTCCCAAGGATCAAAATCAAGTTTCTTGTCGCCAACCTGTGCTTTAGGTTCGTAGTCAGGACTGGCATACACATGGCCAGATAGAACTCCAGTAGGTCGTATGCGACACCTAGGATTCTCACAGAAGTATAATTGCTGGCAGATATCGTCCGAGCTAGTTCGATTCAACACCATCTGTACAACGGTATCACCAAAGAGGTAAACCATAGAGTTACAAAAGAACTTCATGGCTGGTTCGCTGAACAGCTGACATAAATGATCGTTGACAAAGTCATTGATTGGTTCGGGATGTAAGGCTAAGTACTGAACCGATATATCAATAGTAGCTGTGCAGAGAGCGCATCTCAGACCTTTCATGAAGACATCTGGGTCTGGAGGATTGGGACTCCTTTTAGGAAAGAAGGCTAATGCGCCTGTGAGGAGAATTGCTATCAGAAGAATGATTTTCAGCATGGAAATTTTTGTCTATTGGCGTGGTTTTCTCTTTGTTTATTCTTTTGGATAAATTCTGATTGATTTAAATTCTACGGGATCCACTGAATCCAAAATCAGAACGGAGATCGTTTGATGTTTCTAATTGCCGATTCTTCAGTATTTGGAATTATCTTTTTTTCGTGATTAAGTTTGAATGTTCTCAAAAATACACAGATGCAGTAATATGATAATGGTTTTGCATCAAAGATACGAAAGAGCCTTGTTAGTACTTTGTATGTGAAGAGTAACAGATTTTTCGGACGTTATCTATGCGGAACAATAATGAGTACAGAATTCTAAAGGTCTTTATGAAGTTTAAAATAGTAAGCAATAACGACTAACTGTAACATGCAATTGTTAAGCTCATTATATTCGGTGAAATGTGCGAAGAAACTCAAATTTAAGTAACTTTCACAAGAAGAAAATCAGCGAACGACCAGATAACGAAGCTCGTTCTGCTTCAAGTCGCAAAAGGATAACTTCGATGATAAAAATTCAGGGGGATCATTTTTCCTAATTCGAATCTCGTTTATTCTGGATCTTTTTTATTAAAAAAAAAATCATCAAAAGAATATTCTGAATTTCGTTATAAAGTTGCATAGACTTCAGGCCTGCACTTTTTGGAATTATTTCATCAGATCTATGCCTGAACGTTAAGGTTTCGGGAAATAACTCTAAATTCTTAGACACGAGTTTAATACATCGATATTGAAGTGATCATTACTTTGGATGGTACAGGATTACTGAATATCACCTTGATTGCGAATTTTGGCTTCATGTTAGATCTTTCATAATATTTCAATGAGAACTTCAATAGCAAGAAGCCATGATATACTGGCACGGAATTTCGATTGTCTTTTCTTTCGAAATAAAAAAGGGGTATTTTTCTCTATATATTAAACAAAATAACCCATTCTTCGTTCTAAACATGGTAATCTAACGTATCAAAGAGAGTACCCAAAAAAAAAAAACATATTACCTGAAGTTAACGGCAAAACTTTCACATTATTCTCAGAATTTCAAAGATTCTCAATGTGTTAGCCCAGAGACAAATTTTGGTTTAGTGTTAAATTGGATACTTAATGGTAATGGTAAGGAAAGGATACTTGATTATTTCCTTTTTTAGCGTTATCAAACGTCCCTCAATCAAGGAGGGGAGCTGGATGAAAAGTCAGCTATGCAGTAATACTTTCCCAGCTAGTATTGGCAATGGCTGAAGACTGGATCGTCAGTATCCTCACTCCAATTTTTGAAAAAATCTCAGAAGCATACGATTTCTCCTAACAAAGTGTTTTATTGGTAGACAAAACGAAGATCGATCGAAAGATGCTTGAATATTTGAACCACGACACCGATATAATATGGCAAGAACTCATTCAAGAAAAAAATTTATTTAATTATCTTCCGGAGGTTGAAGAAGGTCAGTTAGAATAGGACATATATGTTGTTCATAATAAGTAATCTGTTGCTTTATGAATAGAAATAATTTTTTTTTTCAGAGTGATACATTACATTAATCACCATTATCTGAGTTAACTGAATAGAGATTATTTCAATGCGCTGTATTAATTTAACCCGATCATAAAGCCCCTCTCGTGTACAATACACTATGGTATCTCTTTTACTCAGATATTTTGTTTTTTCTGCTGTTGCTCTTCGCCCACCTGAAATATATTTCAAGGAAAACTCTGAATCAGTATCCTTTCTAAATGGTAATAGTATCTTCTGTATCTTCTGTATTAAGCTTAGCATGAATCAACTATGAATCCGGGGTTTTAGTCAACAATTCTAAGACCTTCACTCACCCAGATAATTTGATAAAGAGTCGCAACTGGCAATATTTCCTATTTATGGAAATTAACAACGCACAATTTATAAAACACAATCCAAATCGTTAAAAATAACAATTCAAATAAGACTCCCTCATATACTGATTGATTGATTTTGCTGAAGAATCTCCGTAAACTTCAGCGACACGTAAATACTTCCAAAGAGATTGGGCGTGCGTAGAAACGATCTTCAAGGATTCTGATACAAATCTGCATTTATCGATTTCTTTGGAGATGCTTTAGCTAGTTGAAAAATCCAATTGATCGCCTCTTTGCATGCAATTTGATCGCATGAACTTCGCGAGTCTTTGATAGGATAGGAGTACAGGTAAGGTTTTTCCTTTGAAACTGGAGCGAAATTAATTAATGAGGTGGGGGCTCAAACAATAATAGACACTATTCGTAATAAATTAGTTGCTGTCTCACAGCTTTTGATAAAATTTATTTTCTTGAGTAAGATGGACAATAATTTTAATTACTAAATGCAATATAAGAATTTGCAGAAAAAATCAATCTCTAATTTTATTTGATAGAATCATCCAATTTAAAAGCATTGCTCTTACTGTATTTTCATAATTCTCTGTTTTCAAAATTTTCTTTAAATTTGATTCTCAGAAGTTCTACAAGTACATTTGTTTAAAAGCGTTGTCCATACCGAACAGGCTAAAAACAAAGGAGATAAAGGATGGATTCAGCATAGATGAATAATCCCGCATGTACTCGTCTCGTCTATTCTCCTTTCGATGAATTCAACGTTCTGATACAAATTGGAATCTCGCTGCCAGACTGATGAACGGGCGAGACCCTTCTCTGCTGGCGGAAATTCAATTTGGGAAGATGAAAAGAGCCCTATTAGGTTGTAAAGTTAAGCTTCTCACACCCTCTTCCAGCCAATCTAATTCAACTTGGCTCCGCATAGTGCGTTTCTGAGTTAATATAATTTAATATGTCTTCTAACAAACATGACGTATTTAGCATTGTAATGATGAGAACGACGTCATATTAAAATTCGAATCAGAGTGATTCGATAAAATGCTTGACTAACAGCCTCTAATGGCAGCAATGAGTTGATTATCTTCAAAGCACTGTCAGAGTAATATTCTTCAGAGGCTTGCTTTTATATTTTTTTGAGCGTATTACCGCGGAATTCGTGTTGCTGCGCTTCTATCTTTTCATTATTGTCGTATTGAGCCCTCAATTACAGAATCTTTCTTCAAATGAGTACCCAACTTCGTTTGAGTCTTAGGCGCGGTATGGTTCAAGCTTCTCTTCAATTAGTGTAAATACGTGAGCTATTGGAATTCGAATCCAATTACTCAACATAGCCTAATATTTGTTGAAAAATGCCCATCTCAAAATGGGAGATGCATTATGAATCTAATGAGAGAAAAAATTTGAGATTTCCAGCCCCTTTCGACGAGTATGCAACAAATATAGCATTATATACGAGGTGATTTGTTCATTACCTGACGGATCTTCGATAAGGTTCATCGACGTGAATGGAAGCGGTCTGGTAAGCTCTTCGATATTAAGAGAAGGCTCCAAAGCAGATCGGAGCCTAATATTTCAGAGTTCAGTGACCGCATCGATGCACGCCCAACCTACAGCGAGGAAATAAACAGCATAGCGGAAGCTTCAAGTCCCAGGGATGGTAGCACTTTACCAGACTTGTAACTTGCCAAACAAAGACTTCTCTTTGGAATGGATCGGTTGCCCGATTCAATTGTTTTTCAAACTTTGAGATTGTAAATTTTAAATTCAATTGAGAATTTATAGGCGTCCTGCCCCCTCCTTAACCATTTGTTCGAATTTATGATTGCTATTTTAAGCAACTTATACTGTGGTTTTCTGTTAGTTAATGCTAAATTACTTTTTTTTCAGTATAACGATTTAAATATTCTGGATTCAATTTCCACACGCCTGTGCCCGGGATTACACGAGCAAAACTTCAAGAACAAATTTTACCAATCGAAAATTAAATTGAGGCCTTTAATTTCTAAGAATTTTGTTGATTTAATGAAATAAACTCTAATAAAGGAGGAAATTTTCAAATATTAACTATTCCAAATAGAGTAGATTGTTCGCTGAATTGGTCTCGAGATCTTTTAATAAAGAATAGCGGCCAACGATTCTTTGAGTTTGAGACGCGGGAGTTCTTTGAAATAAAATCGAAAGGAACACGAGCTCAGCACAAAATGAATGCAAGGTGTAAACATCGAAAGGAGTAGGCCACCTGGCGAGAGAGAGCCAGCGCATAAGTGATAAAACCTAATGAAACAGAGTGTTATTTTAAATTATTATTTTCTCAGAATTATAATTGAAATGTTTTTCCATAATCAGCAGTCTCTAACTGCTCTTGGTGACAAGATGTTAATGATCCAGTTCTTAAGCTTCCTTTTTGTAAGTGTAGATCTCCGATCTAAACTGAATGTAAATTTCCTTTCCATTTTCAAACCCGAAATACAGCCACTGAATTAAGGCTGCTCTTGGTCCATAAGTGCTGAGCCATAAAGCTAGCTGCCCAAAGGAATTTTGAGATTCTGTGCATTCATCAATCGAAATATTTGGTTTCAATTCGATGTAAAACAAATAAATGTTGTTCAGCAAGGTTAGGCAGGTAATTTCTATGAATTTCTATGAGAATAACAAACTATTTTCTGAACGATATAATGAAACAAGACCTCTCATTCTTTGTTTGCTCGAAATTACTCTAACCTAACTTTCTAAGTAATAATCTTTCAATGAAAGCTCTCCAGACGAATAGGACCGTTTAAAGCTTCGACTAGGCAGAAAAAAAAAGTAAACTAACTTCTAAATTTGTTCTATGGGGTATGAAATTGCCGGAATCAAGCTTCTCGAACTGTTTCCATTTTTTATTTTTTTTGTTTCTCAAAGCAAGCTTTTCAAATTGGGTTTTTACACTATACACCCATTTTGTGTAAACCAGTGAATTGAAGAAATGCTTCTGTTTTTCACGCAGAACCTGAAAAGCCTCGTCTACAAACCGGACGTCGGTAAAAGCATGTAGATACTCGGGAGAATGCTTGTAGAGAGTAACAGGAAAGTATTAACGATTTCTTCGCTCTTTCTTCATTTTGAAGTTAGCTCAAGAAAAGAGGCTGGTCTCATCACTTTTAGATGAAATCAAAACATCGTTCAAGTCCTCCGCTCCTTCTCCGTTGGTTTCTTCTGTGATACATACTACCATCCCCTCGAAATTGCCAAATTGATCTGGGTGTCTATTATGAATTTTTTCAGTCTAAAAATGCATTCTTAGCCCTCTCAGAGAAGATAGGAGTCACATTCCCTATCAGAGATTCACTAATTTCTCGGGGCGAGAGTCCGTGCGTTCATTTACTTGTTCGAGCCAAGGTTCTGACAACACCTATTTAGGGGTTTTCCAGAATGTTACGACTTTGCTAAGATTCTTACAGAACATATTAGGTATGTGGCATCGCCTTAATCAAAACTGAGAGCGCTTTAAGTTCAGGTTGATATCCAAATTTCTTGTGCTAAGCAAGAGTTGTATTTTATACTATACATATCATTTATTCTCAGATATTAGTTAGCTTCTATTAAATGAGTTTCCTAAGGCAGGTTCATCGATGGCTCAGATTGTCTCACAAAGGCCATTTTGAATCACTCTCTCTCTTTTTTTTTTGCCTACTATCAAACCCGAAGAATTTTTATTTTACCAAATTATAAGAGGTTTAATTCATTTATTTGATCAATTCGCTTTCTATCGATCTTCTTCCTTTGAAGGTTCCAAAACTACAAAATTTACAACTAAACTCTTACAATCGCACACCTAAATGAGTTCCTCAGGCTCCAAATTAAAGTAATAATTCTCAAGCCACAGCGTACGAAAAGAGAGAAATTGTTCGGATCGAATTACTCAAAATTTTCCAAGATAATTTGAAATTGAGAGCCTAATTTTGCTTCTATCGAGTGAAAGATGAAAGTTGCTAGTTCAATAAAGTTCTTTTGAAGAGCTGCTTATGCATCGTATAAGAGATAATCGTTCAAGAAAAACTAACAAAAATCAAATCAGCTCACGATCAATTATTTATTTGTCCCTCGGTTCTGTTGGGCAGAAAATTGAATGATAAGAAGGAGCTTTAATGTCCACAAGCAGCAGATCTGTATTAAGATAACTAAATTTGGCAGGAAAATAAGATTCTGTTCCAGATGATTGGCGGCAATAAAGTAGTCAGCCTGGTAATATATGCCTAATTATTAGCTTTTTTGAAGTTCAACTTATCGGAAAACATGATATTTCGGGCCTGCGAAATCGATCTCAGTAATGATCTGATTTTGTTGATTTGATTAAAGTAAAATACGTTTTGGTAATTTACTGATGGGAACCCAGCTCAAAGTCATTTTTCCTCCAAGATATATGATTGTTATTACAATACATAGAAATAGCCCGAAAATATCCAAGGTGATCCACATTCTCGAAAGTTTGTTTTTATATGATACTAAATCGCATGAAATTCTTAACTTTTTGGCGCCAAATTTTGGTTTATTAATACATAAAATATACATGACATGACGGAAATTTGTTGTTTCACAAACGAACATTGGGCAGGCTTTATGCGATTCTATTTCGATTAAAAGGCCGATTCTGCTTACTCACGTTTATTTATCTTTGAGAGGTGCTCAATAGCAATCATATACTGACTCTCCATCATAAAATCTTACACTAAAATCAAGAAAGGCCTCATCGTCCGCTAAACTGCCGGCCTACCAGAGGAGCAGAATCAAATCCTTCATATGGTTGGGAGCTAACTGGTGTGATATTATTGATAAATTTCAATTTATCGTAAAAAATTCAAAATTGCTCGCTAAAAGCGCACTTTCCAGCATTTTTTACGAATTCACTCTCTCAAAAAAACCAAGTTATGCTCATACAGCCATCAATTAGGAGCAATGTTTCCATATCCCATGCAGCTAAGGAATTTTTACAGATTTTCTGGCAATCTCAGCTCCCAAGTGTTTAAATACTCTTTTCTTCTCACCTCTTTCTGTTTGATTTCTCTATCTCTTTATCCAATGAAACATTTTCGCATTCTTCCTAAGCCTCATATGCCCAATAGAGCATTAAAATAATGACTTTTATCCTCTTTCCCGCACGAACTTTATAATTTTCCCGAAAATAAAAATTTAAAAAGCGCGTCGAGCTCAAATGAACGCAAGCGAGCAAAAGTTCGATTAACTCTATTATATTGATAATTTTATTTCTTTCTTTTTCGCTCGCAATAGAGACAAAGAAGCTGTTTTCAACACTGATGACTCAGGTGACGAGGCAAAACACTCCGGCGAATCTCTCGATAGCTTGCGTACAAGATTAATCCATGCTATTCAGCAAGAAAATATGCAATCATTCCGCCAGTTAATAGGTCAGTGTTCTAATTCTCACTCAATATCAACCTATCTCCTTTCAATTAATAGAGAATAAAGGAGTGGTTAACGCTGCTGACAACGTGCTAAAGCAAACCTGTCTGTTTTACGCTGCGATCGTGAAGAATGAAGACGTTGGACTTGAAATGGTTAAAGCAATTGTCGAAAAAGGTAAAAAGTCTCCAAAGGGCATTCTTTAATCACAATGTAATCGTGCAGGAGGAAACGTCAATCATCAGGATTACATCAATCAGACACCCCTTTTCTACGCTGCCAGAGATGGAAAAACCCGCGTTGTCGAATATTTCATCGAAAAAGGCTCCAATCCCATCCAAAAAGACAAAAATGAGCAGAGTCCGCTCTATTATGCTTCCAGAGAAGGTCAATTAGAGACTTTAAAGATTTTGGTAAAGCACGGCGCCGATGTAAACGAGACGGATATATACAATCAAACCGCGTTGTTCTATGCTGCGAAGCACGGGAAATTGGCTGTTTGCAAATTTTTGGTAGAGAACGGGATTAACTACAGCCACACTGATAGCAAGAAGCAGACTGCGCTTAATTATGCTAAAAAAGCGAAAAATAAGGAAGTTGTCGATTTTCTACAAGGTCTGGGAAAAGAAGGGCAGAAGAAAGAGAGCACAATTTCAAAAGCTCCAGTCATAGAAGAGCCTTCTCAGCCGACGGTTCTCGTGAGCAATGTTTCGACAGTCTCTGGTGCAGCGGGAGACAAGAGCAAAAAGAAGAAAAAAGAAAAGGAATCTAAAACTGCCTATTATCTCATCTTTAGAGACGAAAACGGAAATGAGAATGAATTGACCATGGAAGATTTTGAAAAATTCAAGCAGGAGTTCCCTGATATTGCTGAGTTGCTTCTAAACCCTGATAAGATTCCAGACACAGATGGAGGTCGGGAGAGAGAACCTTGGGAGAAGGCTGCCAGGAAGATCATGCATTCGCTATGGAAATTACCAGACGCGATTTATTTCTATGAGCCTGTCGACCCTATAAAATTGAGAATTCATGATTATTTTACAATTATCAAGAATCCAATGGATTTCGGCACGATTAAGGTAAACCCTCACCTATTTGAGACATGAAGAGCTAATCTGGTTTCTTTAATAGAGCCGTTTGAGTAGAGGTCAATACCAATCGCCTGAAGAGTTTCATCGAGACATGAAATTGTAATGATAGTTTTTTTTTTTGACTGGTCTCATGGAAATGATGTTAGGGTTTTTGATAATTGCATCTTATATAATGGCTCTTTCTCGGTGGTCGGATCGGTTGGAGTTAAAATGAATAAAGAATACGAAAATCTCATGAAGTCGACTAGCTTTGATGTATTGATGCAGAAATATCGAGAAGAGAAAGAAAAGAAGCAGTCAATGCAAGTCGAGGACAATCAACCTAAAATTGAGGAGAGCATCAGGCCTTCAACTGACCATGGAGACCACGAATTCCCAGGGCTTTTTGAAGACGATATAAAAGATTTGAAGAGTGAGTACAATCCGCCGAAATCTGAAAACGTGGATGTGAAAATGGAATCACATGATCCCAAGTTCGAGGGATTTGAAGGCTTTAGTCAAGCGTCTCTGCCTGACCCGATCGCGCTAATGAATCAACAATCTCAAAAATCTTTCGGAGATGAAGGTGAGAACAGAGCACCTCATGAAAGCATTTTTGACAACAGTAACCTGGGAGATCATCCACATGATGGTGGCAACAATTTACATGATGACAATAATCCTCACTTAAACCAAGAACAAAAAATGGATATTGAAAATGCTGAATAAAATCATCTTTTTTGTTTAGAGATTTCGCAGTTCTGCTGTATATAACTAATTGAGGCGAGTAGACTCGAGCTGCATCATATTTAAGAACCGGGTGTTAATTCAATTGAAAAATGGAATGGGATTTTAATATTTTCTTTGGTAATAGACGATTCAGAACAAAGAAGTTCTTAAGTTTATTGTATATAACTCATTGAAAATTTAGGCAAACGTGTAAGTAATCCTTAAATTTGTTGTTTTAGTGGAACTAGGCTCGATCTATTAAGCAGGAAAAAGGTTTTGCTAATCTCGATGGTGAGGGTTAGAGATGCTCATAGTCGTGCTTGCGAGTTTCTTTTTGCAGTGTAATTTTCAATAAAACTTATAGAGAAATTTTGCGAACACAGTCGTCCAGTAAGAATAAATTAGCTTGATCAAACGAGCAATATAATTTTTGATCTACTGTTTCAAGGTTCAAGATTTTAGCTTCTCTGCATGGATTTCAAGAGAAATCTTCCGTCCACAAGCTTTACCTTTTCTGGAGTCAAACCCCTTCAATATGTCCGATTTCTAGAGTTTATGGATGCAAATGTAAAAACGAGAGTTACATGAGTTGAAGATAATTCTGTTTCTCTAGCAACAAGAAGACGAAGTGTACTCCAGCCTTGTTCAGCTCTGTTCTCCACATTCTGAGGAGCAACTAGGTGAACTAAACGCGCAAGCAATCAAACTATTGATCAAACTTCTTAATAAATATGCATGCAAAGCTATTTTGGATGGTATATTCTAAGGCTACAATTGGGCTTATGTGTTATTCAGGTCTAAACACAGAAAAAGCTGACAACATTCTTATGTTCATTGAGCAAGCACAAAAGCTAGTCGAGAGACCACTGTTTAAACTTGATCCAGAAGCTCATTTTATCAAGCGGGTCATCCTAAACAATCTTTCTTTATATTGTCATCGGTACGAGCTTATTTTCTTTCTCTTGAAATAAAGTTGCCATCAATTTAGAGTCAAGAATAAGGATTTTGCACTCAAGCTACTAAAGAAAATTATAACCAATGAGAGCGGAGTGAAAGATCACTCTCATGCGATTGCTTATAACAATTTGGCGTCTCTTTATATGACTAGCGGAATGTATGAAAAAGCGATACGATTCGCTACGAAAGCACTTCAGATAATTGAAGTAGAGGTAAAGAGCGTTTTTCCTGTGAAAGAGACTCAAATAACACCGTATTTCATCATTACAGGTATTTGAGGCAATGCCTGCTCAAAAATATGCGACGTCCAGAAAAGAGAAGACAAGCACAGATTTTATCACAAAGCTCCAAATTGTGCTCGTTGGGTATCTTAATGTGGGACTGAGCCTCGAACGACTCAAAACACGTCCGCTTCCTTTATCAGAAAGCAATATCGATCCATCTCTCAAAGAAAAGAATTTTTACGAACACGGGTTGAAGCTCTCTACGCGCTTTTTGGGAAGCGACTCAGCTTTTGCGAAAAAATTTGAGCAGCATTTAGAAAAAACACGGAAAGGTTACTTAATAACATACTTTTTCAAATTCTTTAATTGGATAATAGCAGAGATGCCTGTCAAGGAGTTCAAGATTAGAAGCGGAAAGAATCTTTCAGGATTCATTTCAAATATTTTCAATGTAAGCAAAACTTCCCGCCGACAATTATAAGTGGTCTAACAAATAAATAGGAGAAGCCGCGTACTATTCAAAGACTCGACACACGTGAATCCCGTGAATCTCGGGAGATGGTTTCGAATACAACGACCAGTCAATTTTCTACTAGTGTTCGGAAGAAGAGAGTAAAGGTGCCTGAAGATAAAGATAACTCGGTGAGCGAGTCCAGCATTCAAAGTTCTGAAGACCCAGAACTACGGAAAGGCCTGGAAGCGATAATCGAGCAGCAAAAAGCTTTTGAAGAGCGAATGACTCGAAAACTCGAGGAAACGGTGCAGAATTCTCAAGCAATTGAGAAGCAGATTCAAGAACTTAAGAAAAAGGAGATCGAAATGCAAATCGAGCTGCTCAAACGCGGAAATGATGAGATTATGAAGCGGAATTTTGAATTAGAGGCGGAGTTGGAGAAGGTTAGAAGGAGCTACCGTCGACATGAATCAGGAAAAACTTCAATGAACTCGGTTCATTCGATGATAAACGCAATGCAAGGAACAAATCCACCTCAAAACAGCAAAGTTTCAACAGATTCAGCGAACGTAAGGCACATACCAATAAACTTCCCGGCTAGAACGGACGCACAGGGCTCTCATCGCAGTGGCCAGCATCATTCGACATTAAATGGGACGCTAAGCTCTTTCCAAAACGCACAAGCGGCCTCTGACATGAAAGATAGTCAGACCTCGACGCACTCAGCTGCCAGGAAGAAATTAAGCATTAAACAAAATAACGAGGCCTATGATCCTTCATTGAATAATAGCAATCTTGAGAATGAGCTTGAAGGTCAACCAAACCCTATGGATGGGCAGTTCAGAAAAGAACTCAGAGGATTATCAATAAAATCCCAACCTGACCAAATGAGTTATGCACCGAGTCTAACAGAATTGCGAGATGCGCTGAGCTCGCCGAGTAAGAAACAAAGCGGGAAATATAAGTTTAATTTAGAGCTCTCTCTCATTGAAAGTCAAAACGATGTTGAAGATAAGCCTTCGGCTGACAACACCCGCAAATTTGAGAATTCCAGCCCGCTCTATCGAGATAAGAAAAGAAATCCGGTTCAACACGTCGTTAAAACCCACGAGAATGATGCTCAGAAAAACCCTGATCGAGAATTAGGCAACTCGGGACTTTCGAGCAAACAAGATGGAAATTCCAAGGAAATGAATCAATTAGCAGAAAGTGGTAAATTCCCTCTTGAAAACATCTCACAAACCGAGACTCTTCAAATGGGCAACGGAAATCGAGCCGAGACAAACGAAAATCCAAGCACTCAAACTGACCCTGGGTCTCCTGACAAACGTGAGAAAAGACTAAAAATGGAAATCAACCGAGAAGGCTCAGGAAGAACTTTGCTAAAACATCAAACTTTTGGATTAGTGGAGCCGACTGCTCATCATTTCCATCATGAAGCAAATAAACCTCAAAATCCTCCAATTACACGTAAAGAAACTCCTCAACTTGAACCTTTGGAGAAGTCAGCATCGAATTCCAGAGCTGATTTTGGCAAAAACTCACCAACCAAAAAAGAAAACGGAAGCAAAATTCTCGACTTTCCTTTGGTTCTTAAAGAAGTTAAGGACGAGAGCGATGCGACTTCCGAGCGAAATAAATCAGGAGTCTCTCCTGTCACTTTCGAGCCATTAAACGCTGCGAGCCTTCTCGAGAGCCCAGACTATCTCAGTTACCCTAAACAATCCGTCATTTGCAAGCAGACCTCCCTCTCTGATTCAAATAGATACTTAACCGAGCTTCGACTACAATCGCAAGGAAACGATCGAAATTTGGTTCTATTATTGAAAGAAAGCCCTCCGGATAAGGAAGAATTTAAGGTAGTTGCCCACGAAAGCATCCGCTTCAGAGAACTCCAAAAAATTTTAAATCATCTTGACTGCAGAGACTCCTTGCCTTCGATTGTTACCCTTAAATCGATAAGAACCTATAGCGCATTTATCAAACATATCATCATGCCATTTGTTGGGGTAACCGGCCGATTTAGTAACGTTGTTTTTAACTCATACATCTAGGTCGGGATTGATGAAGACGGGACAAAGAGAATCGAGCTCTGGGAAAAGCCTTGCAGCATGTTTAAGAACTATATAGAGACGAAAATATTCGGTGAATTATGTTTCGTTAACTTCCAACACATCAGCGGAAATGACTTCCTTCTCGTGCTTAGCAGCGCCGCTACGTATTTCCAAATTGTTAGAGATTGTTAACTGACCTTTCTTTGCTGCACTAGACAAAAAGCTATCAGGATTGACGTTTCGCTTGATCAGACTACCTTTGCCCAATACATGACCGAAGTCCAGCCATTGAGTACTTCTAAGGATCCTCATTCAGAGATGTTCAAAATGATCGATATAATATCCGACCAAGATGCGGATGCTGGGGAACTCAAAGAGGTCGCCGAAATGATCTCGAAGTATGAGACTAACCAAGAAGAGAACTTCGAGATCCCAACAGTGAGATTTAAAGACGGAGCTTCGGAAGAAGCTGCGTTAGAGCAGCTGACTCTCGCACTAAGCGAATTTGAAAGCTATCTAAAAACCAAAGGAATGGAGACGTTCAATCAAGTTGACGCAGCGCAGCCAGTGAAATATTATAAGATTAAGCTTGGTGAAAAGAAGAGAAGGAGCGGGTTCTTCCTTCAGGAGAACCTTGAGAAAAATTGTGTTGACGTGTACTTGAAGAATTTCTTTGAAACTCATGGTAGATTAGCCTTTTCGTTTGGAAGTTCCTTAACAACTATCTATTAGCTCCAGAAGACAAGAAAGTAAAAGCTGAAGGGCATTTCGAGTATCAGGTTGATAACTTTTGGAAAGATTATGGCGTTCCATACGCTAGCATCAATTCTGATGAAAGGAGAGCTTTGCTTTGTCTTTTATCAGATTCATTTAATCTGGAAGTTCAAGAAAAACGTAATATTACTATGGATTACATAAAGTTGCTTATCTAAATCCTGCTGTTAGCAATAGAAGAAGATTTCTATGAGGCGTATGAAGAAAATCCTATCATAAAGCTTATGATGGATTGTGGTGTGTTCAAACGATATTATTTAGGTAATTTCAATGAGTGATTGTTTAGTAATCCCGATCTTGGCACTGTAGGCGACGATTACAAATTCCCAGTCACGATATCGCTGATAGGCGTGCGTGGACATCCTCAGGGTGTGAAAGCGACTTTATACAACCCTGAAGAATGCAGTGAAATAGGAGTGTTGTTCCTGTTGCAGCCTGCAGGTTGGAAGAAGAGAGTAGATCCAACTGTAAAGAAACGTCAGAAGAGGTTTACGATTCCCATGGCGATGAAGACAGAATATGAGTTATATGAAATCCTCGCAAATAACGGATTCGATTTACTAATCAAAGATCTGATTTTCAATCTGTCGGCCGCAAAAGCAGAGCTGTTGGGTAGCAGATCCCATGGTTCTTGTCTTAGGGTGGATCTTTTTGAAAATCACATCAATTTGACAAACTTGGCTGGCTTGCTAAGAGAAAAGATTCAAGATCTTGAAATATTAGATGATTAATATTTTGGAGTTATATGGCAGAGCAAAATGAATAAAGATATATTTGTTTGTTGTTCATATTTTTTTAAAAAAGTTTACGTTGCTGCTTTTTTAAATTTCACATTTCTGAGTTGAGGTTACTTATACATGACAAATTACAAGAGAAACATTCAAGAAAAAAAACAGAGAACCTTATTTCTAACCTCCATAAAATTTCTTTGAAAATGCTTTTTCATTTGATAATACATGTTTCACACCACTCAATCTATAAAACTCTTGATAACAATTGAGCAACCTTCTCACTTCCTTCCTAAAAGATAGGCTATTATTTGCTTTTACGTCAATCTAGCACTCAATCGGATTAGTCCCTTGATTTAATTCAACTTCATATTAGACATTCTAGCCAAAACTGAGCTTTTCATCTAATAGTTTCAATCTTCTCACAACCAAATCCCTACGATTTCTTTTGAGAGAAATTAGTACCATCCGATTCGCCGCAGCAACAAATAGTAATTAAAGACTATTTTCCCACTGCTAGCCAAGACAAATTTAAAAGATTTTCCAATTTATATTTTAGATCGAGTTTATCCCTCATGATATCTCGGGACATAAGCAGCATAAAATCTCGCACTGTTGAATCCAAGTGGGAAAAACAAGGCCCGTCATACTATGGATATCTCATTTGGCACTCTTCCACTCTGCACAACAACAGATTGGAAACCAAAACTTTGATTCTGCATCCCGATTTCACTCCTCTAACTGGCTGTCGCTCAGATTTCCAAATTCCTAACATCTCCAACCTCCTCTTGTCAATTAACGGAGTTCTTAACATCGGGAAATTCAGCCTCTCTCCCAATGGAGGTGAAATTTATTTTTCCATCTCCGTGAATAAAATCTTAAAGGACAAAGTCTCAATTCAGAAAGACTTACAACTGTTCGAGGTGCTATCTCAGCGCACGATTGCAAATTTTCTCCCACGCATACTATTCGCGATCGGAAGAATCAGTTTAAACGAATTGCAGAGGATTTATGTTTCTCCTGATGCTCAGAATAAAAAAATTCGCAAGCCTCGTGCGGAGCTCATATTCATGATCACTTATTTATCATGTAAAGCCATCGAAGTGTCAGAAAGGCACAGACCAGAGCAAAATGTATTAAAAATGAAGGAAAACGCCGAATTCTTTGGGAAGAATGAGGCCAACCATGAGTGGATGCTAAAGATCGACGAGAATCGAGCTCAAAGCTCTCTGATTAACCTGATAAAAGCCAACGGACTGGACCCTTCGTTGAAACGCATCGTGGACTTGGTGCGGAGGCAACTGCTAGGCAACCAAGACATAAAAATAGAGCACTCACAATCACAAGAAGTTGACAGAGAATTTCGAGATTTTGCTGATAGCTTCAAAAGAGATTCCGATATCATAAGCTTAGAAAGAAGCACTGTTGACCAAGATGTCGAACGAACCCCTGACAAACTCATATCCTCTCGGTTTATCCCTCAAACCCCTCAAATAGATTCATATTTCTTGATGCAAACGCCAAGGCTGTGCACATTATCAGTAATATCCGGAGTGTTTAAGTTTGAAAAAGGCCTGGACAGGTTTTCTAAGAAATGCAACCTGCTAGCCGGCCGCTTTGATGGTGAAGATGTCAAAATGGCTGAGCCGCTCACACGAATCCTTGATTATTTCTTCACTAGTCCTGACGCTTATCACGAAAATATTTTGCCGCACTACCGCAAGCTTGAAGCAGAAGGCACTCACCCCAGAAGCATTGAAGAAACGGGATTCTATTGCGAGTTCAATAAGCACGGAACAGTAGAAAACTTTCTAAACTTTAAACGTGAAACAGCGAGGCTGTTCCTTCTGATCATACGGGACATTGTTAACTCTCAGATTTACCTTTTCAAAAAGCATAAGATGATACATACAGACATCTCGTTATACAACGTTTACATCACAAGATGTATGCGGCCGAAGGTGGGGTTCTTAAATAAAGTGTATATTGTTGATTATTTGGCGGCCAGAGGCGTGATGAAGACAAAATACCAAGCAATCGTTGATTATTGGAAAACGCTGGTCAAGCCGTCGAATTATGTGTACTGCCCAGCGGAAGTTTTGCAGAGCAAAGGGATTGGAGAGAAGAGTGTGGTGTTTACGATAGGAGCTTTGATAATGCAGCATATCTTGGAAACGAAGCCAAGGATTAAAAAGAAAAATTATGAGACTCAAATTTTAGAGAAGCAGCTTGCTGGAACTTTTTCTATGAATTTCATGCCGGCAGATGAAGCTGCAAAAGGGCCTATTGAGACGTTTGAGCCTCTCAGGGTCTTTGCGCAAGCGTGTCTTGACGCTGACCCCGCAAAAAGACCAACATTAGTAGAACTCGGTGTGTTTCTATTGTATTGTCAAAAAAGTTTGGATTATACGTACACTTAGAATCACCTGTAGTTAATATGAGCATTTATTGTGAATTTTGAGACACAATTTGCGTTGCTTTTTTATTAATTTTTTGAAGCTCATTGTCATTGCTGGAAACTTTTTTTCCTCGGAAAAATTAACCGTGAAATAGAGTTAGAAATCGCAGATGAAAAAAATACGGAGTTTAATAATCAATTAACATTTTCTAAATCACGAGGAAGGCTCCCTTCCATTAGTTCTCTAAACATCTGTATAACATCTCTATATAACCTTCTAGGCAGTAAATCTTGACGATAACCCGCAATCAGGACCATAACAGTGCATTGTCTATTACATCTAAGTAATAAAGTATCTTTCTATTATGCTTTTTTGTAAATTAAAATCTTAAAGTATTCTTAAACAATGACAAAAATTTCATTTCATGGTTGGAAAATATATCATTCTTAGTACGACACTCTTAGCTCTTCACTGTCGCGATATAATAATCTAAAACGTGATTGAGACTTATAATTGTTTTCAAGATCTCAAAAAAAACGATAAATTGTGAAGCAGATCAAAAGAGCAAAGGTCAATTGAGTGCCAGTGAACCTTTCGACTCTTGCAACAATTGCGTCTAATCCATCATAGCTTCGAGTCGAGCATTTATTTCATCGATATCATCCCCTAAGTCATCTATGAGTAGAAGATCAGGGTGGAACTGCCGTCTTCTTCTGCATCTGCATCGGCATCCGCATCTTTGGCGACAGCAGTCGCGAATTCCAGAAATGATGTAGCCGATCAAGTAGCAGGATCCCGGAACTATTGCCAAGATTACAGCAATCGCAACTGTTACTGGGAAGAGCACAATTCCAATGCACATGAATAATAAAAATATAAAGCATTTTGTAAGGCAGAACTTTCCCGACCAGCTGGATTGATATTTGACGTGATTATAGTAGAGCATCCAAGGCCATCCGATTCCCAAACCAACAAGAATAAAAGGTCCTCCCACGATCAGGAGGAGAGCCATGCCAATCCAGTATAATATTGCTTTTAATCTCAAAAGCCAAATCCTGCAGCATCCATATCGTTCGACCGTGTTACTGCCTGATAAAATAATAATAACATTCTATTTTGATTGTGCGAAATGGGATACCATCTTGAAGACCAGGGCAGCCGAACACATTATAAGGGCTGAAATGGTCATAAGTGTATCTTCCTCTGCACAGCCAGCACCATTGGTATGAGCATATCCTAAAAAGTTTTATACATGATCCGTAGGAAAGAAAGCTTATTATATTACGCGCAAGTCATATGATTACAGCCAGAATCTTTCTCAACACGAGACTTGCAGGAAGGGCAGAATTGAACATGCTTGTTATTTGCATAAACTTTATATTCAGCATCCAACGCCTATACAACATAATATATCAATTCGAACGTGAGGAGCAAAAAGACAGCAACCTTTTGGCAAGTTCGGTTGGGATGCCATTGCAAGTTGCAATTAAAGCACATTTCCATGCCACAATCACAACGTATCCGAGGTTTGCTCGCATCTCCTTTATTGTATCTCACACAGCCAGGTCTGATACACCATCTCAAGCTTGGATCTGTATTTACGATAGCTAGTTTTTTCAGCTTGATATATCTCTCCAAATAATTTCCTTCAAGGAACTGTTCAACATATGTCTCTTCCCATTCAGAACCACATTTATCGGTCGGACAGCCAATCCTCTTCACCTTGAATGATAAAATTGTCAATGTTGAAACATTAGAGTTTAAACAAGGAATTACTTTATTGGAGTCGATTTGCTCTCTGATGTAACTATCAGTGCACTCTTTACAGATGACATGGCCACACGGAGGTGGAGTCACTCGATTTTCTGGCGTTAGATCCGACAAGCATATAGGGCACATCTCATCCTGAAAAAAACAAGAGTTAAGGCATTTTGATCACATACACTCAGTTTACTTCATTATGGAGTGATGCATTTCCGTCTTTAGTTTCCTCATCCTATCGAATATCATAAATTAATATGCCACCAACACAAAAGCAATCACAATCGGTGTGAACATATCGAAAACAGTACGGTCAGGTTTCTTATTGTGGTATTCTGGAGAGCTGACCGCTTTTTTCAGTAACTGAGGCACTGGCACCGTTTCATCTTGCTCATTTCCACCAAAGGACGTGGAACGAGCGAATTGCTGAGTGAAATGACCTTCGAGGACCATTGCTACGATATTCTCGCATTCGTTTTGAACGCTTTGATTGCTTGGAACCCTTTTAAAAGCTTCATTCAGATTCCAATTGATATTCTCATCGATTTGGAAACCTTTATCACAACAACAACATAGAATAATAAGTATTATAATCTTTTTTGTTTCATACCGAGTTCCAGCAGTTTAGTTTGAGCAAGCACTCGAAGAACTTCTTGTTTCTTTTGCGCTGTCTGTTCACTTTTTGTCTCTTCGGGTTGTTCTTGCGGATCGGTTTCTCCGAACACTCTACTAACAGTCTTTCTCAGGGAAGTTCTAAGAAGGTTAGGAATTGTTTGAGGCTCCCTAATATCGGGAATCTCTCCGATATTGGTTTCAAGAGCGATATGATGTTGTATCTTGCTCTCGTTAGGCATGAGAGGTCCTGAAAAATAGTCAACTCACAAAACTAAAATGGTGATGGTTGTACGTTTGTGATCCAGATCTGTGGTGTTCATAGTTGAAACTGGTTATGGAGTTGGAGAAATCGTTGAAGTGTGAATTAACAAATTAATTCAAGATCTCAAAATTAATGATATTAGACTTTAAATGTATCTGCTCAGAATACTTAATTCTGTGATAAAGTTTTTAAACTGTGGAGAAATCAGACAATACTGATTTCTAGGTGAATTTCTTTTTTTTCAAAGAACCTTCATTAAGTTTGAGAGATGTCATGGTCCAAAACCTTCATTTTATTGGAATTTGATCATTAGCACTCTGATTATATCGAAAATCATTACAACAAATTTAATTTTTTTTGATTTTTGAGCCAATTTTGTCTGAGGAGAGATAAAATTTTCAATAAATCTCATTTACCATCGATCTCATGTTGCAAACCCAATATGGAATGAGTTGGAATTATTTTAGAGAACGAGCATTTATGGAAAATCGTAACACATTAAATTTAACTTCTATCGAAATTGAACGTAAAATAATTCATTTGGACTGACAATTTCATAAAATTTTTTCTGATTTAGATAGAAGTTCATTATATTCACGAAAATATACCCTAAAGTAAAATCGCTATTTCTTTATTCTATCAAATGTGAAATGAGTTTGCTAGGCTATTGCTGACAAAACCAATCCAATGCTCCAGCAAGAATTTAGGGAAAATAGACACCTCAAGCAAAATGAAAAAAATAGGCGTTAAAGTAAATACTTCACTTTCATTCAAACTCAATCATGACCTGAAATATGGCGTTGATTTCGTGCATGATTATCCTTTCACTCTCTTATTCGTCTCCTTGCCCAGCATTCAGTAGCAGTTATCCCCAGCAGTTAAGGAGTTTAATCTCAAAACTTCTGATTTGATCCTTGCCACCTCATTATTTCCTTCAGCGGCTTTGAACCCCTCCGAAGTTTGTCATTTTAAGCTTCAAAACATAAGAATTTTCATCCTAATTTCAAGTGAGTTTGCTATGAATTTCAAATCCTGTTGTCCAACCGAGTTGTTATTTAATACCCACGTTCAACCAAATCGATATGAAAAATCTCGCTTGAAGCCAAACAGATTATCCAATCAATAACATAAAACTCACCGGCGTTTCTCCCTTATACTATTGATCATTTTGTTCTTATATTAGTATCAATTGACTATCTCACTCGTAACTTACTGTTTCATCATTCATTGAAATTTCTGCCTGACTTTCATTTCACCCATGAGAACACTCCATCCATTCACTGAGAACAAACTGTAGATCAACGCTCCAATTAGTTTCAGACGATTTCTCGGTTTAAACCTAAAAGACGAGAGCTAACCCTCACAACCCGTTATTTTTTTGAAAATTATACTTTCGTGAGGGCTCGGCTAGCTATGGCTTTGTTTGAGAAACGGGGATTCCCTTCATAATACAACCCATTTTGAAAATTTAGATATTATCTCTTATTATGCTTAGATATTGCTTGTCTGCTTTAAAATTCCTATGCAGGCTTCCGAATGAAGCTTACATAAGACTACCTCAGCGCTACTTATCGCTTTCTGGGCCACACTACCTCAATATTTCACTCTCTCAAAAATTTTAGTTGACAATAAGTTACAGAATATAGATATCACCTCTCAGTAGATACACAATTTCCGCCCGTTACAATGCATTTTTTAATTAGCAGCGTTTTGAATTTTAATGCCGTATTAAATCACTGCCTTGATAAAATAATCAGCCAGCTCAATCGCTTATGAAATTTGAAAAAAGGAAACTGTTGCTCTCTGTCTATTTAAACGTGACACTCGAACCGATTATAATTTCTAATTTAGTCAAAAAGTATCTCTTATATAAAACAGAGCAAAAATGAGAGAAATCGTTCACGTTCAAGGTGGTCAATGCGGTAACCAAATCGGTGCCAAGTTCTGGGAAGTCATCTCCGACGAGCACGGTGTCGACCCAACCGGTACCTACCACGGTGACTCTGATCTCCAACTTGAGAGAATCAATGTCTACTACAACGAAGCCACTGGTGGCAGATACGTCCCAAGAGCCATCCTTATGGATCTTGAGCCAGGTACCATGGACTCCGTCAGAGCTGGACCTTTCGGACAACTCTTCAGACCTGATAACTTCGTTTTCGGTCAAACTGGTGCTGGTAACAACTGGGCCAAGGGTCACTACACCGAAGGTGCTGAACTCATTGACTCCGTTCTCGATGTCGTCAGAAAGGAAGCCGAAGGATGCGACTGCCTCCAAGGATTCCAAATCACCCACTCTTTGGGAGGTGGTACTGGATCTGGTATGGGTACCCTCCTCATCTCCAAGATCAGAGAAGAATACCCAGACAGAATCATGGAAACCTTCTCCGTTGTCCCATCACCAAAGGTCTCTGATACCGTCGTCGAGCCATACAACTGTACCCTCTCCGTCCATCAACTCGTCGAAAATGCCGATATCGTCCAAACCATCGATAACGAAGCCCTCTACGATATCTGCTTCAGAACCCTTAAGCTCACCACCCCAACCTACGGTGATTTGAACCATTTGGTCTCTGCTGCCATGTCTGGTGTCACCTGCTCCCTCAGATTCCCAGGTCAACTTAACTGCGACTTGAGAAAGCTCGCCGTCAACTTGATTCCTTTCCCAAGACTTCACTTCTTCATGATTGGTTTCGCTCCTCTTACCTC
>ENA-UOUE01000338-UOUE01000338.1-compost-metagenome-genome-assembly--contig:-NODE-338-length-39468-cov-9.377040_pt1 | contig 39468 bp, 28 predicted proteins | sample MGYA00238146_ERZ747223 | MGnify/ENA primary metagenome ERZ747223 (study PRJEB28781, sample SAMN06268865) | compost metagenome | isolation source: single cell | place: USA: California, Emeryville, Joint...
GATGGTGATGGTGGGAGGCTTTCAAGCTCGACTTTGGCTTCGTCGACCTTTGGCTTTTGTTCTTCCTCTTCTTCGTCATCATTCTTCTTTGGCTTGGCAGCTGGCTTTTCAGCGGCCTTCTTTTCCTCCTTCTTTGGTTGAGGAGGGACGTAAAGAGCCCATCTCTTCTCAGCATATCTGACTCTTCCCAAAGTCTTGACGACTTCAGGGAGATTGGAAACAGCGTGGAAATAATTGAAAAAGTTAGGGAATGCCTTTCTGAATTCGGTGTCGAAGATGGTTGCAGCAGGGCCTCTAGCGGTGGCGACCAAAGCGAGATCAGCAATTGTTACGCCGTCACCAACGAGGAATTTGTTGTTGGAGAGATGTTCTTCGAGGATTTGGAGTTTCTTCTTAAGATTCTCGAGATTCTCATTGAAGGTCTTTTCGTCAGCTGGCTTGAAGCCGTTGATAGCTCCGTGAGTGCCGTAAACAACTGGGATGAGGTCTCCAGACACCCAGTCGAGCCATTGGTCAACTTTTCCTTGTTCAAAGGAGTTCTTTCCATAGAGCTTCTTCTCAGGGTGAGCACGGGCGATGGCTCTCAGGATGGCGTTGCTCTCGAAAAGTGGGCCCTTTGAGGTAAGAGCAGCTGGGGCTTTGCCGTTAGGGTTCTTGGCGAGGTATTCAGGGGTCTTGAGTTCTATCAAATTCCTAAATGAGCAATGTTCAGAAAGTAATCATTTTTACGTTCAAGGGTAACGAACTCAATGTCGACGGTTTTTCCGACGAATTCGGAAGCAACAAGGAGTTTCCAGGAGTGTGGGGAACCGGCAAGAAGGAAGAGCTTTTGGATTTCGACCATTTTAGATTGTATCGATATAATTCTGTTTTAGATTTGCAAAATTATTTTCGGAAAATATATTCCAGTATTTATAGTCGAAGCTGTGTTGCGTCATATGGAGATTTAGATTCCTAACAAACAATATCTTTGAGAAGAGGCATATCTTGCATGATGATGTGGAATGTTTAACAGCAAGCATGTGCAAACACAGCCAGATACAGGGAACTATTATTATTGGAGCGGGAACGATTCATTGTTATGCCTTATTAGGAAGTTTGAATGCTGCTATTTCTGTCTTATTATTCGTGAAGCTACTTGACAGCAGTACGAAAAGCGATTAAATGCCTAGCAAGTGGCGAAAATTTAGCAGCTTATTTTCAACTCCAGATGATTAGACTTTGATGCTACAAATTGGAGCATTAGGGATCAAATTATTCATAAGAAGCTCTTTATAGCTTATCATAAAATGGAGTAATGACTGCTGCCGCAACATCCTTGAATTAACTGCGAACCAGTTAGTTACTGGTTCCTAAGGGTTTCGAATGCGTAATTCAAGCAATACAGAGATTATTATTCTCATTAACGTGTTAATTTCAAGCATGAGGATTGGCGACACAGATTGTCAGAATCCCTTTAAGACTCTTTTCACCAACTGACGATAAATTCAATCAAAATGATTTATGGAATTCATTATATTGTTTGAGGCCGATAATGGCAATTTCATCATTCACAGTATAGGTAGCGGCTGGTCTCAGGCTTGACAGAGTTAGCCAAATCATTCCTGACTCATCATCATCACCCAATGGAGATAAGAATGAGCTGGAAAGAAAGAAATAAAACGGAAAAAATTACTATATTTGCATTGCAAGAAAACAAATGTCCATGTAGGTACTGTGTGCGATTCGCTTTAAGCTTGAGCAAATTGATCTGATTTCCATACATTTAATTTTTGCCAGCGAAATGCAAAGTGTGTCATCTAACTTATAACTGAATTCTCAATTAGACTATTTAAACTTCTTTTTAAAAGCACCAAAGCATTCAAATTTAACCTAACGCATGAATATTTCTCTGGAAGACAGCGAAGAACTTGAGATTGAAGAGAAGCTGGAGAAGTCTAATGTACTCATTCGATAGAAACTTTGCCTCTTAACACTCCAAACTATATTCAGGAAACCCAATATATGTCCGCAAGCATTCTGATCATGTTTCTGCTCATGATTATCAATGCGATTGTTTGCAGAATCGTAAAGGATTCAAAAAAGAAGTCGCGGCAGCAAATATGTTCAAGAGACGGTCTTAACAACACTGATTGGTATAGCAAATAACCAATTAACGTATAAATATTATAATATTTTTGAATGATAGGCATTCTCGCAGGAGCATTCTTGTCCTCCGTTGGTCTGAATGGAGAGCTAAACGTTATAAAGTCTGCCTACGAGCAGTTTTTCATGATTGTGCTGCTTCCACCGATCATATTCGATAGGTAATGCCATAATCTTATGCGTTTGTAATCATGAATATAAAAATTTAGTGCTGTGAACATGGACAAGGTAACGCTGCTCATGACACTCTTCAGGAATTGACAAAAATATTAGAAAAACTTCTTTAATCAACTGGGTGGAATATTCGTTCTGGCTGTTTTTGGCACAATAACGGCAATAATAATAACAGCTTTGTCGCTCTACGGAGTCGCTTCTCTGGGATTAGCTAAAGTTTCTAACCAATATAATCATAGTTAACTTCTTGTTCAAGGGCTTCGGGTTATTGCAATGTCTCGCTTTTGGTGCACTCGTCTCCTCTACCGATCCTGTCTCAACACTCTCGATCTTCAGGCAAATGAATGCTGACAAAACCCTCTACGCCTTGATTTTTGGGGAGAGCATTCTGAATGATGCTGTCACGGTCGTTTTTTACAGGTAAATATAAAGCGGTCGCTATGAAATTGATTGACGTTTTGAATTTCTCGATAGGACTGTTGCCAATACTTATATCCAAAAGGAAGAGCTCAACCTATTACCTGCTGTCGGTTCTTTCTTGATCATTTTCTTCGGAAGCATTACACTTGGGTTCTTAATAGGAATTGTTTGTGCTTGGGTATATTTTTTTCTCATAATTGATGCAAATGGTTAATTCCTTCTTCCTTCCTCAACAGATATTGAGAACTTATTTCAGTTCACAAGCTGAGGCGAGTGAAATGCAAGAAGACACTGAAACATTAATTGGACTCATTATCCCGTGGTGTTCCTATCTCGTAGGAGAGGTAGTCTATATCAATTCATCAGAGAATCAGCTAATTCATTGTTAAGGGTCTAGGATTATCTGGAATAGTAACAATCATGTTTTGCGGAATTTCCATGGCAAAATATGCCATCCCCAATTTGTCTCATTCAGGAAAAAAAGTAAGCTTGGATCTCAATAGACCTTGTTGACATTCAAAATTAGCTGTCGCGAAAGATATATCATACACTTGGTGACTCGTTTGAAACAATGGCATTTCTATTTATTGGTCTTGGCTTTTTCAGCTTTGACTTTTCTTTTGCGTAATTGAGTTTTCTCTTTTGTAATGAAACTGACTGATTCAATCTTTAACAGGCAAATGGGCATCGCGCTATTTATCGTTGTTTTCATCATTATTAACGTGGCAAGATTCACACAAATAAAACTATTCAGTTCGCTGTTGAATTGTTTCAGAGAACATGGCAAAATTTCGAAAAATTTCCAATATGTCATGATCTACTCCGGTTTTAGAGGGGCTATGGGTACTAAAAAAGACAATAACAAGTGTCTTATAATTTTCCTTTAGCATTTGCACTCGCAATCAACGCAAATCTGATCTTCACCGAACATAGAGTTGGAAACATCATGCTCTTCATTACCTTGCTCTACTCTGCAATCACCGTAAATTTTGAAGAGTCCTCCTTTGGATTCACTGTATTTTCTAGATCTTTATCTTCGGAACTCTACTCGTTCCAGTACTTGAACATTTTGAGGTTAACCACAAAGAGTAATAATCAATCCATAATACTGAGACCAAAACAATAATGACTTTTCAGAAATGAGGTAATAAAAAAGAATGAAGACTATTGCTTTGATATGGTGAAAAATCAGATGAAAAAGATAGACAGAAAAATCAGTCACTGTGTGTTAAGGTAAACATTTGCTCAGGGTTTGAAATCCTCAACAATGCCTTTTAGAGATCATATAACGCTTTCAAAGTTTGATTCTCCTATGGCTGCGGACAGGCGACTCGACGTGGAGAAACTCAACTCAAGTGAGTATGCTGATCTAACAAAAAAATCCGTCGAGCTTGGAAAATACACCCCATTCTCTCCACTTAGCGGTGCCCGCTCACCAGGTGGGAGAAAGATCTTTGAGCATTATGAGCCGAATCAGCCAATGGATATACCTCACCAAATCTCAGCTGTTAAAATTTCGGAGCAACAAAGACCTAGCCCAGGTGAAGACTTCAATTCACCAAAGGGAATCGCACAAAGCATGGCCAGAGACGAGTAACTCAATACTGTGAAAAATTTATAAAATGATATTAGTGTTATTCTATTTATTAGCATTATTAGTATAAGTTCGCAGAACGTTTCACATATATCATCATGGTAGATTCACTATTCTATATTTCTTTCTACAGGCATTTAGAAAACATCAGAATCTAAAATCCATAGATTGATCAGTTGTAGTTTTTAAATTTCTCTCTCTTTTATTCAAAGAAGCTCTGAATCATGAAGGTCTTGGGCTTTATTCCAGGAGTATTTTCATAACTTAGCACACTGAATGTGGACTGTCTTAGAAATAGTTTGATATGTTTTACCAATAAATGATATCTGTGAACTCTCGAATTTTCAAATTTTTGGCCTAAAGTTATTCGGTGTGAAATGTAGTTCAAATGTAGAACCAAAATTTAGGGAATACGTGGAACTTTCACTCGGATGAAGCCAAAATACAGGAAGAATTATTCTGATCTTGAAAAGGCAAAAATAGCAATATCAAAAACTTGGGTTAAATTGAATTCACAGGGTGAAATCTATAATCAAAAAATAAAAAGCATTTTAGCAGATCTCAAATCCAAAAAGGAATCATGCTAAAATAAGCTAACAAACCTCTGCAATTCTGGATAAATGGGACTCCTACAACCCAAAAAGGGCAGTACTGAAGACCTTTCTTCAAGTTTTCCTGCTCTTTTTGAGGGCTGATAATACTTTCAGCTCATCATTCGATAGACTGAAAACAGGTAATTATCTTTACTCTTTTCTCCTGTTTTTGAACAAGCAGTAAACACGGTAAAGGTGGAACATTTGGTGTTCCTTCTCTTTTTTCCTTTACTGCGAAATAAATTGAGAGAGAAAAGCCCAACGTTATCCTACAATGATAAAATTGTCGTACCTCTCCGTATATAAAAACTTATTTTGACTATTCGATTCCTTTAACCAATTGCTCCGACTATCTGCTCACATGTTCTATTCAGGATGATCATCAACACGAAGAAATCTCCTAAAACTGAAGCAAGAATTTTCCAACCATGAATGAAGAATCTCAAAGATAACTTTTCTCCTCCAATGTATGAAAATTTATATGATTGTTTGTAATTAAGCAATGAATCATTGTGAAGTACTAATTATGTTGGCATATACTACTTGCACGTTAAATTTATAATGAACATTCAAAATTCCCAAGAAACCATTCCTCTTAATTCTAACTTCTTCGTATATATCCTACTATCGATAGCTGATTTTTCAGACCTAGTAATTCGCATTGTGAGATCCTTTATGGAACCGTTCTTCATGTGTGTTTATTCTTGATAACTTTTTTCCCCTCTTCATTTAGGGTTTCATTTTCAATCTATCTTTTTTTGTTTTATTCATTTTCTGAATCTTGAATTGATATCTAATAATTACTTAAATCTCCAAAGTTCTTTTCTAAGAAGAATTGTTTAACTAATTGAGCATAGGACAAGACTGATTCTAAAAAAGAATAATCTTCTGTCATACGTCTCAGAAAGTCTATCTTGAGTTGAAGCTTCGGTTTCACTGGATTGTATGAAATATAACAGCAAAGGGAAGAATTTCCTGTAAATTTATCGAGAGTGCAATCTAGATCTGCATCACTTCATGGATTCTAAAATTTCTATGTTTGACCTCATTCAAATATGGATGCATGTCTGAGAGCATACCTTTGATTAAGAGCTTGTAATATTATTTGAAATTTTGTTCTCTTTTTTCCAAGTGGCATATTCTTTTCATATAATGAAGACTGGAGCAGAACTTGATCACAATAATTAATGGATGAAGTTATAAATTAATTTATGTCTGCATGCTAGCCAGCCAAAATTTAATATCCAGCAGCGGACAATAGAAAAATATCAGAATTGGTTAGTCAATTTCATGTATTACCTCAAAAATATTTAGTGGATTTATACTTATTCGTGCAGTGCTTTAGAAAATTATATACATATAATATAAATCTTATAACTCTTAGATCTTTTGCAGGGAAGAGGAAAAAAAAACCTGAAGAACTCATTAATAATTCAAAAATGAGGTTGATAAGGAAAATATTAATCTCAAAGCATCCGTGGCCAATTATTTCCCTTGACTTGCTTGGTCAATTTTTTTGCCTACATGGCTGTAAGCTAGATTGAAAGAATTTAAGGTCAATTGAAAGTAAGGATGAAATTTTACTTGATAAGGGACTCCAAAGGTAGCAGGTAGGAATGAGGGTGAGTAGGAACCAAATGAGAAGTCCAAGCTCGACATAAAGCACGATATCGATATAGGTATAGTTTCTTCCGCGGTAGTTATTAATTCTATAGTTCGCAAGGAAAGCGCTTCCCACAATCAAGAGGATAATATTCACAAATTGGAATAAGACAAATGCCTTGAAACAGCCGTAGCTTCGGTTCATGATTGCCACAACGGCGAGCATAGCTGCGATGAAATTGAAGATCCAATGAATCGAAAGTACAATGAATCGATCTAGAAAACTGAAATTGTAGTCGATCCCGAGCGAATAAACGTCCTGTCGTAAGATGACAAAGTAGACAATTGTGAAGACGCCGGCTATCAGTGTTATGACACCACCAATCTAGTTAATCATTATGAGACAAAGCAAGATTTAGTCTCTATTAATTACAAAGTTTATAATAGCGAAAGCCTTGTAGCAGTGAGAGTGCTGAAGATTATGCTCTGCATGGCGTTTCTGCACTTCGAGACTTTCGTTAACATTCAGGATCTGATGCCCTCTCTGATCCAAATCCATTGTAGGAACTACAAAGGTAAGAATGGTAAATATTTAAGATGATGTTACTGTTTGCTTCGGATGCTCCGATTTTATTGTGACTGCCAGGATTTCTTGTGTCGTTAAGATAGTTGAGAGACATTGATAATCAAGCAAAGGTCTTGTCAAACTCGAATAATGTGCCTTAATTCTATTAGAATCGAAAGAAGATTTTATTACATTAGTTTGAAATTCAAAGTTTATATATTGGCATTATTGCGAACTTAACGAACAGTCAGTCAGTTCTTTATTTCTCAGGTAAGAAAAATATTTTATGAGAGTAAAACGAGATCAAAATTGATTCTACGATGTTTAAAGAGTATTGTCTCGTATTCATAATATTTGAAATTTTTCAAAAGAAGACGAAAAGAGGATAATAATTTACCCTTGAAAAATCAGAGGACTCAAATTTAGAGAGCGATTAGGACTCAATTCGCATTGTTTAAGCTCCGTTGTGTAATCAATTCTCGAAAAGTTCAGTTTGGATTGGCGTTGAGAACGGATATCGTTTTGTATGTGCCTCACTAGCTGTAATTCGATATCGATCCGAATTTTAGAGCTTATTCAGTAAATTCAATTTCCTGTTCTGTAGATGGAAAAAAGGTGTATTGAAATTTAGATAAATTTTCTTTGCAAGGCAAGTATCAAATCTGCAAAAATAACCAAAAGAATTCTTCGATTCACATGATAGAATAATATTCCTGGAATAATACTCATCATCTGAGCTCCCTCTACTTCCTTATTTTAGAATATTAGCAAGTAACTTTTTCTCATCCCTCTCCAGGGACCAGTTGCTTGTTTTCAGGCCCTGATTGAACAATTAAGCAATAATAAGCTGATAGAAGAAACCAAGGGTATGATTCTCTCATTATGATGAGTATCATAAACGTTCTCATATTAGCCAAAACGCTAAAATACAAATCAGCAAATTAAAAAAAAAAATAGTTTGCACCTACACAACATTCTTTTTGAAGGTCAAATGAGATATTTAAAGTTTCGAGTTGAACTTAAAGCTAACAGTTATAATCAAGTACAAGAAAGCATAAAACCACTTATTAGCAGCTATAAAAGAATGGAAGTATCTAGTTTATCAATAGATGAGTTCTAATTGATGGTAATTGAAAAATTTATGCATGCTATAAGTTCACTCCTCTTGAGATCAGTTAATAGCGCAAGTTTGATTGGTTTCGTTGGCGTGAACTTGCTAAGATCGTACTTTTTAGGACTGCTAAAATTAACCTGTTAAGATCTGTCGGTATTACATTTTAACTGAACGCCAACCGCTGCTAATTTGAGGATCGATTCAGGCTTTATTAGCTCAAAGTAAATAAGAAGATGCATTCTAATTCTAATCCGCAATCTCAATATCTATTGAAAGCAATCTCTAATGGGAAACTGTTGCTCAGCTAAACCAGAACATGGAGGCCTCACCATTGAAGGCAAATCTCAAGAGGAAGGAGGATTCCATGGACAAAGACACGCTGGTGGACCTCACGGAGGCGTCCATAGCGCTTACAATGAAGGTCCAACCGAAGGATCCTCAGATCAACACGCTCCATCACCTAACTACGCCAAGCCTCTTCAAGCAGTTCCAAATTACTCAAATCCTAATACCTTAGCTACTCTTCAAGCAATCGGAGAGTTCAGGTATGAGTACGATGAACCAGAAGACAGAACCCTTCCTACCCTCGGCCCATATGAACTCGAAAACGGCGCCGTCTACATTGGTCAATGGAAAGGCGGTTTCAGACACGGAAAAGGAAAACAAATCTGGACTGATGGCTCTCAATACGAAGGATACTGGAGAAACAACATGGCCAACGGCAAAGGAAGACTTGTCCATGCTGACGGTGATGTCTACGAGGGAGATTGGTACAATGATAAAGCTCATGGAAAGGGAAAATATACTCACTTGGATGGAGCAACCTATGAAGGCGAATGGTTCGAAGATAAACAGCACGGTTCGGGTGTCGAAACCTGGCCTGATGGTGCAAGATATGAAGGTATGTACAATATGGGAAAGAAGCACGGATACGGAAAGTTCTTCTGGTCCGATGGCTCTAAGTATGAAGGAGAGTTCCAAAACAATAACATCCATGGCAGAGGTGTTTACGAGTGGTCTGATGGCCGTAAATACGAAGGTGATTGGAAGAATAATAAAATGGACGGATCTGGCGTCTTCACTTGGACTGATGGCAGAAGATATGAGGGACAATACCTTGACGACAAGAAGCACGGCTACGGTGTTTTCGAATGGCCTGATGGCAGAAAATACAAAGGAAACTGGGAGAATGGTAAACAACACGGTCGCGGATTTTATGTTGGCAGCAACCAAGTTGAAAGAGAAGGTGAATGGGTTGAAGGAAAGAGAGTTAAATGGATGAACCAAGAAGAAGGAACGGCTCATTAATTCATTTTTGTCTTTTCGAAATTGTTCAAAAATAATGAGATTTTAGTGAAAACTACATCATTCATATTGGCATTTCTTGTCCTTAATTGAGCAAGTGACTTTAATCGAATTAAACAAAAAACAAATGAGTCACAGATAATGAGATCTGGGTCGGCACGACTTGAAAAATGAAAAATGATCAACTATAGAAATTTATAAATAGTAGTATTACACGAATAAATTCTTTAGACAACGTATCCACACTCTCGAGTATGCATGTTCTCTTGAACGTTTATTTAGAAGTCCTATTATTATAAAGTGATCTCACTCCATGTCATTCATTGCTTGTTGGAAGCTTTCATGTCTAAGAGCTAATTCTTAACCGCTAAAATATGCAACTACTTACATTCAATGAGTTACTTGTTATTCGAAGGTAGTTGGAGTGCTTAACAATCTGCACGCATAATTTAGTCTTCTAGAATTCGACTCAAATAAGGTTTGGGATTCGATGGCAACTCACTGCTATTTATATATTTAGCAACAACAGAACTGATGAGGTAATTCCAGTTTCCAAGCTGTTACAAGAAAGATATTTTTAATAGGAAAAATATGGTTTTTGTTCAAGAAGGGGGAAATTTTCAGTAGACGCTTTGGTCCATGAGATGGAAAATTAAAAGCTAAAATTTTAAAGATCTCGCACAGAATTTTCTCAATAATAGTAAATCAATACTAATTTGTTATGGTGAAATGTCTTGAAAACGAGAAACTTTTTAGTATATTCTCATCATATATCTCGTGCATGAGACAACTATGTTAGCTCTTTTGTACTAAACCATCTCAAGACATTGGTTCAATTCATTGGAATACATTGATAAGAGTTAATTCAACATTTAACTACCAGTAATCATTATGAACCCAATCTATCTCGACAGGATCGATGCTATTTTATCACATATTGATTTAGAGTTATTTTTCTTTTTCAGTTTGTTGTTATAAATCTTTATCTAAGCATAGAAATGCTGTCCTACATTAATTTCTTTAATCATTTGTAATCTTAAAGATGTCAAGCTCTTTGCAGTTTCCCGTTTTAGAATGAGAGGTTTGCAAGGTTTCATGTATATTTCCAAGAATTGATTCCTTGAAAAATACTCGCTGAATAATCACATGCTAATTCCCATTTTAGTTCGAAATCAAAGCATTTTTGTTCCATGAAAAATTATTCTGAAGCCAGGATGAGAGCCGTGAATTTTGTAAAATTGTGTTCCCTCGGAGATCGTATTTCTATCACAAAACTTATGCATTAAAAAATACTGAAAAGAAAAGGAAAAAATATAAAATTTAAAGCCAAACTTAAATTTGTAATACAACAAGTATGATCTTTTGCTCTAAATCCACTTAAAATAAATAGAGTTGTAAAACTTATTGAATAAAAAATACGATGTGCTGTTGTGGTTGCTATGCGCACTTCAGTGTGCTCTTTAAGAAGAACATCATCCTCTGGAAAAGGAATTGGCTCCAGTCTGTACTTGAGATCCTTATTCCTGTTCTTTTTGCTTTGTTGTTTGGTGTTATGAAGTACATAATAGGCACAAGCGATTTAAATGCTGCATCTTTCACTTCCAATCTCTACAATCTGCCTACTGTGATAGATTCATCATGGGAGCCTACGCAAACAGTAGTGACGGCTTCGGGTTCTACACAGGTTGTCCCTTTACTGAAGAATTGCCCGAACTCTGAGAATAAAGGAAACACAATCGCCCTTGTTCCTGACAACGCCATCACGCAATCCATTAAATCTCAACTAGAAATCGGTAAATCTTACTATTTTCTCACATTTTGGCTGAAGACTAATTTTGTTCATTTTAATTCTTAGGATATCAAAAGTTGGCTGAGATACCATCGATGAACCTCGACGCGTCTAAAATTTCATTGAAATTTTTCAATACTCGACAAGCATTATTGGATCAAATAAATGATCCTCAGTTTTCCCTCACGATCGATAGTTTCTGCTTTGCTGTTCTCTTTAATGAGAGTGCGGGAACAGGCAAATACAACTACGAGCTCATGTTCAACACTTCCAGCATAAGTTCTGGTGACTATGTGAACCCAGCGCTTCCTGTGATAGACCTCTTGACTAAGTAATTACATCTTCTATAAGACCTGGGTTTAATTTGATTTTCTCTAATAGGGAGAACATAGATCTGGCTCTGATCCAATACCTGTCTTCAGGATATTTGACGCTGCAGAGTATCATTAACAATCTTCTCGTTCAAGACGCCTTTGGCGATACGTCCGCTTATATCAAACCGAAAATACAGTCGGTTGCCATTCCTGCGTATACTCAAAATACAGCCGCTAAAAGCCTAATTCAAGCTGGAGATGTTTTTCTTGCTTTCCCATTGCTATGGCCTTTTCTGAGATATGTTGCTTATCTCATTGAAGATAAAGAACGACGGGTAAAAGAAGGAATGACAATGATGGGAATGTCTGAAACGGCGTTCTTCTTCTCATACTTTGTCTTTTACCTTATCATCTTCACGTTCATTGCGATTTTCAGCTCCATATTCGTTGTTACAATGATCGCAAGCGGCACAAGTTGGATAATCTTCTTCATATGGTATTGGCTTTACAGTATCAATCTTATGGCGGTCGGCTACTTCTGCTCAGCGTTCTTTAGTAGAGTGAGACCAGGAACTATCTTTGCACTCGTTATCTTCCAGGTTTTCTTCCTCATAAAGACTTTCATCACACTCGATACAGCGCCTCGAGGACAGAAGACAGTGCTTAGTTTCTTCTCTCCCACAAGTAATCTGTACATGGGTCAGCAAATTATCCTTTCGCTGTCAGCCATTGGTAGCGGATTAGGAAGAGATACTTTGAGAACAGACTATAACAATTTTTCGATGGCAAACTGTCTTGTCTCTTCAATTTTATCGACGATTTTCTACTACCTTCTTGGAGCATACATCGAGAGAGTTTGGCCCAGGCAGTTCGGTGTAAGAAAACATCCACTTTACTGTGTGATTTGGTGCTGTAGAAGAAAATCAAGAGATTCTGGTAGAGTTGAACCACTTTATCATGAAGAAGACCCAAATATGGAGCCGGTTGACGAAGCACTCAAACTTCAAGATCAAAACGGGGAATCTCTTATCATCCGTGATATAAGAAAGGTGTACTCAAATAAAAAAGTCGCGGTTAATAACGTGTCAATGACCATGTACAAAGGTCAAATCTTCTCGCTCTTAGGTCATAACGGAGCCGGGAAAACCTCACTGATTTCAGTTCTTACTGGGCTTTATGCACCTACCTCAGGACGTATTAGCATCTTTGGTCACGATACAAGAACTGAAATGGATAACATTAGAAAGAGACTCGGTGTTTGCCCTCAACATGACATTCTATTTCCCAAACTGACCGTAAAAGAGCACCTTCGTCTCTTTGCCACGTTCAAAGGAATGGAAGAGAACGCAATTGATGATGCAATTGATAAGATGCTCATTGACATGGATCTTACTGAAAAGCAGGACGATTTTGCGAAAAATCTCTCTGGAGGCCAGAAGAGAAGACTATCTGTTGGAATAGCTCTAATAGGAAATTCTGACATCATCCTTCTCGATGAACCCTCCTCAGGAATGGACACCAGCGCGAGAAGAAGTCTCTGGGAAATGCTCAAGACCTACAAAAATGATAGGATAATAATTCTCACGACTCATTTCATGGACGAGGCCGATTTCTTGGGAGATCGAATTGGTATAATGGGAAAAGGGAAGCTTATTACTTGTGGTAGATCTCTTTTCCTCAAGAACAAATTTGGAGTTGGCTATAATCTCACCCTCGTCAAACACAGCACGCTAACTCCTTCCGGACCGATTATCGACTTGATCAAGAAGCACATACCTCAAGCTACTCTTCTTTCAAACGTTTCCGCTGAGGTCGCAATGCAACTACCTTCAAACACAACAAATAAATTTGCCGCTCTGTTCTCAGAAATGGACAGTCAAAAAGAGGGGTTAGGGATATCTGGATATGGTATTTCAATTACAACACTCGAAGAAGTCTTTTTGAAAGTTGCAGAGATTGATTCCTCTGTAGGCGGTGACGAATCAAAAAAACAAAAGGCGCTGCTACCTACAAGCAATAATCTTGTACTAGAAATGTCTCCCTCAGTAGATCACTCGAGCCCTGAGCACCTTCATCAACTCGATGATTCCGCAGCTGCGCTCAAAAAGGAGTCAGGGGAAGAAGATTATGACCAAGAACGAATTAAAAGCCGATTCAGTTTAATCAAAACACATTTCATTGCGCTTATACTCAAGAAACTGCGTTATTTCAAAAGAGACAAACAAGGAATAATCCGTGAGGTCTTTCTTCCGATTATAATCATGATCGTTGGGTTGGTTATCATGCAAAAGCCAATCACAATCTCTACGCCTGTGGTTCCTCTCGATCCTCTTACTCGTTGGGCCCAACCGGTCAATGTGATGTATAACAAAATGCTGCCAGATGCCAGCTCTGTTTCTTCTAATCTTGTCACAAATCTCGGCAAAAATTTAACGCTTAAAGGGAGCGACAAATTAGGCCTGACAGCTTTTGACGAGGATATCACTGCCAATGCGATGTCATTCGATCCAAGTCTTCGAATGGCCTATTTCATTGATAATGAAGATACCATAAACCACCAATGGGAATTTACTGCTCTTGTCAATACAACAGCCAGACAAGCTGCTCCTCTCTCAATCAACTATATGTGCAGCGCTATCCTTCAAGAGAAAGACCCTTCTTATTACATCAATCATGCTCTCACCAGTCTTCCAAGAACAGCTGTACAAAATCAAAGATTCAATGGTATTATTAATGGAGTAATAGCGAGTTACCTTTTTACAATTGCTGTGTCTTTTATTGGGGCAAGCCTTATCTACTTAGTCGTCAAAGAAAACGAAACAAATGTTAAGCATCAACAGATAGTCTCAGGAGTTTCCATCTCAGCGTATTGGTTTTCCAGCTACTTTATTGATTTGGTGAAGTACCTTCTGCCAGGTGTCATCGGCCCGCTTCTCGTAGCTGCTTTCAAGGTTGCTACACTTAAAGATGATAATAATTGGGTAACCACATGGGCTCTATTCCTGGTTTTCGGAACTGCTAATATCAGCTTTATGTACGCTGCGTCTTTTATCTTTAAGTCTGCGGGATCGGCACAGGTTGCCGGTTTTTATATTAATATGCTTATCGGAATCATTGGTTCAACAGTTCTCGCCACACTCCGCTTGTTTTCTAATACGAGCAATATAGCCAAGGCAATATCATGGATTCTGAGAATTTTCCCGACCTTCTGTTTCGCAAATGGGTTAATGCTGACTACATCGTAAGCCTAAACTCACTTCAAATTCTCTAATTATTATTATTTTATTTTATTTTTTCTAGGCGCCAAGCGATTTCTATTGTTGAAGGATGGTTCCCTTACAAAGATTCGATTGATATTGGTCTCGCAGGTGCAGATGTCTTGTTCCTAGGCATTGATACAATTGGTTACCTCCTTCTCGTTTTTCTCATTGAGTATCTGAGATCTAGACAAATAACTTTCGGAAAACTTTTTGGAAGGTAAGCAGTATTGCTGTTTTTAGTTTTTGGGACTCTCTTCTCTGATTTTATCTTTCCTAATTGGCATCTTCATCTCTCCCATTTTCATTCGCTCATTACTAAATGCATTAGGGAGTCATCGATTAAGTACGAACCAAAACCAATAGATGACGATGTAGAAAATGAACAAAACCTCGTTGCTAATTCTGACGATAACAAATATGCTTTGAAAGTCAAAGAAATCCGCAAAGTCTTCATGTTAGACTCTAATAGACATAAGGTTGCTGTTGATAAAATTTCATTTGGAGTCGAACAAGGCGAAGTGTTTGCGTTACTTGGTGTTAATGGTGCAGGAAAAACTACCACATTCAAAATGATGTCTGGAGAGATTCCTGCGACTGAAGGCAAAGTGTTTATCAAGGGAATCGACATTTCAAAAGATATGGCGAAAGCTCAACGATTCATTGGATATTGCCCTCAATTTGACGCTTTGTTGGACAATTTGACTTCAAAAGAGCATCTGGAACTATTTGCGGCGATCAAGGGAATCCCAAAGAAAAATGTATAAAATTTCAATTCGATGGAAACCAATGATAAAATATCATTAGAGAAAGAGAATGATAGATCAAAAAATAAAAGACGTAGGTCTCGAGCCATTCAAGAATATTCCAGCAGGTACTTACAGTGGTGGTAACAAGAGAAAGCTTTCTTTCGCTATTGCGACCATCGGAAATCCCCCAATTGTGTTCCTCGATGAGCCTTCCACAGGAATGGATCCCGAAGCGAGAAGATTTATGTGGACTGTAATCTCCAATATCTCAACAAAGAGAAAAATGTCGTCAATTGTGCTCACAACACACTCAATGGAAGAAGCAGAAGCTCTTTCCACTCGCATCGCAATACAAGTCGATGGCTTAATCAAATGTTTAGGAAGCGCTCAACACATCAAAAACAAGTTTGGAGGAGGATATGAGATGGAGTTCAAGTTGAACTCCCCTAATAAAGATTTCGTGCAGAAGACCCTTTCTGATTTAGGATTACAAGAAGGTGACTCTATTGACAGAACGCAAGTTGAAGATATTCTCACTAAGATGAAGGCGCAGTTTATCAGTTCCGGACTAAGTGCAAAAGGAGTTGGCTCTGCAATCTTCAACGAAGTAATATAATATTTTATTAAACACTCATATTAATTTTTCCCGCAGCTTGAGAAACGCACCTTGAAAGCGAAGCTTTTGGTCGAATTTGTTTTGATTGAAATTAGTGGCGACAGGCTAACCGTAAAAGACCATTTTTTTAATCTCAGTGTCCTCATTACGTCTTTTTTTGTTTTAGACTTTCTTAAAGGCCTCATTCGAAAACGTCTCTTTGGTCGAGCACTTCCAGACGTTCTACAGATTCAAGCTGATGACCAACGTGGGAATAGGAATCATTTTCGGAAAAATTGAAGAACAAGTAATTTTCATATCTCTCCCTCTCATCTTAATCAAATGACTAGCTTCAAAATCTGAAAATTGCACAATATTCCGTTGGCCAGACTACAATCGAGCAGATATTTAATCTATTTGCTACTCGCAAGCTCCCTGTTTTTGAGCAAAGCCAGCAATCGCCTGGCATAGATTTAGGAAATTCGCCTGAGCGAAAACCAGGTCCCCTGCAGCAAAATCTGATTAACAAGATAGATTTGGGGGAGGGAAAACAAAAGTAGTTTAAAAGAGTTATCTTAGTCATTTATATGGGTGGTAGTACCTTTGAAAGACTTTATATTTCTTATGCAAAAATGAGTACAACATCTTCATATTAAAGAAAGAAAATTTATTTCTATCCTAGCAAATATTTCCTAAGAATTTTTCAAGACTGATAAGAATCTAACTACTCTATTAGTGTAAAATAATTTGGAAAAAACGGTTCTGCCTAAGTAAAATCCGATTTCATAGTCATTGTGTTGGGTTTGGAGATATTTTTCGGTTGGCCGTCAGTACTTGAGAATTTACTGATGTGTGTCAACAAGTAACCTGATTTGATCTGGAAGAGAAGGAACATTTTCTCTGAGGTGGAGTTTTTAAAGAAAATAAGCCAAATTGAACTCTCTTGGAATTTCATATAAACCGATTTGAATTTAATCGAATTTAATAGTCAGTTACCTCCTGATTTTAATCAATTCACTTGGAGATGATTCACTCTTGAGTTAGATAGATCAAGTGCAAATCATATTTTCACTTTCAGATAACCGAGGGGCATCTATGGTTAGCCTTCTTAATCATTTCTCTAAGAGAGTAACTTTGTCTCTATGTGCTAACGACTCGATGACTGACGTCTTCACAATCGCATTTTTTGAATTATTCTATGAATGCTCAATCAAAAAGAGGATCATTTCAGGATACATGAGCTGAAGCAGACATCTAAAAAAAAAAATTGTTGAAGTGGAATGTAGGCATGCCATAGTAAAATTCTTATATAGTTATTTCCAATTAAACATAGGTACATAAATAATTCTATAAGCAAAATTCACTACAATGTCGACAAACGTAACCTCTTGGTCAGACCTTTTCTACGGAATTTACCCATACTCATGGGCTAACGTTGGTATTGCATTCGCTCTCGGATTTTCGATTATAGGTGCTGCATGGTAATCTCGAAAATTCACTATGCTTTGTATTACATCCTCATCTGATCGTTATAGGGGCATTTTTATCACTGGAACAAGTCTGGTCGGCGCAGCAGTAAAAGCACCTCGAATCAAATCGAAGAACTTGGTTAGGTATAGGCCTTCTTAATCATATGTTGCAATCTGATCTATTGCTGATGACTAGTATCATTTTCTGCGAGGCCGTAGCTATCTATGGTGTTATCATCGCTATTATCCTTTCCGGAAAACTCAAATCACCTGGCACGTTGGATGCTGCTGCCTATGATAAAGCTTTGTTTGCTGGTTTCTCAGTCTTTTGGACTGGAATCTCAGTTGGACTCTCTAACCTGGTCTGCGGGTAAAACCTAACTACATCTATCATTTGTAATATTCATTGCATGACCGTAGTGTATGTGTTGGCGTTACCGGTGCAGGATGTGCCCTTGCTGATGCTCAAACTCCATCCACTTTCGTGAAACTTCTCGTTATTGAAATTTTCGGAAGCGCTCTCGGACTTTTCGGTGTTATCGTCGGAATTATTCAAAGTGGTGGAGCCTCCAATTTCCCAGTTACCGCATAAACAATTATAAATGCCTAAGAAAATTCACTGCAAGGATCACATTCTCTTTTATTCACAGTATTGAATTGATTTGTTGAGTTCTAATCGATAAAGTTGCTTCTTTAAGTGATTCATATCAGAACCAAAAGTCTAGCATTTAAAATTGAAAAGAAAAGAAACTTCAACCTAACTGGATACATTCCGCCTTATCCTCAATGTCGCTTAGAATTAGAATTTTGATCGATGTGAGCTTAGTGATTTTTCGATTTTCTCATAAGGGAACTCATTCTCGTAAATTGATAGATACACTAACCCTTAATCAATAGAATCAAAAAGAAATCACGTCTAAAAATCGATACAACCCAACACCAAAAAAACGATCTACATGCATAGTTCTTATGCTAAATGAAACTCGTCTTTTTCTTGCTTCTGGAGCTCAGGTCTATCAGAAGCTTTTTTCAAAAATTCTAAAAGCTCATCCGAAGCCTGGAAGACCTTGGAATCTGCAAAGATTCTTTTTAGGTTATTGTAATCATCCTTCTTGAAGCGGCTTGAAATTTTTTGAGAAATGATCAACGAGCTCAAATAGTCGAATATTTCTGTGATTGTCTGGTTTTGGGGCTTGCTAGAATAAAGAATGTTAATCGCTTTCAAGAAGTTAACGATGCTGAGACCATCGAATTGCGCAATTTGGGAGGCTCCGTCGTTTTGCATTTGAGTATGGATCATTTCGAGGATTCTTGAAAGAACAGTATCGGATAGTCCATCTTTAGCTTTTGACGTTGCAGAGAGGAACATCGAAGCGCTCACAAAGTCAATCTTATGTCCTTTGTCGTATTTCTTCAAGGTTTCTTCCTCAAGTTTCTTCAAGACGGACCTCGAATAGCAGCTCGGATCAGAGTAGACTGAAGCTAGATAGGCAAGGCTTTGCCATAGTACTCCCTCGGAAATCTCAGTGATTCCTTCTCCAAGATCGACTTTTTGGAGATTTGACACATGGTCTTCAAGATCCGGACGGTTGAGCATCAAGTCACTAAGCGTTGATAAATATCTGCGACGTTGAGCGTCACTTTTGGGGAGAAGATGTGAGGCCAGCAGCGCGGTAGTAGCTAGCTGATTTGAAGAGAGCATTTTATCTAGCTTATCTTTTGGGGTGTTTAAGATGTCTAAGAATTTCTGCTTCAACTCAGGGAAGTCTACGTCCGCGTACACAAAGAGGTACATTGCGTTGATCACTTGTTTGTGATCCATTGCTTTAATGTGATTTTTCACGACATTTTTGAAGCCTGCGGCTATTTTTTGAAACTCATTCTCAAAGTAGTTGTAGGCCCGGTTTTGGAGAAGAGTAGCAAAAATATTCACTAACTGTAAAATCGAAAATTCAATTTGGCCTGAGTTGAGCGTGTTATGTAGTGAAAACCAGAACAAATTATCTTTGATGCCGAGTTGAAGAGCTCTTTCAGCAATGAATTCAATGTCTTTTCCAGATTCTCCGTTAACCAACGATGTGTTGATTTTGAGAATGAGTAGCCGATAATATGGATCATCGACTCTCATTTTGTCTCTATTTTCATCAAGAGTCAACAAAATTCTTGCCGTATCTTTGAGGGTAACAGACTCTTTGTCCAAAAAGCTTTTCAGGGTAGTTTCATATGAGCCTTCTGAGGTAGCAGAACTTGTACTGAAGAAATATTCTTTCGAATTCAGGACAAATAGAGTTTTTACTCTGTTTTCTGTTGGTTTTGGAAACTTGTTAAGTATCGAGAAGCTTCGAGAGACGTAATTCGAAAGGGACCGAGTTAATGGCTTTCCAAATAGTTTCTTTGCCTGGATCATGTCAATAGTTTGCTTATCTGAATTTTATTTTTGCTTTGTGAGTGATTCGATCAAATTTATCTATTTGGGTATATCAAAGTGAGAGAGAGAGTGATTCAGCGAAGTCATCCTACGAGAAAAGTTCTTAAACCTCCACATCTCCCAAATGTCCAACATAGTTAATTAATAATGCCTAAAATAGAGTTATCACAGCTACACAAGCTCAGTTCGGATCATTTAATGAATGATGAATTCAATATGTTTTCAAATAAGCTAGCTTTACTCGTATTTAATTCTATAATATGGAGGATTAAGACATTATCTATTACTGCAGGGGATGATTTAATTTTCGTTGAATGGGTCTGCAAAAGTAGTTGATAAAATGAATATTATTGCTCCTTTAGTTCGGTCCTGCTCCTTTGCTTGAATTTTGGATTATCACAAGGAGGATGTCCTTCTATGTCGGTTCGGAGTTCAAGTTCCATCATTCGAGTCAGAGTCGAGCTTAGTTGAATTTTAAATAAAATTTTGAACAGTTGTCGTGGAACAAAAAAATTTACTCGAAATTTTTCCTCATAGACTCGACAACATCTTCAATGGAAATATCAAATTGCTGTAAAGTTCTGTTGACTTCGCTTGCAAGTTTTGTACCAATTTTTGGAGGACTTTTTTCTTGCATTTTAATGGTTTAGTTATTATTAATTTTTTTTCTTCTATCGAAATACGATTGAAATAAGTATCATAAGCAAGACGGGCTCAAATGAAGTGGTATGCGAATATTGAAGTCAGCTGATTTTTAGTAGCATCAAAGCTTTGAATTTAATATTTAATCAATTAATTTGCATTTCTTATTGTTGAAATATCCCCCACAGATATCACCATTTTCAGTGTAGTGAACGTTAAATTGCTAGCATTCCTATGGGCAAGTGTTTTTGGACATTCATGGATTGTCCTCAACAGCAATAATGTTATCGTCTGAATTCGGTGAGAACCAATAAGATGTTATCTACTGTTGGCTAAGAGTGTTACCAACAAATATAAAATTACAGTCATAATCACCTATCAAAATTGATTACGAAGTTAGTGTATTTAATATCAAGAAGTTTTCAAAATTGGACTCGAATGTCCTATCATGATTTAATTATAGAAATGATTTCCTTCAGATATATTCTCATTAGAGATTTTCACACAAAAACTGGAAGCCGAACGCTACCTCCTTTGTTATATTATTTATTCTGATTGCAATGATGTCCTGTTGTTGCAACTCTATTTTATCTCCAATTCCCAAGATTTTAAACTCTCCTTTAATAATTTCTGCATGACTTGAGAGAACTCCATAACAATGCCTTTTCAATATATATGTTCCATTCGAACTCTGATTTTGCAGGATGTATTTAATGTCTGCTTCTCTGCTGCCACTTTTTCTTTCTGAAAAACTGGCTGAATTACTTTGACACACATCCACAGCCAAGTTACCACCTTCTGAGTTGCTCTCACGGTCGTTTTGCTTAAAAATCAATCCTTCTTCAACGTTTTGAGAGCATCTTATCGTAGCATGTTCTCGTGAGATTCTCATCGATAAACTCTCTGGAAGAAATAAAAAATCTTTCCGCTCTATTTTATACTCAGCAGAATTGTCTTCCCAATAGATGACCTTAGTTAAAGCTTTGTTTTCTGAGCTCAGGGTCGAAAAAAATTCTGAATGATAGATAACTTTCAGCTTAAATGCTGCTCTCTTTTTTTGTTGATCTCTTAATCGATCATTGGATAATGACTGTTTCTTTGGTTCCAAAGACTGCGAGAAGTAATTCTTGAATCTGTACGATGTCATCTTGATCGGGATGATTAGTTTGCTTACTGAATCAAAACGCTTTTCTATTTTCGCATTTTCTATTATTATAGTCTGCGAACATGTATTGCTCTCCTTTTTGACCTTTCTGTGAATCCATTGCTCATGATTGTCAGCTTCATCCCGCATGTCATATGCATTCGACATGGATTCCATGCTCTCAGGCATTATGCTCACTCCGGCTTGTTGTTGCAAATTTCGCTCTTTGTGGGCTCTAACCTCAAGTAAGATGCTTACGAGATTCAAGATTTGAGTAATTTGAAGATTCTTCTTCCTTATGACATGGTTGCATGATCCTGGCAAATAGTTTGATATGTTTCGCCACCTTATCATTTCATGAATGAGCAAAATCGAACGATTCGAGAAATGTCTTACCAGCTTTTGCTGTTGAACAGCCGCTTGATAGCCTCTCGTGATTCAATCAAATCAGAGTAGAGTTTCTCAAAAATATTAGCTGTTAAACTGGAGAGGTTAAAAGATCGAAGTCATTATTCAAATTAATTTACTTTTTTTCGTCAAGAGATTTCACCGTTTGATGCAAAGTTTCAAGAGTGCAAGCAAAGGCATTCAAGTCTTCATCATAGAAGCTTGCCCCTTCTTGAATTAGCTGTAGTATATTATCAATCGTTTCTAAGATGGGCATGAGTAACTAAAAACGATTTCGTTTAATTTTTTAAGAATAGGTGTTTTGGATTGGAGTGTTGCGACAACAGTTATAATTACTATTTTAACTTTCTTAGTTTGAACCTAGGCAATTGAAAAAAACCAAAGGCTTCTTTTCTTTAATATATAAGCGCTTGTATAAATGCTCTACCCTTTACGACAACGATCATGAAAAAACAGCGAAGAACGAAAAAAATTCTCATTAAAAAGTTACTTTCAAATTATTCTTTTTGTCTTAGACTTTGATTTCCTTATCTTACAATAATTTTCTCGAACTAGCTATCAACGAACCAAGCTCATTCCAATGCTGCTGAAAGGCATCATACAATATTAACATTTCAACGAAATTTAGGATTCATTTGGCTTTGGGGAGTCGTCCATCAGAGAGGCTCAAAATTGAAGCACTTTTGAGCTCTTGATGTTAAAGAAAATACAGGGGTCGATTTAAAAGATATGGATAAATAGAAAAAAGCTGTTCCTATTATTTTGCATCAAAACCTTGAATAGCAAAGGTAGTCTAATGAGCAACTAAAGGGGAAAGGATGCATTCCCTGGTCCTATAGATTTTTTTTTGAAAAATTCGAAGTTTCAAAATCCCTTTCTTAAGTTTTTCTATGGCTAATTGAAACTTTATTTATATATGATTCGTTTACAATCTGTTCCAAACATCAATTGCCTACTTATTTATCAGTTTTCTGAAGAATAAATAAACAAAAACTGTATTCAATAAGACCTTATGATATCAAATTGCATCGGCACTTTATGGAGTACAGAAATTTTCCGAAATAATTTTTATTAATCTCTGGTGTTTGCTGATGAAACACTGAGGGTTTGAATACACACAATGTAGCGAATACTTATAATTTTCAAAGCGCTGATTTAAAAGTCCTTTATGTGCTTTTCTAACCTTGGACTCTTCATTATTGAGGGCTCACTCTGAAATGACTGATTAGGTAGTTCAAACGAAAACTGCTTCTGCTCCTGCTGAGTTTTTAGGGAGAACGCCAACCAATCCATATTATTCTCAGCTTTTCTGTTCATCGTCATCGATGTCATCGGAATGGGAGAGAAAAGCATAAGACCACTATTTCCGCCGTCCGGATTTAGTCTATTCTCCATCTTCCCCAGCAAAGGAGGGACATCAAAATCTTGTTCCTCTTTAAGCATTCCACTCTGATCAATAGATCCATCTCCTCTGCTTAAATTCAGCCAGAAGTCTTTTGTATTATTTCGGCTGACCTCAAACTGTGGAGGCGATTGGTCAGAATCGGATTTATTCCCTCGACCAAATAACCCTCCCATCATTTGGTCTTGATTCATCTCAGGACCTTCGAGAACTATGCCATTTTGATTATTTATTAAATTATTCGAGAAGTCGACGATGTCAGCTTGAGGTACCTGATATCTCGAAAAAAAATTAGTCTGACCTGGTAAAGGAAGGAAGTCCATGTCCATGCTATTATTGCCTTTAATGTGATTGGAGATATAGCTAGTCTTGTCGCGCAGTTCAGGCTCAGGTTCTTCGAAAATTATATCATCTTTTATATCTGATCTATTAAATGGCGAATGTTTGCGGATGTGAGACGAGTCGAGATCAAGAGTATTTTTCTTGGTATAGCTCACAAAACTTGGGTTTCTGCTCATGTGAGGACTTCCGTTCATTTTTCCATCAATAACTGGTGTGCTTGTTTCAATAGTCCTCCTTCTACTTCGTTGGATAATCTCATTTTTAGAAGGGTTTTCGTAATTGACGGTTTGACCTCTCTTCAGCATCTCAATTGATTTTGAAACATTTTCTAGCAGCTCTTCACCTTGAATGCCTGCAATCCTCGAAAATCGCTTCCCAAACTCTTCAAGTAACTCTGCTACAGAGTCTTGTCTTTCAATTTGCATCCTCTGATCGGACCCTGTTTCAGCAGGGGTGTGATTAACAATAATTTTAGGTTCTCGATCGCTCTTTTCCTCATCACAGTCAATTTCAATCTCATTATCATTGTCACCCTCATTGTCGTCACCATCTGCTGCATTGCTATCAGTCTCGCCTTTACCTCGTTTTCTTCTTTTAAAGACCTTTGAGAAAAAGTCTGGATAGTCATCGCTGGTTTTCTCATAGGCTGAGTTATACCACGCCTCCTTAAAGTATTCATGCGGCTCGAAGATCCCATGTGTTGAGTATTTAAAGACTTCTCCCGACAAATCTTCAAAAGCGAGGATTAGTTTAATATTGCAAAGCATGGAGAGTTCAGCTGCTTTTTTCACAAGGCCAATCTTCCGCTTGTGAAAGGTGTCAATACGAGTTTTTTTTCCTTCGAGAGGCTTGATTTCAATTTTTCTCCTTCCCATATTGAAGTTTAATTTATTTTAATTTTATAAGGTATCGCAGACATAATGCAAATTCTGACTTTATTTTCTAAGTATTGATTGATAAACGCTGTACTTGGGATTAGAAATGATATATTCTCTTGGATACCAGATTGGGGGGTCATCCCATATGATGGAGATCAGTATTCTAAGCATTAATTTGTCTTATTTAAGAAAATGATTTGGAAAACAATTGATGATTATTACTACCAGAGTAATGATTGTTTGTGAAAAATCCTTTTGAGAGAAATTTCATTAGAAAGGAAAAAATGAAACTGCTCTTGTGGATAATAGTATAGATAGAAAGTTTCAAAAAGCGTTTAAATTGAGGGAAGAATATTCAAATTTGATTGAAAAACTCCTAACTTTTATTTGACTATTATGAAGGTTGATCAGAACAAATTGCAATTAACGCCAAAGACTCATGAGTTCCGTAGGATGAGAACGAAGGTTAAACCTTCCTAGCAATTCCTAGCGAATCCATCGAGTTGAACTATTTCGCAAGAGAATTCTTGAAAATTTTAGGAATTATATACAATCTCTCAAATTGCAGAATCAATAAAATATTTTGGAAAAAATGAAAGTTATTGGTGATTTCTCTCGTATAAGTATTGGTTGTTTTCGATTTAATCGCAATTACTTCTTCTTTCTTTTGTGCTCAATGAAAGGGGTATAATCTACAGAAACCAAGTAGTATGTTGCAAAAAGGAAAAGTAGGCAATGTTCATTGTCACTTTGCTCGGTTCATCGAGTATTAACTCAAAAAATGAGCCACTTGCACTTGCCTGATGTAGGAATGTGAAAATGAATGGCCGGACTTTTAATAGGTCTTTATAACTATTACAATTGTCACGTTATGAATTGGGATAATGCTTATCTTCCAAATTTCAATTGATTACTTCAATAAATCACAATTTCAAGAGACAACGCCAACCTGTTGAACTTTTCAGTGCGAATCATAAAATATCCTTGTTCGTTCATGTCGGATCTCTTACATGCAACTTAGCCATAGAAAAATAGACTCTATTATCAGAGTCAGGGTGCTAGTCATTGAATTATTCACAATCATACCATCCTTTTTACTCTTCAAGCTGAAGGAATAGAATAATTTCCAAAAGTCAACAATCAGCCAAATCTCCAGCGTCTGGAGTTTGTTTATGTGCGTTTCAGAGCAATTTTTTATCCTCTATGAGGCAGTTTAACGTGATACTTTGATAAGTTGTGACAATTTATCATAATGCCAATTTATAAAAAATAAAAAAACCACTACCATAATTAGATACATGTAAAATGAAAAGGCATCACAAATCAATAGAAAGTTGGCGTCCATATTATCCTGTTGCCTTAAACACTACACTGTACTTCTGTTAATTTTTATTCTATAAGTACAGCTACTAACCTTTGACTATGCTCCTTGAAGAGTTAAAAAGAGAAATAAGGTGAATACTTCTCTCTTTATAATATCATCTATGTTTAATAGGATATTGTTTAAAATTTATGTTTGTTACAAAAATCCTCCTGACTTCTTTTGAAATCCAGAGGAGACAGAAGCTTGAGTTCCTCAGTTCGCTTTGACCGATTCTTCGGTTTTAAACTGAAAAATTGGTCTCAAACTACTAGTAGCAATAGTTTGGGTGAACAGTGTGAGGTAGTTGTGGGTGGCAGCAGCAGCTGGAGTCTCCTGGTTATCCTTAACGGATACTCTGGCAATACTATCGTCGCTTTTGTGATCAGAATCTGATTCTTCATAATCCCGGTTTGGGGTTATGATAATGTTCTTGACAACATTAAGTTTTAGAGAGGCTTCTTGGTCGCCATTGCTTGCAGCTAAGCTTGATGAAGGCGACTTCATAAAAGGTTTAAATGCACCTTTGGGTTTAAAAGCCTAAAATAAAATTTAATAAAGGCTTTCCAAATAAAAATGGTTACTTTCTCAACTGGAGAGTCAACACTCTGTCCAGATTTATTTGAAACGATACTCTCGTCACAGCATCGGAAAGCGATTTTATTCTTGAGCTGAATAATTTCATGCCTTGAAAAGTCATAAATTGGCAAGTCTTGGAGATTAATCCTTACTCTTTCTTCATAGCGATTTCTGCAAGAAGCAAGTTTTGTTCAGCAATTTCTTTCAGCTTGATTTCAAGCGCATTGATGCGGAGCGCTGCCTCCGTATGGAGTTTTTTGAGTTCTTTGTTCTCATCTACTATATCGAGCTCTTCGGTTTCTTCTTGTTCTCTTTCGAAAGTTGGGCCCGAATTATCAGATTTTCTTTTCATCATCTTGAGAAGATGTCTATTTGAATTAGTCATTACGAAGGAATTGAAGTGTGAGATTACCTCTTTCCACTCTGGAACTTCGGATTGTAGTAGATAAACTGATTCTGGCTATTCTTGACCTTTTTGAACCCATACAAATTGAGTTGTCGGATGAATGAGGCCATTTTCTTGTGTTTAAAGAAGCGAGGAAGGATCTTTTCGAATTCGGTTGCGTCCTTAATAAGTATGCTTGTCCCCTTGTTGTGCCATTCAATGGCATGAGGATAGCTTTTACTCTCAAGCAAATCAAACGTTTTTGTCAGGAATTTTGGGATGTGGATCGTTTGCTTTTCTTGAAGAGCAGAAGTAGTATTAATCTTCAAGGATGGTAGTGACATTTTTTTATTTCTTGAAAGTAATGATTATCAAAGCGAATTGTGATTGTTCTTTAAAACCTATATTTCGGAGCGTTTTTTAATTTTCGTAACTCACGAGTTAGCTGATTAATTTTAAAGGAGGAAGAGCTGACAAAATCAGGATCGCTACAAATCATTCGAAAGAATAACAGCCTGAATTATATGTTTCAAAATTCGCTCTTGCACTGGCGAAATTAATTGAAGTATTTAGAACATTGCGAACTTCGATTATGAGACCAAGTTTGCTTCCACTCCGAGTTTTAAGGGTTATTTGCTTCTTTATTTTTTACTCTAGCGTCCGAACTAATGAAAGCATTTGTCCTCAATTTGATTCAGAGGCATTCCTATTTTTTTCTCTGTTGAGGAGCCTTTTGGAATTTATTCCATTCGGAATTTTTGCAAAAATAACTTCTTTTTCTTTTGGCAAAAGTGCTTGGCGCAAGAATGTCACAAAGAGGTGATTCCTGGTAATTAGCTGGAAAATAAGATTTGTAGCAGGACTAGCTCTCAGATTGATCTTTTCATTTTTACATGTCCAGCGATGATGCAAATGAATAATTATTTTCGGCTATTGGCACTCCTCATTGAATCTTCTCTCAGCTGTAGAAGCAAACTGTGCTTTGAGTATGCAAGCGATTGATCTCTTTGATTTTTTTCCCCACCCATATGTGAGAAATAGGATGGTGTAGAATATCGCTGGCTGTTAATTGAAAAAAGGTAGCGGGGGAACTGCAATAGTTAATTAGCACCTGAAAACTGACGAAACCCCCTCGAGTCAGGTTAAGACGATGTGGATTCTTGAAGTGAGTGGAGATATTTGAGACAGCTAAGGTGCTCTTATTTTAGAAATTTTAAAGGCCGCGATGGTAATGAAACTTGGAAGAACTACCTATCAACGGCTGCTCTAAATGCGCTAAACTTTCAAACAAGAGAAAAAATATGAGTTTTCCACCCTTATTAGATGAGAAAGCGAAAGTTGCAGTTTCTTTGGAGTTTCAAATGGAAAAAGAAAATAGGAAGCAGATTCGCATTAAATAAGAAGAAAACAGGAAAATAAAAGGGCTGCTCTAGTGTTTCTTCGTGGGTTAAAAAACAAATTGTTTCATTTAGTGATTTCCGTTGCTCACAAAAGATCAAGCAGGCGCGCAAAGTATGAAAAGCCATCATCTCAGTAGCTGTACATCTTGATTGCTAAAACGCATTGTCTTTAATCGCACTGAGAACTTATTTGAATTTGGGGCGTTTGGATTAGAAGGTAGAATCATTAAAACTGTGAAAACCGAATTTTTATCAATGGAAAAATTCGAATTGATCTAAATTACAGCTCGGTCGCATTTTACGACCCTGTTGGTCTTCTTAACTATTGCTGTTTAAAATTTGTGTAAGCTGCATTAGATGATCAATCCTTATAGATAATTCTATACTTTCTTCAATTTTTTATTCAGTTGCTGAAAACAGTCGATGCAGTGAAATATCTTAGAGTACGCTGCAAATAAATTCGAAAGTCTTTTTTAATGATTGAGAACGAAGTAAGTTAGGTTAGTCTATTGCGATTATTTTTGCTATTTCTCAATTAATAAATAATTATCCTTGATTTCTTAGTATTTTGCAGCAATTCTCATGAATTCTACAGAAAGAGCTCACACCGCTCACTCTCAGAGGGAGGGACAGCAAGATAAACACAAAGCAAACATAAAAGTGCTTCCGAAAAATAAGTAGCCCGTTTAAAATTTAAACACCAACATATAAAATTTAAAAAACAACTAGCTAAATAAATGCGATGAAACGTTCTGATTCTTGCGTTTAGATTGTGTCAACTGAAAATTGCTTAAGCAGAAGCCATCTTAGCTTCCACGTGAGGCTTTGATCAGAACAGAGGCAGAGTGTCCACTGTTATATAAATTTAAGAATACCTTTCTGCATGATAGAGGATACTATCAAAATTTTAGGAGGAACATAGAATCTCGTTGGTCAAAATTAGAAGAAGAATCTATCAGATTCGCACTTTTGTCTCGTAATGCGGTTAAAATAGGTAAGAGCTTCATTTAAGAAGCGAACAGTTGGATCAGGATAGTGCTCATCTCTTCCAATGAATTCCATAGCTAATACTGAAATTTAGGGAAAGTACTCATAACAATATCTAAGAGTTCCGCTAAATAGTTGTAATTCCGAATGTAAATAAGCGGCACCACCATAATTTCTCCGAGAAACCATATTTTTTTTTATTGTCCTAGCTAACAATTCTCTCTCACGAGAAATTAGTGAAGGCTTGGACTTCTTCTGGTCAACCGGAGTGAGAGAAGAAAAAATCTGTTCGGAGTCCTGATTTTAGAAAGAAGAATATTTAAGAGTAATTGAATAGAATATTTCTATCTCTCAATAACTATTTTGCTGTTCCTCTATAGGGATGATGATGAGATATAATTATTTTTAAATGTGTGCTACAACCTCTAAGAAAGATAAGTGCTTTTTTTTGCTTCAAATCACCACAAGCTTCTCATTCATCCTAAAGAAAAAATAATTCACCATAGAAAGTACATATCCAATGCTTTGCTTCTACCGACTCCTCTATGTCAGCGTCTCATTGCTGCTAATGATTCTGAAAATGAATCTCTTTCAAAAAAAAAAACACGCACACAGAGAAAATTTATCACATAGCTAAATTCTGAAATTACATGAATAAACTATCAAATCTAATTTTCTTCATATACTACGTCACTCAAAATAAGTGCAAGTGGATACTGTCAAAATGAGTTGACTTTCAATCTCATGATCAGGTTTCTCCCTATGAATTCTTAGTGGTTAAATTCTTTCAATCAGCTCGCTGGAGTTAAACGTTTAATTCATGATAAAAAAACAAGTTTGGAGAGATAGGTTGCCTTGCATAAAAGTTCTTGCATCGAATCTTTTTATTAATTCCTACGATCTGAGTTACTGATTGTCTATCATCTCGATTCAAACTTTCTATTGTTATGGTATGAACATTATATAAATTTAATTTTCTTTATTTACTGTTTAATTAAAAAAAAACTCTAATCGCAGCTAAAGATGAACGAATCCAGCAATGACTGCAAGGTAAATTTAATGAGCTGCGGAGAATCCTTAACATCGCCAAAATCTAGGACAACGACGACTTGATCAAGAAGCTCGAATCTAACCATATAAGTAGCAAGCATCAATCAAGCTTTGAAAAATTTTTGCAAAACGCGTATTCAACAGCGTCAAATCAGTCGATTTCAAATACCTCTACAACAAAACGGTCGAAGCAAAAAGCATTTATTATAAGGATTCCAACCATAGACCAATATTCACCTTATAGTCAAGCTCAGGTCATACAGAAACAGCTCGGTCAGTCGTCTCGGCAACTCTATTCAAAATCTGTAATGAGAGGTTCAACTCAAAAGCAAATTTCATCTTCCTCTCATCACGAAGAGCATAATCCACCATTATCACAATCAGTTCTAGAAAAGTCGGCAAAAGAAGCAAATGATCCAATCAAAGTTTATGAACATGCTGGATCGTTGTGGAGTAACACTGACCGTCCAACAACAACACAGAGCACGAACTTAAAAGCTGAGCTTCAGCTCAAGCTTGAAGAAATGTACAAGCAGAGGGAGCTCACTTACGAACAATCAATACTTGCTTCTGGATCAGCAAGCCGCGCTCAACACCAATTGAGCTTCTCTCAGAGAGTGCTAACATTCCAGAGAGAATCAGCTCATCCAGTAAAAATGAGATTGCTGCGTGCTAAGCAGGAAGCAATGAGTAAGCAGGGTTTAGGATCAACTCCTAGAAACGATTCCACTAGCAAAACTTTCGAATCATTTAGAGAGCAGACGACTATTGGTGCGAGCGAAGAAACTCCAGCCTCCAGAAGAGAGATGCATCTTTTCTCTCGAGAAGAAACTTCAAGCAGAATAGAGCTACAAGGGTTAGACCTTGGACTAATATCACTCACTGGTGTAAATGTTAAATCAGTGCTACAAACAGCAAATCTCTTCAAAGTAATCAGTGGAGGAAAAACTAAAAACTCAGCCAGCAAATCCAAGGCGCAGGAAGAAAATAGGGTTTCTGTTCAAGACACTCAATATACACCAATGTTTCTTAAGCAACGCGCAGAATTCGTTCAAAGTTTGGAGAAATCTCGAGATTATGAGCATCACAAGGTTCCTGGCGTGTTAATGAAAACGCCGGATACACGAGAAATATCTGAGCAGCTTCTTATTGCGAAATTTTTAAAGAGCGTAGAACTATTCAGTAGATTTGACCAAGACTCCCTGCGAATGCTCGGTTTCAGTCTCTCAGCAAAGCATTATGCCCACAGAGAATATTTATGTCATGAAGGAGACTCTGCTAATGGGATTTGGATATTGCTTGAAGGAACCGTTGCCGTTGAGAAGGATGGCGAAGTCAAAGGGACATATAAAACGCATGATCTATTGGGGAGGCAAGCTCTTGATAATCATGCTCTCCGAACTGCGGATCTCGTCGTTGATTCGCAAGAAGGCGCATATATTGCTTTTCTATCAAAGGTTGACTTCTATGGATTTTTGAATAAGAATGGGATAACAAAGGAAGAAAATTCACGTGAGTTAGTGTCATTTCTTCAATCAATACCGTTCTTCAAAAGCTTCTCTGATCTGAAGCTTTATTTACTCGGGACTGCCTTCAAGCACAAAAAATATCTCAATAATGAAGTGATTTATCGCAAGGGTAGCAATGCTACTGAATTCTACTTAATGGTTAGAGGACATGTGCGCAGAGAAGCAAATTTATCGATAGAGACCATGAATCGTTGGCCATTGTCCAAAACTAAAGGTGATTTCGGCTACCGCAAACTCATTAGAAATTTTGAGGTTTCACTCGAAATCCTCCCAGGAGAGATGTTTGGATTCAAAGAAATGCTGTATCAGCAGACAAGAGAAGAATCAGTCTTGGTCTACGAAGAGTCTGAAGTTTACATTATGAATCGAGAAAAGTTCCTCTCAAGTAAATAGCTCTTTTTTGTAGGACTAATATTAACAATATCATAGTTTTCTCAGATGAACAAGATATTTTCCGTTTCATGCAGAAAGTGCAGAGTGATGAAAAAGAAAAGGCAGACAGAATAAAGAAAAAATACGTTGAAGAGGAACTTGAAGATCGAAAGAAGGTGAAACTGACCGCATTTCTCATTTATAATGCTGTTATTCATGTGTTGTAGGCTGGAATACTGAAAAACGCGCTGAAGATGCCACTCAATGGATCAAGTCCAGAAACTTGTCAAAGGGTATATATAAATGCTTTTGAAAAATTATGATATATAACACTAACTTTAGAAGCAAGGAAGGCTGTCAGTTTGGCAAAATCACGCCGAAAAGGTAGCAAAGAGATCGCTCAAAGAAAAGCACTTTACGAACACATTGGTAGCGAGAATCAACTTTTCTAGACTAACGTGCTTTTAGATTACTGGAGCATCGAACTATAATCTTGGGTTGCAATAAACGGGAGCAGATGAGGTCAGCCAAGCAAGAGTATACTTGAAGCTAAATTGGTGGTGGCTATGCGGTTTCGTCAAATTATAATAAGGTAACTAATTTTTTCCTAATAGCAGTATTTTATGGAAGTTTTTTAATGTCGTTATCGAGATGGACGACGAGTTTTCATATAACTTTATATATATTGTTTGGTTAGGATATGAGGAGATCAGATATTGAGAAAACAATAGCAGTTTTTATCCTTAACACTGAAATAATATTAAATTCAATATTGCTTTCATTTCACAAGAGACTAACAGACCAATAGTTTTGCCTCTCAAAGTGGAAGATGGCTAACTAGCAACCTAAAAGGATGAGATTTAAAACAATTGAGTAAAAAATAAAACATATATTTAATTTCACTTGAAGCGGGAATAGCAAACCAGTTTATAATCAAACGTAAGCGCCTAATCACCTTGCAGTCACAAATCGTTTACTTCCAGAATCAAAAATTAAAGCTGGTCAGCTCGATGGATACACTAACTACTTTGTAGAAGACTATGCGTGCTTTTCTTAGAAGAGAGAGAGAACCCAAAAAAAAAAAATCAATCTTATTCTCTTCAACAATAACACTTTTTCAACCAGTAATGAGATGCAATATACCGAATATTCGAATGGATCGATTTATTTACCATTTATTAGAATTTACTGTACTGTCTAATGCAAGAATAAGGCTCTATCAAAACGTTCCGAAAAGAATGGACTGACATTAAAAACACTGGTTTGTCGTAAAAATTTCAACTAACAATATTATAGAATGATATTTTGGCTAGAGCCAAAACTCAATTTACCAATCTGAGTGGTTTATGGGTCTACTGATATTTATTGTTTAAGGTAGAAGTCTAAGTCTCAAATCACTTGGACTCGGAAACTCTTGTTCGCAATCAATATGGAAATAGGTGACTATTTTTTTCTATAGAGATATTTCTCCTTAATATGTCCACTTAGCGATAAAATTATTACGTTCGATGATTAATTCGGTCTTAAGAATAACTGAATCAGTATTCAGTACCAGTAAATCAGTGCTTCAGCTCGAAGAATTTAAATTTCCAATTAGAATAACCATAATTATCTGTTGTGCCTCAAAGATGTCTAGGATCGTTGAATACAACCATGACAGCGCTTGTGCTTCTCTTGGAAAATGGACTCTAGTCTCCGTCTTATGTTCAGGAGACAAATCCAGGTAAAATACATCTTAACCTCACAGACTATAACAAAGCTTAGCATCTTTTTGGGACTAGATGCCGAATCAGGAAAGCTTGAAGCAATAAAGATATTCTTTCCCAAAAAATCAAAGCTACAATCGCTGAAACTCAAAAAGAAAGTCATAAATCAAGCCAAATTGCAAGCAAAAATCAACCATCCCAATGTTGTAAAAGTCAACCATTATTTCGATTCTATTCCTTTATATGATTCAAACGGCTTTCCTGTGAGCGTTTCTGCTATTGCCACTGAGTACATTGACCTAATTGGTGATCTTGATGATCTCATTCATTTGGTGCAGCGCATGCCTGAACCTTTGGCTCGTTCATACTTCCACAAGATCATCGACGCTTTGGAGGAGATGCATGCAAATAACGTCGCTCATGCAAATCTCAGGCCTGAAAATATACTATTTGACAAGAGTTTTAACTTAAAAATTACGGGTTTTGGCAATGCAAAAGTGTGCTCGCGGGATAAACCCTTCAAAATAAAAATCAGGGAAGTGGATTACTATCCTCCGGAGGTATATAATGGAATGCTCAGAAAACGAACTGACTTAGATGTGTTTGCAGCAGGAATTATCCTTTTCTTGATGGTATTTGGTCATATACCTTTCTCCAGAGCAGAGATTCAAAATCCTGTTTACAGACTACTGATCTATGGAGAATTTGAGAGATTTTGGGCCGTCCATGATGATATTTTGGACATGAATGACGCAGAGATAGGAGTTTCCAATGAGTTAAAAGAGTTACTGGAAAGGATGTTTGATCCGAATCCCAACACTAGAGCTGGTGTTGAATGGATAAAACAATGTGATTGGTATAATGGACCAACTATGGGAACAGAGGGTCTCGAAAAATATCTCAGGATAATTGGATAAGAGAAGGATCACGTGGCTTTCTCTTGGATGCCATTTTTTTGTCGAACCTTGCTTAACTTAATAAGATTCGCAAGATTCCAATTAATTCATTGTTACTCTCCTACTCTTCTTTTTTTTTTTACAAGACTTTGTTGTATATTCGTTATCCTAAATAATAACTGGTTTGGATTATTTTGTTTATAATAATAGAGAAAATTAATTAGAATCATAAACTATATAATTTTGTGAGGGGTTTCCCTTCTGCTACTAATGTAATTGATGATTGGTGATTTTTGTTTCGGTGGAACCCTGAAAAAAATTTCTATCATTATCATTACAGCAATTCTTCAATTTTTGCTGCTAATCTCTGCTCTTAATAGTTGGGATAGTAGTTAATTCAATAATTTTGATGAGTGAGTTTTATACAAAAATGGTGATGAAGCCACCTCCTAGTTCCACTCGAAAGATTGCCCTTTGTCTGGGATACAGTATCTAGTGATAGTCAATGGCCAGAATGAATCGTTCAAGGTTAACTTGCAGAAACTAGAATATTTAAGAGCCAGAGAATAAAAGTGAATGAAATTACTAGCTGCGTTAGAAAATCACAAAGGATCCCTCAGAATGTGATTTCAAAAATTCACAGTAATGCTCCCATACTATCACCATCTTTCTTTGAGATAAATGCTTTCTCTGTAAAATAACCACTTTATCAGTTATTAATAGTTTGAATTTATTGAATTAAGATAGATTATTTATTAGAAGAAAGGGAAAGATTTCAAACCATATGGAAACCATACAAGAACCAAGCAAGCCACTATTTATTTGGCCACAGTTCGCTGTGGTTGAACAAGGAGCTCTGAGAAGTGATTACCGAGCATTTGCTGTCGAAGTTGCTGTAAAAGGCCTCAAACAGCGCACTCCTTTCGCCGCTATCAGCAACTCTACTCTCAGTTGGAAGGACAAACTTGTGTTAAACATCCCTGAATCACTCCCTCAGTCTCTGAGGGACCCTTCTCTTGAATTTAGGATCTACGTAGAGAAAGAAGAAGAACCCATTGCCAAAGCTTTCTTCCAATTTCAGCCTCTTGTTGTAAATGACATCGGCAAAGACCCTCTGAAGAGAACGATAAACTTTTATAGTCTTGATAGCCAGGCTCCTGCTGTCCGACTTGACGTTTTATTTTCCTATTTTGCAGATCCAGAGATCATGCTTGAGAATAAATCTACAAGGCCCAAAACTCCATTCACTCTTACCGTGGCACCAAGGAAATACCTTGCAGGAGAAGGATTTGAAGAACTTAACCAGAAGGTTTACGTTACAGCAGTAATTGGTACACAGGCGTTTCAAATTGAACCATCAGAAGAGAAAGTCACAAAAGCAAACCCATCTGCTACATGGAAAGAAATAATTCCATTCAAAATGACTGGAGAGTACCTACTAACAATTCGATTGTACAAAGAAAATGGCGATTTTGTGGGCTGGAGTGTTGTGAGCCTTGAAAACGTATGGTATAACATGAGGAATCTCAAGTGCCGAATGCCCTTAAAACTGGATGATGGCACCAGAAATGCAGGAACTGTCGAATGCAACTTTGAAGTTATCCAGCAGGTATTCTCGAGTCCAGTACATATCTACCCAGAGATAGAGCTAGCGCGTGGGACAGTAATGCTCAGAAAGCTCAAGTTTGCGAATCCTACCAGCCAAAAGCGAACTAAAGAGGTTATCGTTAAAGAAGGAGCTGAAAGCGTGAACGTCAAGACTTCGGTTTTGGAAATCGAACCAAACAGCTCAGCGGATATAAGATTAAAGTTTGTTGCACCAGCAGCCTATAAGCTCGAGAGAGTAATTATTGATATCAAAGACCAAAATACATTAAAAATAGATGAAACCCTGATATTTAACTTGTTTTCTGCTTAGTTCAAAAATAATTGATATTTGATTAAGATTTGACAAGTTGAATTCAGGCCCTTTTAAAATTCTCCTGATTACAAATTGCTTGATGTGAATTAACTACCGAACTCAAATGTCAATAATTAAGACAAACTTTCTTCTTCATCAACCTGCGAGATTTCTAAATATTCTAGAATATTGATAAAAAGGGGGTTTCGTTCTTGATACTTCAACTTACAGAACATAAAACATGTAAAAAGAAGTCTTCAACATAAAAAGCTTAGCTTCTAAAAACAAACAGAAAAGTTGATGCCGAAGTAAAAATTTTCTAAATCGCATTCTAACCTGACAAACTAAATTAATAATAGTCTGGCTCTCTAGAGATCTCACTTCTATTTCCACCTTTTCTGTTCTGTTGTTGGCGGGTATACGGGCTGCCCTAGTATTCCCTCTTGATGCATTTTATTAAACTTCGTTCTTGCGGTCAGATTAGACTGATGTATCTGCAGATTCTTCGATCCGTTATTGTTCCCGTCTGCCTTGGAGCTCGAAGAAATATCAAGAGGGGTAATTGAAACAGAGCACGACCGTGTGGGCTTTCCCACTATTTTTGAAGGAGTTGTTACATTTCTAGGGGGATTATTAACCTTATTCTCAGGTCTAATTTCGTTATTTTTATATGTAATGGACTGTTGGGAAGAAGCATCAGTTGTGTCTTTTCCACCAAAACTAGTTCCTTTATGTTGAGGTTTATTTGCAAGATGAGGATCTATTGATGATGTCGTTTCGGGTGATTGACGCCTAGGAGACTCATATTGTCCTAATGCTTGTCTTTTGCTGTTTACAATCTTTGTTGAGATTGGATTAATGGTCGGCTTGAAAGCGTTCTTATTCTGAAATTTCTCTTTCATTTTGGCAATTTTTTGTAGAACCTCTTCATAGGTAGGTGTCCTTTCTGATTCGAGAGTATCTGGTGAAGAAAATAGATGTTCATATTTATTCATCACGCTCTCGACATTTCTTGCGCTGCTCAAAGGACTTCCACTCCTTCTCCTTGACATGCTAATTGTTGAGGAGTGTTGCGCTTCTTCAAATCTATTTTCTTTAAGGCTGGACTCAAATTGAGATGATCCTCCAAACTTTTGAGGACTTCGTGACTTCTTTTCAGTCCTTGTCGTATGAGGTGATATGGTCCCTATTGTCTTTTTCTGATAATTTGTAGGGGTCTTATTAGCGGTTCTGCTTCTGTTTGGTTCTAGGCTATGAGAAGGCTTGACTGGAGTTGCGCTGAGAATTTGTGTGCTTGGAATTTCCTCTTGTTCGAAAGTAGCTGTCAAATTTCCTTGAGGATCTTCTTTGCTGCTTATTGAATTTGTAAGTTTTGGGTCCTTTGAGCGAACTTCACTGAGATTTATAATATAGCCTGTTGGAATTAAATGGTTCTGTTTCTTAATTTCGAGATCTCCTTGGGAAACATCGACTCGTTTATTCTCTCCATTTGTTGATTTAGGTTTTGAATGAGACGTAGTGCCAATACCTTTTTCGGGAGTTTGATGGGGCTGGCCATCAGCTAAATTGGCGTTCATTTGTGGATTTGAGATTTTGTTTATTTTAGGTGTAAATGTAAGCTCGCTCTCTTCTTTTTTTGCCTTATCCTCTTCAGCTTTTTTCCGAAGCTCCTGCAGTTTCTCTCTTTTTTGTTTCATATATGTATCTATTCGCTTATGAAAAGGCTCATTTTGTTCACCCTTCTTGGCTGAATAAGACGAAGGAGTTTTAGAGTTCGCCCTTTTCTTTCTTTCCTCGTCTTCCTTTTGTTTTTTCAATTGTTCAAGCTTCTCCTGTTTTTTGATTTCAAATTCAACCATTCTGTCGTAATAAACGTCAAATTGTCCCTTGGTCATAGTTTTTGGTTGTTGCTGTTGTTCGTCTAGAATTTTTTGTTTCAAGTATGAAAAAAATTCTCAAATTTACGGTTCTTATTGCTAACTTCGTGCAGTGGCAATTGCAAAGCTTTATTCGAGATTTGACTTTGCTTTTTCGAGCTCGAACCTTGAAGTTGAGGGTCATTAAAGAGTTGGTTTCTTTGTTCATCCTAAATTAATAAGAGCCTGAAATAATGTTAAAATTATTACAAGATTGAACTTGGTGCCTTTATTCCCATATCTATCAAGACTCTTGTTAAGATTCCTAGTCTGCGTCATTGTCTTCGTTGTTTTTTCAGTCTTGGTTGCTTTTGACTGAACCGTCGATACCTTCTCATTATTACGTTCCAATTTTTGCGAGTCTCTGTCTAGCTTAGCCTTTTGTGCCTCTTCTTGAGCTTTTTTTCTTTGTAATTCTTGGAGCCTTTCTGAGAGAACCTTGCTTGACGCTAGAGAAGA
>ENA-UOUE01000339-UOUE01000339.1-compost-metagenome-genome-assembly--contig:-NODE-339-length-39361-cov-4.918847_pt1 | contig 39361 bp, 22 predicted proteins | sample MGYA00238146_ERZ747223 | MGnify/ENA primary metagenome ERZ747223 (study PRJEB28781, sample SAMN06268865) | compost metagenome | isolation source: single cell | place: USA: California, Emeryville, Joint...
CCATCGAAGCTTCCTTGGTACGGTATTAAGGCGACTGGCGCTGTCGGAGCCACCCATCGCTGGAATAACGTCACAGTTAAATGGTTCCAAGACGACACCACCAATGGTTGCACTGATAACTACCTGTTCCAAAGCAATGGAGATGCTAGTGATAACTCCGCAGTTACTGTGTTCTCTAACTTCACCGTATCTGACCTCGACGCCCAACGCATCGCTAAATTCACAACTCCAGGTGCGGATTGGATCGGTATTGATAACTGCGGTAATTGGCCTTGCACAGGTATCAAGAACATCTTGGTCAAGGATATGGACGGCTCGCTGACAGGCACACCAAGTTCGATTATTCCTCAAAACGATGGTATCGTTGACTCTACTTGCAGACTCCAAGGTTCCCTTTCTTACACCTGCTCGTCCTTGAACTGGGCAATCATGACCTTCCAAAGCTTGGATTCTGATAGGGAAGAGAGAATCTTCAGTCCGATTAACATCACGACCTCCGACGGTTACACTAATGACATTAACAGTATGATGGATCACTGCTGGGATGGCTTCTACACTTGTCAAAGAAGAATGTCTCGATTCCCTGCGCTGGTCAGAACAGGCAATAACTACGAGGTTAGTGCCACTGGTACTCTTCCAGAGAAGTTCCAATTCCAACTTTTCGGAGCTACGAACGACACCGATTGGGTTTTGGCTAACGTTCACTATATGCAAGGCACGGCTGTAACGATTCAGGATGGCCAAGGCAACGAAATCAAACCAAAGATTATCGGACCTAAGGAAGACACATCTTTCGATAGCGCCGGCTGTGGAAAGTATACCTTCGAGCCAAGCACCAACTACATTACCTTCAAACTCACCGGCGCAGCCGACTGCAGGCTTACGCTCACGATTACCAACACCGTTTATGCCAGCGTGAGATATGCTATGTCTGTTGATGACTTCTACAGTGTGAATGGACCAACCAATTTCATCGATAACATCGCTGCGGTCCTTCAGATTCCACTCTACAAGATCAGAGTCGTGACTATCAACACTCCAACCTCTACCAGCTCTGGTTCAAGAAGACTCCTTACCACCTCTGGAAGCACTCTCGTTCAAGCTTACTTCGATCTTCCTGACGAGGATCAAGGAGCCAACTCAACCACAGCTGCGGCAACCGGAGAGAACTACATCAGTTTATTGACCTCTGCTTTGGGCGCCGGATTGCTTGCGATTAACGGTCAAAACCCTGATGCCGTTAGCTTCCAAGTGCTAGTATACGGTAACTCTTCCACTGCTGCGACAGCAAACGCGAAGAATACTCTGGTCATCGGTATTGCTGTCGGGGTTCCGGTTGGTATCGTTGTGATCGCATTGATCCTCTACGTCTGGTACAAACGTGCTCAGAAGAAGAGAGCCGGAATGTCAAAGATTCCAAAGATTATACTACCTTCACCAAAAATGACTGATACTAAGATTGAACCACACATGACCGAAGAAGAAGTACATCGAGATAACTCCGGACTACAAAACTCGAATAACGAGTCGCATTCTGCTAATAGATTGATTATGGACAACAAGCTCCTAGAAGATAGAATTATTATTGATAACGCGTTGCCAATCAATGATGCACCGAATAAGATCACATTGCTCCCAAGCGCTAAACACGTAAACTTATTTTGAAATTTCTTTGATATTAATGATTTCAATAGGAATTGGCAAAGCTTTAAAGACCGAAAAGCATGGTTAGACGAAAAAAAGGCTTGGATTAACTACCTTATTACATAATTTGAAATCAACCTTCAATTTTTTTGGAAAAATGAATTTCGGATATTACTTTTTTTCAAAATGAATAAGCAATTCAAGGGTATAATTATATAAGCTGCTCGTCTAGCATAAATACCATATTGAAAATGAAACAGTAAATTGAAAAGAATGTTTGAATTATCACATTATCCTATCGTTTTTTGTGACTTCTTAGCGGTTTTGTAGATGTAAGAGAAGATTTCAAAGGCACAATATGAATTAGAATCCTTTTTAAGGCAAAGGATCAAATACAGGTCCTTTAGTGAAGGAAACCTCTTTGTTAAATATGTATTTGGGATAAATGAGCTTTTTCAAGTCCCTCTGATAACTTAATTTTCCACTTCGGTTTTTAGATACTCTGATTTTTCCTGTCCAGCAAAGTTCCAAAAAATTTCGAAATTCGAATGAGAAGATCTCGAAGGCTGTTCCACACCAGGTTTTTTCAGTTGGGTGGACAAGATGCTCCTTACACAAAGCCAAAAGGAAAGTTATAACTTACCCAATAATAAGCTGCATTAGCATCAAATGGTTACAAGGCTTGCTTCATTTCAGCAGATTAGCAAATACTTCAACTTATATGGTAGGCAATCTAGTAAACAAAATATTCTGCGGGAAAAAACACTCAAAGTGAAGTTTCTACTTCACCATTACACAATATTTTTGCTATTTTGCCATTTTATTTTCGTAACTAACTTTTTCTCTTTTTCTTTTTTCTTTTTCGAAACATTAAGTCTTTAAAATGCCCTTGCAGAAGGACAGAACGATAGCTAAATGTCTATCGAAAGTGTTAGAAGTTAATATTTAATGTTGGATCGACTTGTCGTCTTTCAATTGATTAATTCGCAAAAACAAATCATTTGTTGGAGGAAAAACAAACAAAACAAAAACCGATACACTAACATCTATATTTACAAGAATGGCAGCTAGATTGCTAATTTCAATGACAAAAATTTATTGCAATTATTAAATTAGCGCATTAGCAAAGAAATAATACAATTCTTGAAAAAGCGGCTGTACAAAGGTGTTCACAAATGTTGCATGTGAAATCTCTGAATTCAAAAAAACTTGAATTCATTACGCCTCATCATCTTCGTCATCCTCACCTAATTCTTCACATCCTTCTCCATAATCGTCGTATTCATCATCAGAATAGCCAAACATATTCAGATTACGCGTTCGAATTACTTCAAGCGCTTTCATCGCAGCAGGCCCTAAATCATCCTCAGGCGCCTCAATCGAATGGAGGTTCGGCCAAAACGGATTGAGTGCAAGCTCTAAAAACACTTTTCCTCCGATTATAACATCGGAAAATTCGAGTATTCCGAGCTTTGCCCAACTTCTATTTTTAGATAATCCCGCAATTCCATCATCTCCAAACGGATTCCCTGTTAGCATCAGCACCTCTAGATTACCCCACGAGGTGTTTAACCCTAATTTTTCGATTCCTTTGTCTTCAATTTGATTTTCAGAAAGATCCAATTCTTCCAACTTCGTCCAGTGCGAGTTACTTCCCAACATCTCTGCGCCGATATCCTTGATGTTATTCTTCGAGAGATACAAATGCCGCAGATCTCCCCAGGCTCTATTCGAAGCAATCGCTGCTAAGCCTTGGTCTCCAATGGCGTTTTGCTGGAGATTCAGCAGTCTGAGATTCACCCAAGACGTATTGCTTGCTAATCCAACTGCGCCTTCTTCGCCGAGGTTTGTGGTTGCTAGATTAAGCATTTCTAAATTTCGCCAGGAAGTGTTTGCTGCGAGTCCTCGCGCACCTGCGCCAATGTCGTTTTGAACGAGGTTTAATTCTTTGAGGTTAACCCAGGAGGTGTTGAGTGCTAGTTTAGCGGCTCCTTCCGCCCCAATGTCATTTCCCATGAGTTCGAGTGACTGAAGGTTAATCCATGACTCATTAGTGGCCAGCGCAGCAGCGCCTTCATCTTGTAAGTTATTAAATGATAACGTAAGCATTCTTAGGTTAACCCAACTGGTGTTGGTACTCAGTTTCTGGGCACCGACGGGACCGATCTTGTTATTCATCAAAAATAGCATTTCGAGATTCTTCCACGTGTTATTCTCCGCGAGCTTTGCCGCTCCTTCTTCGCCAATGTGATTTGAGGTTAAATGGAGCTGAAGAAGGTTTTTCCAAATGGTGTTGGTCGCGATTGCTATGATCCCGTCACAGCCGCATTCATTCTCCATTAAACCGAAGATCTCGAGGTTGGACCAACTTTTGTTCTGAGCCAAACTCGCAACGCCTTCATCCTTGAGTTGATTACCTTTAAGAAACAGCTCTCTCAGATTTACCCACGTTGAGTTCTGTGACAGGTACTCGGCGCCTTTGGACCCGATCTGCATGTCTGCGAGATCAAGGACGTCGAGTTTAGGCAGTTTGTAGTTCGCTAGGATTTGAACTCCATCTTCTCCGAAGGTTTCTCCTCGAAAGGTGAGAATTGTAGCGTTTTCGGGATTAGGATCAGGGTTGCTTTCCCTGAGCACGTCTTGGATCCTTTCTGCTATTTTTGCATATAAGTCGTCTGTTTTCACGTTGTCCGGAGCGTGTCCGTTTATTTTTCTTTCTTGCATCATCAGGTTATTAAGAAAATGAGAAACGAAAGGCAATATGCCCTCGAATATCAACTTACTTGAATGTATTCCAAATCACTAGTTCAAAATTTATTTAAGCAGTAAATACTGACAGCGACTCATAATAAAATTTAATAAAATTTCAAAAAAAAAGATCATCTTAACCTACTAACCAAGAGAAATATTGGCAGTGTAAATAAATCACCTAACTACGTAAAATTCATATATTTCTGGTTCCTTTCTGCAGAGAAATTTCTTCAAAGGTCCGATGTTCTCTAATTGTTTTGTTCTCTCAACGAGAGAATTTAGCAACGCTTTATTTCCAAGAACAATTAGGTTATCGCGTTGAAGCTGGGAAAAGAGAGAAAACTTTTCAGCGGTTATCCTTAGAACAGATTATGAGCTGGAATTGACTTAAAAAGAGCGCTTGAAAGCTTCGAGTAGAGGATCATTCTTTCTCTCCTTTCAGCTTTCGCAAGTAAAACTGGCTACAATCGCATTTGTATATACAAATACGTACCAATAACAACAAATTTTGACATGAAGTTCGCTCTGAAGAGTCGAATTGTCTCAATCGTAACTCAATGAAATTTATTTTGTATGTATTTATTTAAAGAGAACAATGATATCTGGAAATAACGACTTAAACTACAAGGCATATTCTTTTGAGGTATGAATGGGAGTATTTGAATTGATATTTCGTGTTTTGAACATGTTCAACGCTTCATCACCATTTATTTTTCGTCACAGACATTAATATAGAGCACACTGATGCATCAGTGTAAAACGACCTATCAGTTAGACCTCTAAGTCTGAACATTTCACTCGTTGTTGATTTATTTGACCATTGTGGCCTTTAATTATGGTGTCTTTATTTTATTATGATGAGGAAGTATCAGTGTTTACTGATGATTTGTAAATACTGGATGAGATTTATAATTTGAAGTTTTTCCATAAAATAAATAAAAATTATAAGGAACATTTGAGATTTTCTTCGGAAACCGAGGATTCTAAAATTTAAATTTTTCATAAAATGTCAGCGCAAGTCTAAAGAATTGTTATTTCCTCGATAAAAACAAAACTGTTATTGGTCTAAAAGTTAACAGTCGACAAAAACAACAGCTGAAAATCCTAGGAATTAATGAAAGGGAAAAAAGATAAATAAACGCTTCCGAATAGAGACCCGGCCAAAAGGCGTACCTGCTGCCAAAGTTAAAACCAATTCAAAAAGTGTTGTAAGATCTTCTTGAGAGAAATATTATTGTTTATAAAGTTAACAACTTAGAATGCGCAGCCTTCTAAGATGCTTTTAACAGAAGGTAATGTCTCAACAATAATAGCAACTAGCTTTGAGAGAACTAAAATTTTAGGTGTGAAGGGATGAAATTTGCAAAGCGAAAATTCTTTTTGTAATTTTTGACTGATTCTGGATCAGTCTCTTAAATATTGCTTGCCCTTAGAGAATATACTTGTATATTTGTTTTCTGAAGGAGGTGAACTCCTGACCAAATTCTTATGAAAATTCCACATCATTTTTACATCATTAATATATAGTATCAGCACTCCGCCTCATTTTCTCGCTTATTTAGAACTATGCTAATTGATGGCGTGATGCCTATTTATTTGAACAGTTTACGCGACTCCATAGGATATAAGAATGATTCTTCGGCGTAACATTATTGAGACCTTTCTTTCAGCATAAGCTGATTCTTAAATTAATGCCAAGTTCATTCGTTTGCGAAATACTTTAAAGAGTCAAACCAGCCTTCTTTTGACTGTGTGCTCACTAAACTCCCTCTGTTGTCTCAAGAACTGCAAAACTAAAGGTTCTGCTTTGCCTCCAGTGCTCTAAAACCTTCAGCGTTTCTACAAATATTTTATTGACAACATTAATCTGTCTGTGAGTTATCAAGAAAAAAGGAACACATCAGCTACCTACCAATCTGAATTTTTCCAAGAAATAATTTATAATTTCTTTACCTGGTTACGTAACAAAGGAGTGCCTCTATCCAATTTGTGTGTTGCTATTATTGGTTCAATAATTCATCTTCCCACTGCTCAGGCACTTTCCATTCTTTTTGTGAATTAGAGTTCGTTACTTTCTTTAATTCTCCTTTGATAAGGGAAGATAGTAGATTACGACAAATTGATTCAACGTAATGCAAATAGAAAAATCAACCCTAAAGGTATTCGACCGAAATCTTGGTTAAAATAGACAGAAACCGGTTCGAAAAGCAGTTAATACAAGAGACATGACGAAAATCTATTCTGACAAACTAAAGGATAAAGAAACAAATTTTTTGAGATATCCTTCCCAATTTCGTGGAACGATCATACTGAGCAATTTCTGTGATGATAATGTCTGCCAGCAGGCGTTTACAAGCAGGGCATTTTCTCTTCCAAATAGTCGCTGGAGATATGTGGATTATCCGACAATTCGTGCTGTTTCTTTAGAGTTAATGGGGAGTTAGAGGATTTCTAAAATTTTTTTTGAGATCCTTTCAATTCAAAACCATGATGATGTTCATACAGGCCAAATGCGAATATAACTTGAGAGCAATTGCTAGATGTAGTCATAATTCATACAGATAGTTCTTATTGAACAAAAATTGGAAAAATTTCTTATTCTTTATCTTTTTTTCTTTGTTAAACGGAGTAGGTCCGAGAAGGTCAAGCGAGGAGAAGAATTTCAGAGCTAGGGGCCCAATGTTGTATTTAGAAAAATTGTTTCAATGATGTCGAATCTGGCAGTAATTGATGAAATTAAAATGATAGATCGTCACTAAGGCCAGTTATAACAAATCCGTGCCTTCTCGTAAGCGACCTAATTTTCTCAAAAAACCGCATCTTGGTGCATAAGGAACCATTTCTTTTTTAACGTCTTTTCGCGGTGAGTCATTTTTTGATAGATTTTAAATTAAGGTGATATGTTTTATTAAATTGACAGTATCACTGACTACTTTGATAAGGAAGGTTCTCATAATTAAATGCTATCCACAGCTTCAATTCCAAAAAAGCCGTCCCGTGCAATTCCTTCTATGACTCTATTATAAAACGTGACAGGGTTGACAGCAAAATACATAATTAACTTAGCAGATGGAAAAATCAAATACCAAAAGAATCGACGACCTGCTCTTAGAAATAAGAGAGACCAAAGAAACCGTCACGATACTCACCTTTAGAGGCCAGCATCTCAAAGCTGATGGCGCAGAGACTCTCGCCGGCTTCAACATGCCAAATCTACGAGTGCTCGATCTCGTTGATATGGAAATCGAAGCAGAAGGCGCCTCACGACTAGCAGCCAACAAAACTTGGACTAACCTCAAAGAGCTCTATCTCAAGGGAAATAAACTCAAAGACACCGGAGTTGGTAATCTTGCTCCCAATGAGAGCTGGACTGGACTCGAAATCCTCGGTTTAGTCGACAATCAGCTCGGAAGCGAGGGCGTCGAAGTTCTAGCTAATAATCATACGTGGACGAACTTATTACAGCTTCACCTCGGATCGAATGCCATCGGAGAAGAAGGCGCTGCGAAACTAGGCGAGAATAAGAGCTGGGATAAGCTTGAGATGCTTTTCCTCATGGATAACAACATCGGACCCGCTGGAACGGTCAGACTGTGTCAGAATACCGCATGGAACAAGCTGAATATCCTTTCGTTATCATTCAATAACATCGGAAATGACGGAGCCGCGGCTTTGGCTTCAAACACGAGCTGGAAGGACCTCCAAACGCTGGAACTCATGGGAAACAAGATCGAAGCCAGTGGCGCAACGAAATTGGGCGAAAACTCGTTTTGGACCAAGTTAAAGGAATTAGACTTGGTTCAGAATAATCTCGGAGAGTCCGGCATGCGAGGCTTGGCTGCTAACAAATCATGGGTGAATTTAGAGGTGCTAAACCTAACCCTGACTAACATCGGAGAAGCTGGCGCGGCAGCATTGGCTGAAAATGCTGCTTGGAAAAAATTAAAATGCTTGAACCTGCAAGAAAACGGCATTGGAGATGCCGGTGCTGGTGCCCTAGCCGCTAATTCGATTTGGGAAGAGCTACGGATATTGTACCTTCCCACGAATAAGATTGGAAACGAGGGAGTCGCCAGCTTAGCCCGCAATGTATGTTGGAGTAAGCTGGAGGAGCTGGACCTCTCGAATAATAAGATCGGGGACGAAGGACTCACGCAGTTGGCGGCTAATGCCTCATTGAAAAACATTGACAGGAAACCCTCTACACGACAAAGGAGCAATTAGCTTATCCGCGAATACGAGCTGGGCTCGCCTTGGTATTCTCGAAATGTTTGATATCGAACTCGGTGACGAAGCGGCACTAAAACTCGCTTTGAACCCGAGCTGGTCGAAACTTCACGCGATTGAAATCTTGGAAGACAAACTAGATGATCCTACGCTCACGGTGCTAGATACGATTAGAAACCGCTCTCTGGCGCAGTTTATACCTGGTCCTCTGATTGAGACAAGATAAGAGGCCAGAGAGAGTTACTCCTCTTGTGAATATGAACCTTCTTTCACTGCTTATAAGGGATTGCTCTTTATTTAAACGGTTATGTTACATATTGATTATTACCTTTTCATTGTATTTTTCAAACTCCACGATTTAGGTGGTAGCTATGAAATGATTACGATAATTCATCACTTTCATGCTTTATTGTTTTCGTGTTATGGCCTTAGGTCAATATTTTAATTACCGGTACTATCAAGGGGATAGACTCTTTTTTTTTTGGGCCTGAGTCACCTTTCTCCTCTGAATTGTTCTCTTAGCAAGGATTTTAAAGTTCGACAGTCAGGTCAAACCTCCAGTGATGCAGAATCGTCAGTGGACCGAAATTTATATTTTATATGTAGTTTGATTAATTTAGAAGCAAGCAATCGGAAAAATTAAAACAAATTAAATGAAAAAGCAGTTCGCATTTCCCATTATGGATAAATGTTCTATAATATAAGAAGCGGGTTCCTTAGTACTAAGGCTTGGCCCCGTAGATTAAATTCTTCGTGCGAGGATCAAGGAACTTTAGAAGCCCTTGAAAGATATAATAATAGAAGCCAAGCTATCGTTGAGTTTGCGAATTCGTTGAAAATATTACTTAGTGTATTGTATGATTGAAGGTATGGCATAATTATTGAAGAGCCATTGAGGCACTAAGTTTGTCAAGAAAAGCTTTGATTTTGAAGGAAATAAATAACAAAAAGTCAATTCCGTCAAATTTAATTCGCCAGTAGGATGTCAAATGTAGTAGTCTCAGATGACTATGACAGCACCATGATCTCAGCTCGCGAAGAACCAAAATAGGAGGAAATCTTTAAACTGGCATTTATTGATCCCATTGGAGAATATGCTATGAAGGATAGCATTGTAATGAGGCAAAATGGTCGATCAATGGCAAATGCCGTTGAAAAATTCAATTTGCAAGCACGAGGCCCTTAAGATATCATGTTTTAGAAAGTAGAGGAATGGCTTAACGATCTCTAGTGGGGCTAATGGGCACGAACTTGAGAGAATATAGTCTGAAATCTTGAAATTCATCGAAATCTCTGAAATCTCGTTTGAAAAATTTGATTTGCATTAGATTGGCTTGACTTCTGCTACACTCCTACCAGTAAATTCAAGAGAGACAAGCCAACTTGAGAATTGACGCCAAATTCTGGATTAGTCTTTGATTAGGAATATTTTGTGTTGACAATATTGTGTTCGCTGGGAGATGAGAGAGTTCATTTTAAATGAGACGCGCACTTTCAGATCTTGCAATTTGATTCAGAAACCAAGATCACAATGGACAAAATCTCAGAATATTTCATAGGTCTGACAATTTGAATAATGGTACAGTTGCTTCACTCTCAGAGTGAATCTATTCCATCAGCTCATACATTTCAATTTAACTTCGTTTGGCTCCAGCCAGCATCGACTCTTTTATTTCTCACGTGTTGAATGCCAGCGCAGTGTCATCATACTCTTCAGGATCACTTTTTTGGTCTTCTTCCTAGTTACTGCTATTTCTTTTTGTTTATTTGATATGAGACTCGTTCTTGGCAGATACCATTCTAAATCGACGTTAGCAGGCGAATATCATGCTGAAAAGGAAATAACAGCAAGAACCATCAAGTATATAAGATCAACTTGACGAATATATCAAATGAGGTCAAGCTTTGACACGATTAATTCCAAAATATCCAAAGCATCAACGCAACCACGCTTCAGTATTGTATTCTCATCCTGCCTACCTATGATCCATGTTTATCTTTTTTGTTATTCTCTGATGAAAGTTTGAGGTCTCTGGACCAATTCCTGGTAAAACACTTTTTTTTCTCAGGAGTTATTCTTGATGAGAACTTTTTGACGCCAATTCTAAATTAATTAATTTAGGCCATTAAAATCGAAATCAACTGACTTGTGTTCCTCCAATACTGGAGATTTATCTTCGCTGAAGATTCCTCTTCACTGACAGTTTTTCCATCAGACCCATTTAGATAATTCTGTCTGTGTGTTCCTATCTTAAGAAATTCTATTGAAAAAGCGCGACAACAGCTTTTTTTTGAAAAGGCATACTATTTTTTCGATTTTTTGTTGTTTTAAATGAACTTGACTAAGCACTCATTACACAGGAAACTTGTAGTTAGGAAGATAATTGAGGAAATTGCTGCCATTATTTCATATGAAGAATAATGATTTTTGTCATCTGCAGAGATCAATTCAATTAAGAAAACACTATCGAGGGGCGTGCTTACCAATCAGCTAAAATCACCAATAATATTATTGAGAAGATATGATTCTTCTAAAAAGCGCGGATGATTAAGAACATTAATTCTCCGTTTTCAATTACAATGTTTCTTTTGGGTTCTATCTAACTCTCAGCGGATTAATTTATGAAAAATTAAGCAATGTAGCATCTCCAACTCCGAGGGAAGCGCAATCAATAATTGTTGAAGCCTAACATCTCAATGTATTTTCAGCTTAAATTATCTCAGATAATATAAAGGCTCATGCTTCATTTTCCAGTTTTACAGAATTTTTTCCCTCTCAGAAAATATATGCAATAAGTAAGTTGAGATTTTAGCTGCTGTATGGATTCGTAATGTAAACAGTGAGTGTGTTTTAATGATGAAACATTCTAACAAAAATATTATTCGGATTTTCATTACAGCCAGTATTCTTTCTCCTCAAGGAAAGGAGCTCTCTCTGAAATTAAATTAATCCATAGTCTATTCATTTAGAGCTACACGTTATAGCTTTGTTGCTCCTCAATGTGAACATTTCATCAGTGGATATTTAACTTAATGAAAGAATATCATGATTCATATTGCATATAGTGTTTAGTTTATTTAGTTTTTTTCGCTTCTCTCGCAATGTTCCTCTCGGCCCTCTCCTTAAGCCGCATCAATCTGGCTTGTTCTTCGGGAGTAAACTCATTGCACTGTTGAATATCGTTCCAGCTGAATACCTCACTCACGTCCTTTGAAAAACCCAGTGCGCATAGAACAGCACAGAACGTCAAAAACGAAGGTCTCCTCATCGGAAGTTTATTCAATCTCTCAGTCGTTACCCAGATCCACGACCCAGATTTAGGCCAGACGCCTTCGTACCCGAGAGAGGCTCCGAAGGAGTCAGCTACCATCTCCAACACTGCAGCTTCTGGCATTCTTTTCGCATTGTTTCTCATTTCCTCTATGGTGCAGCCACTCTCGTCTTTTTCTTTTAAAACCGTAACGAAATGCTCAGGATGATGATCATTATGAAGATAATGGTGCTTCCAGGCTTGTTTAAACGCAGCATTTCTTCTCTCAATAGCTTCTTTGTCACGCGGATGGTTGGGATCTTCTTTTTTAAATCCGGGACGCCTTGCATTGAAGAATTCAGCGTAGGGCCATAGCTCATGACAACCGAATTTTGAAAAATCATGTTTTAATAGACGCCACCAGGAGACTCGGTACCCAGTGCCTCTAAGCTGCCGATTTACCCAAAGTCCAGCTCGGATTATTGCCAGTTTATGTGAGAGCACTACAAAGAGGTAGCGGACGAGGATCAGAAAATTAGAAATTTTTCCCATTAAGTTCTGTTCGATTTGATTTAATTGTAATGCGTCAATTCAGATCAGAACAGAAGCTAAATAGCATGAGAATGAGAAACCATCTATCTTAACCCCAAAAAAAGAGCGTCTGTTGGTGCGGGATTCTATCTTCATCATCACAAACTGTTGCCCTTGCAGAGGAAGAGAAAGAGCGAGCCACGAAAATAAAGATTACCGAGCATTTACTCTGGATAGAACCTAAATCGGAGAGCATTTCGCCAAATTCAATTCAGGGAGAATGCATTATTCTCCGGGTCATTCATTATCTTTTCGAAAGTTCATATCCAGCAAAAAAATGGTTGCTCGATATGAAATGGGTTGAAGTTTAAGAGTTACTTGCGCTATTGATTGTAGATTTCGAAATATTACCAAAAAAAATTGACACCGTCAGTAAAATAAAGTTGTTAATTGGAATCTGCAAAGGATTTCGATGCTTACAGTTCAGCCAGAAAAAACATTAGGCCCTAGTTTGAAGGTTTCAAGCCTACGACGCTGTGCAATTGAGAATTATTTGGTATCGATTAAATCACCTGGTAGACTATGAAGCTCACTCAGACCTCGACAAGAATTTGAAGACACTAGTGCTAGATGACTACTTTTCTCTTTGGTTTGTTCTAACACCGCTCAAGTAGTTTGTTTTTAATCGGATTCGATCGAAAATCCACATGTTTTTCTAGGAAATGGGAGTGTTGGAAATGATAAATAAACCATCTTTAACGTTAATCCTGGCAGAAAGTTTCCTAAATCGAATTGGAGAACTTTCAAGGAAATCTTGTATTTTGTTCAATGTTCCTTTTATTTATCTTTTAGAGACTTGAAAGCACTAGCTGATTTCTACTTTGATTGTGAAAAATTCCATATGATCAACGATAAGCAAAGAAATTTAATTCTTTTAGAAGCATTTATTTTAAAAATTACAATGATTTTTCAAAATAGCGCTACTTCAATCGAGTGGATTCATATTTTATAAGCTTTTTTTAATAAGTTCCGAGTCCCGAACCCCAAGTCAAGGGCCTAATGGTGAGTGCATTTATCAAATTGATCCTTTTTTGTGCGGAAGCTCGCGACAAAGGATCTAAAGAAGATTACTCATGCCCAATCGAACCTCTCCGTTATGATGCTCCACCTACTCAGGTACACTTGAGATTCCTAATTTTGGTTCTAATCCCAACAAAAAGGAGAAATATTTAGTTCTTGATCTCGATGATACCTTAATCCATGTCAGAAAGAGCAAATTTAGTCCCTCTAATCTCACCATCAATGTACTGAATCTCTTGTGCGTTGTGTGATCATTGAACATATTTGCATAGTTTTGCATTTCAGGGAGAAAAGCTTGCCGTTATGCCACATAGCGACCATACCTTATGGAATTTTTAGAGCAAATGTCTCAACTCTACTCAATTGCCGTTTTCACAACCAGCCCACGAGAAGTAAAATTCCTTGAGATATTGTGGTGTTCATGAATCATGTTTCCATTAGTATGCTGAACACGCTATAAAGGTGTTCAGGATTGATAAATACATCCAGAAGCTCTTTCATCGCGAAGATTGCAGGGAAAATTGGTCAGGTCTTACGAAAGATTTAACAATACTAGGCGTTCCACTGAAAGGCATCATCTTAATTGACGTATATACATATCCACCTTCAACACATATTCTGACTTTATGGCTCTGAAGGATAATTTGGCTAATTCATATTATCAGCCCGATAACATTTTATACATCAGCCCTTTGGAAGGTCAAGAGGATGACAGAGTCCTTTATGATTTGATTCCCTTCTTAAAAAACCAGCACTCGCTCTCCAACTTGAGGAAAGTCGATAACCGTTACGTAGCTTATCTGGAGGAATTGGAGCAAAAACAGAAAAATGAGAGGCAGGCGGCTAATATAAGGAGCAAAAAGGCAGCTGCGAAAAAACCATAGTGATTTAGATTGTCAGATTCTTGTTTGATAAAGTACTCCTTTCAAGAGTCTGAAAAAATCCGAGTGAAATTCTGAAAAAATATATATATCTTATACAAACATCAAAACATTTGATAATCATTATTTAATTCAGGGGAATTGTTTCCCGTTCTGAATCTCATTGCTAATAATTTTCATCTTTTTTGTTAGAAAGACATAACTCTGGTAGTATTTTCGAATTATAGCTAAATTATAAGATTAATTGGCGTAATTTTATTTCGACTGGTATCAAATTTTCAAAAAATAAATGGTGTCAAATTGCTATCAACGCTTCTTCCCTCCAAATATCCTACAAAACTACGCCGATTTCACATTCGTTTGCGAGACTCCTTGCTATCTGATGTTTAACGCGAAGTTGATCTCTACCCATCAGAAATACACGATTCGCATCTTAAATACCGAGTCTAATCTCTTCCGAAAAAATCCCAATCAAGCTACTGGTCTATTCATTCAAGAAATCATCAACTTATGCCTTCATACAGAAAATTCTGACAGTGTTATTGCAGACCAATTCGAAATTTCCGAGGCCAAAATGGCATTTGTGACGAAAGTCTGCTATCCTCTTCGCGGCGAGGAGGGATTACCGATCGAAAAGATGCTAAATGACATCGAGGCGGATCTTGGCTTCCTGGAACAGAGGATTGAAATTCCTTCATTGGACATCAGCAATATATTTCGCATTGAAGACTCAAATTCGTTTTTCATAAGCGCATGGAGCGAGAAGAGCGCAGACTCATCTAATAACTTAAAAACGGATCTGAGAAGTCAATTAGGACTCATTGCGCTCGAGGCAGTAGGGGTCAACCACGAAACTGCAAAAAATTTGCTTTCAGAAGCCGAGCAGAAAGGGCCGAAATCAACCAAAGAAGCAGTAGCATATGCACTCAAAACTCAACTCCCCAACAAAGAGTCCGAAGAGTCTCCTAGCGATCTTTCTAAGAAAGAACAGAATTGCAATTGTGATAGAGCTCAAAGTGTGGCAGACACCTATGGCTCGCCAGGGATAAAAGGGCTTCCTGAGCTTAAACTCGCGTGGTGTTCTGCAATTTCAAACGCAATTAGCACGTATGCCATCGCTCAGAACAAGAGTTGTGAGACCTTTCAAGGAGCTAAATTGAAAAATCGCCAAGGTAAGTTCCCCTTCCACCTCTCAGCTGACTTCCATGTTTTTTTCCATGACAGGTGATCATATGATAGTCGAATACGTACCGAACTTTAATTACTTGATCTCTTCGATAAGTTCGCCTCTGACCCGAAATTTGCAAGAATGCGGAAACCTCACCATTTTTGATACGTCCAGAAAAATGAAAAAGATTTTTACGCTCCAGAAGAGCGATGGCTGTATACTCTCATTCATTGTTTTTGGTTAGAGTAACCGCATCTAATAGGTTTACTGGACATTGCAGTCAATGACAAGTTGAATATCGCTGCCTTCTTATCGTTAAAGAACAAAACAGCGTACCATATTTTCGATTTTGAGCAGCAAAAAATCGTCAAGAAAGCCAAATGGAAATTCGCTCAGAAAGGTATTTGATGTCTTGTCTTTGGATGAAAATGACTTTGTCGAAATGTTAGATGCATTGATTAGTTTCGATTTTGATCCTGAAGGGACAAGAATCGCATCTATAGACCCAAAGGGGACGTTTTTGGTTTCGGAAGTAGCAAGTGATGATAGTTTGATCAGACTAGACACAATAACAGGCGGACTACGTAACCGAACATTAAGTGCTTTAGGTCGTAACTCCTATCACGGTTAGTTTGGTGGTCAAATCGATGTCGGTGGAATCCAAGCAGCCCAGTTGTTGCTCTTGCTATCGATCTTAATCATATCAACTTGGTTGACGTTGAGAAAAAAGCTATGAAACTGAAGAAAAACGTGGATATTGTATCTAGCTGTAATTAGTTCAAATTAACCTATTGAGAGAAATTCTAATGGCATTATATTAGGGGTTGGATCCATTGAGTGGCGAAATGATGGAAATATCCTCCTGGCAGCAGGCTCTGGAAACGTAAGCGTTTTTGATATGCGCCAAGAGGCGATTGTCAAGACCTTTGAGCAGTTGCATTTTAGTAATGACATGATACGCGAATAGCGGAGTTTAATTTTCTCATTTCTTAGATTCTGTTAATACTGTTCGTTGGAGTCCCTGTGGATCATTATTTGCAACGGCGTCATCCGATCAAACGATAAAGCTCGTAGACTTTGCGAATGAGAAAACACTTTATCAAGGTGTTAGTCCCGATGGAAGTAAATCTTTCTTTGTTTATATTTCTAATACTAAAATAAATATTTAGATGCTGCCAGCTCAATTTGCTTTTATGAAGGAGACTAATAATGCTCATAATGATTAGACAAATTTAAATTACATGCGTTTAGTCACCTAGCGTGAAATTAATGGACTAATCGTCGTCATTTTTTTTGCCAAGCACGTACATACAGATCTCCACTATCAGAGTGAATTTACTGCATTCCGCAAACAATATGCGCACAAAAAACTTTGCGAAACACATATATTATATTGAATTTAATGAAAAAAATGAGCTCAGGTGAAGATAGATTTATACTCACATTCCAATATATGCCCAAAATGATTATCGCTGGACTGGAACACATTGGTCATTAGCATTCCGCATCAGAATGACCTTCAGCACCAATTACTAAACTTTTTCTTAATCTTCATTCTCGTAGCTATAGAAAACAAACTGATGAAGCTGCGCCTAGATAGAATATAAAATTAGAGGTGTTATATTCTTCATGATTACTATTATCAGCTGTTATCCCTGACAATAGGACTTTTCCGGTCGCAAAATCAACTAGTTTCGCGGTGTTATCGAAGCATGCAGTTGCAATCCGATCTCCACTCGCATCCCACTTGACAGTCCGAACAAACTCTTTGTAACGATGAGTTTGTCTTATAACTTCATATATATATATCCTACCTTTATGTATCTTAAAATGTCTCACAATCGTGTTCTGTCGCGAGTCGTACACTCTTATCGTACCATCACTCGCTCCAGCAGCAACTAGATTTCCTTCATAATGACAGTCAATCCAATAGATATTCGGATTTTCATCTTTAGCAGTAATATTACAACTCTTCAAAAATAGAATAAACCTACTCGCTGAAATAAGTAACAAGAAAGGATCTTTTAGGATCGTCTTCTGCTTCTCAGCGTCAATAATATTCAGCTTGTTTCGATTGCATTTAGCAAAGAGGGTGGGAATGTCTGCTATAGGATTCCATCGGCATCGGTTATACCAATCTGCAATTAGTCTACACTTAATAGATAGCAAAACAAGGATATAATTACCGGATGTAGTTTCCGCGCTCAAGTCCAAGTAGAACAGACACTCATTCGAAAAGAAATCTGATACTAAACAAACAGCGTTTCTATCTATCGTCGCGATTTTTGAATCCTGAGGATCGAAATCGATCCCTTCTATCACCTCTATTTCTCTGATATAATCAAAGTTTTTCGACGAGCTAACCTTTATGTTGTTGATGCCACTTAGTAATCCTGCAAAGACTCATATTATCAATATCGAAGACATGATAAGCTGTTTTTCCCCACACTGGCAGCAAGGCTGCCATTCGATTATTTCTTTGAATCGCAACGTCTCCAGCGCCCATATCTAATATTGATTGATAGCAAAATACTTTGTTAGAACGGATACCTTCACTATGGACTGTAAATTTATAGAGAAGTTTCGAGTTATTTGCGTTGGTCTTTGAAATATCGAAGATTTTCAATTCTGCAAATTGCTGGCGAGGCCAGTGATAAACTGAAAGGAGGAAATTGGTTGAAGGAATTCCGTTTACGTGCGACCAACCAGACCCTAAAAGATTGACTAATAGCCTTAATTGAGCTGATTACAATCGAAGCTGCAAGCAGTAGGTGGCTGCGCGCCAAGGAAGGCAGGAAATTCTGTGGCTGTTCGAGTATCATAGATCGTGATTGTGTTTAAATATATTGAACACCAAGCCATTTGAGTTGATTGAGGCGGCTTGAAAAGATTGTTGCAAAAATGCCGATTTCCTTCTAAATTTATTTGTAACCCACTCACTTTTTGATTGTTTTCCCCTAAGATGTCCTGGGTATTATCAGCTTTTGCCTTTTCAGGAGTAGCAGCCTGGGATTTACTATTTCTTTCTTTATATTTAGAACCTGATCGAATTTTTGGTCGAAAACATGCGCCACCCATCTGATACTACAATGCAATCTCTTTCCTTCTTTGATAAAGATAAGGACAGGTAGTGAGAGACGTTTATCGATAAAGAGAATGCAAATATGTACTTCAGAGACGAAATATAGCCCTTTTGTGGGTTGGTGTTTTTAATTTTTTAATTGAAAGTTCAGCTGCATACAAAAGATTCAGTTTTCCGCATAGATTTCAGCAGTAATATATCATCGAGAGCATAGCAACTTTATTGACTTTATAATATTTGTGTGGTGTATGAAATTCAAAATTTCATTCTTTTGTAACTTTTGTTACCTTTGCAATCACTGAGGTCATTTTTTTGATCAGCAATGGAAAGATTTAATTTACCGGTAATTCCATAGTTCGATTGAATTATGGATATAAATCTATAAACATTGAGATCAAAGAAATAAATAAATGATGATTACTGAGAAGTTTTTAGTCTGAGGGAAACGAAAGCAGATTGTTTTTGAAAAAAAAAATTAAAAATTATTATATCATCATCTTATTACCGGTTTCTCGTAAAATCTTACCTTTCTATTTTTTGTTTTTCATGCATGGTTTTACCCTTGATTGCCAGTATCATCTTTCTTTGTGGTTATCTTGGGTTCTTCGACTAGATTTAATGAAGTTGTAGAATGTTCATTACTGCAGTTGTTCCTGAAGCGGCTGTGAGCGTTGTAGAGATTGGCAGTGCTATCTTCATTGTAGTGATTTACATTACTTTTGAGATAGTCACCAACTACAACTGCGAACTCTTGGTCGCCTGGATGCATTTCGAGCATTCTTTCATGAGACAAAATTTGACCGACTGATACGGCGTTTTCATTTCCTTCCTCATCAGGAACTAAACGATAAATCTCGATTCCATCTCTGGAGATATCACCAACTATGATTTGTTCGAGGTCATAATCAACGATTTGGTAGCTAATTGTTTCCTCAAAATATTGGACATTATCTGCCACATTTTGAGCAGATTCTACTCTGGAAACTGTCATTTCATTTGGTGGAAACTCTATACTGTCATTAATAATTTCTTGATAAACTTGCACTGGAACTTCTTCGACCAATCTATCATTCCGCTCTCTCAGGAATCCATTAGCACGTAAGGAAAACCCAGACAGGAATACCATTTCTTCAAGCTTTCTATCGGTTCTACCAATTCCCGGACCTTGACCGTACATTAGATTCGCTCTAAATTGTGTAAGCGGAATGTCGCATTTTTCTTCTTCATCATCTGCTTCGGACTCTGAAGGATATACATTGATGATATTCCAGATGATATATCCAATGATAATCTTAAGAAGAGAAAAATCTTCACCAATAATGTATTCTTCTACTGAATAACATTCTGCAACGGAATTATTTTCAACCAATGCGTTGCGTCTTAAAAGCACAGTTTCGTCTTCAATTTCAGGATTTTCTTCAAGGCCATTACCTTTGTAGAGATCTCCTTGAGTCTCATACTTTTGAATCTGGTCCTCAAGGCATTTAGGATCGTATTCACCGCTGTTGAGATTATGATAGTCATCCGCTGAACTTTCTAAAAGAGATTTTTCATCAGCTAAAGGGTTGGGAGATCCTGTTTGCGCCCCCCGATGCTGGAGTGGTAATAATTGGTCGAACTGAGGTCTCTCGAGAGGAGGTGGAGCATCCTGATATACGTTCCGTCCTTCATCAATCGCTGGATTAATTTCAGTATTGTTCCTTTGAAGCTCTTCAAGCGTCCCAGAACGTAGTTCTTGTACATCAAACTCCTCAGTGATTAGCTGTTCTGTCTGGATGTGGGATAGCTGTATGAGGTTCTGAGGCATTGAGTGTCCAAATTCGGCCTCAGGATGCTGAAATTGAGCATCGTCTTCGTTTTGATCTTGGAATAAAGGAACATCTTGGCCACCATCATCAAGCAGAGCGACTTGTGCATAAAGTGCTTCAAAAATGAGCATGATGATGTGAATACTTGGTTCTTCAGAAAATTCATTTGTTGTTTGAGGAGGAGGACGAGGACGAGACCTTTGTAATAGATTTTCCAGCGCTTGTAATTCAAGATCAATTTCAAAAACTTCTCCACCGTCTTCACGCGTCGAGTAAATTGAATGGATTTCACCAAAATTGCCGTCTGGATCTAAAATTAACATCGGAGAATGAGCTATAATTGTTGAAATATCATCAAAATGAGATTCACTGCCTTCATTCTCGAGAGAATCAATATCACTGAAGCTCTCTACCATTATATATTCGTTTATTCTCAAGTAACCTATGGGTTCAGCAAGCTGATAGTGTGAAAGAGTATCTGTAGGTGGGTCTGGAGATTGAAGTTGTTGGAAATTAATCTCACCACTGAGAACCAATAATATTTCTTCAGCTTGAGCCTGGGGTTCATTGCCCCTATTGTTTTCATATTGAACAGCTCTGAGTTGAATGGAATTTTGAAGTGTTGCTGGATTTGGAGAAGCATTCAGAGAAACCAATTGCGAATAGCAGATGACAATCTGCATTTGAGCTGTATTATTACGCTCTTCTCCTCGATTAATACTATAATCTAGCAAAGGCGAATTAATTAATAAGTCTCTCCATTCCTTCAGTTTTTTCCGCTGGTAAACGCTTTTCCCAAATTTCTGATCCAGCTCTTGAGAAAGCATTGCTTTATCTAGATATATTCTGACATTTGAAGATCTTAAATGATGTCTCAAATCTTGAGTTATGGTGACTTTTTTGAATTTTGAGGAACTTGAAGGAGATAGGATACTAAAGTAGCATTGAGTCTTCCATTTAGTTCCAAAACGTATCAACTCGACGAGACTCGAACAATTTCCTTGGGGTGATTTCAGATAGGGCTTTGGTATCCTCTGCCTATGTTCTTCTTTTTCAGTAGCATCCTCATTATTTTCCCCATTCAGTGGCCTGATCAGAGATTATTAGTCAATAATAAATTATTTGATAAATACCTGTCGGATAAGTTAGACTCCAGCAAGTCGGAATTCATTGAAATTTCACAACTTTTCTCTGGTTCTTGAGAAACATATCTGAGTTGAGGCCTCGCACTCACATTGATTGACGAGAAAAAGGATAACAGATATATAAGATATGTTCTCTGGAAAGCAAGAACATTTATTCTCAAGCGACACATTCTCGTGACGGAAACACTTGCTATGGTAAATTCTACCATGACGAATATAGCGCTTGATTGACCATTTTTCAATAATGAAGTGAAGATGAAATGTCGCCAAATGAAGACGAGATAATATGGTCTTTTGCATTGTTGATTGTTGTTTGCGTCGTCCTTTCTAATAAACTCTCGACTGGTTCCAGAACAGAGCTGGTTTCGCTGAGAAAAAAGGTAGGTTGGCTGCATAATAACCGCTATTCCATATGTGAAGTCTATCATGGTTTCATGGAAATCAGTGAAAGCTGCTAGAGTTGTGTGTATGTCATATGATAGAGATTTGGTCAAACTTGGTTGATAATATTCTCCTTGAAGGCAGGCAATCACTTGTGATTCTTCGTTACTGAAGGGATTTTGGATCAACGAATTTCCTATGTCAAACGATGAGAAGTCCGTACCCCAGTCCGGTTTCAAAATAGATTGAGGATCACCACGTTGAATCATGTTTAAAAAACTTTTACGAGCTCCAACTCTTTTAGAACTTTGGATGAAAGTTCTTTCGTGGTGTGGCTCACTATCAACTGCAGCAGCCTGATTTCTATCCGACTTAACATCAGTTACTACAAGGATCTGATCCTTGTCGAATGCTGCATTTTCTAGACAATTTGGTGGCTTTTTTATGGCTTCGCTAGTGTTTCTTCGCACTAATTCAAACAAAAAGATTAATTATGGCTAAATAACTTGCAGCTGACCCGGAGTCTTTTCGCTACATTTTGGGATACCTTTCTGCCTTTTTTCGTTTGCCGTCCTCACAGACGTAGTGTTCTTTGTTGAGGCTCGTGGAATGAATCCAGGGGTCCTGAGCGAAATTGGCGAGCTACTTGTTTTTAAAGTCTGGATCTGATCAGAAGATTTCGGCTCTTGATTGAAATCAGTTGGTGCAATTGATACGACTGGCTTGGCTTGGGAGGCTTCGGCAGCAACCAAATCATTTTCGTCTTTTGCAATCTTCTGATCAGCTTCAAGGCGAAGATTTTGCCTAAGGCTTTTTCTAATGTCGCTGTTCAAGTTAGGCCAGATCTTTTGAAGAATTGTAAGATATCCTATGTCTGAGATATCCATACACAATGACGGAGCCCAGGTACCTTGGACCAAATAGTTTGAGCTAATTCGGTTTACTGCGAGCTTGAAAACTCTTTCGCAGCTCTGAAAGAGAATTAGATGGAGTTGATTATCTAACTCGGACTTCTTGGAAATTGCTAAGTGATCTTCATCTGTTATCATCCTGGAACCATATTCGGTTTCATTCTTAGTTTTGAGGGCTTTATCGGATTGACGATTAGAATGGGTGAATTGACTCTCTAAAATCGAATTATTGCACCATGGTTTCTGGAGTTGTTGGACGTCCTTGTGGAACACTCTTCTGTTCCGATTTGTCATGGAAGGCGCAAATAATTGATGTGGTAAGAGGAAAGTATATTTGGCCCCTGGGACTATGACCTCGATAAATCCGTTAGGTAATAAGCACCAGGTTTTTCTCCATTGCAATTCCAAGTTAATATTAACATGACCTGACAGATCATTCCTGTTGACAGTCTTCCTAGATGAGCCGAAGAGTCGATCGCTTCGTGAGCTTGAACTATTCATTCCAGCAGGTTCGCTAGAAACGCAGCCACTTTGTGATCGTTTTATCCTTTTAGCTGAATTTGCTGCATTCTGATGACGTCTTTTCTTAGAAGTTGTTGCATTTAAAGATGGCGATTCTAAAGTTTTGAAAGCTTAGAAATCAAAATTCAATTCATTTATTACCTCTTAGCAGCAATTTGTCATCACCTGCATTAGCTTTACGAACAACGTGTTTTTCGTTATGTTCTGAACTCATTTCACTTCCATTTACTTGGACAATTCGAGATTCTCTTATCAGGAAGAAAATCACTACAAAAAGGATAATCCACATCAGAACATCCCTCTCACTCAATGATGTCGGCTCGTCTTTTGATATCAAGTCTTCCAACACATTCACATCCGCATCAAATTTATCTTCAGTGCTGGCGATGGGCAATAAGTAAGAACCTCTCAAATTAAATTTTATTCCATTAGGCTGTTGATCTCTCCATTCCTGACTAGTCAGAAGCTCAGTTGTAGTGGGCATCAAAGCAACCTCATTCTCGTAGTTGATTTGCATGCCAAGCGGCCCGGAAGATGTTGGGACTATTTCTCCTGAAATTCTGGTCATCGACATGTTAGACCCAATAGAAAAGCTTTGGAGATATTCAAAGCTCTTCTCTGTATCCTCTTGGATACTTTCAGCCTCAGTTTGGTTAGAAAAAGCCAAAATATCATTCCAATGGCATGTCCCTTGGCTTTCTTCCAGATCTTCATCAAACAGATTTATAAGTTTATTCCCTGATCCGAATATAACAGTATTTCCTGTATTTAAAGTTGCAATCCCATCAAAATATTCTGTTTGATATTCCCTCTCAAAATGAGATCCTATTGCTAGTATGTGTGGAGAAGGGTTTATAAAGTGACTGTAATCACAAAGAACTCTAGTTGACCCTCCCATCTCGTTCTTTGTGAAATAAACATCTACATATACACTAGGGCATTGAGGATTTATGAAGCTAGAATTGCTGTTATGCGGGTTATACTTCAAGCAGAAAGAGCAACATCTCATCATTATCATCATAATCACCATGATAACATACTTTAAGGGCTCGCTGAGAGATAATAAACTAAGTTTGCTCTGATTCTCCTTTTTTTCGTTGTTTAGAGGTCCATCTCTTTCCAATTTAGAGACGATCTCAGAGATTTTCTCTCCAAGTGGTGATGTATCAATCCCAGAATGAGTACAAGACGGATTGTTAGCTGTTATGGCATCAATGAAGTCTTTATACTTTGAGGCTTGGGTCCCAATTGACGTAAATCCGGCTCGAGCTCCGAAAGGTGTCTTACATTCTACTGTGGCATCATCAGCTGATGGTCTTGAACTTCGAGAGTGCGGTTTTATTAGCATTTGCCTTGATGAAATCGCTTTATGTTATAAATTATATTCTCGAAATCTACCCTGAATCAAATTTTCGAGGAGGGACTAGAGTTACAAATAATTTTGCTTCGAATAAAATAATGCCTAGCACAAGATTTTGCTCTAATTTTCCATTTTTTTTTTATAGAGTAGATGATAAAACGAGAATCAGATGATGTGCATCCCAATTAAATACAAAATTGGAGAGTGCATTGAATACAAGTATCGGTTACTCGAATTAGCTTTAACAAAAAATTTCGATTGAAGTAGGTCCTTAAGTATTCAGTAAAACTTTGAGAAAATTAATATCTTGTGTAATATATAGGATGTCACAGTTTGAGAGTTTTTGTTGGCATTTGTGTCCAGCGTTGGAAGACTCATGCAAACACGGAGAGATGGAGATTTCTTTTCACACAGTTTTCCAATTTCCCTCCAATAGACGAATCCATTGATGTTCCCTCGGCCTTTTCATCGCTACTGTCAGTTGTATACCCTGTCGATTGGCTGTCCAAAAGAGTTTTCTCAACTGCTTGTGAGATTCTCCTTCCAATAGCATCTTGCCTCTCAGCATCCTGCTTTTCCTCCAATTTCTTCTGCTTCTTAGCTCTTAACTCTTTCATATAGGCTACGTAACGGTTATCGACTTTCCTCAAGTCGTAGAGAGAGTGCTGTCTTTTTAGAAATGGAATCAAATCGTAAAGGACTTTGTCATCCACTTGACCTTCAAAACGGCTGATGAGTATAATGTTATCGGGCTGATAGTAGGAATTAGCTAAATTATCCTTCAGACACATAAAGTTAGAATATGTGGTGGAAAAAGTATGCAATACATCAATTAAGATGATGTCTTTCAGTGGAACTCCTAGTATTGTTAAATCCTTCGTAAGACCTGACCAATTTTCCCTGCAATCTTCGCGATGAAAGAGCTTCTGGATGTATTTATCAATCCCGAAGACCTTTATAGCGTGTTCAGCATACTAATGGAAACATGATTCATGAACACCACAATATCTCAAGGAACTTTACTTCTCTTGGACTGGCGGTAAAAACGACAATTGAGTAAAGTTGAGACATTTCATCTAAGAATTCCTTAAGATACGGTCGCTGCGTGGCATAACAGCGAGTTTTTCTTCCTGACATACAAAACTATGGAAATATATGAGATAGGAAAGCAATATGAGATTCGGTACATTGATGGTGAGGTTAGAGGGACAGAATTTTCTGTCTCTAGCATGGATTAAGGTCTCATCGAGATCAAGGACTAAAAATTTCCCCTTTTTTCTAACTTAGAACGAAAACTAGGAAATCTCGTATACCTGAGTCGGTGGAGCATCATAGCTGAGAGCTTCTATTGGATCTGGACAAACCTCTTCCGAGATTTTGTCGCGAGTTTCTGAACAAAGGATCGATTTGAAAAATGCACTTAGCATCAGGTTTTGACTTGGGATTCGGGATTTCTGAAAATAATTGTATATTAAATCTTAATCCACTCAAATTGAAGAAGCGTTGCTCAGACCAAAGAATCTTTTTTAATTTCTTGGTATATGCTTCTTACGGTTCCAAATCACCATGCCTATCGTTGATTACATGGAATTTGAAACAAATCGAACTTTGAATTCTATATTATCAGATCCGAACAAGTAAGTAACTTCAAGGACTAAGCTAAGTAACACATTTGCTTGAAAAAATATCACTGTTGAGTCAGATAAACCAGCTTGTAAATTGCTGGAGAGGGTTTAAATTTGGTATTATCGTCTTGACTTGTGTTAGTTAAGATGAAGATAAATTCAAAATTTAATAACTGAAGTTATATTGGCTCATGAGATACAGCAAGGTTTGAAGGGTGTTTCTAAATTAATTAATAAATTGCGAGTACATCACTTATTGATTAACATTTCAGCTGTCTTGAAAGAGTATAAAGAAACCAATGAAGAGCATCTTTTCAATTAATTTCTCCCTTCATGAAACTATAATTAAATTAGTGGTCATGACATATGAATTTATTACACCATTAAATGAATTAAATTCGCGATGCTTGATGCGTTCAAATGATTGATTCATCAAATCACCCTCAAATTTCAAAGAGGATCGAAATCTGTCATAATGATCGCCCTGCTAGTTCTGATTTCCAATCATGGAGTGTGTCAATAACAGAAAGATTATTTCAATAAAGCGACTGAAAATGTATCCTCCACGATCTAATAAGTGTATTTGACATGAATTGCTCGAGTATAGCTTTCTATTCGCCTATTGTATTCATATGCTTGTTGCCCTAGAATTCGAGCCAAAATATTCGAACGTTGTTTTTTTTTTTAATGATTCACTCCGAATTAAAACACCTTACTGACAACAAGTATGCGTTTGACGGTATTTTGAACAGATGAATTTTCCTTTTTTTTAATCAGTAATAATTGCAGAACGACACTATATTTTCTTTATGAAACAATTCTTCGAAAACTTTTTCTGTCAGTCGGTGCGCAAAGACTCTTCCAGCAGCTCAAAGCTGGAATCTACTACCCTGGGTTCTCGAAACGAAGTAATTATATCCACTTAATTCCGAAAACTAATTCTTTAAGCCCAAATATCTCGTCCTCGATCTCGACGAAACCCTCATTTATACACACACTCAGATCGATGATACTCACTTTAAACTCACTCCAAGACCTTACTTGAGAGCATTTATCAAAGAGATGAGCAAGCATTATACGATCGTAATTTACACATTAAGCGTGTATGAGGTAAAAAATGAGTGTCTAGAGCTCTGGCTTATTAGATTTAGTATGCTCAACCGATACTTGAAACTTTGAAACTCACTGAATATATATCAATTTTGATGCACCGTGAACACTGCGTGGGCACTAAATGCGGGCATCGTACAAAGGACATTTCTAAGCTGGGAGTGCCTTCACAAAATATTGTGTTCATTGACGTAACCAATCCGATTGAACGGCCTCTTATCGAAGTTTTTGCCTTAATAGGATAATATAATGCACAAATACCTTCAGCCGGAGAATTTTTTGTTGATTCCACGATTCGAAGGGCAAAAGCCCGACACAGTGCTTTTGGATTTAATTCCGTTTCTTAGGAATCTGTCCGACAGTTGTGATATGCGTGATGTAAGCAAGAAATACGAAGAGCACAAAGCGAAATATGCAGAAAAAGGAACGAAGAAATTTGATTTGGCAGCTTCTTCTAAGGAATTATCAGCAGGAGTACCACGCCAAAGAACTTAAAGAAAAGACTTTGTCATAAAAATTCAGGTTTTTTTAAGGACCTATTTTCAGAGAAATTTCAAACTAAGATTATTTCTAATATTCTAAACTAAGAGAAGGTTTTTTCATCTATTATGTCGTCATTTCGATTCTTTGAAAAAGTGATGCCAGTCTATCCAAATTGAGAAAACCGAAAAGCACTTCATCATCTATCATGCAATTTTTCTAATGAGTCTTTCCAGACATTGAAGATATATAAATTAAAAAGGGGTATTTGCTCAAAGTGTATAAGCTCTTGTATCCCCGCTCTATCTGTGAGTCGAACGTGTACTGGCGTGCTAATGAAATAAAAATTTCGAAATTTCCTTAGAGAGATGCGAAATTATTATGTCAGCTAAAAATTCTTTTGGAAGTTTTGAAAAGAAGATAATATATAATAAGATCTTATTCGAACTGTAGAAAAAAACAAAAGATACCAGATTAAATCATGAAGGCTTCTCAGCTATCTAAAAACGAAAAAGAGCTCAAGCAAGTAACGGACCAGTTCAAGCAAAACCTGCAAAAGATCGTTGAATACTTCTCAGAAAAATTAAAAATTTTCGTTCAGAGGCTTCAAAGCCAATATTATCAGTACACTAATCAGCATTTCCTCCTTTAGTCTAACTTATTTAAGTTCTGATTTTAACGATGAAAAATGCCTCAATATGGCAAAGATCCATCTAAAAAACGCTGAAATTTTGGGCCTTTACATTCTAAAGGACGGCCGGATCTCGTTCACTCCAAGTGATAATGAAGGAACCGCCTCGAATATTCAAGAACCCGAGCAAAAAGAATCCTCACATAAGGAACCTCCACAAAGTGTGGCACAAATTAGCGAATTAGGTGAAAAGCTCAAAGAAAAAATGCGGTTGTTGAAAGAATCTTCAAGAGTAAATCAAGAAAGACTCAGGACTCAAATTCGCTTGTTGGAACTTGCAAAAGAGGAGTTAGAGTCTGTATGCAAGAAAATAATAGCACAAAGAGATACACTGAACACGCAGGTAGAGAAGCTGACTAAGAAAGTTGAATTGTTGGAAAGGTCGATGGAAGTTTTAGAGTCAGAAAATTGCTCTTTGAAATCCTACAAAGATGCGATTTTGCGAGTAAACACGCAGTTGAATGAAGAAAACGACGCATTGAGGGAAGAGAACTCGAATCTAAAGCAGCAGATTCAAGACTTAGCTGCTCAGGTTGAGAGGTTTGAAGATACAATGGATGCGAAAGCAAATATGGATCAGTTACTAACTTTATATCATCCTTCCAAAGCAATAAGCAATGATATTCCATACCAATCAGTCCAAATAAGGAGTCTTTTTGAATTGAAACAGAAAGGCTGGAAGGTCCGCTCTCAGCTCCGAGAGAAGATACAAGAACTCCGAGCTTATAACGTTCCGATACTCTCTGTTATCGGGGGCACTGGGAACGGAAAATCGTGGTTTGCGAGCCAACTGAGCTCAAAAACGCTGCCTTTCGGCTGGCAGCACGATCCTCATTCAATTTCTTCGTACTATGTTCCTCACGAAGGCAGATGGTTCAACATTCTCGACGCTTCTGGATGGGATGAGCTTTCCAGAGCCAATGAAAACGGCATTGTGGATCTCATTTCAGCTTCATTGGAGCTCTCAGGGAATGGCCAGCAAGGAATTGATGTCCATAAAGTTTTGAGAGATGACTCTAGGCTAATTGAAGACTTGAAGCTGTTTTATATGCTGAAAAATGCAAATATTGTCGTATTTGTCAGCTCCAAACTGACCGAAAGTGATATTGAAAGGCTCTATACTGTCCAGAGGTTACTTGCAGAAGTTAAGAAACAAAACGCACTTGAAAGAGCCTTGCCAGAGGTAGTGATGGTTCATAACTTTAGTTGGTTAGGACTGATTGCTGATGTGGAAGAACTAATTAAGGCGTCATTGCAAAGTGCTTTTCACTTGGAAAAGCAAGATCTGTTTAGTGACGCAGAAAATTTGAATTTCAATGGCAATAAGGCATGCTTTAGAGATCAATATGGGGTAACACATTTGGTTATAGCAGCTGAAAATACTGAGGCAGGAAATTACTACAATACAGGAGCCATTCGGTTTCTCCTCTCGCGTGTACATGAACTTGAAAATGACAAAGAATGGTCTTTTTGTGAATCATTTGCGGAGTTTTGCAATAATGAATTAAAGAAGGCGTTGCACCATGATTTCTCCTTGAGATTTGTTCCTGATGACAGTTTTATCTCTGCTACCAGCAACACTTCAAAGATCTTTACACCAAATACGTTTCCCTTAGAGGGCATTCATCTAGCCTACTAAATGAGATCTATTGCACCATAGCGCCGTAGGAACAACAACAACATTCTCTTTTAATTGTATTTATCTGTCATCGAATTAACACACAACATAATTTTTTTTCTTAGTTAGAGATAAACTTACAGTTCATGACTAATTCATGGCAAATCGTGTTTATACATAAGCTTATTTTCATTAAGGACTTATATACATACATATTATATTACAGCTAACTCTACGGTTCTAGTTGCGGTGACCGAAAAAATTTGTTTTTCTTTCATACAATAAAGATGATTGCACAGAGAGTGACCCATACGAGCAGTATTATTAACCTAATAGTACTCTGAGCTCACTAGTCATTAGAAGAGACAAAATTGGATTTTGAAGTCATTAAAAAGACGCAATCTTGACTTTCTTGGGATGCAACAAATGAATATGTAAACGTATAATGAGACATTTGTGCAGCTTACACGGCATTTATGCAAGATTTTTATGATTTCTTTTTATTTTCCTGGCTTTCTTCTTGAAAAAAAACAACAAAGAGAAAAGCCCTATCTAAACAACAGAATTAGATATCATCTACTGTGGGGTTTGTTTATCATAGTAGCTCTTCTTCGCGATTTCGAAGATGACAGCCGAGTGCTTGGCACCGGTATTCAACACCATCGAAGCGAACACACCATCAGTTCTCGTGATCTTATCATCTCCGATTTCCTTCACAAGCAACTTGTAAGGATGGTCAAGCTCGATCGCTCGTCCCTTGCTCATAACCAAAACTCTGTCATAGTTAGCAACCGTAGAAAGTCTATGAGCAATCGTGAAGATCGTTGAATCCTTGAATTTGTCCATAATCTTGCTCTGGATGAAGTTATCAGTCTCGAAGTCAACGTTGGCAGTGGCTTCATCAAGAACCAGAATCTTGTTGTTTTGGAGGAGGGTTCTTGCCAAGCAGATGAGTTGTTTCTGTCCCACAGAGAACACTGATGAGGCGTTGCTCATGTCAGTGTCAAGGCCATTTGGAAGAGTCTTAATGTAGTCCCAGAGGTTAGTTTCTTGGAGAGCGCTAATAATCGCCTCATCAGAGTGCTCTTTAAGCGGATCGAGGTTCTTTCTGACGGTTCCCATGAAGATGAAAGGAGTTTGAGGGATGATGGAGATGTTCTTTCTGATTGTGTGGAGGCCAATAATGCCGGTGTCGACGCCATCGATTCTGATGCAGCTGTCTGGAACGGCTTGCTTATCGACCTCGACCATTCTGAACAAGGCCTGAATGATTGAGCTCTTACCAGCACCAGTTCTGCCGACGCATCCGATTTTCTCAGCGGATTGGGCGGTGAAGGTGAGACCTTTGAGGACGTGTTCAGTGTTCTTTCTGTATTTCATGTAGACGTTGTTGAATTCAACTTGTCCTTGGGAAGGCCATGCCTTGTTATGGGTGAGAACCTCGTCAGTTGGGAGGGTGAGCGCTGCTTCTTGTGGGATTGCAGTGTAGGTTTTGAGTCTTTCAGTGCTGGCCATTTGCATGATGTGAGTGAGGGTTTGTCTCATGGCGAATTGGACGTGGTCGGTGACGGAGAGGAGGTAGCAGCAAGTAAGTCCCATGAGAGCAGGGTCGAGGGTATCCATGTACAAGAGGAGAGCGATACCAACACAAGCGAAGATACCTGCGGAGAAATCGCACCAGAAGGCAAAGACTCTGACGGTATCGTAGTAGAAGCTGAATGCTCTGGCGTTACGGTTAAGGAGGTGGGTAAAATCGCGGATGAATCTGTTCTCTTGGGAGTAGACTCTGATGGAGACGAGACCTGAGAGGGTGAGGGAGAACAAACTGTAGATTGGGCTTCTTGTGAGAAGTTCGAGACCTCTTCCTTGGATGATGAATTTCTTCAACAATTGAACCAAGAGCAAAATGATCGTGATCAATGCACAAGCTGGCAAGACGAGCCAAGGAAGGATAACGCAGACGGTGGCGAGAATGGCTGAGAAGTAGAACAGAGCGTCAATAACCTCATTTTGGACTTGGAGGAGGAAACGATCGAGCACACCGACATCGTTCGAGAATCTGTTGAGAATTCTTCCTGATGGATTGGTGTCAAAGAACTCGATAACTGCATTCATAACACGATGTAAAATCTTGTTGTGGAGCGTTCTGGAAGCGTTGATACCGAAGTTCACGAACAAGACTTCTCTGAGGGCAAGGGCCAAGACGAATGCGATGATGATGAATCCAAGGATCTTAAGGGTGAAATCAGCAGTCCAGGTACCTTCAGTCCAATAGCCGAGAAGTCTGTTGTAGGAGACGTATAGGAGTTCAATGGAGACCAAGTTAATGACGAAGAAGAGGACGTACCAGAAGGAGCCAGCGTGCTTGAGGTAGTACCAGTATGTGCTCCATCCGACCTCGCTGGACTCGTCCTTTTCTTGGCTGATGAGTTTTCCTTTCTCTTCTTTTTGAGCGTCACTGGCAGCGTCGATCTTTTTAATCAATGGCTCTTCATCGCTTGCTTCATCATCAGCGACAATCGATCTGTAGCTTTGGCTGCCTTGGCTGCTTCTGCTACCATGGGATGATCTTTCTCCTTGGCTCTTTCTCTGTTCTCCAGTGACGTCTGCGGAGGCTTTTCTGTTTCTGGTTTCGAAAATCGACATGATGCTGGCGTCTTGTCTGATGATCTCATCAATAGTTCCTTCTGCCTTGACTTGGCCGTTATCGAGGACCACGACTTTTTCAGCTTCTCTGGCGAAATGGACTTGATGGGTGGCGAGGATGACAGTCTTGTCTCTCAAGACGCCTCTGATGGCCTTAGCGAACAAGTTCTTAGCGACTTTAGTGTCGACGGCAGAGAGTGGGTCGTCCAAGAGATAGACATCGGCATCAGAGTACAAAGCTCTAGCGAGAGAGGTTCTCGCTTTCTGTCCTCCGGACAAATTGACACCTTTCTCTCCGATTTCAGTGAGATCTCCACAAGGGAACTCTTTAAAGTAGTCAAGCATGCAGCAAGCTTCGACGATTTTCTTGTATTTTCTCTCATCGTAAGGTCTTCCGAAGAGAATGTTGCTTCTCAAGGTTCCTGGGTAGATGACGGTTTCTTGTTCGACGTACGCCAAGCGGCCAGCGTATTTCAAACTTCCAGTGGTTTTAGGGACCTCATCGAAGAAAGACATAAGCGCGGTTGATTTACCGCAGCCGATTCTGCCGACAATAGCGCAGAGGGTGCCTCTCTTGACGGTGAAGTTAATGTTCTTGAGGGTTGGGTTCTCGAAGGTGAGGGTTTCAGGAACGCCAGGCTCAGTGGCTTTTTTCTCACCCCAGTAGGCGTAGAAGTTTTCGAATTCAACTCCGTTTCTTGGGTCGACAGGGCGGTTGATTTCGCTTCTCTTGTTATGGTCGAGTTCGGCAACCTCGAGCAATTGGATGATTCTTTTGAAGGTGAGGCGGATTTCAGCGATGAATCTGAGGGAGGTGCTTGAGTAGAGGACGGTAGCGGATCTAAGGAAACTCAACATAATGATAGTGGAGTAGACCTTAGAGGCAGTGAGGGTTCCACCCATGTAGTAGTAAGTAAGGAAAATGATGAAGCTTCCGAAAGCAGGAGCGAGTCTTGCGAGCATGTGGCCACCGAAATAATCGCAGTAGCCGAGCTTTGTGAGGAGCGCGACTTCCTTTGTTCTGGTTTTAGCAATGGATTCAGCGTATTGCTGTTCCCAGCCGTACATCTTGAGGAGACGGATACCTTCGATCATTTCATTAGTGAGTTTGACTCTTTCATCAGTGATTGGGTTCTTCTGACCAACGTACTTACCACCGAGTTGGGATAAGTAGTATTGGATCGGCCAGTTGAGGAAGATGAAGGCAATACCAGTCAAGCAGGCTGGTCCGACGAGACTCCAGAGGATTGCCAAGGAGGCACCGAGGACCAGTGGTGAGATCACCAAGTAAAAGACGAAGAAAGTCTGGAATTCGAGGATGTTCAAGTCGTTAGCAGCGATGTTTACGATCTTTCCGATGCTGACTTGGTTGATTGAGAAATAGCTCAATCTGTTGATTTTTCTATAAATCATACCAATTAAAGCAGGTCTGAGCTGTGTGACCATCTTATAGCCTTGGAAGAAACTGAAATGGTGAGTATACACTCCGATGATGGTTGCAGCGAACAGATAGTATGCCCAATGGTAGGCAGCTTCCTTATTACCAGCTTGGACGTTTTCAAGAATTTGACTCAAGAATAACGTGAAGAGGATTTTTGCAGCGCAGTATAGGATAACAATGAACTGCTCCTTGAAGCATCTTCTCCAGAAGACTCTCAAGATTGGCCAGAAGAGAGAAGGTTCTTCGTGATTGGCTTTATATTTGTTGTATGCCGCCTCAAGTTCAATGATTTTGTGACTGACTTCCTCAGTCTTGCCCAACAGAGGCAAGTCCTCCAGTTTCAGAGGCTCGTCTTTCTTTTTTCTCAGCTTGCAGGCATGTTTGAGGGCATACCAGTAATGGATGACGTTGATGGTGTAAGCTCTTTCGTAGGCAGTTTCGGTAGGGCTTACTTGGTCGTCATCTTCAATTAAAGGGTTTTGGTTAGCGTCTCCGCCCTTCACGTGAATGTGGGCGTCTTTGCTGTCTTGATCTGAAGTGTGACCACTGTGTGATTGGAACTTGGAGGAACCAGATCCGTTCTCAGCGGTTAAATGCGTCGTCTCATCGACAAAGCAGTCTGAGTTATCACCGCTACTCTTGTCCGAGTGCTTGTTTTTGTTAGGAGTGCTCATCTTTTTGTTTGTTAAACTAATAATTTTAAGATTCTTTAGTAATCTGTTTTAGGGGGCCAAAAGCATTAAAAACGGCTCTGAGCATCAAAATTTGTCTGTTTTCAACTCATATCTTTAAGAGTTTTTGAAAAATAACTCAGATTTTGCAACGCAAGAGATGAGAAACAGATTACATTAGTGATAGCTTCTGATTGCAAGGATGATTTGAAAGACTCACTTGGAATTAGGTGCCATTTTCAAAGACATCTCATAATAAAACCCAAAGAATATGCTATTTTTTAAAGGAGAATATGAATTGCTGATGAGGTCTTTTCAACCGAACATTGAATGTCAGGGATGCTCTCTCTTGGAATACATGATATCGCGGACATTTTGAAATTATGTACTAATAATCAAATTCGAGGTTCATTAAGTGATAGGCTCCAGTATGAATTGGAACTGAAGGGAGCAGTCTATGAGGTAATTAGCCGAATGCCGCGTGTGAAAGCCTCGAAAATAGGCTTGTTTTTCATATGAAGCAGTTATATGTAGAATAGCGCTATTTTAATTAGCGTAGAAAACGGTTAATTAATAGCGAGCAAAGTTTCGAGTTAATTTAGACTAATCTGAGTTAACGTCAATAAAATTTGTGCTTTATGTTTGTTCGTATTGGATAATCGTTAGGATGAGCCAAAATCGCTTAACTGCTGCTGGAACTTCATCAAGTTTCATTAAGTAGTGGGATCGTTGAATTAAGTCATTGATACCTAAAATATGCATTGAAATGATTTTCGAAATGCAAGAAGGTATGAATTGTTGAGTCTTAATTAGGCTTATGATAAACGAAATGATGTCATTGTTGCGTCTTCGTGAATTCGAGGGAGACTGAAAGAAGGCGATTGACTTTTAAGTTTGTCCACTATAACGATAAACTAACTAAAAAAATTGTATTTGGCAATAATTAACGCAGTTACATGTACTTCACAACGTATAACATCTCTCGAGTGATTCTTTTGTAGATTATTTAGCGGAATCAAAGCGAAGCGGAACCGTTAGGAAGGCTGTACATTTATAGGACTTCTGGCTTTCGGAAGCAATTGTCTTTTTTGTTTGATAACTTTCTTATCATGATCGAATGTAACAAATTGCAACCCACAAGATTTGATAATCCGAATCATAATCGACCCTATATTGGACAGGATGGGACCCAGCAGCTTTACAATTTCTTCTGATATTAATAACTTGAAACATAATTTTGCGAGAATAATGAAAAATATCGATTTCTCTCGTTTCTGATTGTTAAAAGTTTTAGCGTCCAAACGAATGGCCCTGCAGAGGAAAAGAAGTGACTTGGAGTGGGTTTATTTTCGTAAACTGCAGTCAGTCGGATTCGATGTGGTTTGACATAAAATTGCAGATTGATATTTCAAACTTTCATATCTTAAGCCTCTCAGACAGGTTGGAATGTCCTTCAATAATGCTGAGAGAGTATTGGGATTCTTGACTCTTTGGAAATCCATAAACTATCTGAAATTTAACCAACTTTATAGAAGCATCTGTAAATTGAGGATTTCATAAAGCAAAGTCTGCCATTCTGCTCTCATGTACAAATCGACGGTCTAATGAAAAGAATTATTGCGTTCCATCAGAGTAAAGTGAATTTGACTCGATAATTTTCTTTGGCTCCAAATAAGTGAAATTTTCGTATCAAAGGCTATTGTGAAAAAAGCATCAGCCTTAATTTCATTGACCTCTAATTACTCAGAAAAAAATCGTTATGACATTACGAAAAATTTGCCACTTTGAATAAAATTCTCAATATGTGCATTCGATTTAACGAAAAACTTTTCTTAGCTGAAGTTTTATCGTCAGAGCTCAGCCAATATCAAAAAGAAAACATCTCTTTCATACAACTTTTATTTCATAAAAGTCAAGAACCTATTGTGGGCAAATTGCTAAATGTCTCCGCTAAAATCATATGATTGCGAGTTTCAGATGAGAATTTCAATTTACAAAAAATTTCTAGTCTCATCAACATCAGAGAAAATAGAATAAGCCCCTAGAAACTGAATCAATAAGTTATTTTTTCATACAACTTGGGTTTAGTTTATTAACCATCTAAGTGACTTGACTGCAAATTTTACCATAGCGAATTCTGGTCATTTTTTCCCATCTGCTCAGAGTCAGATTCAAAAATTTCTGGTTATTTGAGAAAAATTAAGCATATTTCTAGGAAAACCTCATATAAAAATCAAAGATAAGGATTTGTTAATAATTCGCACCTGAAAAATTACAAACTTATGGAACCAGAAAACAAGAAAAACCCCATTGACGAGCTTCGAGCAATAGTTTCCGATGACGGAGCCTTTTGGGCGCAGCCCAACATCAAAGAAAAGATACATAATCTGTTGAAAGATCTTGAAGATGAGCACAAAAAATTAATCGATCAAGCCGAGGAGGCCAAGAAGCAACAACAGTTGGCGAAAGTAGAAGAATTAACAGCTAAAAACGAAATTGAAAGCCTGAAACTCACAATGGCTGAGCTTCAGCAAAAACTTGACAAATTAACTAATGCTCATGAAGAAACCGCCAAAAAGAACGCAATTCTTGAAGAAAAGCAGAAAGCAATAGCTAGCAATGATGTAAAAGGCAAGCCTGTTCACTTGGCAATTGAAACGCCGTCTTTATATGACCTGAACGGAGATGGATGGAAAATTATCTGTGAAGATATGGAAAAACTGAAGTATCATATCGAGAAGGGTATTGTATCCGCTTCCGTCCTTGGAGATTTCGATGCAGGGAAGTCTTTTCTCCTCAATGAGCTCGGAGCTCGCTTTGATTCGGGATACTCCAAGAGAACCAATGCGATACTCATCAGCTTGCCTGAAGAAGAAGGTAACTACTATGGCCTGGTGGATACACCAGGCTCAAAAGAGGCCATTCAACTCTACAATGAAGACTTATTAAACAAATTGAAAAAGAACCTGAAGGGAGAGCTATTTGAGGAGGAAACTCCTGGAACCACTGACAAGATTACAATGAAGTCAGAAGGACAGATCGCGGAAGAAGAGTCCAAACTCCACCAAAACATCTACCGTTATCTCCATAACGATAGAAAAATCATCGATAACTTGAAAGAGAAGTTCATTATTGAGAACATTGATATTATTTTCATTGTGGTCGGAAAACTCTCCGAAAGCGAGAGCGAGTTGATCCAGAGGAACGTCGCCTACTATGAAAAGGTGATGAACTCTAACAATGCGAGATTGAATAAAAAGAACCGGAATAAGAGACTGTACGTGATTCATAATTACAAAATGCTTCACACAGTAGATGCCGTCAAGGCCCAAATGGAGGTGGACATCTTTAAGTGCTTTAAAGTCAAGAAAGAGCCAATGTTCAACCATAATCCCTTTCCAAAAGACGGACCAAAGTACCACGATGAGTATTACAAAGATAGTCAAGGGATAAATCATATCGTGTTAGCTGCCAAAGGATCTGAGGCTGGAAACTATTTTAATATCCCTGCGCTTGAATTCCTCAAGAGCAGGATGCTTATCACTGACCATAAGAGCCATATTGATTTTCCAAAAGAGTTTTTGGAGTTTTGTCAAAGGAACGTGCCATCGATGATCCAACAGCAAGACCTTAAATTGGTTTACGACGAAACGAAGAAAGCTATCGTCAATCAAGACGAAGTTCCTATTAAAATTGGACGATTGTACGTCACTGACATTGGCGACCTTCACGCGGCTGATACATATGTTCCGGGATATTCAAAGCGCCTCATAGAAACGAAAGAGAGTTTGGAAGTGATTTTGGATGTTGAGCTTCTAGATTGCGTCTGTGAAGCGAAATGGAACAAGCAAGGAGGAAGAGATTATATCACAATCAGAGGAGAGAAAAGAGTCTTTGATGATGCAACTAAAAAATCCGATAATGTTGAGGCTGTGAATCATTCAAGGCTTGTAGGGCCTGTTTATGTTAACATTCCGCTTTTGGAAGATAAGGACAGGCCGAAAATTGTGAAGGAGGACTTAAAGAATGGAATTTGGAGGTATACTCTTACCTATGATAAAAATGATGATGTGATTATCTAAGACACCTAAACAAGAAATAATATATATTGATTGTGGTAATTCAAATAATATTCATGAGATGAGATTGCTATGAAATTGAGAGGATTATTGCTGCATCCTTTGAGAATCACATTTTACTCGAAACGTTGTAAAAATTTTGAAGCATTTCTCGGGGTCAATGAAATCATACATAGTTCGCTATTTCATTAGCTTCCTGATCATTAGCCATTGAATGGCTATTCAAAAAGCTTTGTCATTTGTTGAACAGAACCTTCA
>ENA-UOUE01000340-UOUE01000340.1-compost-metagenome-genome-assembly--contig:-NODE-340-length-39283-cov-8.676070_pt1 | contig 39283 bp, 24 predicted proteins | sample MGYA00238146_ERZ747223 | MGnify/ENA primary metagenome ERZ747223 (study PRJEB28781, sample SAMN06268865) | compost metagenome | isolation source: single cell | place: USA: California, Emeryville, Joint...
GAGAAAATGTTAGAATATTGCCACTAATTTTCCATACAAACTTTGCAGAGAGAGAGCCAATAGTATTTTCTAAATTCAGCAAAAATTGTTTAACTCAAGGGGTAGATTGCTATGAATGCTGACGAATCTACTGCGTGAGAAATGCCTGAGAAATAGTAACACGTTCTTAGAAGACCCACATTTTGAACAGCTCATTCGCAACACTATGAGATTCCTATATTGGTAACATTTGGAATGATCCTCTGGCATTCCTATCAACAGTTAAGTTATTTTGCCGCCTTATACTACTATAAGTCAGTAGGACTCAAACCAAAGCAGCGAGTATTCTTTCATAAAATGCCGGAATATGGCAGTGAAAGCAGAATTAGATTTGATTTTTAATTAAGGAGGTATTGATAAATTTGAAAAATACTAATTTGGAAAATCGCCTCACTAAGTTGACTGACTGCGTCATTTTAGAAGGAAAAGAGGATGAATATAGACACTCTAAATCTCATGAATGATCATGAGACATTTCTGAGATCTTTTTGCGAAGGTTGGCTTTTCTTGGATAAATACGATTTGGTTTGGAAAACCTCAGTTTCAAGAGGAGTGAGTGTGAAAAAAGTGAGTTGATGATGACTCTTAGACTATACATTTAAGAATATAGGGTTCAGAGGAATTTCATGCCGAGCGATTGCTAAGTGATGAAGAGGAGGCATTCTGACCCTCGATTCAAAATTATCCCAATTCCTTACAATAAGAGTCAGAATTTGAGAACTCAATTAAAAGTTCTTTCAAAATATTTGAAGAGTTAGTCAGAATTGCTAAAATTTGAAAATACCAGGAGAAAATTCTAAATCTGCCCTTTGCAAGGATGTTCAATTTAGATTCTCTATTCTGAGGCATTTTGCCTTTCTTTAAAAACAACAGTCGAGAAATTCACGATTCATAAGGAACTTGTTATTTCAATGATATGATTCTGCTTTGTTTTAGCCTTCATTTTCGAAGTTTACGTTCGGTGGCCTCCTAATTTAGGTCTTTGTACTTTTCACTTTGCTAAAAGAGATTTAGAGTTATCCAGCCTTAGGAAAAGGAACATGTTCCTCCTAATTAAACGAAATAAGGGTACTTAATATTTAATTTCTTCGATTAATTGAGGAAAAATCCTCCAGATCATTATTTTCACAGCATTTTGGATAAAAACATTTTCAAATTGACCTGATAGAGATCATATCCAAGGCCATGAGCCGTGTATGCTTCCTTTCTTACCCATCGCATTGAGACTTGCGAATTAGTTTGAGGTTTGAAGCGTCTTTGCAACGAAAACCTAAATTAATCGGTCGGCTCTTCCAGGTAGCTTAGCGAAGCCTTTTCAGCTTTTTTTTTTTCTCTTCTCCTCCCACAAAAAGCTTGTAAGAGAAAGACATTTTCCGAAACATAAAGCCCTGTTTTCTTGCTGCTGCTCTTCTATTCTGAGAAGCAAACTAGCGATTGTAATACACCACCGATTTCTTGTTCAATTTTCGATTTGTAGCACAGCTACTTTGGCTTCTATTCTACCAACATTCAGGTAAAATCGTTTCAAACAATTTTTAGTGCTCTTAAAGGCGAGCGAAGTTAACTTTGAGAGAATTATGAAACATTCTACAAGAAAGAACTTACTCCAGGAAAACAATAAAAAAACCAAAAAAAACAACTCTCAACTGAGTCAGTACAACATACTTTTATTTAGGACGATAAATAACAGAATCATCAATCAAAATGATTTTTGAAGGTCTCAGTTTGCAATGGAATTAGAATTAGTGGGTTCTTGTATTAACTTGCTAACCCATCACTCTTTCGTAAAATATTCTAACTCTACCCTTCGATTCGAAAAATTTATTCTGTATTTTACGGAGCTTGTTCGAGGCATTCTGCCGGCTCGTACACCAAGCTTTGATTAAACGCCTGGGCTTGATAGCCGTTAGGATACGCCATCATTTGGCTCCTGTGTTTCATCATCTCTCCGACGTCTTTTGGCGCTTGCTGGTTATTTTGGCCAGCTCCTTGGTAATAAACACCATTTGTGTAAGCGTCAACTTCATATGGGTACGTTGCTGGGACTTGCTGGTAGTTTTCTTTCGTTATCAAATCTTCATCAGTGCTCAGGTGGCTTTGTTGAGCAAAAGAGCCTCGGTAGTAATCTTCCTTTGACGTGCGAGTTTCTTGCGATCTCTCTGAATTCGTATGAGAAAACGGAAGTCTTGTGTAGTAGTGTTCAGCTGGAATAAAATTCTGCTGTTTCAACTGACCTTGGAAAGCAAAAGGATTTTGACTTTCTGGTCTAACTTGTGGGTCATAGCATGCTCGCGTGGGAGTTTGCTGGCTGGAATAATGGGATTGTTTTTCAGACATCAGACCCTTGATCACATACTGGAGATATGCGATTTCTTGCTGCTGCTTTCTTGCTGTGAAGGTAATTTTTTCGAGTTCGCTGATTAGCTCTTCTCTGCTTGGAAGTTGCTGTTGCTGTTCCTCCTATTTTATAATGTTATTAATATTCGAAAAATAAGTTCATACTGAAGAGCTTGTTCGGCCGATACTGGTCTCGTTTTCCTCATTTGCAAGTAGCTTATGTTTTCTTTGGATTTTAGTTAAAAGCTCCCTAAGAAAATCAAAATAAGTCATGAACTTATGAATGCGATTTATTACTTTCTGCCTCTTTGGAAATAAACATGTGTGTAGGTTCTATCCATGTAAGACTTGCTGGTTTTCTTGAACCCATAGTAGCCCAACTAGCATATTCAGATATAATTCAAAATGCGGTAGGAAAAGTACCTGACGTAGGAAGGAGGCGTATTTGATATTATTGAACCTTGGAGCAAGTATTTGTTGCTCTAAGCTGACAGGATCCCTGATCGTAAACGCGAGGCCGTCAGGCTGCCAGGCGATGATCGAGGAGAAACACTCGTCCTGAGAGGAGCGTTTAGAGATCGGTCACCAAGGGAAAAATTACCTCGAGAATCACAAACAGCTTGGATACGAAGCTTCGGTACTTGAGCTCGGAGGACTCCGACCCTCTGCTAGCCTCGAATTTGGAAGCGCCTTCGTTTCGGTCCATTTCTTCAGTGTAAGTAATCTGAATCTATCTCTAATTTTGCTTATTATGATTTAATCGAAGATTTCGTTGAAATCCTTATATACGAGGGAAGCTACTGTTCTATATTTTACGTACTGCAAAAGATTCTATTATCAGCTCTGATTTTTGAAAAAAAGCAAGTAATTTAGGTGTATTGTCTTTTAATAAAATTATTAAAAACTAACATGATATTCTAAAATGCGATCTCAAGGGAAAAGCTCTCCATTATTGCAGCAATAACTACTGCGGCCTTCCAAAGGCGCTTTTACCCTCGAATCAAGGAGAATTTAAAAGTTCAGTTGAGGAACGTTCAAAGTTATTTTCACTAGCTATGAACCCATTTTGGTTACAGGGAATTAAAAATTTTGAAAAACTGGCTAAAATTTTTTCGTAAAATACGTGTTCTATTATAGGAATTAATTCTGAGCAATAGATTCTGATTACCGTGACGAAGTGGTTCAAGTTTAATTAAACATTGATTCAAATTTTTTTTTGCATTAATTGCCGTTTTCTAAGAATCACCTGTCAGCTAATAGTTTCTTATAATAACTTTTTTTGGTCGAATTCTTTGCTTTTCTTCATTTAGGATTTATTAATCAATCCTAAAGAATTTATTCCAAATAGAACAACGTCAGGAACTGAAAGAAATTTTCAATAACGTCATCACCGACGCGAAGATTGAATATATATGATTTAAAAAATTAGTAAAAAAGTTAATATTGAAACTCTGTACCCCTAAGCAATGAAGGGTCTGGTAATTAGAGAGAGTAGTAACGTTTTGAAGTTTTACTGGTTCCTCGATAAAACGTAGCGACAACTGATTATTGCGATGTGACTCCGAAAACAGTTGGATATGGGATATGGGCTTGTTCTTTTGAGGCAGGTTGCGCCTCACCTCTTCTCGCCTGCGTAGAAACAGTAGGAGCTACATTGAATTAAATGCGAATACATATAAAACAAAGTTGCTTATGTAGCACCATCGACCGCAAATGGGTCAAAACTTAGAGAAGTGATAGTTAAACCATCATAATCAGTGATTCTGCTGAAAGAATTTAATTCGGATTGATTGACGTACTTCATTAAAAATTAAAGAAATTGGCGTGGCTTATATATTTCAAGTCAGTGCTAAGTACATTACCTAATTGCCTAAAAAGGTCACAGCTAATTTGAATACAGACCATATTCACTCAAGATTCAATGCGCTGAGCAATGTCAGCTATGTTTAATAATGATGACTGAATGGGATTGGAACTTTATCGATGAGATCCTGCTTTGTAGCAGTCTCCATTCCCAAATTAATACTGAGTAGTCCAGAAAAATCGAATTTATTCAAAATTAGTTGCTTTTTTTAATATCATTTCATAAATTTCTGGAATACAGATCTCGCGAAGCAAAAAATTAACTTTGCCTAATATTATGGGTTTCCTTTATTAGATTCCGTAAAATTCTCCCAAGGATCGCAATCACCAAAGCGGTAATTTCCAAATGCTCAATGCTACCAGTTTCTTCATATATTGACAGGGATTAAACCTTGCATCAATCTCGCTGTGGATGCAATTGATTCTGTTTCTCGAATAGGTATAGAGTATAATGAAAAGGGAGTTTCTATCTTACAAAATGTCTTTCAACCTCGTTCCGCTGAGGTCTATTTGAACGCAGTTTCCATTCAGCTCTTTCTTCACGACGAACTGATATAAAGTTTTGAGCCAGGTACTTCTTTCAACAAAAAGTTTTTTTTTGCGACGAAACCACTTTCTGAGACAAAAAATGCTTTAAAACTGGGAGGGTTTCTCGGCTATTAGTTCATCGATAGTTTGCCTATATCTAGCTAACCATTCATCACATCATTGATTTCAGTATGATATTGAATAATGTCTCGTTGATATCAAGAAGACGATCAATTTTCTCATCAATTTCTTTGTCTATGATGATATCTTAGCTTTATTAAATGCCTAACCAACATTGCAAAACCAATTCTAACATTGAATCGTCAATGAGATTCGAGTTGAATTAGCTATTTTGAAGCAAATAGTTTTCAGAAGTAAATTAAAACTGTGTTCGAAATACATCGTAAAATATAGCTGAATCGTCTATCATATGCATCTATAGCGCACACCTTATATGCCTTTCGCAAGTAAGTAAGTGTTTCTAATTAATCAGTTAATTGCCTACTACCCCTAATGACAAAAAAATTTCCTATTTGAAACTTGGACCCTCTTCTTGACTCGATTCTCTTTGGTACCACCGGTGCTGTTTAATCTCTTCCACCCATGCTGCCCCTGACATCATATGAGCCTGAGTAGCTCTATCAATGATGGGTCTACCTTTTTACTCGCTTCAATTTCTTCAATATTTACATCCAATTCTCTCTATTCTTTGAATAAGACAGTTTTTTTGTAAAAATCCAAGGAGGCTTTCTCTGTCGAATCGATTCCAGCAACCATGCAAAGCATACGCAATGCGACTTGATACAAATCATTACCTTTTAAATCATTTTCGGCGCTGCTCACTCATTTCGAGTCTCCAAAGTCAATAAGCTTAATTTGATTTTTGAGGTCTAACATTAAATTCTCTGAGTTAACATCTCCATGGATATTTCGCGGCTATGTAAATACTCAATCGCTGTGATAATCTGCTTGAAATAGCTTCGGTACAATGTCTCTGGTAAGGCCCCTTTAGCATTAAGAAGCTGTTCCAAAGTCCCATTATCTACGTATTCCATGGCGTAACCAGCGAGATAGAATACTTCTTGCCTGCAATTCATGAAGCGTAAGTCGCTAAGTATTCGTGGAATGAATAATGTTCGGATGACTGAGCGTTTTAAGGAGTTCTTTGTTTTCGACGAAATCATTGGTATCAAAGATTTTTAATGCTGCTTCCTGGTTTGTTGTCGAGTTGGAAGCGTAAAAGACTCTAGAAGTGCTTCCGAAGACGATGCTCTGGTCATTTAGGATCCAAGATCCTATTGAATTGGCTCCCTCCCTTCCAATGAAACGATTAAAAGAAAATTTTGATTATGATATGTTGAATGATGTTTAGGCTTTCTATATACACGTTCTAGCCAGTTCTATTTTAATGATACTAGTCCAATAGCTGCATTCATCAGCATTTTTGAACTAAAAAGCTAAGTTTCCAACTCGAATCAAAACAATAGAATTTTCTATTCTGACTAGATTCGAGGTCTGAAGAGCGTCCTTAACATCTCTCTACTCGCGTTGAGGCTGTCTTGGACGATACCATCACACCAGAAATTAAAGCCTAGTCCTACCAATCGCAACTTTGATAAACACTGACGAAGAGTCTTAATTCGTCAGGAGCTTAAATTTCTTAACGAGATAGACAGAGGTTTTTAATTTTAACGAAAAGATCATCATGAAAAGAGTCTCATATTTGCAAAGCTATGCGATGTGCTCTGATAAATCATAGTCGGTAATTAATGCAACCCTCCTGGAGTTGTAATTTATCGACACCTTCTCTGAAAACTAATAATTAACTCAGAATAAACACAGACTCGCATAAATGCTCTCAAAGCAAGAAGCGAGTTGCCGAGAACGAAACAATAGACCAAAATTTATCGTAGATCTTCACCTTATCACACAAAATCATAAATTTTACATCTATTTTCCATTCACGTCGGCATAAGAAAGCTTTCTATAGGGAACTCTCTTGTTCCTCAGGGGCAGAAACATAACAAAATTAATTTAATTCGTGAAAATAGGGTCTATGGAAATAATGAAGCAATCTAAAACAACATAAGCAGCCTTCTAAATTAGACATTAACACACGACTGCACGAACACTCCACGTCAGCAAGCATTATCAAGGAGCTTTGATTCAAAAAAACGCTTCATGATAGGATTTAAACATAGATCTATGTCCCATATTTGCCATAATCTCTTACTCAAAGCTTGTTTGTTTTTAACTAACTTTTAAAAGTTTTTTTTTTGGTTAAGAAAGCTTTCTCACATTAAACCAGCTACCAAAGTATAACTGAGCAACATCCAACAAAAATGCTCGATACTTCTATTAACCTTCAGCTTCTGCAAGAGAAGGCACGCCAGAGATGGCTCAAGTCCTCTGAAGTATTATCCGTTCTCAAATGGGCCAACGAGAAAAAAGATTTATCTAATCTAATTCTTCAAGCACTTCCTGACCGGCCTTTCGCTGGGACGATTTACCTAATCGACACACGCAGAGCCAGCAGGAAATGGAAACAGGACGGACACGAATACGTAAAGAGGAAAAACGGCATGGGTTTTAAGGAAGACACTGAAACACTGAAAATTGGTGGAATTAAAGAGATCGTTTGCTATTACTCCCAAATCGAGCAGGCAGGCATATTACACAAGTCTGAGCAGTATCCAACGCATAGAAGGATCTATAAGCTGATAAAACGCGACTATGAAGACGAGCCAAGCATATTTTTGGTGCATTATCTATACGATATTAAAACGGATGCGAAATCCACTGATAATGATAGTCTGTTCTCAAGAAATACGACGCAAGTAACAGGATTTCCGATGACAGAAAACTCAATTAAAAGCGATAAGCAGATGAGCATCGAAGAAAATGACGCTCAGAATTCGTATTCCGGCTTCCGCCAGAGCCTCGATTCCGCTGTTAATCAACAAGAGGAAAATTTCCGCTTTCAGGATCAGTTCCCTTACTTCAACCTTTCGCTTGATAGACCCTCTACAATAGTCCAAGAGAGATCCGAATTCAACCTTGGCACTGCGTTTCAAGATCAAAATACCTTTACTAACGCTTATTTCCAGCCAAATTCTCTGTCGAATCAAACGAGTTGCCCTCAGGCAGAAAAACAGCAGCAATCTCTTGATTTGATTCTGAACAGTACCTACCAAGAGAATCAAAATTACCAAAAAGATACCTTTCAGGACAACTCCTCGGAAACGCTGTCATTCGAAAATTTCTACCTTATGAAAAATAAAATAAAGGAGCTGGAAGAGAGGATTCATGACCTTGAAAGGGAGAAAAGTAAAATGGAAGTATCTTCTCCTTTGAGAGAAAACACTGTATTTGAATTGAATCAGCAGCAGCAAGTCCTCCCTCAACAGTCGATACAGGAAAACTCTAATAAGACTGAGGACTATGCGTCGCTTAAAGTATCAGTTATTGATTTTTCGCCTGAGTGGGATTTTACTAAAGGAGGCGCGAAAGTGATCGTTTGCATTTCTCCTTCTTTCGAGATCTCTGAGGCTTTCAATGATAATTTAACCGTCGATTTCGGAGGGATCGCAGTTCCCGCGAGAATGATCCAGCCAGGAGTGATTAAGTGCTACGCTCCTCCCCATCCTCAAGGGTTAGTGAAACTCGCGGTTCTTTGGAATGGCACCTGTATCTCGAAACCGAACACGGTGAATCTCTTCGAATTTCGCAAAAAGCAGTCTGATAAGAAAAAGAAAATTGGAGTTGGTCAAGGAAATAATATCGAAAGGGCGAACGAGCTGATCAGGAACGATTTCAAGGTGAGGCTTATCGAAAAGATACATTCGATCGCCTTTCCCGACGGCATCAACTACCTTTCGAATGCCGGGATGTCCCCGACTGAAGGGACGCTAACCGGAGAAAATCAAGATTCAAGCGATAATTCTGAAAGTGAAAATGAAAATATTATATTTAGTCCTTATAGAAGGAAAATCCTGTCGAGCATGGCGCATGTCGCTGGATCTAATCTCGACAACTTTGGTGATGAAACCTGTTTCCAAAAGCTTTCTATCGCAATCGATGGATATATAAGCACGAAAAGCAAAATTCAGCTCGTGGAGCTGCTGAACAAATACGATGACCAAGGGCTGGGAATAATCCATTATTTAGTGTATCTTGGATTCCGGAAATCATGCGAATTGATACTAGATCAAGGAGTAAACGCCTGCCTCGTAGCCAACGGACATATGACTCCTCTGGAAATCGCGCTTTCCTTGGCCGATGAGAAAATGATTGAGTTATTGATTAAAAAAGGCGCTCTCATCGATCAAAATTCAAAGGAGCTTCTCAAAGAAATCAATGAAAAGGCGTTTGAATCGATAAGCATTGAGTCGTTACTTAGCAACTCTAAAATTATCGATATGCTGATGAGAGAGGCTTCGCTGTGTGATTCTCTTCATAACTCAACCGGAGGCGATAGTCTATCGCTGAGAGTCAACTTCGACGAAGGAGATGAGTTAGAGTCGGATAGTTACATATCAATATCGGATTTAATTGAAAATCTTAAGAATTTAGGAGTCACTCAGCCGAATGGCAAGAAAGGTCCCGTTGCCCAAGGAAAAGACAACCAAAAGCCTAGCCAAAGGAAACGAGGCAGATATTTAAGGAATTATGACAAGAAGCATGCTGGTGAGGTGAACGAGAAGGATAACATAAAAGAGCAAGACGCTGAAAGTGGTATTGCTAAAGCTCACGCTGAGCATGAGAACCACATTCAAATAATTCAAAAGAATGTGCGTGGGTGGCTGCTGAGAAGACAGTATCTTGATACGCTTCACGCAACCCGCGTGCTGCAGTCTTACATCCGTAAGAAATATTCGAAGAAGTCTATGGCAGATAATTACGACGAAAAGATCAAGAATATGGTCAAGGATTGGCTGAAGATCCCTAATTAATTGGGTTAACTAAATAATGTGGTATTCAAGGAGTCCCGGTAATATTTTTACTCAATGGAATAAATATCAAATTAATAGCCTCTTCGATCCTTAATTAATAGTTTATTCATTTTTGTTATTATTGTTGTTGAAGGGTGAAAACATTTTTGAGTCTTTCATATAAGAATGTGTGTATCTAAATAGGAGTAAATCGATATGATTAATTGGTGAAGATTCGTATTTGGATCCAATCGTCGATCTAACGATAAAGATATGGAATAAAGAATTTTTTCGGGATTATGTATGTTGTGTATCAAAAAAATTAAATGGATTTCAGTTCATGAATAGATGAGCCGAATTCTTAGGGATTATTAATGAACGAAAGGATGACTGAATTATTGTAAAGGGTCTCCTCCTCTATCAAATCCTTCCAAATAATTAAGGCCCATTATTTCTCCCGTATGCTACCAATGAGATAGTCTGACTTCGTTGAAGTGCAGTTCTGCACAGGCAGCTTTAAACTAAACCATTGGAAATCTATTTGAACTGAGAACTACCAAATCTAACCTTGCAGAGATCCCAGCAATGGGAATACTCATTCTTGAATTTCTGAAGAATATGTCATAGGCATCCAGATATAACAACAAAAACAGGCAAACTTGTTATTAAAATAAAATTCATTTATCTACAGCTATAAAGAAGCAACCTACGGTGAATAAAATATAACTCAAGTCTAAAGTCTCTTGAGAGTAACTTGTCAAATCTTTTCGATCTTTCCAGTTTCTTTGAAAAATTTTTGGAAATGTCAGATCGTTCTTACCCTCGGAGTCTTCGACTTTAGCCGCTTTTCAGCCGCTTTTACATTTTGAAATATCTCCAGGCACATCTTCGGAAAATCATACTCTAGTTCTTGTAACCAGAGAACGAGTTTTTCACTGATTAGGTTCTTTATTCCGATCCCTTCTCTTAACACCACCTCAAGTGCGGTCAAGGCGCGAAAATTAATTAGCAAAGGGGCACATTTCTGGCGGTATTTTCTTGGAGGTGGATTCCCTGAAAGGATCGTCAACGGAGGGATTTTTGCCTGATATTCCTGTCCAATTCTTATGAGGCTTCTCTCATATTGGATTTCATCCCTTGGATTCAAGTCCAGAATTTTTTCAGCCATTGGACCGTGGATATCATAATCCCTCTGACTACTCAACAAGAACTCGCTTACGAGTTCGTTTTCCTGATCTAAGACGACCATAAGCTCAATCGTCTCTTCTGAATTCTCAGCCTCATCTAAGAGAGACTGTACTTGTAGATTACAAGAAATTTCATTGCTTAAAGCTGAAATCTGAGTGCCCTCAGATACTGGCTTTGAGATGGTATCTTGCTTATTTGGAGTTGAATTTAGTGTGCTATTGCTTAGAGGAGCTTGAATTTCGATTGAACTTGTGTCATTTTTCTCTCGAGTCACCAAAGCAGAATTATCTCCTTTCGATGGAGGTTGCGAGTTAGAGTTTGATGCCCCTTTGGTCTGAGGCACTTTGAATTTATTTTCTTTTGGAGCCGGAATTATCTGGTAATGATCTCCTTGAAAATTGAATGATAGTATTTCATCACCTGCTTGCCTATAGCCATTGTGACCATTCAGTCGTTGTATACGTTGATTCACTTTTTTGCTGTTAAAAGCTATTATGAGATAAATAATAGAGGGATATTTCTCACCCATTAACGTTGTTCTTTTGTTTTTGAATTTTTTTGGACTTTGAATTGAGACCTTTTTGGTAACTCACTCCGTTTAAAGTCGGAACAGGTCTATGTTCCCTATTATCTAATTTTCTCAAGTAGGGTTTCTTGTCTAAAGCGATAATGCTCAGATTCATTTTAAAAATCTAGATACCTGCCAGAGGGCATCGATTTTGGAGGAGATATGAAGGCTCTTCATCCAATGAAAGAGATATGTTTTCGAAGTTATCCGAGCAACCAACGCAAAAAGCACTATCATTTGAGAGCGGATATTGTATTTCGCACATAAGACACGATTTTTCCACTTTTATTTTTGTCATACCCTTGATATTTACAGAGTTTCTTTAAAATATTTGAGGAAAACTTTTTAATTCACATCTTTTTCTGCAAACTTTAACGAGCTGTCTAAATGGCTAATTCAGCGCTTAAAAAAACCAGAAGTTTTTTGATAAATTAACCTGGAATTTACAACCTAATTCTGCAAGTTTATGGAGAAAACCAAATTTACGAATCATTGCATTTGTAAACAGGGCTCTTTTTAAAATGTTGTTTACAAATTTTGATCTAGAAAGCGGATGCCAGGTTTTACCTCTTTCAGAATTTCAGCACAAATCAGCCAGGGACCTCATAGAGCTTAGTCTCAATTTTCGAGGGGACCATGAAAAATTTGAAATGTTAAAAACCCAGTCTTTCTTTAGCTCCTCAATTTGACTTGCAGACTTATGAGCGATGGGTAACACCATCTTATTTCTTGTGAAACATATCGCTAAATTCCGTTCGAAAGCTTCGATATCTCTATTTTAAATTTATTTCTGACAACGAAACTATCATATCAATTGTCATTTTGGAAAAAATCATCTAAAAAAATATGCTAAAGACCCTCGTTGACCCTATAAATGATCGAGAACGCTCAAAACTCGTGAGAATAAACAAGCATGCTCGGTTATATTCCGCTCAAGTCGATCTACATCAAGACTTCTGCCATACTCATCAAATCACTAATGAAATTGTCCTCTCAAGTACTAGTCTACGCCAAAGAATCCCTAAAAAATTTCTATGGCTGCGACCGAAAAACATGTCGAAACTGTGGATCCACATTAGCACCTCTGCTTCGTGGCAAAATGTCAATAAATGCCTCCGCCGCATCAATCTAAGCCAAATTCACAACCTTCGCCTTTCAGAACCCAGCACTGACAACGGAAACTACAGAAAAATCTCTCTGATAAAGCGAATTTTGAAATCTATTCTGAGACTGACAATTAGATCTCTTATCTCCTTCAGCGCCGATGTGATATGCTATTCTTTTATTAAACAAGTATATCTGCTCCTCAAACGAATCAAAGCGATTAAACACCTTAGTTTGAACTACGCATTCGATTATTGCTTTGTGAGCCAGGAAATCAAACAAATTGCGCCGTTCACTGGTAAATGTAAAGCAATCCAGCTCTCTTTGCCTTCCCATCGAAAATTGGAGAATATCAGTGAGTTCGTGACTGAACCAAACTGGTCTGAGCTTCAAGGGCTAGATCTATGGGGGAATAATATCGGGGATGTCGGAGCCGCTGTATTGGCGAGGAATGTGACTTGGAAAACGATGAGAATTTTGAATTTAAGCTCGAATAAACTAGGAGCTGAAGGGATTGGGAAACTGGTAGCGAACTCCACCTGGAGCAACCTCCGAGCGCTTTATTTGCAGAATAATATCCTGGGAGTCAGAGGAATTAGAGCTCTCGCTGCTAATAGCAGTTGGAGACTGCTAGAGAAGCTTGATCTGTCATTAAATCTCATTGGAGATGAGGAAGTAAAGGCATTGGCAACTAATGTAACTTGGAAAAACCTATTGAAGCTTAAACTAGATCTGAACCAGATTCAAGATAATGGAGTTAAATGGCTCGCTGCGAATAGCAGTTGGCCTCGGCTCGAAAAATTAAATTTATCGCAGAATGTGATAACAAGTGGCGGCGTGAAATCGCTTGCAGGAAATGCAAGCTGGAAAAACTTGAAGGTGCTGATGTTGAGTCATAATCGAGTTGGAAAGTCGGGCGCTGTGTTGTTGGCAGGTAATAGTTCTTGGGAGAAGCTAGAGGTGCTTTGTTTGCAAGGGAATCAAATCACAGAAGAAGGCTTGCAGTCTTTAAAGTCAAATCAGGCCTGGAAAAGAACGATTAAAATTTCGGTGTAATCATTTTGTCTTATTGTAAAAAAAAATTCTTGCACTTCAGAATGCTTTTCTTCTTACTGCTTCTTGTACACTTTTTTTTTTTTGAGAGAGAGATAGTGGTTAATGAAATTTCAAAGCGAGTTTCAATCTTTCAAGATTATTCGGTGTTTCGATTTTATCTCAAATAGATTTTTATATATTTTACCATATGTGACCTAAGAGGTGAGAACACCTTCGAACACTATTACTCTAATAATTATCATCATATATAATACAAAATCTGAGGGAATATAATTTAGGTGAACGGGTCGAAACGTGATGACTTAAAGCTATTCAACTGATATGTACCTAAAAAGTCCTCTTAGAAGAGTGTAAAACTCAAAAGGAGTTTCGTTACGCCAGACAATTTTAGTTATCTGATAAACATTAGATTGAGATTTCTGAGCTAAAACGTTTAATAAAAACATGATTTTCTCATTGTGTTCGAATATCATTGAAATTTATCAGTCACGATGAAAGAAGCATGATTGGGTTGCTTTTTCACTTTCATTCATCTGATAAATTACACAATTTGATTCTTTCCTGGAAATTAATCTATTATAAATCTGTTTTTCCTTTCCAAAACTACTTGCAAATAAAATATACTTTTCTATGAATGAAACTCCGTCAAATGATCGTGAACGTTCCAAAACCGTCAGAATAAACAAGCATGCATACTGTTATTCTCGGGGTACACTCAAAGATTTTTCCTATCATCACAGAATAGCCGATCTCATTACACTAAATGATGATGAACTCCGCAAAAGAAACAAAAAGAACCCTCACAAACTGCTATTGATGCGAAAAACCAATTTTTTGAAATTTGATGTTGAAGTCCGCACTCGCGATGCTTGGAAAAACATCAATAAATCGCTTCGGCTCTTAGATCTTAGAAGAATTCATCATATCCGTCTTTGGGAGCCTGATATTTTTTTCAGGACCCCCTTAAAAATATTTCTCCTCCGAAGAATCTTAAAATCTATCATCAGAAAACCTTCCAAGTCACCCATTGCGTGGAGTATCTTTGTCAAATGCTCTTCATTCGCCAATCAAGTCTATCAACTTCTCCATAGAGTGAAAGAATTGAAAAGTTTGGCTTTAGCTTATGGTGAGAATTACCGGCTAACGAATCAAGAAATTAAGCGAATTGCACCATTTACAAGAATATCCCAAACCATTCGGCTTGAGTTACCCGCTTATCGCAGAGTAGAGAATATTAGTGAGTTTGTAATCGATCCGAATTGGGCTCCTCTGACTGGATTAGACCTACAGAGGACACGTTTTGGAGATGAAGGCGCGTCTGCAATATCAAGGAATTTGAGTTGGAAGATGCTGAAAGTGTTAGATTTAAGTTATAATGAAATTGGAACGAAGGGAATTGTAGCATTGGCGAGCAATCCTACGTGGATCAACTTGAAAGAGCTTATCCTGGGAGGCAATATCCTTGGAGTAATAGGGATTAGAGCTCTTGCTGCTAATAGAAGCTGGAGCCAGCTCGAGAAGCTTCAGTTGGCATCGTGTAATATTGGAGATGAAGAAGTTGCAGGCTTATCAAGCAATACAACTTGGAAATGTCTATTAGAACTTGATCTGAGTCAAAACCACATAAAAGATAATGGGGTGATGATGTTAGCTGCTAATGGTACTTGGATACGACTGAAAAAACTGAATTTGTCTCAAAATTTAATCACCTGCGAAAGTGCCCAGCTGCTTGCAGCAAGTAGAAACTGGGAAATCATATAATAACTTATTCGTTGACAGTAGATATTTTAATAGGACTTTGCACAGGGAGGGCTCTCATATCGATCCCGTACTAAAAATTCGTGTATTTAAATTCGGAACCATTGTAATTAACATCCACTTTGTATAATAGCATTCTACAAAATAAGCAAATACGATAAAAATGACGGCTGCCTTAAAGCACCATGTTCTACTCTGTAAGACCCTCAAAAAATCTGAAAATCTAAGGCTATTCTCGAAAATTTTCAGCTCAGATTAATTTTATTGCAGAAAAATCAACGATCCTCTCAACTTTTCAATCAAAAAGCTCATAAAATCAAGACACTCGAGATGAATGGGGACCTATTAGCAAATGATAGAGAACGCTCTCGACTTGTCAGGCTAAGCAAGCATATGCGCTGTGCTCGTCCACCTTTCAGCCAAGAATTTTGCTACAATCATCAAATTTCCAGCCAACTTGTCTTATCGAGTCTGCGCCTTGGGAAAAGCCTCCCTAAGCAACTGCTTTGGATGCGGAAAAGAGACGCAAAAAAGCTTTGGGTCAACATCACTACTGCCGATTCCTGGGAACACGTCAACAAAATCTTCCATCGTCTCAACCTCAGCGAAATACAAACTCTGTGCATTTGGGAATCCCACAATGGCAATCTCAAACGAAACAAAACATTTCTATTTCAAAGAATTTTGAAATCGATAGTGAGACTACCGATCAGAGCTCTCATTTCATTCACTGTGCATGTGAAATGCTTTAGTTTTGTCAATCACGTGTATCGACTCCTCAGAAGGATAAAGGGCTTCAAAGATTTGAGCCTCAACTACGAATGGGGTTATTGCTTTCGAAGCCAAGAAATCGGACAGATCGCGCCGTTTTCAGGCGCATGTAAAACGTTGCATATTTCATTGCCTTCTCCAGGAAAATTAGAGAATATTGGTCATATAGTTAATGATAGCCGTTGGAATCCGCTCCGAGGGTTGGATCTCAGCGGAAATAACATTGGAGATGTAGGAGCCGGCGTTTTATCTGGGAATTTGACTTGGAAAATGCTCAGAAGTTTGGATTTAAGCTCCAATAAGTTAGGCGTCGAAGGACTGACAGCACTGGCAGCGAATACTACATGGGATAGCCTAATCGAACTTAATTTGTGGAATAATATCCCAGGGGTAAGAGGCATTCGTGCGCTAGCTGGGAACCGCAGCTGGGTTCGGTTGGAGAAGCTAGATTTAACGTTATGTCTCATTGGAGTCGAAGAAATTAGAGCACTGGTGACCAATGTAAGTTGGAAAAGTCTTCGGTGTCTTGGGCTGAGATTAAATCAAATTCAAGACAATGGTGTTAAGATTCTGGCTTCTAATAATCCTTGGCCTCAGCTCGAAAAACTAATTTTGACAAAAAATTCGGTTACGAGTATCGGGGCGCAGGCACTGGCAGCAAATACCAACTGGAAAAATCTGAAAAATTTGGGATTGAATCATAATCAGCTGGGAGATGCTGGTGCTGCTTTACTAGCGACAAATATAACTTGGGAGAACCTTGGGATTCTCCAGTTGCAAGGAAACGGTATAAGTGAAGAAGGATTACAGTCATTAAAATCAAATAAAACGTGGAAATGTACAATTGAGATTATTTTGTAGAAAATTTTTTTGTATTCTGCAGAGGGAGTTGTTTTAATTGTTTCCCGAATCATTAAAGTTATGAGAGATTTCACGCATTGAACGCTTATAGTACTTTAGTAAGTTGAAAATCCTCATTTGTTATATAATGATTGCTTTTGGGAAATTATTGGAGCTGAAAATAGAGCTGTGACTACAAGCATTTGCGTTTCTCTTCAGTCAGAAATTGGCTTCAAACCGGAAGTACTATTCGATTGAATTCAGAATGCCAAACTAACTATTAGTCTCTCGATACTCAAATAAGATTTAAGATTTACTGCGCTCCAGGCAAATCTCTATAACGACTAGAAATGGATGAGGAGCGAGGCGCTCAGTCATCACCATTTATAAACAGTTTGACGCTCGAGAATTAAACCTCAATTAATTTCTACCTCCGAAAAAAACTCTCACGAATATAACCCCTGAATTTCACTACATACACTCACAATGAGATATAAGATTTGACTCGCGAATATAATTAATTCATCGCGTTTACCGCAGACACGTTATCATTGCCAGCACCATTATGAATCAGGAATCTCCAGAACTCGTTGTGTCAGGCCAAACAGCAAAGAGCAATCAAGTATCATGACTATCTGAACCAAATTATCCTGAAAAATTCAGGAAAAAAAAGCTGAACCGTCTGCAAAGGCAAATCCCAGAAAGCCCATGGTGAGGGATTCATTCGGTCAGGCAGTGATGTAAACAGTTCTACTTATTGATTCCAAAAATATCAAATGAATTACCAGGAAGGAGTTTGAACCTGAAAAAGACTCAACATTCGAGGATGGTCGCATCACAAAAGCTTATTTTGATCGGCTACTTATGATTGAATGGGGCTGTCTTGCCATGTCTTTAAGTGCGGTTGGACTTTCAATCATCGAGGTAATGCCTTTAGCTGAGTTCTACCTGATAATGCATTGAAAGTACGATCTTGAATTTTCTCATACACATGAAAATTGGGCACTTCTTCTTTTGCATCTCGTCTTTGTCTTCAGTCTTATGCATGGTAGCTTACTTCCAAAGCTTTCCCATTCGATGATTTTATTAGCGATACTGACAGTTGTTCGTTATCAATTCCAGCTGCAATTCAACAAAACGCGAGGTCTTATCAGTCAAAAGGAAACCATTTTTACCACAGGGCAATACATTCCCTTAATGATAGAGGTGCTGTTGATTATGGTCATCCCCAACCCATGGCTCTATGGTTATAATCAGCTGAAATTCCAGCTAATTACTTACGCATTCGATGCTTTTAGGTCGGCGCATTTATACAGCTACTCTCTATGGCGATCAGTCAATTTATTACCATGTCAATGAGATCCTTCAGTTGTTCTTACCGCTGAGACTTATCGTGATGGTAAGAGTGATCCTACATAGCACAGTTTGGAATAACAATCGTGCACAGAGACTCTGGTAATTGTATCTTATGATGAATTATTCATTAAAAATAGCGAATTATATGCTGTGAAACCTGGCGTGCTTTTCGCGCTTAAGTGTATTATGACAACCAACCCGATCACTCTCGTTCTCCTTGCGTATTTTTTCAGCATTCCTTACACAGCATTAATGCTGGAGGTGGCTGAACGGCCGACTCTACGCATTCCAAATAACACCATGGTGTTCAATTTTCCTAATTCAATGTGGAATATCATTATCACTATGTCGACTGGTAAGTAGTAATTAAATGCAGTCATTTGAAATCGTTCTCATCAAATAGTCGGATTTGGTGATTATTACCCAAAGACTTTCCTCGGTCGGATGATAGTTCTAATGGTTTCTATATGGGGCACGACTGTGATCTCGCTCATGGTGGTTACTCTTACAAACACTTTACGAATGAATCCTTTTGAAGCTCGAGTATTATTTTATCTTCCTCCTATTTATTACTAACAACCTTTTAGGCATTCAAGGTAATGAACAGATTGATCGTTAAAGATAAAATGCGCAAATACGCAGCATTCGTGGTCACGAACCTGATCCGAGGGTATTTGATCGAAAAGAGGACTGGGACATTTCCTCCTGCGAATTTAGAGAAGCTGAGAAGAAACCTCAAAAAATTTAATGTCATGGTTCGGTACTATCGCGAGCTTAGCAATACAGACAGCAATGAAGAAATGAGCAGACATCTACATTTGCTAAGAGACCAAATGAAGTTGATATTAAAGCAGAACAAGAATATTATCGATTCTAATAAAATGATGCTGAGTGCGCGCAGTTATGAAATAAAAGAAGAGGAGATCAATAATTATTTGAATGCAACCGTGCTGCAAGTTGATAAGTTTTCTCTAAGCAGAAAGACCTCAATAGCAAGGTAGATCTGGATTTTCGCCATTCGTTTTATTGGTTTTTCTAACTAGGCCAAGCAAGAAGGTCGGAGAATCTATATTACGAAAGAGTATCCAACCTACCTCATAGGATGAGGAAAGAAACACTGATATTTATTTTCAAAGCTTTTGATTTAATTTATATAGCTTAGCTTGCCATATATGAAGAATCTTTAAGGTTATATTGTACTTTCTTTGAGAATCTAGGCTTTAGGTTCATAAAAAGGCATATATCTATATCTCAATATAATTTCTCAATAGAAAAAGCGGGTTTGCCGGCCTTAACTTAAGTCTCGAGGAATGAAAATTAAAAAGGCATGCAAACAAGAGAAAGCGAGAACATTGCTAATTTTAAATTTGAATTCATTAAAACTCAGTTTATCGTTGCTTTTGATTGTTAAATAAACGAGATATTCAAAATTTAAGCTGAATAGAGATTTATTGCTTTCGAATCGACATAATGGGAAATCAGAGTTCAATGGCTACGTGGTGTGAAGATAACTGTCCATGCGAAAAGTTCACGAGATGTCGCAGACGAACCCCGAATGCTGATCCGACTGAAATCGTCGTTGTTCCTCGCGCAAATCCCACAATCAGTAGAAATACAGCAGCTGTAACTATTCAAAAGTTTGCGAGAGGCTGCATGACTAGGAAAGTCCAAACAGAGAAGCTTATTGTTCAGTCAATGTTGAGAAACGAGACTCAAAGCTTTGTTTTTAACTGCAATCCTTTCTTTTTCTTTTTGGAGCCATACTGTGCTCTATCCAATAATTTCCTGAAATATCCCGTCAGAAACAAGGACTGCAGACAAACAAGTTGCTATTTCGAAATGAAAGAAATCACGAAATGGCTTCTGGAGGACGGCCGCTGGAGAAAAGGCCGGTCTGTAAGCTGTCCAAGCTGCAAATTGCCAATTTGTCCCAGAAGCTTTAGACTTGACACTGATTACTCAGCTGCTTTAGCCAATATTCAAGAACTTGGATACGATTTTTCGAGCATCAGGATCAAATGCGAGAAATCCCAAGGGAGAGTGGTCTCAATAAGACCTTTCTTCAGAGGTAAAGCACCTCCAGAGACTTTGAATAAATTATTTGCGTCTCAGAGCAACTGAAAGTTCAGATTATCGATCGATTAAATGAAAGAAAGCAAAAGTACCAAGAGTTGATGGACTATTACAATGAGGATCCTGACACATTACAGGTTTTTTCCATATGTGAGCAGAAAATCTAAATGCAAATTCATAATAGGAAGTGATGTTAATCAATGGGATTGAAAGAAAGCTTGAGCTGGCGGAAGCTAGAGTGATGCAGATACAAACCGGAGAGCTCATTCCGAAAAAAGAAATTGAAAATATTATCGAACATGACTTGAAATTACCAAGCTCACCATCAGACATTCTCAACATTGAAGCTCGAAACAAGAGTAAATCAAAATCGAAAGCACATTAATCTTACAATGTGAGCGCAGACTTTGAAAATATCATTAAAATTCTTGAAGAGCAAGCAGCAAAGACATCTGGACTGACAAAAAGAGATGAGGTAAATTCACACACTGCGATAGCAATAGAGCCTAATACTCTTTTGGTGATTAATATAGACCAAGGAGTGGATCCAAAATCCTCAAGAACTGCACAAAAATACTATTGAATTACTCGAAAGAGTCAAGAAAGAACAGCAAAACCCTTGGATCCCAGCAATCAGCTTCAACCAAGCAACGACACAGCTGCAGTATTATACTTTGGACACACGGATCCCTGAACAAGAAATTTGGATTGATTTTGTGAGCGTAACTTCTTCTATGAAAAAAAGAAAGCAGGAGTTTTTCGTTGAAGTTGCTGATCTGACAAACACCGTGAATTTAATAAAGATGCAAATTGTAATTTTGTTTCTTGTCGACCATGCTGATTGTGATAGGGCGATGCCAATCATTTCAAAATCAGAGCAGAGTCTATCACAGAAGATTATCTCCAAAATGCAAAAATCGTTGTGAAGCTAGTACGAAAGGGTGGAAAGTAAGACGTTTTAGATGATGGTTGAAAGGAAATGATTTTTGATATAAAGGCTAGGATTGAAAAAGGATATGATTAAAGGCAAAAAGATTATTCTTCTTGCTCCATTGCTGGAAAATCGAGTGTATAGAGGCGCTATGGAGTTCCCTGGAACAGAAAGCAACTATACTTTGCAGGTGAATTTTTTGTAATTCTATGATTTATCTGACACATATATTATCAATAGTACAATCTCTCAATGCGAAGAAGTCTGAGGCCTCAAACGACTCAAGAAATTCCAACAGTTGTAGTGGAAAAGCACTTTGAAGCAATAGCGTTGTAATGACCTAACAGTTTTTAAATCGCAGTCTAATATCGATATTTATTCAGATTTCAAGATTAGGGTGTATACAATTCGATATATATATATGTTGATATTATGAATTGAGATCTTTGAAATACCGGTATATATATTTGACTCTTGGCTCAAGAGACTCATATTTATTCTATTTATTAATAATAAACCGCTTATACAATTCTACCAATCGATCAGCCTTACTCCTTCTGATAATACCCAATCGTTACTATCTGATTTGAACACTTATATCCTATATTATCCTTAACAACAAAGATCATTGTTTAGGTATTATTTGATATCACATTGAATATGATGCATGCAACATGATTTTAATCACTGAATATAGATAGTTGTAAAACAAAAAGAAAAAAGCTGGCTCAGGGCTAGTTTAGTTAGAAAAGTTATATTATAAATATTTTTCTTATGCAAATTTGATAAAAAAAAGCAGGAGTCCTAGCTTTAATTAATTATAGCATTGAAATGAAAAAAATTTTTTAAAAAATAGCAACAGCAAAATCATCAGCGAACCTCTGGTCTTGCTCTCAACAAGCTGAATCACCAAGTTATCTTCCCGACTGGAGAGTAATATTTAAAAAAAGGGTGTGACTTGCATGTTAAGATTGAATTATCTTGATTTTTAGAACACAAATCTGACGTGTTTCGTTGCAAGGCCGTCAGGAGTGACAAACGAGGAGCAAAATGACTTTCTCATAATCACTGTTGGCACAGGTTCAAGCTCAGGCTTCTTCAAGATAGATTTCGAAGTTTTTTTATTTATCCGTTGGATCGATTTTGTCTGTTCAAATATCGTTATTGATTGCGACTTCCGATGCGCCGCCGGCGTGACGCAAGCAAGAGATAGCAAACTCGAGAGCTTCGCGTCAGGTCTGAAGGTAACTACGCTCTGAGTATTGAATTCACTGTTCTTGTGGCAGGCCGCAGCTGAATTTGGTTCCTTTTGCCGAGATTGACTCATTGGCCTTAAACTATGGAAAATCGCGACTTTTGCAACTGGCCTTGGCTCAAGATGTGAGAACATTGGGCTCTTTTGGCCGTTTAATGGGACTGAGCTTCGGCGAATGTGAGTTTGGGTTTTGCAACTGGCTGGCTGGATTGGTTTGATGGGTGTTTTTGAATTTTCGAGCCAATTTTCAACATTTATTTTGATTCCTGCGCCAGAAAAGCTGCGATGGGATTGCCGATGGCTGCTTCGTCTCAAAGCAGGCAATGAGTCTGAAGAAATCGAGCTTGAATTTTGCATTGATAATATTATTCTCAGTATGAAACGAAGAATAAAATTAATCTCTATGATAGTTATTTAAGGTCGAGCCGACGGTTAAATAAATAGGAATTTCAACATTGCTTCTAATAATGAAAGTCAATCTTCTTTATTAACGTAACGTGAGAAGAAAGAAATTTTATGTTTCTTGAATCTTCTTAACAGAGATACATTATACTGTTTCCTTTGATCAAGTTTCTGTTAGAACTAATGCTCATTCATTTGTCTTAACAAAAAGAAAACTCTTAAGGAATTTCGCTATAAGCGTCTGAATGAATTCTGGATTATTTCGAGGAGTTTGTTGTCATAGTGGCGTTCGATTTGGAAAAGTGATCTTGAAATAATTCGTTTCTAAAGCACATTTCTCCAAGTACTGGGGGGAGGGGGATTAGAAACGGGACTTCATAAAAGATAAAGCCGAAATGAGCATGCTAACATGTTTCTAGGTTAAATCTGAGATGTTATTCAGACATTGATGGATCATTAGTAGTTCACATACACTGAATTATAGCTTCATAAAGAGAATAATAATTTATTTCAAACTAACTCAGAATCCACTCTGAGACTTTACCACCACACTTTCAACCCAGTCACATGGTAGAATCGGAAATTATAGTGAAAATCTACCTCCCAGAGAAGGATAATCAACTCATTACCCTAAAATGCTCTCCTGATACGACAATAGAAGATATAACCGATTCTTTAGAAAATTATTTGAAATTGGACCCGTCACGACAAACTTGCTTCTTCAGGCTTCCCAACTTCGACAGGGAACTCAAACCTCACATTCAATTGGATAAAATAAAGCAAGATTCTCAAGGAACCATCATCCTACACGCCTTCATTGGAAGACAGCTGACAAATACCTTGATGCAAACGACACTCCTAGCCCAAACTATGCTCAATCAAACCACCTCAGGTATAAAGCAGTTGCTAATGTCTTATTGACTTCTCATTTGTAGGAACTGATGAGGAATTACCACCAATCCGAATTTTTTTGAAAACGAATACAGATACAATGACCCTTGATGTCACTGCTGATGAGGTTAAAATTTGGCAATTGATAGAGTTACTACGAGAACGTAGAGGCCTTTCCCAAGGTGTCATTCTTGAACTCTATCGTGAGAATTCCCAGGAGGCTTTAGATCCGAATGAGACTGTGCTAAGCTGCGAAATAAAGAATGAAGAAACTCTTGATGTAAAAATAAGATTCACAGGAGCGAGCTACCGCCAACGCTATAACAAATAATTTTAATTGTGGCTATGAAGGAGTTTCTCTTAATCCAAGCGGCTGTATTTGACGATAAAGTATTCAACGAGTATCGAATTAGTAGTCGTGTTAGAATGATATATAAATGAGTTGTTGGAGTTGATATGATATTTATTTGGTACTTCTTTGAATATCCAGTAAATGTCAACGAAGGAAACATCTATAATGTTATTCCTCAATAAATGCCTCCTTAAGGTACTGATCTTATCAGTTAAATTACGATCTAGTTTTGAACTCGAGTGCGCAAATATTTCTGAACAAAATATACATTAATACTGCTCCCTGTGATAATAATGGCAAATGCTCTTATGACAAGGGTCAAAATCTTTCTATGCCAAGCAGAGCATCATCACTTTGAACTCTTAGTTTTGATTTATTTTATTCGGAGATAGAATCTCTTTGACTATCGAGCTCGGAGCCCAGCTTTTATTATAGAAAACCCAATTATTTGATTCTAATTGTGAGAGTTGATTCAGATATAACTAACAACGAGCTCTTGCTAATCAAACAGATGACTGACTGTCAAAATTAAGCTAAATTATTTAACTCCATTAACTAGGCCTAATATTCTTAAATAACCACGAAGACGACTGACTACATCATCATTATCAGATTGCCATTTTTATGATATAGTCTTAAGCATTTTTGTCCTCTTTCTTTGCCGCCGCTTTCGCAGTTCTATTCTTCTTGGCTTTGTCCTTCTTCGTCTCTTTCTTAATGCTGTCTCTTGTTAAGTTCTTCTTTTTCATTTCCTTCTTCAAGTCTTTTGCGCTCTTTTGTTTCGCAATCGTTGCACTCTGTTTTGTAACAGTCCTGTTGTCCGGGGACGTTCTGGTCACTGTTCTGATGTTACCCACTCTAGTCTTTTCAGCATCCTTTGCCTTCTTACCCACTTGTGCTTTCTCTGCTGTTGTGGTATTCATCGCAGGGGTTATGGTTAATCCCGGCAACGACAATGGAATTGAGCTTACCGTCGTGTCTTCCTTCGACGTATCTGCTGCGCCTGTGTTATTAATGAAAATAATAATTATTCAATGTATTTAAATGCTGCTAATTTACTAAGGACGACGAGTCCCAAGAACACTATAAGAAATACTTTCAACATTGACTTTGTGTCGATTGCCAAGGGATTTGGGTTTTGTTAATATATATTTTTCTTGTTGAGAGTGTATCCCTTAAATATCCGTGGGAACGTATTCATTACTGTACCGTTCATTGAGAAAGCATGAAAAATAACGAATTCATCTACTTGTCAACTGTCTTTTGAGTCACGAAATTTGAATTTTTATGTGCAAGATATTCTGGTATACTGGGGTATCGGTTTTAAGAATATTTCGATTTTTAAACGAAGTAATTCGGATGCTTCTGACTTTCGAAAATCAGTTGATGAAGCAACTAAAATAAATTGAGGTTCTGACCTTAATCTCTATTATTTCTAAACTGCAAATGACAAGATTGACGTAAAAAATGACCTTTTCTCCAGAATAAAAGCACCTTCTTGAGTAAGATGTTGTTAATGTTGGCCTTGGTTTTTAGAAATTTTGAGCTTCTTAAGTTCATAGATCAAAGGTCAAAATAAAGGCTAACAACAAAAAATTAAAAGATTATAGCTCTGCAAGAGAGCCTTACTGAGAAATGAAGACGCCAGTAAAAGAACATCCAATCTTCTTTCGAATTATCCTTAAAGAAAGCAATTCGAAAACAAAACTTTTTTAGTTAATTCAGTAAAAAAAAAAATAAGGCAAAATGTAATAAATTTTGTATTTTGCCGCTCTCTTATGATTTTCGGAAGAAAGACATTTGTGGTAGAAAATAGCAATCTTAAGCATCAAGTTTTTCATTTCGGTGCTGTGCAAGGTTCAACTTCTCGCTTCTTCTAAAATTCTCTCTTATTCAAAGAGTTCAAAATTCTGTAGTGTTGAAAAGTAGAATCCAGCATATTGCTTTCAAAATAAATCTCAAGATTTCAAATTAGTTGAGATTCATACATTCCGGCCCTATGATGACCGACCCACTTTGAATAAAAACGGTTTGAAAAAAGCAATTTCGAGAAAAATAATGTTATGAAATTTCATAGTAAAAAAAGAAATGAATTATGAAGGTATATACCACCATAAGAGGGAATTAAACTTGCTTCAAATTTTCGTTGTCATAAAGAAATAAACTGAATTTAATAATGACCCCTTCTGGAACCACCTTGTTTCACTCTCCCTACCATCTGATTGCATCGTGGACAATAATGCACAATATCCTTGAAGTTCACCAAGCAGCATGGTAAACACGCAAACGGGAAGAAGAACAGCAAGAAAACGAAGACCATGCACCAAGCAAAATTTCCCATCGCAAATTCTGTTTTGGACTTACCTTTAAAATCGCATTTTGCACATCGAAACCTTGTCGGACGTTTGCTTCGATAGATCCAAGTTGGAAGATCTTCATCTCGTGGCTCGCCAAAAATTGCGTCAGAAATTTCTTCGATTAGACCTTTTTTTTTCGGTGGCTTGGGTTTGGGATATTGAATATTGACAGGTTGCAATTGAGGGCCAACTATCACTGTAGGTTGAGCATATTGAATCATAGGACTGACTCCTTGTGAATACTGGACGCTTCCTTGCATATTTACAGCATATACTTGTTGTGGCATTGGTTGCTGAGTCATTACTTGTGGATTGAGCTGGATTGGCTGCTGCTGTGGCTGTTGGAGAGCCACAGTTCGATACGCTGATTGCTCTGGCACATGATACTGTGGTTGCATTGTTGATTAAAGTGCTTTGAGAGAAAACCTAATTTTTTTTTTTGTTCTTCTTCAGAAGCCCAATAAATTCAAAAATCTTGCAATTTATCTTGCATCTGGATAAAGACAAATAATTTGTTAACATAATGTATTCTTCAATTCAAGCTTTTAATTTGTTTCCAAGGCGTTACTATTAAGTTTTCGAGAAAATCGCCATAAGATTGAAAATGAAACATACCTCGCGATTTAAATAATTTTTTTACCCCCTTTTTTCGTTTGCTCTCTCTCTCTGAGAAAATTGCTGATATTTGACGGAACTTCAGAACGCAAATTAATAAAAACTGAATTATTATGCTTGATTGACTACCCACCCAACAAAAATTATCTACATACTCGAATCTACAGCTGAAACTATGCTTAGAGTAATCCTTATTCTTTAATTCATGGCTTGCCAAAATAGTTGTATATTAGAATTTCTGTCGTATTCCGAGATTACTAAATATTGACGCCTCAATTCAGACAAGTTAAAGTCAGAAAATTTTATAGACTAGCTCTCAGCGAAGTTACTTTTATCACATATTTCTCTCAAGAGTGAAAAAATTTGAATAATGGATACTTTCAATTATACTCTTTCTGAATGAAATATATCTACCACGATCGATGTCTCCTACCACAACCTTCCTCTCTTCTTCCGACCGTGGCATTGCACCTTGGGCAATAATGCACGATATCCTTGAAAGAGTGTACACAGCACGGTAAAAAAACGAACGGAAAGAAGAAGACGAGGAAGAAGAGGACCATACACCAAGCATGGATTCCCATTGAGTAGTCGATTCTTGATTTCCCTATAAAGTTGCATTTGGGACATCGGAACCTTGTCGGATACCTGCGGCCGTAGATATACGATGGTAGATTTCGATCATCTGGTTCTCCAAACACTGCGTCAGAAATTTCTTGGAGCAGTCCTTTTTTCTTGGGTGGAGAATAATGAGTCTGCATTGGCTGTGGCTGCGCCTGCACCATTTGAGGGACAACCATCACTGTAGTAGGCTGAGCATATTGAATCATAGGACTGGCTCCTTGTGAATACTGGACGCCACCTTGCATGTTTACTGCCATTACTTGCTGCGGCATCGGTTGTGGATTGAGCTGAATTGGCTGCTGCTGGACCATCATAACGGGGTATTGCTGCTGCACGGTCTGTTGTTGGTACTGCGGTTGCATTTGCTTTAATACTTGCTGAGAGAAAAGTTTACACTAAGTAAAATAAATTAAACCAAGAAGCTGCCTATATTAATAGCGTTTATTTGAGAACAGAGTCAATTATTTGTGCTAACAATTAATTTTCTTCAGGAAGAAGCTCGATATTTGCTACCCTTTTATAAGCCAGTTGAGATGTCTCTACCCGCTAGCGTAAAGGCGATACAGGCTCCAATCCTCACAAAAAAAGAAATAAAAATCAAACCAAAAAAACAAAAAGATCCGATGAAACTTTTCACACATAATATCCCCAGCATCGCAAATAGCTGTCTAAATCTAAGCGTAGTTTAATCCCAGCTCGCCTCATAAGTTTGAGTTGCATAATACCTCTAGTTTCTAAATATTAGATCCCTTGCTTAGCTATGTTTATGGTCCAGTCAAATCGGAATTTTTTTGGAGTTCTTATTTTAAGTTTCCGAAATTGCTTGATGATATAATTCAGAAAGGGATCACGAAAGCCCAAACAATAAAGTATGAATTAGACTTAATCACTTAAATTCTACTCATAAGTATACGCAATCCTGCTTAATTATAAAAATTGCTCCAGATATAGTAGCAATTGTGGATTGCTTTCCCTAATATTATTCAACTTACTAATTTGCCTTAGCTGTTGTGGCTGCGTCCTTCTTCATCTCATTTGCCTTTTTGGCTTTTTGGGCTTTTCTCTTCTTGATATTTCTTTTAGCTTTTTTTGCCTTGCCTTTCTCAGCTGTTTTCTTGCTAGCTACGGTCTTTTGTGCCATATTAGCATCCTTCTTATCTCCCGTAGACTTGACATTTGCTGCTTTGACAGTAGCGGCCTTCATCTTGTCAGCCGTTGCCATGTTCGCATCAGTTGCTGCTGCGTCTTTCGTCGTGGCCATTGTCTTCGCTTCCTGCTTTTGTTGAGTGCTCATCATTTCCATGGTTGCTGTCGTGCCTATTCATGAAGAAGAAAGACTTTACTTAATGAAAAGAAAGGCTATGTTTACCAAGGTAGCCGAGTCCTAAGAAAGCCATAAGGGAAAGAATTCTCATGATTGACTTTGTTGTTGTGTTGTGTTTTGTTTGTTGAGATATTTTGTTTGTTGATTTTACTTATGTTTAGCTTGGCCTTAAGTAGTCAGAGATCTATATTGATACTGGATCATCCGCAGTAGGATCATTACGGCCTGGATATCCTTATACTTGCTGACTGGCGTTAAACTGCTAATCCGATCAACCTCAATTTTTTTTTTTGGGTCACTTGGCTGGCTTACTGAGATTCAGATTTTTCGAATAATTCGAGATAATAACCAGGTAATTAATTCAGCAAATTAAGATTGAAGCCAGTGGATTAGACAATTAATAATATATTGAAGTTCTTTCTTCAGTGTAGATTATGCGCAGCCAGCAAATTGCTAAAATGAGGTACTTAGAAAGTTTATTATGTCACTGGAAGAGAAGCACCGAGGTGAAGATTTCTTCCTCAACAGTTGGTATTGAATCAACTTATGAGGAGATTTTGCAGGATTGGATCAAATTTGCGCCAACAAATAAAGGAATCAGCCTTGCCGGATAGTCTTGGTTGCGAATAGTGATATCAGTAATAAACAAATTTCCGATAACTTTCGATCTATTCGAAAAATGAGCAATTTCAAAACGGAATTTTATTAATTAATCCAGTAGAATAAGTCGCTTGTAATAACCAGTGTATGGTGTTATCCTTTTCATACTCTTCTTCTTGCTAGCAAGATGCCTGTTGGAAGAATATGTCGACTGAGCAACTCCAAATTCTCAGCAAGAGAAGAAAAATGCAAAAATTTTCAAGTCAACGTTAAATGTAAAATTTTTTTTTTTTGTAGGTTCTCAGGTAAAAGAAAAAAACTCAATTTGGTAATAGAGTGCTTTCGATTTTATTTCAAGGTTGCTTTTGGATACAGCTATTATTATATATGCTTGGTTGCATGATGGCTTTTTCCTTAGATGAACGAACTTAAAAAGTCTTTTCACTCTCTCTCTAGAAAAGAGAAAAAAGGTGTTTCGAAAGTAATAATTAGTTGAAAAGCAATTTCCAAAAATTGGCTAAAGAGTCTTCGAAGTTTAACACGAGTATCAAAAGCAGTTTAAGTACTTGGAGAATCATAGGAGTCTTTGATGACCTCCATTTTTCTCCTTATCTAATATTTTTGAAGAGGAGTTCTCTTATCAACTAAGTTTAATTTTTCAACTGAACTCTTCAGCAGTCTGATAGAAAGTGAGCTGCCAGAGTCATTTATAACCTGGAAGTACAAACTTCTTATGGATTCTTCTTATGCATTGAATTTGAAATTATCAATAGTAGCAATCTCTCGAATGAAAGTGCAATTGTTTGATCAACTTTGAAAGTTATTACCATTATTCCTCTCTCAAAGGAAAGAAATTGATAGCAAACAGAATTATAATGATATTCAACTTTTAAAAGATAGCACATCCGCAACTATTTTTCTTAGACAATTCCTTCTTTTTCAAATTTTGATCTACTGTTTCTCCTCGAGCTGGGTTGCTCGTCTCCGCAGCAACTTTAGCCTCTTGCTGCTGGCTTTTGTACGCAACCTCTGTCTTCTTCTCTGCGGGTTCAGGCTTCTTTTCAATCTGCAAGTTATTTTCCACCTTCGGGCTTTTATTTTCGATCTCAGGTTCAATGTTATCCAGCTCTTGCCTTCCATTGGGCTTTTGCACCTGCGTCGAAACAGACTTGTTGCTCGATGCCTTTTCTGTCTTTACTATGATTTCTGGTGCTTTAGTAACAAAATTAATGAGACTCGAACTGCTGAAATATCTAACCGGAAAGATCCAGAGCTTGCTGTTGAGTTTTTTCATCGCTCTTCTTGCTTGTGATCTTAACCTCCGTGACATCTGTATTGCTCGGTTTTTTCTTTATAATTTCAGGAGCTATCCGGATGTTAAATTTCCGAAGATTCAAATCTTATTCATTACTCGAATTGTCCTCATGCAAAGCAGTTTGATCATGAGCTTTTAACTCAGGTTTCTCGTTAACAGGATCTCTCGAACCAATTTTAAAATTAACTGTTTGTGTTGTTTCCTGCTGAGTCACGGCATCTATGACCAAAAAAATTGTTCACGGCATAAATTTCAAGGTACTACATTCAAATTTGTGGCTTTCAATCTTGACAAGAGGAGGTCTGGTCATCCCTTTTATATCGTTGATAATATTCTCTAAAACCACACTGTTGTAGACAAATTTTCCAGAAGCACTCACTGTATAGTTTCGTATCAGAAAGATCCGCTGATTTCTTCGTAAGCTGAGCAAGCCGCTCTTTCAAGCACTCCACATCGTCAATTAATTGAATGAAAGCTTTCAATATTTCTTTTTCATTTGAGGAACCTCGGTTCTGCAAGAATTTGGTTACTAATTCTTTAAATTGACGAGACTGTTCACAAACATCATTGGCTGCGATGTATCTATTGAATATTATGAGAGTCACTGTTATAAAATACCTCGCTGAGCATTGCAATGCGTAAGCTTCTTCGATAACCGCGTTCCAGTTTTGACTCACTATCCCATTGTACATATGAGGCAGGATTTCCTTCAATGAGCAGGTTTCAAATGAATTGACGTAATGTTTGAAGAGTTCCTCGTCACCATGGAAGTTTTGGAGACCTATGTCCCAGTTTATTGCTTCAGAAACTTTTTTTTGCTTTGACATAGTGCTTTTATTTTATCTGAATAATATTTGGAATCACGCAATGTTCGTGTACTTAACAATCAGTTTAGTCATCAGAAATATTTACCAATCGAAATTACAACCCTTCTTCTACAAATAAAGCAATTCCGATACGATATGATAACACAATGAGAGCTATGCTTACTAGCATAGAAGCCAATTCAAGAAATTCCGGTCTGGTTAAAACTGCATTAGCCATTTTTATCATATTCTTGGAATAAATCACCTTGTGATTCTGAAGATCTCAGCTTTTTCAATTCAATATCTTTCATAGTTGAAGGGGTACTTGCTGTCGTGCAAACCAGGTTTGTTCGTCGGGGTGTTTTTCTCTGACGTTTCAAGACATTGACCTCATTTTATCTTGGACAGAGTGATTGTAAAAATATTTTCCCAGATAGGTCGTTATTGCGGGATGATTTGCTTGATTACGTGGATAGGGTACCCTGATTCAATTGCCCAAAGTTTCCAATTGCATAAGGCTCGGTGCTATTTATGTTTATTGGACATTAGAGGGCAGAACTCTCCTTTTCAATGTTCCCAAGTGAAATTATGTATTATCATCTTCTTCTATATCTAATTCACATTCATCGAGTTTATCTGATTTTTTTCAGAAACTTTTTAAAACCTATTGATTTCTAAACGCCAATTTTTCCCTTCCTGGCAAGTATAACCTCACCTACCGAGACATAAGATTTAACTTTATTGTCTCCATATTTCTTGGTCCTCGTGAAGATATTAACAATAAGAGAGGAAAAAGCACTAGGAGTGTGCATCAAGCAACTGTATATTCATCATAACTCCTTTCGATATCGAAGTTCGATTTTCCACAGTACTCCGTAATCAAGAGAAATATCTCACATGCCATCAGATTGCTAATTTTGAAAATTTTGGAACTGATTTTTAGCGGAAAGACAAACGCTAAAAATTTCGGAGTGTTCTTGTTTAAGAGCTTATCGTTGGGATTTAAATTATATTTCCAATTTCATCAATTTCAAACGCCAACGCATTTGAAATTTTCTTCGGACTTCAACAAGAAAACACACAACCTACCTCAACTACAACACATGGAAACCGCAGCAAGTGCTCCTCAATCGCCCAGATTTAAAAGCAGTCCAACTCAAACTTCAAATCCATTTGAGGTCAAGAATTCGAGGAATCCTTTCTGTCCAGTCAATAGAAAATCTCCAAAATTAGATAAGACGCAAATATTCGCCGAGATAACGAAGCCGTTGAAGAGCAGGACCTTATTCAACCAGAAAAATTCACTCAAAGAGGTCGAAGCAACAGCTTCAAATTCCATTCTCGAGATATTAAAGAAAGTTAGCAATCCGCAAAAAGAGGAGAAACACCACCTCAGAAGTCAACGTGAAAGTCAAGATTTAGCGGCAAATAAGGAGCCTGTAAAGCCTGCTGATCAGGCTAATCCAAAGGCAATAGTCGCACCTAAGCTGGATATTAGGGCAGTGCGTTTGATTGGCTTTCCGGTTCAGAATACCACAAATTCCTTTTGTTTGACTGCCAGAGAACGTAAAATCAAGCCAAAACCAATTCTCAAGCAATCTGCTTTCTCATTACCTTTGATCTTGACTCATCGCCCTAGATCTTCGATATTGTTGCCTAAGATCGAGAATCGCAAATTCAAACGCGTAAGGTTCGATATATGAAATTTGTCTGCAAATTAAATCAAGGAGATACGATAACGTTCAAGAAACTAATGAATTTGACAATTTCAATTATAAGTCACAGATTTTTTTTTCGAATAGCGAATATAATGATATAGATTTCCTTTTTTTTTGGAACTGCATAACGTATACAATGATTTTTTAAACAAAGTTTAAGACTATTTATTCAGCTCTACATAAAAAATTGAAAACCGCTTTATACACTGATAAGTACTCAAATACTCATCTTACATTGCTTCTATTATAGTTTAGCGCATGCCCTTGCTATCACCTTTGGACACTGCTACTCTGAAGGAAATCCACTTAGGATTATTTTCAGCGGGAGGTTGGTAAGTCGAACCTCGATTTCCTTTAATTTAAATAATACTTTCATCATCTGCCTGCAAATTCTCATAAATGACTGTAAAGAACCCTGAACAAATTCAGATTTGATTTCTCGTTATCCAATCAGTGATATTTGTTCAAGAAATTGATTTTTGAAAAACCATGAACTATTGCTTGGTTTATTTATCCAAATCATTCTTCCCAATCAAAATTGATGGATTTTGGCGGATATTGGTTTTGTATTGCTTTTCAGCAAGATCTTTCGCAGAAGTAAGTATAGGCATTGAGCAAATCATATTTTCCGTTGGCATTTTGTCATTTGATAAAAATTAATGAATAAATGTAACCCATGGTCACCAACACGATTCTCAGTGACTGCTAAGCTCGAAATATACCATCAATAGCTATATAAATAGCAAATAGATAGAATGAAGTTTTTCAGAATTACCCTTTCTTATTATTGATAAATCACCAATATATAGGCAACATCATACATTTCATCTCCTCACAGTCATCATGACGGCAAAAAAGATTGCTTCCGGCGTCCTGTACTCACAAATCCACGTAATTTCTCTTAAGAAATCCTATTTAGTTTTTCAATTAAAAGAACATAATTTTTGATCTAAAAGATTTTTTCACCCGCTGAAACTTTATTCTATTTCTTAAACAATTCTTTCCTTTCATTTTTGATAACACGTCCCAACTTTCTAAATTTTATCTTTGAAATTTTACAAATTAACTTTGATATTGCAAACGATGAGCCTCATTATAAATTTCCAATGGTATCACTTACCTTTAGCAGCCGTCCTATCCCTCCTCGCTCTCTTCATTTTCACCTTCATTTACAAGGCCCTTTGGATGCCTTCCATACGACTAAAGCACCTCCAAAAACAAGGAGTCAAGCTTGTCAAAATCTCAGGGTTAGATGCCCCAGGCGACATGGCCAGAACCGTCGAAAAATACGGCGATGGACTAATCTCTATCAAAAAAGAGATCACTGAAAATCCTGACACCAAAATGTTCGCTTTTCAGATTGGTCCAGTCATTGCCTTCAGTCCAGCCAACCCATCTTACATTAAGGAGTTCCTTGCTAAAGATTACACTCATTATACAAAAACACAATTTTCAGCTTACCATGGGTTAATCCTCGGCAAATCATTGCTTTTCAAGCACGGCGAAGACTGGAAAGTGCTGCGAAAGCTCACGTCTCAAGCATTCCAGTTCGATGTCATCTCTGCCAGCCTCAGCAAGATCGAAGAGACCGCAGATTGGCTCTATGATAGAGCTCAGAATGGCAACCTTGAGAAATTCAGAGCTCAAAATGAGTTTCAGATGGGAACTGGAGAAGTCGTTGGGAAAATCTTCTTTGGCGACAATCTCAGCAAATATTCAATAGAAGGCAGGTCTATTTGCTTGACGCTAGCGGACTTGGTCGGCGATATCACTCGCTGCAGCATGAACTTGCTTTTCTTCCTTTTCGGGATGAAACTCGTGAATTTGAACCTGTTACCGTCACATAGGAGGATTCGCAGGAACATCAATCAATTCAAGGCGGTCTGTCAGCAGATCATCGACGCCCAAAGAGCCAGCGGCAAAAAGACTCAAGGATTCCTTCAAACGTTCTTTGATGCTCGATTGGATCCAGAATTCTCTCGTTTCGTCACTGATGAAGTCATTATTGACCAATTCATCCTCATGTTTGTCGGAGGAACCGATACGACTTCTCATGTTCTTTCGCTATCAATGTACTACCTCGTGAAAAATCCTGAGATGAGAAAGAGAATTGAGGCGGAATTAGATGAGGTCTGGCCCGCAGGAAAGCCGGTGGATATGGGAACGCTCAATAAATTGGAGTTTATGCATGCGTTTATTAAAGAGGTGCTGAGAGTTGGATCTCCAATTCCATTGATGATTTTCCGAGAGGCGATGAAAAAGCATACTCTATTGGACATTGAGATTCCAAAGGGCACGCTTTTGGCTCTTCCATACATCGCGTCTCATGTGAATCCGAAATACTATAAAAATCCTGAGCAATTTGACCCGGATAGGTTCCTGAGGAAAGACCCTGAAGAAGGTTTCAACAAAGAGCCATTTGCCTTCATGGGATTTTCAGCTGGTCCGAGGAACTGCATTGGGCAGCATGTTGCGATGATTAAAGCGAAGATTTTCCTTGCGAAGTTGCTGAGAAGGTTTGAGTTCAAGCTTCCCGATAGTTATAACCTGAAGATGAACTTTAGTGACTTTTATGAGCCTAACGACCCATTAGTGTTTCATCTTACGCCAAAGGATAAGTCCAATACTAGCAAATAATTACACGAGAAAAAATAATTGATTGTTGAGTGTATGAGGTGAATCATAATTACGCATTAAAGCGAGAAAATTGAATATATTAGCAAAAAACAAGAGATATCATAACACAATCCATGAGAATTACCTAAGTGACCTAAATCTCAGAAGGGATCAAGTTACATCAACATACAGCATAATTCCTTTCTTTAATATAGTAAAACGCTAATATTAAGAGAAGGGTTTTATTTTGCATTAAATAATTAACAAATCATGAAACAAGGCATTTTGATGAGAACTACCGGATTTCTTTTCGTTTTGGCTCTGCTGGTGGGATGTGCTTCGGCAGATTTTATACACGACTGCATCAGTTACCAAGTGAACGAAACCACACTCCAATATAATGAAATCGAGTCCAAGTTAAATTCAAATATTTTATCCTTCAAAGAGGCTATACAATCACTGAAACTGATCACCACCAGCGCAGGAAGGCTTATTCTGAAATGCGCTCAAACAGGAATCTTACCCCAAAAGCAGATGACTGGTGGTTCATGCATAAATGTTGCAGGTGATCAAGGAGATGCGATATCTTTGTTCACAGCTGATGCGAAGTTGAATTATAATAAATGCACGCAGACAGCCCACACAAAATACAATCAAAGAGGCAAAGAAGTACAAAAGCTTTATTCTTCGAAAGAAATCACGATGTCTGTGTTCACTCAATATATGAACGAAGCAATGAGCGACCTCCAACGAGAATTAGAAGCTTGCAAGGAATTGCTGTCAGCAGCAGTCTTAAACTAAGCCTAGTTATTTTCTTTTTGGTGTGTCTTCCATTGTTTATGTGAATTGCATATATTAGAGAAGAGTAGCTTCTCATGCCGTACTCTTTCCATATAGTTGATTATCCAAGAAATTCTCAATAAATAGAACACATCACTCCATCTAGTACAATCTCTGAAATGTTAAAAGCTCTTTCTTAGTGAAACAAAAATAATCACAGCCCGACAATGCTCTGCCAGGGACCAGTTTAAGAATTGTATTGAGCTGGCTTATCTTTTGCCCAGTAAATGATAATCGTTATAACAAGGCCCTACTTGCTCTCAATGATAGTTGAAAGATGAGATAACTGATGCATCTCAAATAATTTAATGTGTATGTAATAACTCAAAAAATTCTGAATTCACATTTAAGTTAAACAATCCGCAGACTTAATATCTTAAACTGTAAATTGTGTAATTTATCAGAAAAAATCAAAACATTAGGCCCGGATGATAGCCCGCCCTTTTTTCTGTTTCATGACACGTTGATTGCTGACTACTATAGCTAGTGCCCTTGTAGTCATCTTGCAGAGCAATAATTTCATTATTTTCACTTTTTGCTTGCTTTGACCTTTACTGATCATCTTCAGCAGCGCAATGGTCAGGATTACTCTAACAGCTGGACTTATTCCAAGAGCCTGAGCCAGAGAAATCAAGTAGTTCTGTGCCCATTTTTTCGATTCTTCATCAGAACTGTTTGCTGCAACAACAAGCACTATGTAGTGACAAGCAACTACAGCGCATAGAATAATTATATGGCCGATGATCGATTTTATTTTGGCTATCTTTCGAGATCTATGAAGCTTTTTAATTTCCTTTTCACGTTTCAATGGATCACTCCTTGTGGCTCTAAGGATACTGTCAGTACTTTTCCTAAATTAATAAAATTGAAAGTTATCAATAAAAAATAATGGAAATGGAATTACATCTTTGAAATAAGCAAGTAATTGAGGATTGCATTAAGTGGAGTAACCGTCACCAATGGCATCGCCAGCAAAATTAGAGTGTCTGCTAGACCACTCTAAACAAACCGATTAAGAGGTTATTATGCTGAAAATAAAGGAAATGATTGATTACCATTTCAGATTTGTTGAAAATGGATGATAAAGCCATCAAGCTGAGAAATCGCACGTACAGCAGCAGAGCTCGAGGTGCTCTAGGGAACATGCCGTCTTCATAAAAATAAAGGGAGGTGAAGACATGTCCATACTGGATTATTATAAACGAAGAGTGAGCAAAGAAGATGGTAATGAATTGATTTTACTTTGAGACCATAGAAAAAAGTTCGGAAAAGATTCATCTCGACCTTGAAATTTCTGAGGTTGGTTGGCAAAGACCTCCTTACTCTATTATTGCTCAAAACATGTTCTGTTGTTGTGTGAACAGCCACGGTCGTATTTAATGATTTTGCAGTAGTATTATTATTTAAGTTTTTCAAAGAGGATCCTGGAGGTAGAGAGGTGCTATAACGCAGAGGTTTGACGATTCTTGCTTTAATACAAGTTAAAGAAATTAATAGCCATACAATCATGCCCCAAAGAATCCAAAACACCCATGATGAAAGATATTGGTAGGTCAAAAGAGCCGCTGCCTCAGCCAATTTAGATAGGTTTGACTTCTGAAAGATATTAAGTGTTTTAGTAGAACTGAGGCTGTCGAGTTTTGGACATGAACATTCATAATATCCACCGTTTAGTTTAGGTGCACAAGCAGAATTGGAGCAGTTTGAGTAAGTCTGACCAGCTGTTACTGGATAAGAGATCGTTGCGGCTACATTGCTTGAATATGAAGAAGATTCTGTTGAGTCTTTGGTATTAACAGCCACGGAGACCACTGGAGGTGTATTATCTGCTTTTTGTGTTTGAGGGCAGGCTAATAGATTATTCACCCAGAAGACGGCTTGAATGTCAACAGGTTCAGAGCCTAAAGAGCCACTACTTGAACCGCTCAACACTATTTTAGGTAGGTTTGGTTCCTGGATAGTGAATCCAGCAAGATTATTGGGAGGTACTCTGGCAGAAAATAAAATGAAATCTGTAGTATTGAGAGTATATGACTTAGAATCTGCTGCTTTTCCCCATAATTGCAACACCCCAAGTTGATTCAAACATTTAATAGAAGAATCGTAAAGAGCTCTTGAAGTCTCCAATTCATTATTGCAATCAACTCTAAAAATATATTGCATGCAAATATCGATGATCTGAGCAGCCACCTGCATTTTCTGAGGATCAAATACATGAGCAGGAG
>ENA-UOUE01000341-UOUE01000341.1-compost-metagenome-genome-assembly--contig:-NODE-341-length-39206-cov-10.477651_pt1 | contig 39206 bp, 33 predicted proteins | sample MGYA00238146_ERZ747223 | MGnify/ENA primary metagenome ERZ747223 (study PRJEB28781, sample SAMN06268865) | compost metagenome | isolation source: single cell | place: USA: California, Emeryville, Joint...
GTATGGTCGCTTTTCGCTCTGATGAAATGAATTCATTTAGACAAGTTTTTCGTCTTAGGTGAGTATCCGCAATTGGGGACAATCGCTATCAATGTCTGGAAAGATTAATAATTACAGGTGATCTCTATGGATTATAGTGACTATTTTTATCAGAAGATATCAATACAAGATATAAAATCATAATTGACAGGTTTTGAATATTTCCCATCTACATTCGATCGAAACTAAATCTGAAGACTCATGGACAAATAATGCGAATAGTCCTCAACAAATGAAACAAAGAGATGAAAGTTTTGTTTTGGTGGATAGTTTTTGAGGTTGATGATTTTGAATGTTCACCAGTAATTAGGATGTTTCCTCTTTGCATATATCCATCGAGCGATTAATATATTTTGGTCAGGTTAGATGCGAATTAGTGCCTACCAAGCAGAAAATTTTGACTTTCGTTGGTATTTTGCATACCGGAAACTAATTAAGAGGAAGAGAGAATCTCTCACTCTACTATTCTGAAAAAAAATTTATTTATTTCGAGTCAAAAGCCTTGACGTGTGTCTGGACCTTTCAATAACTATTCTCAAGAATTATGTTTTATTTTTTATTATTTTCCTATATATTTGACTACTTCCCGAAATATTTTCACAACAATTTATGAACTTATTTATTTGCTTCATAGTAATCATAATAGGTCAAAAAGTAAAATGAAAAGTCTTGAAGTTTGTCCAATTATTACAACTCACGGAAAGTAGGCTCTAAATGAATTAAGGACAAGACCCTCCAATATCTCCTCTAATTATTTTCAATTATCTCACTTCTTGAAATTGATCTGCTTTTGTGCGAAGAATTGCGCTTCTCCCTCATCATCCGAACCTTCAGACAAGTTTCTCGCCTCTTCTTCAAACTCTTTTGCTTCAGTCTGGCTTTTGAAGTTAAATTTCTCAGCCACTTGACCAAAGAATCCTTTCACTTGCCCTCTCTTAATCTTTTTATCAACTTCCTTCTTGAGGACTCGCTGATTCTCATTCCAAGCACCCAGTCCCTCATTGTATTCGACGTCGTTCACATTGCTGAATGCGACATCCTCGTTCATGTATTGGTCCCACTTCTTATTCACTTTTCTCGCAAGGACCACATCCCCCTTGCTAGCTTGCTCAGAAGTGAACTGCGCTGCTCTCGTAGCCAACACTCTTACGTTCGCGCCCTTTTGTGCGGCTTGCAAATCTTTGGTTGATTTCAGCTTCATAGTGATCGTTCGCAACATCTTGTGTCCTTCCTGCGATGTGAAATAAACATGAGCCTGCATTGGGAACTCCTCAAGCTTTTCTAAATCCAATCCTTCCTTCGCAAGTTCAACATCGCTCTTCGCTTGGTACTCAAACGTGAGCGCGGTTTTTGCGGTGACGTTTCCGATCTCTCTCAGGCACAGCGAGCCATTCTCAAACACGTTTTCTTTATTTTCTCTTCTAAACGTGAGACTTGGATGGAGTCTCACACGGACCTTCACCTGAGTTGCGACGGCCTCGTCTTTCATGACGTTAGCAAAGTCTTTGGCGATGTTGTCAGGGTTGACTCTAGTCACTTTTCCTTGAGTCATATCAGCGATCGTTCCCAATCGGTCAACTCTGCAGCCTTCGCCTTTGATGGTGATGATGTTCACCATGATGCCTCTTTCCTTGGCGTATTGACCCATTTCTTCATAGAATTGATCGACATCGCTTTTGACAGAGTCCAGTTCTCCGACGCCGACGTTAGCGAGACCATCCGTGCAGAGAATGACCGAAGAGCCAGGTTTTCCTTTACTGGCGAGTCCTAATGAGACAGCGAGTGCTGGGCCAAGCGCGGTTTTGCCGGTTTCTTTGAGAGAGGCTAGTTTGTTGATCAATCTCTTCCCGGAATCAGTGATCGTAGAGGAGATAAGACTTTCGTATTTCTCGAGTCCTATGTTAAGGCAGATATCTTTATTATTCAGCTTGTCTCCGGTGATAATCTCTGGATCAGAGGACCCATCGCCATAGGCGATGACCTCATTGTTGAAGGCAACGACACCGACCTTTCTGTTAGGATGCGTTTTTTTGATCTCCTCGAGCTGGTTCTCAATCGCAGCGAGCACGCATTGCTTCCTAGAAACCCATTGTGTGGCTTTATTTTGATTCGGAAGGAACTGTGGAGCGTTGTCTTCGATGAAATCCTTGAGCATATCCCACTCTTCCTTCGAAACGCCGTACCTGAGCTCTTCTTTCACCTGAATCTCAGTGCTCACGCACATACTTCCAGAGAAATCGATACAGAAAATAAGCGTAATGTCTTCGTCAGTTGGCGTCGTTGTTTGCATTTGCTGCTGAGTTGCGGATTGAAGCATGTAGAATAAGTCATCTGTCTTCGGCAGCTCTTCGGCTTCGATGGAAATCTTGTTGTGGAGAGAGCAAAACTCACAGACCCAGATGCTTTCGTGGCTTTTGATGTCGCTAGCAGGGATAGTTCCTTTCTTGGGTTCAATTTTCTGAGACTGGTCGTTTTTGGTTTCTTCTTGGGGCTCTTCCTCGATAATAACGTCGTTCTTCGAGAGGAATTGAGTGAGGTACTTTTCCTTGGTGTAGACGTTTGATAGAGCGGAGAGAGAGGCGCTGCATTTTTTGCAGAAGATAGGGTCTCCCATGCGGAGTTTCTTCATGCTCTCTTGGATGTCGGAGAAAAAGACGGAAATGACGTTTGTGTCGATGTCCTCTTCTTCATCCAGTGCTTGTGGTATAAGGTTCTTAGACTTGCCATAAAGTTGGGGCTTGATGAAAGCGTATCTTGATGCTGATTCCATTTTGTTTTGATGTGTTTAAAATGATTTAATAAACAATTCAAGCAGATACGGTATTTAAAGAAGCAGAGTGTGATATTTGTTGGATCTGATTATTAAAATTTCTGATCACGTGCAATCAGGAAAATCCTATCAGATTTTCATTTATAATTGATTTCTACAAAATTTTTCTTAGCGTAAAAGAGAGTATTTGTCTACTAGTTTGTGATGAGGTTGTTGTTTGGTGTTTGACTGAAAAGGGAATGTGTATTGAGCAGGTTTCTAGCTGGTGGCTCAAGGTGATGATTAATAAATCTGAAGGCTAGTGATTTGATAAAACATCTGAACTGATTGAAAAGTAGGAAATAGAATACGGACTATAGTGAACGCTTTTTCCAAGCAGTGTATTTTGAGGAACTCGATTGCCTTCGACTGTTTGAGTTTATTCGGCTGAACTTTTGTTTTGTTTCCTTTTAAGAAATTATATAATAGTTTATTACGAAATTAAGCTCTGAACAAGCTCGTATTCTGACAGTCCAAAGTTTTTTTTTGGAGTGTGAGAATGGTAGATATTAACATGCCTGCAAATTTACAGTACTAGATCAATTCTTTTAACGACATTTAAATGAATACAAGTCTATTTGATCCATATTATCACATTTCCCGTATTTATTCTAAAGTCTTGCTCGTTTTCTACATCCTGAAGTATCACTCTCAGGTAAGGTATGCCGAATTAAATTTGTTATGTTCTTCACATCACAATCCGATTGCAGGATAGTTTCTTTAGTCAAATCTAAAAAGAAATCACCGATTTTTCTTTAAATTGTCCAGCTTTTTAGCCTATTCTTTGACTTCTTTTCATCATGCAATAGTTTCTAGATCTCTTCATTGATAATCCGAAATTGAATTTGTCTCTTTAATTTTTATTGGTTCAGTTATGTTAAAAGTTGAACAAAACTCACCATGTTTCTGCCATATTAATAGAAGGATATAATACTCTTTTTGAACTCATAATTTCTTTGGGTGATTTTTTGCTTGCTTATTCTCCAATTTCTATTGCACATTAAGTATGATTTACAACTTATCAACCCTTTTTAATAAGATTCAATAAAATTTAGTGATGGAGCCTCTAACTCAAACCGCCACTCCTGAAGAGAAAAAGGAGGAAGCACCAGCACCAGAACCCAATCAAAAAGTGAAAACGAAAGAATTTCAGTACGCAATCATCGACAAACCTTACCACTCAGGTAGCTCTTCCCATTTAATTATATATTCCACAAACTTCTCATTTATATAAAGGCAGGGTTCACTCGCTCGCCTTTAATAGTAAGGGAACTTATCTCGCAGCAGGCTCCGAAGATAACATGGTTAAAATCATCGATTACGAAAAGAAATGCGTCGTCCATGAATTTGACAACCTTCATGAAGGTAAACACTTTATCTCCCCACTCTCGCTCTTATCCAACTAGATGCCGTTAAATGCGTCGCTTTTTCTCGCGACGGCAAGTACTTAGCTACTGCTTCTTTCGATTACACTGTTAAACTCATCGATTTCAAAACACGAGAGGTCCTAAAATCCTTCGAAGGCATTCACCAGGGTATAAAACATATCAATGATTGTCATAACCGTCTCGTTAATTGATAGATTATGTATATTGTGTTGCTTTTTCTAATGACTCGAGCAAGATGGCAACTTGTGGACTTGATGGTATCGTCAATATTATCAACGTGAAAACGTTTGAGATCATCCACACGCTGGAGCGAATTCACCAGGGAGATGTGGTCTTTTGCGTGGCTTTTTCGATGGATGGGAAACTGTTGGCCACAGGAGGGGAGGATCTAAGCATCAAATTGATTGACGTGGAAACCGCTTATCTCGTCTACAGTTTCGAAAACGCTCATAATAGTAACTTTAGCCCTCGAGATATTGACTCATCGATGCTTTCCGAACACAGATAATATCACATGCATTACGTTCAATCCTGACGGCAGGACTTTCGCCACAGGATCCAGAGACAGTTTCTTTAGAATATTCGACATTAGAAGGAAAGACGTAGTTCACACTTTCTCTAAAATCCACTACAGTAACCTGCAATCACCTGCGTTATCCTTACTTGATTTAACATTAGATTCTGTGACCACTGTTGCTTTTTCTCCCAATGGAAAGTTAATCGCTGCTGGATCTCATGATAAAGCTCTTAGTTTATGTGAGATCGAGAACCAATATCTTCTTTTTCTTCTTGAAAAAGTGCATTCAAGTGAACTTTCACTTCTCTCTCTGTTATCTCATGAGATTTGTAGATAATATCTTATCAGTGGCGTTCTCAGCAGATGGAACGATAATAGCGACTGCCGGTCAAGATAACGCCATTAAGCTGGTAAGTGTGGCAGAGAAACGAATTATTTTCAGTTTTCAGAATTCTCATCCCAGTATCGATATGAATTATGGCTCATATGGAGTTAATTAATGTACAGGTGGGATAAATTCAATCGCGTTCAACAAGGAAGGTACTATCCTCGCGACGGCATGCAATGATAACCATATCCGATTATTCGACGCAAAGCGAAAGGAGCTGTTTTATACTATTGAGAAGGCCCATGAAAGTGAGTTTTTATCAATTTTCTAGCAGAAGTGAATTGTGTTCTCTATTTCTGTGTAGATTGGATTGAAGTTATAGCGTTTTCTCCTGACGGGCAGACTCTCGCTACAGCTTCAAGGGATAAGTCGATAAGATTTATAAGTCTAAAAGAAAGAGCTGTTGTTGAACTAATGGAAGGAATTCACGAAGGTATGACCAAGCCAGAGCAGCGAAAATAATGTTTTATTTACATCAAGGCTATATCAGAGCGCTCGCTTACTCCCGAGATGGAGTCATATTGGCATCAGGGGCAGATGATTATTCAATAAAGTTGTTCGATGTGGATCGAAAGATCTTGCTCGGAGCTTTCCAGAATGCGCATCAGGGTAAATTTTTGTTTCAATTTAGGAGTTAAATTATCATATTTTGCTATCGTTGTGATGATCAGAGTCTGTCTTCTCGCTGTCTTTCTCCCCGGTATCAAACTTGCTCGCGTCTGGTTCAAGAGACTGCACGATCAAATTTATTGATCCTGTGAAGGTTGAAGTTGTTAATTCATTGGACAAGATACACACAGGTTCATTTCTTTTTTATTATAAACATGCTGACTTCCTGTTCCAACGACCTATAGATACCATAAAATGCGTGAAATGGTCGCCAACAGGGAAGATTCTTGCGACTGCATCAGATGATAACTTCGTGAAGCTTATTGATGGGACGAAGTTCACAGAAGTCCATACTTTTTACATGCTCCACCAAGGTAATCCTACAACCTAAACTTATCATATACAATGAATAACGTTTGAATAGACTGTGTGAACACCATTGCGTTTAACCGGATGGGAACGCTGATGATCACTGGGTCGTTTGATAACACGATCAAGATAATTAACATGGAGAATTACGAAGTGATTAAATCGATAGAAAGAATCCACAAGAGTATAATTTTGTATCTTCTCCTATAAGCGTACTCAATATTATCAAGACTGCATCACAACAGTATCAGTGTCAACAGATGACCGCCAGTTCGCTGCTGGAGACCGCAATGGAATTCTTATCTTTTATGATTTACCTAAATTGCCTGATAAAGATTAGATCTACTGCTCTGGCATGCCAATCAGTCATTAAGACCACTCTCATTTCATATTCTACTACTCATACGTGATCAGACCTCGAAAAAGTAATTGTATAATAATATTAAGCGAAAAACTTCATGTTTATTATTTCGTGCAGAGTTTTATTGAAGGATGGCGAAATATCCAATAAATAACATTTATAACAAGCTTGTAGTATCATTATTATTTGTAAAACGATTGTAAGTGCTATGTATAGCCAACAAAGTCAAACTAAGCGTTGGGATCACCTAACAAGACACTCAATTTCCGGTGGTTTATCCTCCCTTGTAGCGTCAAATTTGCTCCAGATAATTTCCTTGCTGGGAACAAGGGCTGCGGTTCAGCAAGAGACGGCTTCCGTGGCCTAAAATCTTTTTCCGTAGGCATTAGCAAAGACATTCTCTTCGCCTTCTTCGCCGCAGCCTCCCTAGCTTTTTCAATTTCTTTCTTTTCCTCATCAGTCTGGCTAAGAATCACTTGAAGATAACCTTCATAAGCAGTATTTATCTTTTTGTTCTCCTTCACGCTGTTGGATGAACACCTCGCAGTTGACTTCCCCGATGGAGGCTGGTTGACATTCGATAAAGAAGGAACATTCTCCTTTCCTTTAGAGACACTTCTTTCCCTTAATTCTCGACGCTTAATCCCCGATGCCTTCACCCCTGATGCGTCTCTTAGGTTTATACTCGTCAATTCAAACAGATTCATCTCTTTATTCGCCTCTATTTTATTAGTGGAAACCTCTCCTAGCTTCATCGTACTCTGCATGCTATTCTCCTTCTGATTACTCTGAGCCTGTGCGTTCAACGAGCTCGCTCGGTTCCTGTCTCCATCGTTGTGTTTGTACATATTCTTCGCCGCCCGCCTCAACAAATTAATCACATTATCCGATCTCCGTTTGAAATTCTGTAAATGCTCTTTTTGGGCCTCAATCCCCGGAGTTTGGCTCTGGCGTTTCGCATGCAGCATCTCTCTCAGCTCTTCAATCTTTTTAATCGCTGCCTCATCAGTTAATTCCTGTGAACTCACTTTTTGCGTGTCAAACGGGTCAAACAACAGCTGCTCTTCCAACTGGTTATCGAAGCTCTCTTGTGTGTTATCCTCATTGAGCAAAACGAACAATTGATCATTTCTCGCTTTTTTCTTTCTAAGTTCCTCAAGATTCATATTCAGCGCCTCTCTATAGTTACTCCTTGGGTCTCTCTCCGTCCTCGAGCCCTCAGTTTCTTGAGTCTTACATGTAGACAAGACTCCTTCATCGTCGCTGGCCCTAACACTAAGATTCCTGTGCTTTGCATGGGGATTGCTTGAGCGTACTATCTGCGGCGGTCTTTTCGGTAACTGCTTTTCTGAGGTTTGTTTGATTCCTCCCCTCCCCAGCTTCGAAAGGAACTCGCCGATGTTGAAATAGGTGTTTAGGTTTGAAAACGCCGACATTCTACGCGCAAACTTCGACTCGTGGTCCTCGTTTTGAAACTTCATCTTTCTCCTTACTTTCTTCACAGCTTGTTCCACATTCCTATTCCTTTCGAGGTATTTCTGTCGTGCTAGCTCCAAAATATCAGGTTTTGCAGCTTTAGGAGTGTGGCTTTGAGAGGTAACGAGCTGCTCGTCAACCATAGAGGACGGCCCTTCGACCGTGCTGAGTTGAAGAGTTTTATTCGTGATCAGCGAGCAGGATTTCCGCGTGAGTTTTTGAGCTGCCTTTTGGCCCAGGTAGTGTTGGAAGTCCTTGATGTAATGGGCGTCCTCTCGCGAGGTTCTCAGGCCTGGGAATAAAGCATTGCATTGCGTGTCATTTCGTTGCCTAATGGCAATGAGAGGAACATGCATGGATAGCTCAGGGTTGAGAGAGTTGGTAGAGTTGGAAGTGGGGCTTGTACGCCCTCGGCTTAAAGACTTACGTCTCATAGGAGTTCCAGCTATATTTGTCATAACTTTGGAGGTTTCTTTCAAATTTTGATTTTCTTCGCAATGAAATAAATTAATTAACGACTAGTTGTTAAGAAAAATCATGTTGTTGTTTTATTTTGATATTCATAAATATTTTCAAATGTCCTTGATGTGAATCCACAGATTAAACTTATAAAACAGAGAAACACAGGTAATACACAAATTACCTATACTTCGCTCTTATTCACTTACACGCTTCCTCGTAGAAGGGGAAATTAGTCATGTTCCGTGAGATAGCTAAGGCAAAATTTTCCTCACAAAAATTTACAATAAAATAGGATGTTCGGACATTATCGTGCTAGGACAAGCTTTTCCAATGCTGTTTTTGGAGAATCGTATTTTGTATAAAGATGGAATTTAAAGGTTTGCCTGATGAGTTCTCTTACGTCTTGAGCTTCAGCAAGCGTCCTCAAAAAGGGCATTAGCGTTTTCAATTCTTGATCTTCTTTGTTGTCATAGTACGGGATAATGGGAATGCCATTATCGATTTGCAGACCAAATGAATACGCTGCGTTATCAACCAAAATCAAATCGGTTGGGTCACGATTGATAAAAATGCGAAGGTCTTTTATGTGAACTCCCTCTGGAGTTGGAACACAGCTCTCTCTATACAGTCGGTGATGAATGTACTGCTTTTTGGGGTCGAGGTAATCCAGCACAACGTTCGCATAGCAGGAATGAGAAGCCGTGAACACGATAATTTCAAAATAAGAGCTCATTTCTTTTAAGATCTCTAAAGCATAAGGTCGAATATTGATCCCAGCCTAAGTTGGAAAGCGCTCAGTAAAGGCGAGGGAATTTCGTTTTTTTTACCTCAACAACCTCTCCGGTAGGGAATTTTATCGGGAGTTTGACATCATATGGGAGGTCAGTGGACTCATTACAGTGGATAAGAGTCTCATCGAGGTCAAATATGAGTGTTTTCTTATCTAATCATGATTATTGGGACAACACAATGTAGAAGATCATACCTTTATGCGTATCTCGTTTAGGCAAGGAGACTTTTTTCATCGCGACGACCTTTAAGTCGGCTGGATTAAGCGCCCTACAAAAATGCAAAGATTGATGCGTCTGTATAAAATGCTCTCGATAGAGCTGAGCCTCAATATCATCATAGTCAGGATTTTTATGGTATTTATACAGGTTGCTGATGTAATAAGTAAAAGGCAGTTTCGATTGGCTTGGCTGCCTTAACATTTCAAATTTTGGAGTTGGTTGCTTGTCCTGAGAAGAGCTAAATTTGTCCCCATTTGCTCTGTTATACCGACGATTAGGGAACGCAACCCCTGTTCTCTCTGGAACTGAGTAGGTTTGCTTCACGACCGCTTTACTGGTATTCAGTTTGGGAGTCTGGGAGTTTGTTTCACGGTTAAAAAGCCTTGATTTTGAAGGTTCATCTGATTGGATTTCCGGATGAGCTTGCTTTTGAATCTGAGCAATCACAGAATCGCCTAACGAAAACATATCAACGACAAGCTACCAGGCTATAAATTACCTTGGCTCACACGAGTGACAAAGCCATCCAGCGAGGAACTAACTGTCTCGTCTTGCTTGGGTCTTGTCAGAGGTTTCGTCGTATTAGTCGTAAATTTCTTCGTTTGAGTGTGAAGGGACCTCGTAGAGTCGAAAGTCCGCATATGAACTAAATTTTTGCTTAATTCTGTCGGCTTATCGCTTTCACTCCTTTTACCAACCAAGGCCTGCCGTAGCGCTTGCTTCAGATCGGCTGCACTAGGCGTAGAGGTTCGCAGGTTTTGATTCACGGACTCAGTCACAATAGGCTCATCTTCAGAATTATCATCCAGATAGTTCACTTTTCTTTGTAGTAGTCCTTCCTGATCCTTAATTTCACCATTACGTTCTTGTGAACGCGAACTTTGGGTGTAATTATTAGACTGAGGTTTTCTCATCTGAAAAATCGACTGGGAATTGCTTGTCGTATTGACCGTCGTGTTCGTCTGTGTCGAATTGCCTAATTTTCATAATTGTTACAGATGAATATCATCACTTGTATAAAAAAAAGACATACCATTTCTTCCGATAGAGCTGTTTTTATCTTGTCCTTGCGTTAAGAATTTATTGAGGATGCTTATATTCTTCTTCGGTGGCGTGCTGGTCCATTCAGGTTCATCTTTAAAAGAGTTCGTTTTCTTTATTTGGAACATAGAGGGCTTGTGTTCGATGGTATTAGAGTTATTTCTATTTCCACTGCGAGATTGAGGCTTTGATATAACTTGATTATTTTGAAGCTGACTCGAAGGTGTCCCTGGGAAGAAATTCCGATTCGCATATGTGTTTGTTGTTTTGATCGCTTTCGTTGAAAGCGCTCGCGCGTTGCTTTTCATGGCAGAGTCCGAAGGAGTTTCAGTTTCAATTCTGAGGTTTTTCCTAAAGCCATATCTGTTATTGTCCTCTATTCCGGCAGAATGAGGCTCTTCAGTAGGACTCCTTGGATAGATTTTAATAACCTTGCTTGGATCTGAATTCCTATAACTTTGAGGCTTAACGCCTGTTTCTGAAGCAATCTTGTCATTAGGGAGCGCAACTCTGGACATTGATGACTCGATTGTCTTTATGTTGAATCTATTGGAAGATGCGCTCTGGTGGTCAGTGCTTTTTGTAACGGCTGTCTGACCAATAGAAAGGTCTTGGATGATGCGTTTAACTTGATTATCATTGAACGCTTTGTTTGTAAAGTGGTTTCTTCCAATCACCCCTTTAGGAGAGTTGAAATTGTTCCATTCGTTAGCATTTTGATAGGAGGCCGTTAGGACGGGTTCCAGAGAAGTCGATTTACCGGAATTTTTCATTTCTAACTTTATTCTGAATTGTTCACTTACAGCTTCTGCTAAGTGTTCGCAAATGAATTAAACACAAAAAACCTCACTCAGACACTAATAAAATTTTATCAAATAAATTTTTGATAGCACGCACGACTTTTCGCCGCAGTGCGAACTTCAATTTTCTAAAATGAATTTTCCAGTCATTTCAACTTTTTTTTGTCATTTTAAAGTCATAATATTCTGCTTTGGAAGTCATTAAGCCAACACGGTCGATTTTTTTTTAAAGAAAAGTTTTCCATGTCGCTGAGATAAACTCAAAGCTGTTGTAAATTTTGAAAATATCAAATGCTCTTTGCTCACGCATCATTTATAAGCTATTGACTTACCAAAATCTAACGATTCTTTCGTCAATAATCTGCTCGTTAAAGGAGACTCTATACATGCCATTTGGCTTCAGCAACAATGGAAAATGATATGAATATAACGAAAGATGTATCTCCCACGTAAAAAGCGTTCTAGTCATGTTAAGAAAAATTGCATAATTCAAAAGATGTAGTGCGAACTAAATTTTATTTGTAAAATGAAGTATAGTCTAAATTAGTCTAAGTCATCCATACTGAATTCAGCTGACTTCTTTTTTTCCCCATTTCCTTTCTTTTCCAACTCCTCTATTGTAAGTCCAGTAGATTTCTTCTCCTGTCCATTCTCTTGTAGATCCAATTCATCGATTTTAAAGTCCGTCTCCTCATCATTGTCCTGATATAGCTTCGCCTTCATCGAATCACCATTGTAACTCCAATCTATATAGAGCAGATATATGCATTAGCTTTTTCCTTATAAATGCTTTAGATCCTACCTGGATATGAGCTCTGGTTTGCGATTTGGTCCACCAAGCTCTGCTCTTTCAAAGAATCAAACGGCGTTTCAGTAAATTCCTTTTCAGAAGCGCATTTTAATAACAAATTCACAGAATTTTGCTTTACTGGGTCGAAATTAGAAACGTCGATTTCGTCCTTAGTCTTCGGAACAAAAGGTGGTTTCACCTTCTTATCTAGCAGCATGTCCCAATCGACGCCATCAAACCAAGGATGCTTCTTCACTGCCTCAGCATCGTCAGGTCCGCCTCCAAGTCTCTTTTCTGGGTCCTTTCTAAACAGGCCTTCAAGCAAACTCTTTGCATTCTGGCTCAATTTTTCTGGGTACTTGAGCATTCCAAACTTAATTCGCTGGAATAGCTCATCGCGATTTGGAGTATAGAACGGTGGTAGGCCAGTCAGCATCTCATAGAGTATCGCACCTATATACGAGTTGTAAATCTGATGCAAAAGTGATAAAAAAACTACCTAATGTCCACCAATCAGCCGCCTTTCCATGTCCTAACTTGAATAGTAGCTCCGGCGCAAGGTACTCTGGAGTTCCACAAACGCTGGTAGCTCCTTTATTGCCTTTAATGTTTTTTTTCGAGAGCCCGAAGTCCGTCAGACGGATAAATCCGTCCTTATCAATCAACACATTCTCAGGCTTCAGACTATCAATCGATATATCAATAACCAACATCTGAAGGAGGTTTATACTCTCTGTATATTATATCAAGCGAATGCAAATGTTCCAATGCAAGCACCATTTGCGAAGCATAGAAGCGAGCCCTATATCACGACACGGTTAATTCTACAAGGCTTTGCTGAGATGAAGTACTGGTCTTCTGTAAACACACGTCTTTTTTGTAACAGATTGAAAAGTTCACCTCCAGGACAATATTCCAGTGCGAAATAGAGTCTTCGGTCGTTTTGGAAGGCGTATTTCATCTTTATAATGAAAGGATGCACCACATTTGCCTAGAGTATAGTAGTTAAGGGAGTCTGCGAGGAAGTAATGAGATTACAAGGATATATCTTTCGGTTTGAACGTGGTCCTTTTGATTTCGTTGTGCTACGTAGTCTTTTTTGAGAACCTTAAGCGCGAAAATTTCTTGCGTGTCTTTTTTGCGCACAAGCACGACTTTTGCATAGGATCCTTTGCCAATAACGCAAAGGAGAAGAAAGTTTTCGATGCTAATTGAGTCTTTTGATTTTTGACGTGATAAATCTAACTTTGATTCTTCGATTTTAGGAATAGAGGTTGGCTTCTCGGTTTCCACCATGAAAAGAAGGATGTTCCTTGAGTAGAGGTAATTAGGATGGGTAAATGAGAAAGCGCTGTTTTACCTTTTGGACGTTCTAAACGAAATTTTATCTTGACTAATCTTGAGTCAACTGTATTCTTCTATTCTAAAACTACCGAATCGAAGCGATTTATTACCAGTTCAAATTTTATTGCAACGCTTTTGAATACTTAACGATTGAAGAAAAATTGACCAAAATAATTCAATCTTTTAAAGGGTTTGAGATAAATAGAGTGAGGTGAAACGAGCACAAGCTACTGCAACTGGTGTAATTATACTCAGAGATATGAATGCCTATATTTTCATACGTTGATGGCAAGACGCAATAAAAATCATAAATGATAACTTATGTCTATGATTCACGGCAGTATTTTAAAAGAAGTAGTTACAGTGACGATTCATATAAACTACTAGACTCATTTCTCTCACAAATCAGCTGAAATAAAGATGATTATTAGAGAGAGAAGAGAAAAAAGAGAGACTGCGCTATTGCTTTTGTGGATTCAAATTTGAAAAAACTTAGGAGATCGAAGTTTTAATTTATTCTCTCATACAAATTTTACCTGAAAATTGAAAGTTTGACTGTCTCTAGCAAACAAATACAATGGTTTAAAGCTTGTATTTTGAACAGGATCGAGGTTTAATACTTCACACGTGCAAGATTTACATACAATATTTTGATATTTAGCATATACAACAATAAAGAATAATATGAACAGCGCCTCGAAAGGCCCTTTGCCCACTTTGTACAGTTATTTATGATATACGTGGAAAATTCAGTTTAATAAGCTTCATGCATTCAAACTTTACTAGGAAAATTTCTAACCTTTACTATCTCTACATTATTCGTCAGAGTGATTTACTAAGCGTCGTTCCCTGTAGTACCTGCTCTTTTTGAGTTAGAAGTGAATTGAGCTATCCGACGGCTCCTCATAAACATATAAATGTTATCGTTTTGAGGTCGGCTTGGCTTTCTTATTCTGAGTCTTTGAAGAACTGTATCATCTTTGTTGTCTTCAAGTATGGCTCTTTCTGAGTTTTGAAGATTAATTATTTGCGGTTTGGCATTAAGATCATCTTCTTGTCGGTGAGTAGAAGTGTTTGCTGCGCTCAGACTGTCATCACTCGCTATTGAAGTATACGAATTGGTGCTACTATCGTCTGGACTCTTGGTGATTTCAAAAGAAACAGGAACTCGAGTAGTGCTTTGGCTGAAAACGCTTTTGGAATGTCTTGTATGATTTCTTGTTGGGAACTGAGGTGGCACGTAATTCAAATCAGTTGAAGCCATTCTAGAGTTGTCATTGAGGATCATCGACCCACTCATCTGGAATCCGAAACGTGGGCTGATCAGACTTCGATGACTGCTGTTTTCTAGTACCCTTGACATTGTGTTGTTGCAATAATCCCCGAAAGTTTCTAGCGATCCTGAACTCCTCATTGATGTGTTTCTAGAGAATGTGACGGAATTCGGCGAATATATCTTTGAGTCATCCCCTCTTTGAAGCCTTTCGAACCTTCCTGCGGGTTTTATTTGACATAATGGGATCCGAAGCCGATGAACGCCAGTATTGTCATCAAATTCGTCCCTTTTCGAGGCTGTCAGACCTTTCAGATAACCATTCGTGGTATCTTCGGGGCAAATTTCAGAGCAGTCGATTCGACTGGTTTCTTCTCTAGTTGATAAGCGATTATCTGAAGCTTCGGCCAAATTGGCCAGACTTCCTTCAGGACAATAACGCTTTGGTTTCAGAATGCCCTTCTTCGGTGCTTTAAGCTCCAACTTATACAGCGGGTCACCACCGTATTGAATAACATGCGTTTGGTTCTTTTCTTCGTTGATTACGACAGTCTTCTTTTCAGGTTTCCTCGTTCTGAGTGGTGTAGGGGTGCTTTTGTTGCCTTGAGATGGTCCATGGACCAGTTCGTCAAGAGAGTCTTTAAAATTCGTTCTGGAGTCTCCCATGTTTTAGTTTAAATTAAAACGCTTTTAATTATGAGATCAACAACTAAGAATTTAAAGAAGAAGCTTCATTTTGTAGGTTAGGTCAAATGATAGGTTTTGAGTCAGTATCAAGGAACTTTAACAGATCCTTCATAGAAACAGGGAATATAAGGCTATTTTCGGTCAGGAGTTTCAAAAAATATGATTTTCAAAAATAGTTTTGAGTACGTTTTCTGATCAGCAAATTCCGATAAAATAATAATAGTGATTTTCAATATTTAACTCGTTAATGATAGCGTTGATTGTGACTGCTTTTGATAAAGATAGCTCCTGGTGTTTTTAGCGCAAAAAGAAATGTTTTCTCTATCTTCAGGATATCTGTTGCTTCTAGATAGGTAGTTTATATAGATAGTCTGAATTTTTCGGTTCGTAAACCAGCTTGATAGAAAAAAAGAAGAAGAAAAGAGATTGAAGTAATTTTTTGAATCTGCTGTGCATTGAGAGGTAAAATACCTCGTAGATTAGCTCAATTTTTGAAATTGGAAACCTCAACTCGTATCACTTGTTTACCAATTCTAAACAACTGCTCAAACATGCTTTCGAAAGAAAAAGTAATATTTATGATATGAAGCCAAGATCAACTGCAATTGAAGGTGTTATAGAGGGCTTCATTTCTTTATCGAAAAGTTGTTCAATTTTCAACTGTATTTGTGTTGTAAGCCTACCACCAAATCGAAATGGGTTCACGTATTCTTAATTGTGTACACTATCAACCTTTTCATTTTTGAAGAAATTCCCAAATCTTTGTAGGCAACATCAAGCGATGACTATTGAAATTGTTTGGCTGGAACAAAAGATTTCAGAAAAAAGACAGAATTATTAATTTTTCACAGGATTGGGTCTTTTTGGTATCCCTGTTTAACTGAGTGATGAAAACTTACTAGCTTCTTGGAGGTTATGAATGTGCTTAGAGGCAATTGAAAGAATTTAATCAAGAATATTAACTTTCTTCGTCAGAACATCTCTTGTGTACACCTAAAACCCTGGATTAATGAATTTATCTTTGATTAATCAGCCTCATTAAAAAAATTCAGAAGCAAAAACCCGGAGTTAATTTCTTCTCTAATCTGATAATTCTGGCCTTTTTAACTCAACAGGTCCCACCCAATTGTTTCTGCTGAAGGGGCCAAAATCCATCTCATTCTCTTTAGTTCATTGGTTGAACAAGAATCGCTTCCACTTTTTGATATGGTAATGGATTTTTCAAAAATAACTTGAATGAGATTTTTTTTGAAATGTACTCTTTGGAGCCTTGTCGAAAAAAATCAAAAATATTGTAGCCTTGTGTTTAATTTGGCTCTTAAAGATTCCATTTAATCATTTTAGAATCAACCCGATTAAAAATTTAAATGAACGCCACTCCAGCTTCTCCAATACACAAACGCCTAGTCAAACATAGCTATCATCAATCCAATGGAAACCTTCTGAATGACTTCTCAGAAACGACGACAATTCAGTCGAACGCCGTTCCTGCTACCAGTCCAAAGCAACGCTTTATCAAAAAATTTAAGACGAAATCGGACGTTCCTGAACAGTTTCTCTACTCTAGCGACTCTACCAAACTGTTTGTGGAGGCTGCCAGCACTACGATCAACACAAGCAAGGAAACTGTGAGCAAAGAAGGCGATTCGAGTCTCTTCTTGCGCCGGAACAACATCATTTCCCACATTATCAACCTAAAGGTCGGAGATTCATCACCAATGGACGTGCTGACCCCAACCAGACGCCCTACAGCCTTTGGTTCCCCTGTAAACTTAACTCCAAGGAAAAAACAACCAACGATGCTAACAACACAGCTTTGGGGGAAGCAAAACGTGCAGCAACTGATGAAAAGTCCCAGCGTAGCTCGGACCCAGCGAAGAATGGAGGAAAACAAATTTGCACCTTATTCTGAGCGAATGAAACGGTTGGATAATTATTTCCAGAGCACGCATCGCGGCCAGTTTGAGTACCAAGATAATTTGCTACAAAAACTCACTAATGAAGGAGAAGTCAATTTATTTACAGTAGCGAAGGAGAAGGAAAGAACCTCCAACAAACCGAGAGAAAAGTTTCATTCGCAGGATAGGAAGGGAGAAGATATGTGCAAAACGGGGTTCCCATTGAATTTAAACAAAAACCAGGTATTAAGAAATGCTCAGCGAGGTGCTAATGTTTTTGTCAACTAGATTTCGGACGAATATAACGTGAGAAGGTGGGTAAAAACCAGAAACGTTGGTTCGACGGACTGGATGCCGCTCAGCTCGAGATCGTTTGTAAAAAGTACGATTCAAGGGTATGATGTGCTAGGGGTCTCTCAGTTAGATACCACGCCTACTAAAGGCGCTTTCACCGAAAGAGAGAGCGATAAGATGGTTTCGCTGAGAGCTGTGTGGAAGATCGTGGATGATTGTGTGGATTATATTGGCGAAAATGAACAATTTTATAAGTAACCATCAATTCTGAGAGTTATGATTTAATGCTTTCAAACTAGGACATTGAATGGATGTACTGAAAAAATGTTTTCGAAGTTGATCCCAAAGGCGAAAAAACCAGCTGAGCAGCTCAAGGATTTCCGTTACAAGCAGTGTCTGCAAGCCCTGAAAACGGCTGTAGAAAGTAAACCCGAAAACGTTTTGAGGTCGCGAAGAATAGCTCAAACGAAGAAATCACAATATGTTATAAAAAGCGATGAAATGAAGCCTGAAAAATACGAATAAAAATCATGATGTCTATTTTTTTCTTCTATATAAATTCGCAGTCATATAACAAATTTACATAGGCAAGCTAGTATTAGATAAATTAAGTCATTAATTTGTGTTTTTTCATCGAGAATTACAAATCCTTTAATCCATATTTCTTGTTCAATCTCACAATTTTATTATGAAATATTTCTTTCCTTTGAGCTTCTTGATAGGAATGGCCTCGTATTAGATTAATAGAGGCTTATTTTCATTATTTATTAGGACTAACAAAGTTATCAAAACTTTGCAAAATTTCTTTGTGCAGGTATTAAAGATCTTTCCAATCAAAACGGATTCCTGTTAACCGAACAATACGACTGTTTTCTGAATTTTGTAATTTTTGAACCGAAAATCTCTTTCTAATGGCATTTTGAGCTTCTATGGTCAAGCGACCTGTTAATGAAGACAGCTACTGAGGAAATCCATATTTGAGAATTCGTTTTTGGGATTCATATAGTGGGAATCGATCTTAAAGTAATAAATTAAGCTAAAGCTTTATTAAGGAAATCAATACAAAATAAGACATGGACGCCAAAGACAAGACCAAAGGAGAGGAGGAACAGAGAAAGACCAGAGTTAGATTGACTCTGACCTGCAAGAACCTCGAGAGCGTTGAAAAAGGTAATTGAACCGTCTGTGTTACTGAGAAGCTGACATCAATCAAGTCTCAAGAGAAATGATCGGCAGAGCCAAGGGTATTGAAGGTGTCAAAGTCCACGGCCCAGTCAGAATGCCAACCAAGATCCTCAGAATCGGAACAAGAAAATCCCCTTGCGGAAACGGTTTGTTTTAGCGACGTTGTTTAAGAATCTCATTATTCAATTCTTTAACAGGAACAAACACCTATGACAAGTGGGAAATGAGAATTTTCAAGAGAGTGATTGATTTCGTTTGCACCACCCAAGAATTGAAGGAGATCACCAGCATCAAGATCAACCCTGGTGTTGAAGTTGAACTCAACATGACTGAAGATACCGCATAAGTAGGGTTCGTTGCGTCCGAAGTGAAAGGAAAAAGTGAGCTCGAGAGGGATGATCTCGGCGATTCGGTTATGATTTCGTAAGGTTGTTGTGATGGAATTGCATTCATAAAATCGTTGATCTCCATTCTTGAAAATAATGATGCTGAGTGCATCGACAAAAAATCTGAAAATATGTGTTGTTAGATTAGGATGATGAAAGGATAAGATTAGATGAGGAAGGTTTGGATAACTAGCAGAAGTATGAAGATTATTAGGAGTAATATTAAATTGCACTTTTGTAAAAGGTCACCGTAAGTAGTTCACTATCCTTAGTGAAAAGCGTATGAAGGAAAAAAATATCGACAAAGTAACAAAAGAAGAAATGAATTTCTTAAGTAAGCTGATATTTGGATAAAACAGAACAAAACCTCTCGTTTAATGGACCCGAACTCGAAGAGAAATACTAAATTTCGGCATTTCATTATTTGCAGTTAGGAACAAATTCTTCATGTAAAGTTAAGATTTCTTTTGAGTATGCTCGTTATCCAAGTTTCTCCAGTTGCAATTTGTCGAGTTCCATCTTTTCGTACATTAAGCAAGTCGTAATCTGAATTGGGAAAGCGACAGATTGCTTATGAAGTTATGAACTCCCAAATTTTAGGTCGATTCTTCATAGAAAGAACTCCATATTTTAAGGAAATTTTTGTAAACTTGGCACGAACTTCGCATTAAAAACTGCTTTAAGAATTTAATATCATGTATTTCACAACTTTATAAAAGCAAAAGTCGCCATGAGAATGCCGGATATCCACATGTGCATTCTGTGCAATGGATGGGCTAATCTACATTATGGATCGAAATGTTCAATTTCGTCAAGCATCCTTTTCCTTATAATTATTTCAAATATTGCGCGAATTGTGATTTATCAACAAATATTGGAATTCATTGGAGCCTTCTAAGAGATTTCTATCTAATAGAGGTTGTATTTGAATTTTTTTCCCAGAAAATCCTTTATACCCTAAGATATGAGTATTAGAATCTAGATCTGCAACGTCCTTCGACTTTCTTAATATAATAATTTGTAGCGAACCTTGATTTCCAGCGCCAAAAATGTTTTTCTCATAGGTTGACCCATTTTGACACAATTTCTAGTTTATACATATGATTTCAAAATATGAGTTAAAAATTATTCGACTAAGATTCAAAAAGGAATGAGCGACAATAGTGTTACAGGTCATATGACGATCATGAAAGAGAGACCGGTAATTGAGGAAGATATTTTCGTCGGTGAAGAGCCGAATGTCCGTGCCAAAAGAGAATTGGAATAGAGTATAAGGTCCTAACCGAAAGAAGAAGAGAAGAAGATTACAAATAATGCAAAACTAAATTATCCTTGGTTGGAGCTGATAGTAAGAAGGGCCTACGACTTTCAAAGCAAAGGAAAGGATTGAGAGGTCAGAGGCTTTTGCGATCAAGGAGAGGATTGCCGCCCGATATTTACGCTTATTATATTCTTGGACTTTATCGTTATTAAGGATTCACACAAATATGACAGCTTGACATGACCGCCAAATATGATTACACACGATCATGGAGTAATCTTCTTTTTCAAGAGATGCGTCCGATCTTGATTCGACACTAGCAGAGAAATGCATTAGTCGAATTAATGAGCTCAAATAAAAGCTCCCAAAAACGAAAACCTACGCTAGCAATTCTCGCATTACTCTTCGTGCTGCCATTGCAATACCGCTTTTTGAACTCTATAAGCAAGCCATGCGTTCACTCTACAAGATTTCAGTGATCTTTCCATTCCCAAAGCAAACATGAGCCACGGAAAATTTGAGAAAACTAATTTCACGAACCCTGATCTTACGAATGTAAACTGCTCTGGCAAACGTGCAAACTTTAGAAAACCAAACTTAAGAGAGTCAATTTCGGAGAGTGGCCTTAACTACCATTTAAAGATTCTCTTCGATGTATTCCTTTTTGCACAACTGGTGAAATGGTCGCTGTGATGCAGAACAATCCTTTTCGAAAGATATATTAAAACTGAAAAAACAAGAACTTAAAAAGATTGCCAAACCCGTTGATCTCTTTGAAAGTGTAAGTGGTATTGAAGGCAGAATAATTGTTGAAGATGAGATCATTTATTAAATGATGAAAATCTTTTAAATAGGATAAAATTGTTGAAAGTATTGAAGTGGTGATTACATATGTTTAAAATAAAAACTAGATAATATTCAAGCAAAGGATTACTAATGTAAAAAAAAAAAAGCACTCTCAATTTACATTTTATATTATGTAGAACAAAAAAAAACTAAATAACTTCAATAAAAGAAATAATTGCTCACGGCTTCAACTGAGAGCCACCAACAAAAAAAAAGGAGCAGTAAAATACTATCACCATTATATTTGAATTATCGCCTTTGATACCTTTTTGATATATGACTTTCTTAAAAAATAAAACTTCGGAGTATGTTTAGCCGATTTCGTTTATCATATGTTATTATTCGATACGATTTTGCTAGCGCTGCCAAACTGCTTTTGATGCTGGTACTTGGCAGCTTCAAGATCACAGCGAGGAAATCCAGAATATTTGATTCGCCTTTCATTTCTTAGCTCGAATTGGTCAAGCTCAGATCTTAAAGTCTAGATTATCCAATCATTTCATTAGACTCAACACACATGAAATGATTATCTTTACCTGAAGATTTACATCCGACTCAATCTTCGAAAGACTTTTTCTCGACCTCTGAGTCGACGGTTTCGACGGTACAAGCTTTCCCTCAGAGTCTATCTCGTCCTTGGACGTAGAAGGCCGAATCATGATATTCCCAGAAGCCATATGGAGAGAAAGCGCCTTTGGAAAGTTCTCCAAAGCTGTCGCTGGTATAGTTGCCATTGATGATGATGCTATGAGCGATCGCGATGTCCTACGATGATCCTTGCTGCTGCTGAGCTGAGAGTTAGAGCCCAGCCTGCTGCTGGCTGATTTCGCAATTGAATTCGTCTGGGAAAAGAAAGAGTTCTTTGAAGTCAATGTACTAATCATGGGATTGAGGTCCTCAGGGATCCCGTGAGTACAATATCTGATTAGCAAGCCTCGGTATTCAGGCCTCTCAAGTTCATTCTGAGGCGTGTATCTCTTCTAGTTATAAGAAAATAAATGTTATTATTATTCTGACGAGCATTATAAATCATACCTTTCTAAACGCAGCCGCCAATCCTTCTGTCGTTCTATCTTGGTGACCCTCGAGACTATCCAGCGAGCCAACCGCTCCCGTTTCAGGCAGCGCGTTCACCAAAGCCATCACAGTGCTTGACCCCAAATCCTCGTGACTTTTCAGAAAGTCATTGTTATCTTGAATTCGTATAGCCTCTCCAACACTGTTACGTCGCTGAGCAGCAAATGATCTGCGAATTTCGTTTCTCTTCTCATGTGCTGCCATTTCTTTTTTCGCTTCTAACTCTGCCTCTTCCTGTAATTTCTTATGCACGTGGTTCATTAATTTTCCCTCTGCTTCCAGCATCTGAGGCCTGATATACAGGTCACATCTTTTCTGATCATGCTCAAGCAGATAATTCCACTTGTTATCCGTATGGACAGCGTGTTTCGCTGCAATAGCCTTCTTTACGAGAGTCTGCTCATGAGATTGCATCATGCGGTCCAATTCATGAGCAGAAGGCTGAAGAGACGTTTGATGACTCTTTACCTCCATGAATTTCCTCTCTTGAGCTCTGTCCTGGAAACAATTCAGGATATGTGCTCGATTTTCAGCTAGTCTTTCTAATCTCGCTCTTTCAAGCATTTTCTTGGCTTCTACCTCTTCATGCTCAAGGCTCTTGATGCTAGGAAGCGCTCTTTCGTTGTATTGATGATAGAACTTGTAGTTTTTCGCATTAGTTCTGTATTTGTTATTCCAAGCGAATCCTGAGCTCGCTAGGTTATTTAAATACTTTTGGTCTTTGACGACGAGTGGAGGAGGCAGAATCTTCTTTAAAGGTGCAGTGGTGTCCTCGCTGTTCGATCGGGCTCTGGTCATTGTGGAATGGAGTTGTTTCATTGAAAGATAATATTCAGAATAATTACTGAAGTTCTGAATCCAGTTGGTTGTATATAAACTTGTGAGCGCAGTTACTGGTTATCTAAATTTAATTCTGATTAAGAACTTCTTAAAAACGAGTTTTTGATTGATCTACTCTCAAGCAAATGAATTCTACTCTTTTTTGCCCTTATAGTATCATGAGCTTTGTCATCATTTGTTAATCTCCTTTACCCCTTGCGATGTGAATATGATACTGATAATGAAATTTCTCTGTGATAATCAATCATAACATCAACACCATCAACATGTAGAATAGCTGTCCTTGCGATATCGCTTGAGTTATTCCATGGCATACTATATGGTTTTAGGGGGTAGGGTATCAATATCATTATAAAATAGCACTTTGGGAATAATCAAAGCTCTTTGATTTGTGTACAAGTGACTCATGTGTTTTAATTAATCTCATTGTTTAACCGACTACAAGTTTAAAGATAGCAAAATCTAACGTAAATATTTAAAAATTTTCAAATTGATGGAATACTCAAAGTACAGTCCTGACCGATTATCACACCCTACTTACGAGACAGGGCACTTTAAACTCGACCAGACGCCAACCCGCGATGCTGCCGTCACTCAGGAAATGTTTACTCAACTCAAGAAAAACTACGAAGAGAGGTAACTCATCATAACAGTACCCTCGCCTCAATCGCCTAACCTTTTCAAATAGAATCCGTTCATTAGAAGCGCAGGTAAAGGAAACCTATCATCTTATCGACAACGATGAAATCATGCAAACCATGCGGCTTAACCAAATCTCAGATGACTACCGCAGACAACGAATCCAAGAAATCGTCGAAGACTCACTTCTCAGCGAGAAGGAGATTCAAATCGATCGCTTAAACCAGTTAAACGCTTATCTTAAATCCGAGGTCCTTCGCGTTGAAGACGATAAGATTAAGCTAAAAAATTACTATGAAGACGAGAATGAGAAACTGAGGAGGAAATACGACCAGCTCGAGCTGGCACTAGAGAACCAGAGCAAGTTTAAGCTTAATCTCGAGCAAGAATGCGAGAAGTTGGCCAGCAAGCTGAAACAGGTTTCTCACCAGAACGAAGAGCTCAATAAAGCACGTGAAAACCAATATACTATGAATATTCAGGCGCTTCATGAGGAAATCCAAGATCTGAAGCTCCAAAATGAAGAATTGCGGAACGAGAGCTATGACTTCCAGCATACTATCGCGAAGAAGGACTCTCAGATTGAAGAAATGAGGAGAGATATCGAGATTCTTAAGCGGGAGTACAGTCGCATTGAAAACAGCTACCAATCGTTGATTACTGACCATAATGAACTGACGAAAAGCTTTAACAATGCAAAGGAGACGAATTTCAGCTATGGCGCTGAGATCAAGATGTTGAATGAGAAATTGAGGGAATTGGAGCAGGAGATCGGCAATAAAGAGAATGACATGCGTGCAACGAAGAGAGAGAAGGATGATCTGCTTCAAAAGAGCGATCAGCTTCAGGTCCAGATCAAAAAGGTAGTGCTAACTTCTAATTTGCGTTCTCTTAAGTTAATTCATAGGCAATTGAACATGAGCAAAAGGCTGCCGCCGAGACGATCCGCGAAGCGCGACAGAAATACAAGGCGAAGAATAATCTCCTTAAGAGCAAAATTCAGGAGTTTAAGGAGTTTAATGATAGCATTGTTACCGAGAACACGAATTTGAAGCAACTGTTTGACGAAAGGAAGGCAGCTTATGAAAAAACACTGGCTACCATGCAAAACGATATGAAGATTATCAAAGCCGAGTGGGAAAAGAAAGTGCAGGAGAGCGAATTGACCGCTCAAAGGACTATTGTAATTGACTTCTTCTGGGGCAATAAGGACTAACTTTGACAATAGGCAGAAATTAAGGCGAAACACCAACTCCAGATCAGCCAGCTCCAGAATGAGTATCAGACTTTGCTGGATAAGCGACTGAGCGAGATTCATAATGAAGCTAACTCGCAGATGAGCAGAGCACGAGCGATTGATTTGGAGATTCGTACTCAGCTGGAGAGCAAAGTGACCCAAATGGAAAGAGATTTCATTCCGAAGAGCAAGCACGAGAGCATCCTAACAAACGAATTGATGGAACTTCGAACGAAGCACGCGCAGGCTATGAAGGAACTGGAGGAGAAGTACGAGCAGGAAATCCAATCGAGGAATAAGGAAACCGTCGAAAAGAAGAAGGTGGAGTATGAAGCTCTTTTGAGTACCTTGAAAAGTAAACGATATTTCGAGAGTTTGAGGCTTATGACTTTTTTATCTTCTACAAAAGATGCTAATAAGACTCTGGAAGAGCAGAACACAGAGCTGCGATCTGAAAATAAGCATCTCCAAGAAAAGCTTTCAGCTGAAAAAGAGCGTGCTGGTCGGTTCGCTAATGAACTCGCTGAGTCCGAGCAAAGTCGCAAGGTATTATCTGCCCTTTGATGATTCGTTTCTTATAATGAGAAAAAAATAGACACTCCTTGAGAAAATTGACCAATCGACAAACGTCGTCTCCAAATTGAAGTCTCTCTACGAAGAAGAGACAAAGAAATCTCGAAACTTCGAAACCGAGGCCTACGAGCTCCAGAAACGCGTCGATGAACTCACTCAGAAACACAATCAAGTTCAGCAGTCTCTCTCTGAACTCAAGCAGCAAAACCTGAACTTGACCAACACAAATATCACGCTTGAAGAGAAAGTCGAGGAGCTCGGACACCAATATAAGCACAGCAGCAATGACATCAGCGTTTACAAATCCACAATTGAGGCTCTGGCCAAAGAGAAAGAGGACCTCATCACCAGCATGAAGCAGCTCTCTCAGAATCTCTCGCATGAGTCTCAGGTGACCTTGGAGAAAATCTCTCAGGTCAGACGCGAGGAAAGCGAAAAACTCGAAAAAGAAACCGCAGCGAAACTCAAAATCCAATCTAACCTCAACCAAGCCGAGCATCAGATCCTCTTACTCACCAACGACAACGCCGACCTCGAATCCAAGCTGAAGAACGCCAGAGAAGAAGTTGCTAGAGCCGAGCGCAAGATTAACGAAGCTCAAAACACGATTTATGCACTCGAAACGGACAAAGCCAAGGCTGAGAAAAGCTATGCGGATTTACAAAGGAAAATCGAAAAAGTTAAAGAGGCTCATAAAGAAGAAATGCAAAAAATTGCCCGGTTGCTGTTGATGAAGGTCTCTCATCTCAAAACTGAGCTTGCTGGCTTGAAGAAATCGGTCTCTCTCGAGATCGAGATGAACGGGCGCGCGGTCACAGGCTCAGCGATGGAGTTAGTGAAGCATTTGAAGGAGAAAATCAGGAATTTGGAGGATAGCAAATCGAAGGAGTGGTTGAGAGAGCTGGAAGGCATCAATAGCCAGAATCTATTGAAAATTAAGGAATTGAGCTCGAACTTTGAGCAAGAAAGGCAGAATATTCGAGACCAGTTCGAGAAGACCATCCAAGCACATGCCCAATCCAACGAGAAGCTCGCTGCTGAGCTCGAGAGTGCTAAAACTGAAAATAACCGCCTTTTAAGACTTTTGGATGACGCACATATTGAAGTTGGCAAGCTAAAGGGGAAAATTGAGAAATTGCAAGGAGATAAGGAGACTCTGCAAGAATATGTCGAAGAGAAGACCCGAGAGTTCGCTAGTCTGCAGAGTTTTGTCGAAAAAGAAGTAAAGCGAATAAAACAAGAATCTGAGAACCTACTGGCGACTAGCGTGAAGCAAATTGAGGAAAAGCACAAGCGAGAGCTCGCTCAACTTGGGGAATTGGTTGATGAACTAAAGGACTTGAATGTTGTTCGATTGCAAAGGGTTGACACTGAAGTCATGAAACTTCATAACGGCTTTATGGAAGATATTGAGCATACAAAGCAAATGTATGAGCTTCGCATTGAAAATTACGAAAAAGAGCTCAGCACGCTTGAGGCAGACTACAAAATGCTGAAAAAAGAAAAGAGGAGCTGTACTGCGGAACTCGAACAGATGAATGAGCGATACCAGCAGCTGGAAGAAGAGAACAGAGGCGCGTTGAATGCCTTTGACGAGAGAATCGAGCAGTTTAAGGAGATAATCAGGCAGGATAATGAGAAATACTTGCAGTATAAGAGCGAGGCGACGGCCGAGTTAGAGAAACTGAAAAAGGAAAATAAAGAGCTGAAGCGCGATTTGCAGGCTCGTGCGAATAGAGTTGAAGAGCTAAACCGCATGACGGCCGAGCAAGAGCAACAGATTAAGTCTCTGAAGTACAGTATCGATGAGCAGGCGCGCTCTCATGAATCAAAGCAGAGAGAAGCGCTGAAAATGAGCCGTTTCAAGGATAAAGAAATGGAGGATTTACAAACACTACTCTCGAAATCAATGAAGACGTTTACAAGCTCCATTGACCATAATGTCAAGATTGCGAGCAAGCTTGACAAGGAGACCCAAGAGCTAACAAAGAATATTCGATCGCATCGAGGCGCGGTTAATGTAATCGATGAGGAACGTTAAACGGAAATTTATTGTAAAAAATTTGTGATATTTTTTATTTGAGAACAAAAATTTGCAATCAATTCATTGCATAGCACCTGTTATATCAGTATTATAACATTAACCACTGCTTAAAGTTTTCTCAACTGCGAATTAGCGTTTCTAGGATCCAAAATTCGTGTCTTTATGATGAAAGGATAAATAATAAATATATCTGAAAAAAAAGCATCCAAGCCAATACGGATTTTATAAAGTTTATAGAAGCTTAACAGTTTTATCGTTTTTACAATCGAAGATTTACTCAGAGCGCCTTGTCTTCCTCAACACTCGCACGTGAGAAGAAGTTCCGATGTCCAAACGTCCGAGACATAGCAGCTCTTTCTTTTCTCGTGCGTTTTGCTAGTTTATTATCCATGAGATCAGTTTCAAACAGGCCGTGTTACCTTCCTCGACTTTTTGCTCGGCTATTTTCGATATCAAATTTTTCCTAATTAAAAAATTAGTCTCTTTCAGTTCTGCTTCTTCAGTTTGCTGCTGCCTGGGATAGTACTCGATGTTATGCGGGAGATATATAATAGATATATTAACCTCGTTGAACGAAGTCTTTGATGCATATAATCTTGCATATGATGCGCTGTTTGAACTCTTTCTTTCACAGCGATTTCGAGGTTTTTATGCACAAGCTCAGCTTTTTTCAATTTTGAAGACAGCTTATTTTGAATCGTATCCACTTTTTCTCGCTAGTACACAATTAACCACTTGCTGCATCTGATTGGCAATACCTCTGCCGTTAGCTCATGTGCCCTATTGGCTGCAAAACGTTTCATTTCATCCTCTATTTTTTTCTTCACCGTCTGAACCTTCTGCTTTATCAACTACCATTTATTGTCATTTCAATACTACTTGTCAAAATAAAGGGAGAGTGCCTGCTGATTCTTTAGGACTGGAGTTTCCTTATCAGGTTTTCGTATATTCCTGAGCGTCGTTTTAGATAATAAGTCATAATACCCGTAGTTCTTTTTGAAATAACTCGACCCTGATTTCTTCCATTGGTTTGCAAATTCATCCTCCACTTCCTCCTCAGACTCGCTAAATAACGCACATAAATATCACCCCAGAAAGGCTCTTACATCTCTAGAGTGCCGTTGTTGCTTTTCGCTGTCCAGCCTCGTAAATTAAGGAGATTGGGATCTCTTTGATAAGCTTCGATTCCAAGGAAATAAATGGGATCTCGGCAGACCTATTCGACAACGTTTCTTACAAAATTATCCTCAATAAACGCTTTACGTGCTCGATCTCGATTGGATGGAGGTGTTTGCACAGCAGATCGATCGTTGGAATTGGCTTATCAAATTTAACTTCTTCTCTAGGGCTGTTATTTTCCTTTGGGAACCTTATTTTAGTTGATTGAAAGCCTCTATCCATATATTTCGGCATGATTTTAGGAGTTTTCTGATGTTTGAGCCCGTATTCCTCATCATATCTGGTCTTGAGGAAATTCTCCTCAATTTGTTTGATAGTTTTAAAACTGTCTCTTGGCTTCTTGACCCTATCGCGCAAATTAAAGCTGCAATTGGAAGCGATTAGCCTACTCTTGGTTTGTTTTGACGACTTCGAAGGGCTTCTCAGGACTTAGATTTCTTGAACATGATATATGATAAGGCGATAGTTGCAAGAATATACTTTTTTATTCTATATAATGGTTTTCTTGGCAGCTGCGCGTCCGGGTTCGGCGTGAAATGGTCCTCGAGAATCTTGATCACCTTGGCTCTCAAGAGTCGGAAGTCTCGTCTGAGAAGATTGTGAGGAAACGCCATGGAAAGAAAGATCACTTGACGATGTATTCTGGATTCTTAGCTTTCATGATGGAATAATCATCGCCGCAGAAAAAGATAGTAGAAAGGTTCTCGATGTGGCTCTAATCGAACGGCAAAATTGAATTTGATGATACGAGAAAAGAAAATTTTACTCTGAGAGCCATGTTGCCGAAATAAAAATAATAGAGATAAGAACTCTTCTTTTATAAGAAAATAACCAAGGCTTTTAGGTTATTAGCAACTAAAAGCCTTAAGATATTTAAATTTTTCAGGCACCATATCCGACATCTGTATTGAGTTGCTTTTGGCGATAGAGAATCATGTGAGATTTCAACAATGACGGCGGTTTTTCGTGGATGAGCATTATGTTAGTACGAGTACTCCCAATCAAAACTAACAACGCGTTCACTAAATCAATGAAAAGCACTGCTATTTGAGTTCAACATTTATTTGTTGAAGAGCTTTGGATAGAATATCGCGGATTGAACGTTTAGGTTCAAATTAAGAGCATCTAATGTTTTTCTTCCTCAATTCACCTAGTAAAGAAAAAAATTTGAAAAAGTATAAGCCTTATGAAAAAACAGATCCCAATATCTTCAATGAAACTTCATCCACAGTGCATGGTGCCCACATACTCATACAGGAGATTGGAACCTTCAATAATGTAAACTAACGCTTTTTCTCAGTGCACGCAAGGACTTTGGCGGATTGCATGTTTTGTTATTCCAAAAACCATGTAACTACCCATCTCTTTCTAGCATCAATGATTTCTCAGGAACATCTAGGTAAAAATTCTCCACGTCCGCGATTATAACGCATTTGAATGTTTCTATATCATCGGGTGGCGAAATATTCAAAAATAAGCACTTTAAATTATTAATTTGTTCCTCAATTAGTCACCACGAGATTGTAAACGAGAAGCAAAAACCTACACATAGTTTTTCGGCTAAAATCAGAATGAACCTAGACAAGTCATACGACTCCGGGCTTGAAATGAACCCGGTCGTGATGCGCAATCTCAGACTAAACAGACTCGACATAAAAAGTCAATTTTCAAGGTCCGATTCAATGCTATCACAATCAAGCAACGGCTCCTCCTCCGTCAGAACCAAAAAAAAGCTTCCAAACTTCCTACGACTTCGAGCACTTGCCTTCAAAGCTCCTCACAAGAACGATTCGTTTTATTCAGAGGCACCCTCGCCTGCAGCACAAATTGACAAAATAGAAGGAGCATCGTGTTACGACCGCCTGAAAAGAGCTCATAAACTGCTTTATTTAATGATGGAAGAACCCAGCTCCTCGATATTAGCGCGATTGATCTTCCTATTCATCATCATCAGTGTATTATTCACAACAATCAACACAATCATCCAAAGCGCACTCTCTGGACCACCTCATGAAGTACTAATCATCATAGAAAATGTTATTTCAATCGGATTTCTGGCTGAATATATCCTGCGTATGATCTCATCACCGGCCTTTGGAGAGAGATTCTGGAAGTTTTTCATTAAGCCCATCAGCATTGTTGATCTCCTCTCAGCAGTGCCTTTCGCGTTAAGTCTCGCAACCCGATACTTCGATTTAGAGTTGGATTACCTAATAAATACATTGCGCATCATCCGCATATTTAAAATCGCGCGATATGTTACAGGAACCGGCACCTTCATTAATGGTCTAAGGCGATCATTATCGTCCTTAGGCTCTTTGATTTTGATGGTAAGCGTCCTTGATGTCATTTTTGCCACTGCGTTTTACTATGCTGAGACGGGCAGTTTTTTCGATGAACCTAATATCAATCCGGAGCGCGGAATTCACACTTTTACCGACGCCATGTGGGTCGTATTGGTCTCGCTGAGCTCCGTCGGCTACGGCGATGTGTACCCGCAGACGACTCTGGGACGAGTGATAGCTTGCATGTTCGCAGTGACGGGTATGTTGTCTTTTTCGATCCCTGTGGCCGTGCTGGGGAACAACTTTCAAGACGCTTACAAACAGATGATGGAAAAGAATAAAATCCACAACTTGAAGGAGCAGACGCTGCAATCAAAGGCAGATCTCTCCGAGCGAAAGAAGGAAATGATATTTATGACTGAGAGAGTCCAGGCAATCGACATTAACAATGAGAAAATCATGGAATTGCTTAGTAATAGTAAGGTATTATACGGCAGCGTGTCGAGGGATCTAAGGCATCTGTATCGCTCGATTTACGCAGAGGAGGAAGAGCTCTTAAGGAAGGAGACTCTCGAGCGTAGCGGGACTTTCCAAACGAAAATGGAGACGAAGATAGACACAAAGATTAAGATCATAGAGAAGCTTATGAAGGCGAAAAAGAAGATCAAAATCGCGAATTTATTCAAGGTACCAGCTGATCAAAGAGCGTCGTCGACATTTAAAGACGAATCGCTTGATGATTTGAAAGTACCGGACGACGAAATGATGAGTCCTCGGATACCGCGAAGCAGAAAGAGCTTGCATAGGCTCTCTATTGATAAGAGAACGAGGGATGGTATTGAGGAACTAAATGCTTCATACTATGTCTGCAGCGATGATGATGACTATAGCAGTTCGATACCAGTAGCAACGTTTACAAACAGATTAGCTGTCAATGACAGTTACGCGAATGATCTGAAGCAGTATACGAAGAGAGAGCCTATCACACAGCGAAGAGAGCCAGTAAGGGGTTGTCGGCCAAAATCGAAATTCAGAATCAAGAGCAATAGCTTAGATCACGAGAATAAATTCATTAGATACTATAACGAAAAGCTTGATTTTTTATCGAATAGCATGCTGCAAGATTTGCTATTATCCAGCGAAGAGTACCAAGACGGCTCCGAAGATGACCGAGACTCTGAGGAGTTTTCCAGCCATCGTGTTGATGAGTCACTGGGGATGAGCAAGGGGCCTTTGAAAGGAAGTTTGAGGTCAAATCAGTCGAAGGACTGGAAGAAAAACTATAATTCGAGTCGGTCAGAGTTCCCAACGAAGAAAAAAGTGAAGATCATCGACGTAAAGAAAAAGAAGAAAAAGCGGTTTAAGAACGTAGAGCAGCAGATGTGGGAGCTGGCTGATCGAGTTATCGAAGATTTAGAGCAGAAAGGCAGGCTAGGGATGCTTCGGAAATCGAATGATGTGTCTCTTGAGTTTGGTTCAGCGATTTCATTTGGCTCGAGTCAATCGTATTATAAAGCAGACAATGGGTCAGTTTCGAAGCCGAAGAGTTATCTCGATGATAACTTGACGAAAAAATACGTGTTTGTAAAGAAGCCAGTGGATAAAGAGCTGGTAGACGAAGAGATCCCTTCGATGATTGTGGAGCATGACGGCGAAGATGGAACGAATGGGAGCTTTACTAACATATCGCGGGTAAAGCGGTTGTCGATTGGTAAAGGAACCAATCGAGACCAGACGCCGAGAGCGGAAAATTGGGCTAACTCTACCGATCGAAACTTACTTAAATTAATGTTGGTTGATGACGGAGGGAATGAGAGCAAACGAGCCTGAAACATTCAAAGTGGGAATTTAAGAAAAATGATAAATCTTAGCTGATGAATTTAACACTTTTGTTTAAATTTTTCAGAGTGTATAATTTCATGAAAAAATTATGAAATTTTCTTTCTTTTTCGGTTACGAAATCATGAGTAGTCAGGTAATTATGTATTATGCTTACTTTATATGTAATTTCGGTCTTTCCGAGTGTCCACGTGATTTCTGCAACTGATCAAGAGATTTTTGAGCATTACTCATTGCAGGAGATTAAAAAAAAAAAAGGCCAAAGAGTTTGAATAAATGATGTATTTGTTAAACGAAATGAAAGCAAATGGATTTTTCCTTAATTTTATTGCGAATATTCATTCTCATTGATTATACATTTATTAACACATTCAATAAAAAGAGCCGGTTAGTTCCAAATTTCTGTCAAAACTGGAAGCAAAAGTTCCTTTAATTGCCTTCGGAGTTTGCAGGGAATTTCTTTACTCGACCGTCTGGGAAGGTTCGAACCTTGCTGCCATCAGGGTAAATAACATCCTAGAGATTTAGAAGTTAGCATAGGTTCACAAAAGCACTCATATTTACCCTTTGACCGTTGGGGAAATCGAGGTATTTCACTCTATCTACAGTCATTTTCTGAGTGGATCCATCGCTGAAAAGCGTGACCTCCTCTCCGTTAGCAGCAACAAATTTTTTCGTGCCATCAGAGAAACTAGATTAAAAGGAAGCAGCACTTTAACTCACAAATCTTAAAATTAATCGTACTAGATCTCCTTTGTGTTGTCTGGATTATGATACTCGATCTGATTGTTAGCGAACCTATAGATCTATTTGTCGCAGGGAATTAGCACGATTCGAAGTCGGCTCAAAGAAATACCTGAACGCCCGAGGTTAGAGTCGTTTGAGAAGTATTGGCATCAGAAAAATAATAAATAATAGTTCCATCAGGCAAGTTCTATTTAATGAAAATCATATTAGCACGATGTTACAACAAGTTTCGTGATACCTGCTTAATGTCGTTGTTAGTGAAATAAATAATGGTGTATCCATCTGGGAAAGTCTATGTAAAGAAATTAGGCCTGCTATTCAGTCAAATAGCTCTGTTACCTCTTTCTTGACTCCGTTATGGAAGATAACCTCTTTCTTGCCATTTTCAAAGACTCTTTGCACTTTTCCATCATTTCCGACAGTCTGACTCAATACTTTTGTTTTTTCTCCTATATCACAGATAAAGTATTATTATCAGCAATTCAAGCAAAGTCTTCTAAATACCCTGCTGTAGGATAGCCCTTTTGAAATATGAGTTTGAGCTGTATTTATGGTCATTCTCTCCGAAATTCTTTTTCGACAGAATCGCTCTAACTTGATTCGACTCTGAATCTCTATTTCCTGGTTTTTCGAATGCTCTAGACGACGAATTTCCTCCAAGCGGGCTATGCGTTCCTCTATAACAATGAAACTTCATAAGAAATAAGAAAGCTATTCGTCATTTACTTATTAAACTCAGGTTGCATACTTTGCTTCCTTGAGTTCGTGTATTCCACAGACTGATTCATCGCTTTATGGTTCTCCAGAGTGATCCTGCTAGCTTGCTTGCCGATCTCAACTTCACTCTGATTTCTGCGCTTCACCGGCATTCCTCTGTCATAATAATTTTTCACGTTCGGATTCAAAATATCCTCATAGGTTTCTCCCTCATCATTTTCGAGCTCTTCTTCATTGTTTTCACCCTGGTCATCGCTCTGCTCATGTTCGCTATCATTCTCTTCGCCTTCCTCATCATAGTGGTTCTCTTCCTCATCGCTATCTTCTTCCTTCGTGTACTGATTATATCCCTTCATATTTTTCCCCATAGCAGTTTGCTTTGGTTTCTGCACTTCCTTAATCACCTCGACACTTTTCAACACCTGCTGACTCTTATTCACGCTCATTTTCCCTGGCTTCGAGGTCTGCTCGCTCTTAATCCTGTACTGTTCGAGCAGTTTCACCTCTTGCTGCAACTCGGCATTCCTCGTCGACAACTCCTCGATTTGCTTACGCATGCGCTCAATTACCAACTTATTCCTCTGATCCCGAGCTTTAAGCTCTTCCTGAGCCTTTGAGAGCTGCTCCTTCAGCGCCTCGATCTCTTCCCTTTCTTTCCGGTTGGGGATATTAGCTATCGCCTGGAAATGCTTCTGCGTGATCTTCTTCTCCTTGCGGATTTTCTTAAGCTCTTCCTCCTTATAGACCTCGAATTCTTTCTCTTCTTGTTCTTTCTTTTTTTGGAAATCCTCCATTTCTTTATTGAGGTTTTTCATCATGTCCTCCTGCTTTTGTCGCATTCTCTTCACTTTGTCATTCTCGGCTTTAAACTTCGCGATCTCGGCGTTCAAAGCCTCGATCTTGTCATTCACCATCTTCTGCAGCTCGCTTTCCACTTGCTTTGCTTGAGCCTCTTCGGCTTGTTTTTCAAGCTTTGCTTGCTTCGCGTTTTTCTCTTGACCAAGATTAAAATATTTCTGAACAAGCGCGCTTTGCTTCGGCTGGTGTTGCTGTTGTGGCTGCTGTGTCTCTTCATTCGCATCGAAACTGTTCGCGTAAGAAGGTTTGCTAATGGCTGATTTCCTCTCGTTGTTCTGCGTGTTTCGTTTATTGAATGTCGTATTCCATGAGCACTCGTCATCAAACGCGTACTTTGGACTGGATTCCTCCTTGTCGCTGAGTTGCGGGGAATCCTTTCTTTTATTATAATCGAATGAGTCATTGGCGAAAGTTGGTGCGTCTGCTCTAGTTCTTTCATTTTTTCTTACGACTTCCTCTTCCTCGTCGCTCTCATCTGAGCTTTCCTTCTGAATCTGTTGCTTTTGAGCGAATTTTGGCTTTGGTAGCTCCTTTTTCTCTTGTGGAGGCGCTTGTTCTTGCATTTTCCATTTCACGTGTTTTTCTTCCTTAGGAGTAGCGCTACCCAGCTGTTGTTGTTGAGTCTGTGCTTGGGCTGGGGCTTCTTTCTTTGGGCCAATATTTCCTTTTCCACCGCCAGTTCCTCCACCTCGGGTTAAGAATTTCTTCACAGGAGCAGGTTTCTGCTCGAAAGGTTCATTATCATCAAAAAGGTCGTTGTTGGAAACTGATCTATCGCGTCCTTTGTTCGCGTTCGCGTTTGTGGTTGTCGTTGTAACAGTCGCAGTTTTCTTTGCAGGCTTTTGACTTTCGAAATTTCTGGAAGAATAATCGTCTTGTTCTTCCTCATTATCGTTATCTGTTATCTTCTTCAGTTCTCTGGAGGCCGCGCTTGATAGGAACTTTCTGGTGCCTTTCTTCAAGAAAGTCCTTTTCTCTCCAGTTTCGACTTTTTTTGGCTTTTGAACTATCGCAGCTGAAGGATTTTGTCTGAGTTGCTCCTCGAGTAAATCTTCAAAGTTTTTCTCGGCTTGTCCGCCAATCGGGATATCATCGAAGGAGCTAACAGATGAAGGTTCATTCTTTGGTTTTTGTGCCTTTTTGGGCTTTTGTTGGGAAGAAAGATCAGCAAATCATAAGTAGCAATTCAAGTTTACCTGCTGTTTAGGCTTAATCGGTTCATCATCAAAGTTATATTGGCCTGTAGACTTGATAGGTTGCTCATCAGTATTTTTGCTGTTTCCTGCTTTCGGATTTTGGTTCTCGGAGTCTTGCGATGAAAGGCCCAGTCCCATATCGCTTTTAGCACCATCATTGAAAAGCGAACGCTCTACTCTGTCTTGTTTCTTACTGCTGCTCTTCTTGCCGCTTCCTTTGAAAATGTCGTTGAAGTCTTGTTTCTGATACCCTTGCTTCGGGCTTTCTCCGAGGTATTTGCTTGCAAAATCAGCGTAGTTGGGTGATTTATTCTCCTTTCGGTGATCTGGTGAATGCGACACCTTCTCAACAACCTGAGGGAACTTCCCTTGATTGCTCTTGTGGATGAGCTCGCTTTTCGTAGGCAGCGAAACGTCCTTCTCCTCGTTCACATTGTTAGATCTGTTTGTTATTTCTTGCAGGAAACTCGACTCATTTGGCTCTGTTCGAATGCCACTGGTGTTGTTCGTGGAGTTATTCCACGAGTTTCTGGAGTCTAGAGCTCCGTTTGTGAACTGTGGAGGGAAATTCTGGTTGAATCCTTGAGAATTTTCGTCGTATATAGACTTGGTAGCGCCGAAAGTCTGCATAGGACTCACATTTTCTAAGGTGAATGAAAAAGTTCATTGATTTCATTGGAAGTAGGGAAAGTACTCGGCATTCCAGGAAACTGTTGTTGCTGCTGTGACATCTGATTAAAGAACTGTGGTGCTCCTCCCATCATTTGGTTCCCTGGGAACTGCTGCTGTTGTTGCTGCATAGCGAGGAACTGTGGACCATAGAGTCTCATCATGTTCTGAAACATTTCGTAGTTCATCATGTAATTTGGCTGCTGTTGGTTTGTAGGGAAGGGATTTCCTTGCATACTGTTCATATTGTTGGGTTGATTCAAATTTTGGGTTGAGGTGCTGCTGTAGATCTCTAAAAAGTATGATAATATACGGTTAATAGAGAGTTTTCATTGGGAATTTACGTTGTGGGAAAGATTGGGTCGGGTATTGACCATACATCATTTTTGAGGATGGCGTGAACTGGTTTGCGTTACTGAACGCTGCGAAATCTGCAGGCACTGAGTTGTTTGGGTCGTATTTTTCTTCTGTGAAAGGATTAGCATGTGGTGGAGAAAAGGAATGATACCTCTTCCGTTCATAGCGGTTCAAATTCAAATATAAAAGATTTCAAATTTTGATTATTTTAACAACTTGAAATTTATTTGAAAATCATATGATCGAACCCGCAAATATACGATATTTGATCCAAATCCTGATTATTATAGGTTAAACTATGTAAATATGGGTTCCTATCCTCTTACAAAGCCCCATTAACTTCCTTCGAGCTATTCTGCTTTGAATATAAACGTTTTTCGCATACCGAAAGAGAAACGAAGAGATCGAAAGAAATTTGATGGCTTTTCAAATAGCATTTTAGAGTAAGATGGTCTCTATCAAAAACTCCTTCCCTCTCTCACCAATGATTCGTCAATGGCTTTTAAAAAAATGGATTTAAAACACTACCAGAGTTGTAATGAAATATACAATTACTCTTGAGCTCCTGAGCCGGATTTTGGTTCTGATAAATATTGAACGAACGTAATCTGGAATAATAATCAGAGTAAATTCCAGAATCAATGAGAAAAGTTTTCGCTATTGTTTTCCTGGCTCTTGTAGTTGCTTCAGCCCAGGACTTCTGCCAGTTATCACTTTTCACGAGCATTCCAGCCCTCCAGTCTCTCTACACAAATTACAAAGCTCAAGATTGGGAATTGCTTGAACAAAACGTCGAAAAATTCATTCCTACCGCCCAACAAATTATTCAGAGTTGCGCTGGCTACAATATCTTGCCCACAGAGCAATCGAAGAGATGTCTTAACAGTGTCTACGCCGTCACTCGCCTGTTTGCTCCTCTCGCAAATCAGCTCAACAACTCAGCCGCCCTGGTTAACCTGGCGAACAAATTTAAGCCTGACATGGCCGATTTCTACTCTGCTTGCTTCGTGGACTATGTCTATGGTGAGGAGCATTTGCTTGACATCGATAATGAAGAAACTGCCATTGAAGACTTAGCAACACCGGTCAAATCTCCTAAGAACAAGACCGCTACTCGGAAGAAACCAAGTCCTCCTGCTACTCCACAGGACGGGAAGAGAGATATCTTAGACTGTATTGCTGACGTCTCCAAGATGATTCCTCTGTTGACAACGTTGGTGACCGATATGAAGGTGAAAAAAGAGTATAACTACATAGTTGCTGACCTCGCAATGATCTTTATGAACGTTGATACTATGTGCGACCACTGCGGTTTCAAAAAGCCAACCAGCGGAGGCGGTCCTGTTGATGTTCAGGCTTGTCTTGCTGACGCTGAGGTGTTGACAGCTGATGCTTATCTGATCATTCACTCCCAGGGTAACATAATGAAGATCTTCCAGGGTATCTCTGACTTCTTTGGGCATGCTCCTAAAGCACTCAAGGATTGCGGCGTTAAGATTTAAGATAATTATGCTTATTCATAATGTTAATCCTATTAAAGAAAGTGATGAAATGAGATTAACAATCTATTAATATGAATTGAACTACTAAGTTGTATCCACAAACAATAAGAGCGATTGAAACTTTAAATGGGTTGTGGAATTTTGAAAATGAAAATCCGGATGAAATCGCGGGAGAAGAAACAATATTTTGGCCCCCCCCCCCCCAACTCCACAA
>ENA-UOUE01000342-UOUE01000342.1-compost-metagenome-genome-assembly--contig:-NODE-342-length-39192-cov-10.968784_pt1 | contig 39192 bp, 32 predicted proteins | sample MGYA00238146_ERZ747223 | MGnify/ENA primary metagenome ERZ747223 (study PRJEB28781, sample SAMN06268865) | compost metagenome | isolation source: single cell | place: USA: California, Emeryville, Joint...
ATTGTATGGTACGAAAAGATTGTATATCCGATAAGAATACCCCATCGCTTTTTCTCAACATGAGGTCTAAACTCAGCGAGCCCGGAGGTTTCCTGTAATACTAAGAGAGACATGAATGAGATGCTAAGAGGATAACATACGTTGTTGGGAGAGTTCTTCCTCAATTTGGTCGACTTCTTCTTCTGTTTCTTGATGAGGTGGAAGCATGAATTTAAGTGTTAGAACTCTAAATTGGTTATTTTATTGATTTTTAAAAAATGATTGATTATTGTCGACAATGGGAATTTGCTAAATAAGCAATATTCGATAATTATCTTAGTTGAAGGCTAAGCTGCTAAAATTCTTTTTTTTTTTTGAAAAAGGAGCAGATTCTCTCATCAGCCGATCAGACAAGTTGAATGAAATCAAAGTTTCTTTGTGTTACGAAAATTCCAGCAAATAAGCTGGGTTTTTTCGAATGGAATAATATTCAATTTATGCGCAGTAAATGTAGTGATATCATATCGCCAAGAAAATGGAAAGAGCATGAAAATGAAGAAAGATCGATCTTCTCCATATATTGTCTGTTTGCGTTAAAGGCTGCGACAAAAATAAAATAAAATACAGAGAATCATAAAATCTCCCGATTATTGGACGAAAAATGGTAGTTCCTCTCACCAAAAAAAAGTTCTTGAAGATTGATCTGAACATGCCAAAGCTGGGAAGAGGTAGTAATACCTAAATTGCAAAAATAATAGAATAATGTCCCTTTGATTAATGAAAAAAAAATGTACCAATTTATAGGAAAAAATATGAATTAATATCGACGTATTTTGTGAAGTCCTGAAATTAGTACTATTTATCTTGTGTATAAATAACCTCAGATTTGACTTCGATTTAACGCAATCCATTAAGACAACTGCAATTATGTAAACCCATCTTAGCTGAAGCACGAATAAAATCGTATCTGTTACATGTCACTTTCAAAAATGTTTTGTTCGTACATCTTCCTTTTTCCATCAACAGTCACTTCATTCTACTCTTTCTAAAGAGAAACAACTCAAAAACTCACAAAAAAATTCCCCCTTAAATGATTCCCTCTTGCAAAATTCTGTTAAATAAAATTTAATTTTCGCGAAAATTGATCTACCCCAGCTTCCAGCACAGAAGAACTTCTATTATTCAATAAACCCATGGAAATTCTTGAGGAAGGAGAGACTTATTTCATCGGCAACTACCACAAAGATGAATACTCATTCGACGACTTGAGAACCTTCAAAACAAAAAAATATTTCAAAATATCCCAAATTTCTCTCAACTGGAAAAATAACATCCTCGCAGGCATCCAAGTCGATTACCAAAACGTGCTGACTCGTGGATTCATCAGCACGGACTGGCATTGCACGCTGTTAAACGACTCCAAGACGAGTTTCAAGAAGGATAGCTTTTCGTTAGAACCTTACGAGTACATTGTGCGAATACAAGCTATAACTACACAGAAAGGGATATGCCTTCTTGGATTTTTAACATCCGAGAATAGAATACTGAGCTTTGGAGCGGTAGATGGGGTTTTAGATGCTACCGCAGAGTTCGTTGACCACGCGGCTCCAAAGGGATATCACTTTAATTATATCAGTGGCTCGCTTGGGCTGATCGAGCCGATTGTTCGAAATTTAAAGTTTGAAGCCGTGGAGATTCCGCAGGTAAAGATGGAATTCAAAGAAGAGATTTTCGATATTGCATGGGATCTTAACAACCTGATGATCAGAGGCTAAGAGGTGCTGAGCGCTTGAGTACCAGCTTAACGTCCTGCATCCATTTGAATACTAATTATAATATATGATTAGTGTTGTTTCCTATTACTTGATTTGTTTGTTAATATACTTCAGTTTATCATTAATGGATTATCAAACTATTAATGTTATATGTTAATTCTAGAAAATACATACAAAGCCCAACCTCTTCATTTAAGCATAGGAGCTGAAAACTATTTTATTGGACTATCGGTTACTCACAAGGGCTGTATAAAAACCAGTGTATATATATATTGTAATGTTCATTGCTTCAAGCCTGAAAGCGATCCAAAGTTGTAAATGACACATTAATAAACAAAATCAAAAAATTGAAAGTTAGCATTAAATCGATTAGACAGATCTTAATATTGCCTCTTCCCATATGTTTCCAATGAGCCTACAGTAACAAACGAACCTGTTGTTTGACGACTGACAATCTCTGACTTTTTTTCAACAGTTGATGCAATTGCAATTTTGCTATCAGGGTTCTCAGACTCCACTGAATATTCGCTCGCAGGCAAACTTATCGTCCTTTGCTTCCCTCGGTTTAAAAAGTTAATCGGCTGAGTCAATTCATAAAAAGAATCGATTTTTAGTGTCACAACAGCGAGAAAAACAGCTATTGCACCCAAGACAGCACAAGTTATCGCGGAAACCTGAGAATCGCTTCCATTGAAGGCTCCTGACAACTGTAATCCAATCAAAGTTGCTTTCAACAGATTAAAAACAGCCAACGAACAGCCCAAAATAATTGGGATTTGAGTGAAGGCTTTTGCGGCTAAAATGCTTGTACTGCAAAAAAGGTTTATGGTTATACTGAAATATAACACTGTCACTACAATCACCAGACTGGAAATGATCCAGAAGTCGTCGACCGAGAAGGCGAGCACAGTGCTCAGTCCTAGTAGAAGAAAATTTGAAAATATCATCAAATGAGTTCTTTTTCCGAATACATCCATCAATCTCCCCAATAACGGAGATGAGACAACAGCGATACATTTAGCGATTCCATTGGATAGTAAATAAGAGGTTTCCTTTTTATCTTGAATAAAAAGGGTTTCTAAGAAATAATAGGCGCCGAGACTGACGGCGTTGCATACAATAAGCATTTTTGCTAGTTTTGAAATGCTCCAATCTTGATTACTTGAAGTATCACCGAAAATAGACTCAGAGAGCATGATTTTTTGATTGGCGTAAAATAAACTGCTCAGGAGAGAACACAAGCAAAGGAGGATCCCGAGAATATCTTCAGGCAGCTTGTTTTCAGGAAAGAAGTGAGACATCAATACTTGCTGAATCGCTTCCGGAAGGATCATCATAGAGCCAATAATACCGTAAAAGAACCCATATTGTTGGGAACTGACTTTAGCTGTTGCTAAGGCCAATGTGCAGAGTAAATTGGTTTGACCGAAACCGTAAATTGCCCTTGAGACCATGACTATCCAGTGAGACTCACTTTCTGAACTAAGTGCAAATAGAATTTGAGATAAAAGAACCATCAAACTGCTGTAAATGGGGATTTTTTTCGAGTTGGATCCATTATTAATAAATAACGAGGTGATCGCACCGATGATCCCTCCACTGCTTGAACAAAGCTCGCAAATACGAGGAAACTGGTTAAAGTTGCTAAATCTCTGATCGTTTTTTAAAGCAACTGGCAGATCATTCAAGAAGCCGACACCGAGGAGGATGCTGCCAAGAATAATAGCTTTGAACCATTTGGAACATGAGCAAATCTCGTCGATTCGTTGCTCAGAGTTGCGGATTCCTTCGGGAAGTGCCTGATAATCACTGTTCCCAGAACTCATGAAATCTTACTTCTTGATTTAATTTATATTTTCAAGATTTTCCAGATTCTCTACAAAAGGTTTAATTAAACTCTTGCTTATTACTCCTAGCCCTCATTATAACAGGTAAATTATTGTTTCCTGGCATTAGGAGTATGAACCCCTTATCTCCCCCTACTCAGCGTTTATATGGTTTAGTAATGAGCAGAATGATAATAGCTACATTTGTTTTGTTACGATGGTTTTTTATTACAATCATTGTGATTTCTCATTGATAAATACATCGAAAATGTAAAAAATGCATTAATTATCTCGTTTTAGTGTCCTCTGATCATCTTAATTCCAGTAAGAATCGCCAACCCTGCTTGCAAGAAGAAGCAGACTCCACTGGTCACTGCTCCTGCTTCTCTTTTGTTTGGACCTTCATCAGAAATGTAACCCAGCGTGTAGGCAACTCTTCCAGCAATATACCCAAAGCCGAGAGTGGCTGCTGGAATTGGATGATACCAGCCAGCAATCAATGTGGTGGGAATCACAATACCGACTTGCTCGACATAGTTTTGATGGCATCTTGCAGCGTTGTTGATCTCAAACCACTGCTTGTAGGTGAGCTTCTCAGAATATATTCCGCTACCACTGTCAGGGTATCCGAGTTTTGGCAGTGGCTTTCCGACTTCCTTTTGATGGATCTCACCAAAGTTGTCTTGCATGAACTGATCAGTGAAATATTTCTGTCTGGCTCTCATAGAAACTCCAAAACCGGTGAAAAAGCATTGCAGTCCGATTCCCATTGAAGCAAGGACAACGTAGCCGTATTGTTTTTTGAAATTGCTCATAGTGACGGGAAGAGGATTGAGACCAAGATTTAAATTTCAATTGGAATTATTTTATCAAAGATTCACTCTCGATTTATTTACGGTTAAATTGCTCATAAAACTTTGACAAAGACGTTTCTGATAACTATCTTAAAATACTTTTTCTAGACTTAATTCCGGTAGAAAACACTTGAAGAGGATCAAAGTAAGGCGATAGCGTTAGTAGATGTTTCAAAGACATTTCTCAAAATCATTTTGATTTTTTTCATTGGGGTTAGCCCCAATATAAAGATGTTGGGAAATGAAGCTAATAATAAGAGTCCATTGAGAAAAAATATTACTATACTACAATAAGAGTATGTTGAAAGTAGATAATGATATTTTGTTTTGGTTGAAGCCAGTTTCTCACAATTTAGTTTGCGTCGAATTATCTTATTAATTAGAAATCTCATTAAAAGTATGTTTACAACTGATATTTATCCTCAGTGCGTTCAACAATTCATCTTAAAGAGTTAAAGTAAGTATCATTTAACTAACATTAAGTTATAAGCTTTTCATTTAATTGGAAAGGACATTTTAATTCTAAAAATCATATCATTATGTTTAATGTCCTCTTATCATCTTGATTCCTGTCAGAATACCCAGTCCAAATTGCAGGAGCCAGCAAACTCCGCTGATCTTCGCACCCATTTCTCTTCCATTCGCACCCTTCTCTGTCATGTATCCCATCGTGTAAGCAACCCTCCCCGTGATATAACCAAACCCGAGTACCGCTGCTGGAATTGGATAATACCAACCAGCGATCAGCGTCGCCGGGATCACAATACCCACATGTTCAACGTAATTTTGATGGCATCGTTGAGCATTATTAAGCTCAAACCATTGTTTATAGGTGAGCTTCTGAGAATATATCCCACTACCATTATCAGGATACCCGAGTTTTGGCATGGGTGTTCCTACTTCTCTTTGATGAATATCGCCAAAGTTCTCTTGCAGGTACTGATCATTGAAATATTTGTTACGCGCACGCATAGCAACTCCGTATCCAGTGAAAAAACACTGTATTCCGATTCCCATTGAAGCGAGAACAACGTAGCCATATTGCTTTTTAAAAGCGCTCGTTTGCATGGGAGGATTGGATTTAAATTTCGAATAGAATTATTTTTCGAAAGATTCACTTTAATTCAAGCAAAAGGTTTTTTTCCTTGATACACAGCAGTGTAATTACTTCGAATAGCTACCGTAAATAGTTGCTGGCTTGATTGTGTTAGAAAACGAAGCTTTAGAACACTGGCGAATAGTCATTGTTTACGTTTAGTAGATTACAGAGTTTTCACCTAAGATGCAACAATTGCAAGGGTCCGTACGACGAAAAACTCTAGTCTCAGCATAGAGACATCTTCTCAGTTCAACAAAGTTTAAATCCTGTAAAATCTTGCGAAACTTGAGTTTTCTTTCAGATATGTTCAGGGTTATACGATAACTCGTTCGTCTTGGCTACAACGAGTGTTTTATGCTGAACTTGCATCGAATAATCTCTTTCAACTCTAAAATATTGAATGAAGTGTTCACTTTTTCAATTATTCATTATTTTGGAAATACACAATCATAATAAGTGGGCTTAGAAACCCTGAAGTAGCATTATTAAATAGCACACTTTTCTCATAAAATCATAGACTCTTCACATCAAAACATAACGTTAATTCCCTCTGAATATTAATGCAAGTGATAATAAAATATCAATTACCATCACCTTTCTATTAGAAAATATTCGATAGGCATGGTGCTTTATTGTTCTTCCGAAAATAATTTGCCGTCTTAGAGTTATTTGACACCTCCGAGTAATAGCAATCAAGAGATGCATGCTCTTCCGTCTTTTTCAATGTTGGAGACATGATTTTTGTAGCTTCAGCAGTGCTGACTTCTTCAACCTCTTGACCTTCATTTCCTGAAATTCTAAAGAAATTTTTCAGACTTTAGCCCACTAAACTTGTGTTACTGTGAAACTGAAAGCTTTTCTTGATTTACAGACAGAATGTCCTCACTCAAGACCGTCTCCAAATCATTAACCCTGAAATCTGAGTACTCAATTTCAAAGGGAGTAAGTTGTAACACATGCTAGAAATGATTATAGTCATCATATTAGGAGACTTAGATACCACGTCTTCTCTAAAGGGTTATGCCTCGATACGAATTTTGCTTTTGGACCTTACATAATTATCGTCAGGAAAAGCATACAGCAAACATAAATTACCAAAATCAATGAGTCCAGCTGGTTTTATTATCTTGTATCGGTAGGTACACTGAGTTCGCTGGGTACAAACCCTGTTTGATAGCACACTTGCAGCAGCGAGAAACTTGAAAAGAGAATAGTTTCCTGATGGGCAGTTCTGGTCGGTTGGATCAGTAGTCGAGTAGAGATGTGGAAACAGAGGCTTTTTGAAGTGGTGACTCTTGTTTAAGATCTTTTCAAATGCCTTTAAGGTGTACATGGTAGAAACTGAAGGACTTCTTTAGAGAGAAACTATTTTATTTATTTAGGAATCACTGGATTAAGTTAATTTGAAGCACTCAACAACTGGGAGGTTTTTCCTAAAATAGAGCTGTAGATTCTTACTACTGGCCATTTTCGAAAATTATCGCTCGATTAGATGCAGCGATCATCAATATCAATCCCAAACGTTATTTCCTTAAGTGCCTTAGAAAAGATGTAAATTCCAAAGTTCTCTCTCAAAGATTATCGTATCATATAAGTTCACTCAAAACTTCATCGTGCCTGACTTGATAAATTCTGATGCCAGCACCCTGAAATTTATGCATGATCAATTTGTTTTACCACTCGAGTGACAAATTATGAATCAAATCAAAATATGAAACGAGATGTTTGCATTTATATTTACAGGCAATTACATTAAAGAGTACCCTCAATGAGATTTTGCATGTATGTTGTCATAAGTTCTTCATCCGTGCAATCATAATTCACGATGTTCTTCTTTCCTTTTCCCTATGAATACATGTATCAGTATATCTAGCAATAATAGGTAAATAAATCTACTTGTTGCAGAAGCCAAATCGTCGGGATTTCCGTGGTTTTACAAACTTTATGGCTCCTCAGAGGATGCGAAGGATCCTTCCACCTATGGAAATGATAACACCTGCTTTAAACACTCAAAATACTCTTTTCTGTTGCCAACCTCTACAAAATAGACTGGGATTTGGTACTCTTCTGCTATCGGAACGATCGTCCTGTCAATATGCGGTTCAGATACAACGCATCCACTGCACCAATTCTTTCCAGTGGCCGCATCAGTCGTTCCTTTAAAAACTAGTACAGTTTTATCATGCTTCAAGATTTCCGGCAGCTTCGCCTCAAATGTCTTGTAATCCAATGTCGGTTTCGAATTAGATTTATATCTCAAAGGGATCTTATAGAGTGAAAAGGCGCAGTTCTTAAAAGATTTAATCATTGAATCCTTTATTTTTAATAATAGTGAAGACATACAAAACAGACTAAATAAACTTGTCTGATACTTCAGGAAGAAAACTGAGGTCATTTTTCAGCAATTTTCTAATGTTTATACAATAATTTTCTAATTCCTCAAGGCTGCTCCCTTGGGAATGCCCGATGAACGTAAAGATGTACTCTGATTTCTATAGGAAATAAGATTAGATATTGCTTGATGTCGTTATTTCAAAATTACCTCGAGGTCAATGATAGATTCCTGTGGCTCGTTCATACTGTACATTTGATATCCTCGTTTGCTTTTCGGATCTTCAGTTGTCACTATGATCTTGAAATTGAAATTCGTAAACTGCTTTTCTATGACGATCACTTCTTGCTCGATGACCTCGTCCTTATTTACAGGCCTTTATTCATCAAAAACATTCATTTTTTGAGAAGAGGCAAAGCTGTACTTATAGCCGATAGCTAAGAAAAACTTCAATGGGTCGTCCATTGTCTTTGATAGTTCGTAGTTGCACATCAAGAGCTCGAAATCAAGTTTTCGGTCTTTGTCATAGCGAGATCGGGTTCCAATATGTTCGATCAGCCTAGATTGAAATAGATTAGGCATTGTGTGGATGTATCCAAGATTCGAACCAGTTAGGCGAGGGCTGTATGATGAGAGGATCCGCTTTTCCTTTGGGCTCGGTGAATAAAGAAAGCCGAAGCCCTGAACCAAACACGCTGCCGTAGGTTGTTGATTTGAGAAGAAATTTGCGCATTGCGAACTCTTTCGCCTTGGCTTCTGTGATTACTTGGAGTTTGTCTAAGATTTTTGTGAGCGTGCTTTTGTCACACTCGCTCTTAAAACCGATAAATAGAGCCTCTTGTGTCATGCGGGCTTCTTTAGTGGTGAAATACATTGTAGCAAATTTTTATTTGTTTGTCTACTTTCCAAAGATTTGGAGGAAAATTTGCTTTTATGTAAGTGAATGAAAACTTTATTGTTTTATTGTAAGGAAACAGAATATTGTGCCGTTTCGGACGATGATAGGAAGGTGTAGCGAAGGTACATATTTATTATTCAAAATGCCGTTACAATATTCCCTGTCGACGTTCACTTAGCTGTTTGTTGGAGGTATATATGGATATTAAATTGAACCGAATGCTATCAGCTCTCAAACGGAATTGTCTAAAGTGTTCAAGCATATTGTTACCGTAATTTCAAGCACAAAAAAAAAATATTGTTTTGTAATACTAACAGAGCAAAGCAAACAAAACATAATGCTATCAAATAAACTGCTTATTTGAACTGGATTTAAATAAATTTTTTGATTACTTCAATACCATCATAAGCTAACGCTAATGAATTCTTTACTCGAAAACCGTTGTTTCGAGCGGGTTATTTCGTATCCGATGCGCTGCATAGGCTTTATTGCCTGCATAATATTCTTTGGTATCGAGGCACTCATCATTTACTCGCTCTCTCACCAATTACTGCCATACTATCTCGCTAAACCGACCTATTCAACATTTGCACTTGTAATTACAATTCCCGTGATCTCTCATGACACTATTCAACGTAGGTGATCCTTTTCATCGAAGTTTTTGTCGCACCCCTCGTCGTCTTCAATTATCTTATGGCCGCCTGCAGTTCACCAGGTTATTCGGACGAATATCGAGTACTATTGCCTGCAATTCTTCCAATTCTAAAATTTTGAGAAGGACGCCATAACGACCCATTTCTCGAATTTCGTCGGCTCAGAAGATGTTAGATTCTGCAATTTATGTAACCTCGCGAAACCAGGCAACGTACATCATTGCTCTATCTGTCAGAAATGCGTAGTTAAGCTCGATCATCATTGCCGTAAGCATCAGCTCGTATTTTCCGAATGAACTAATTCAATCAAGCTTGGATAATGAACTGCGTTGGATACAAAAACACGAAATTCTTCCTGTTGTTTTTATTCTATGGCTGGGTGGGATGCTTGTTCCATGCAATTATCGCTTTTACCCCATTTCAAGACCCTAATTTCAGCGTAAACTAACAGCCCTATATTATATGTAACTAAGGAATATGAAAATCAGAAACAAGAATATACAATCTTGATGATTTCTTTCTCGTTGAGCGCAAGCATCTCGATCATTCTGTTCTTCTTTAATTTATGGTCCTGGTAATCATATTCCTTCTGCGAAAAAGTTGTAATTTGTAATTCTCATCAATCAGGGGAGTCGTTCTCACCGATAATTCTGTTATCACCATGCTTCAAAGAGACGGAAGGGTTTCAATAGTATAACTTCCTTGAATTTTATAGGTGCTAAGGGTATTATGAATAGGGTGGCTTTGTTTCAAGATTTAATAAAGAGGTGATGCTTCAGAACCTGCAAATATTCTTTCAGACGAGAAATCCTTTGATTGCGATACTGCCGACTTGCAAGAAACCGACCCAGGATCCTTTTATAGATGAATATCCAAATTTACATTCGGATGAAAATCAAGTCGGCATCGAGATTCAAGATATTCAAGATACAGACAGCGGAATATAAGGAAATACTTGGCTAATCAATTTTTCTCAATATTTTTCGTTCTCTGTTTATAGTAGCTATGAAATCTACTTATTGAGAAGGAATTTTTATTATTGAATCTCAAAATACTTGATGTTGCATGTTATTGGCTTCATATATCTCGGCTTAATGGTGTTGAGCACCGCGATTTAATTGCGCAAGAATTGAATTTTTTATCGCAATAGCAAGTAAATAGGCTACCTAACTAATTTCTTTCCCAAGAGGAATGATGAACTAAAAAATCCATAAAATTAAAGGAGTCTGATGGGTTTAATTACTCTTCTGTAAAGCATAGCATAATCTGATTATTTGTTGAAGCTGACCATTGGAAGCCATAAATCTAAATTCAAATTATTTTCGAAGTTTAGCTTTTGATAAATCTTTTTGTGATATTATGAAGGAGTCTATACTTAATATCTGACTTAAATTAAATATTTCTTAGATGTGTTATCATTTAATAGCAACAAAGTTTGCATACTTTGATGACTTTATTGAATATCGTTCCAATTTATCAAATATATATTATTTTCCCTTTTTAACTACCTTTTACCAAAAATCAACACAAGCAAAGTGAATTGACACATATCCATTCCAGAATTACCACATACTCAATTTATGAAACCATAATTTGAGGAATTATCTTTGTTTTCAATTAAATTACCCATTTTTCTCAAAGACAGGAAAGATAAATTTACAAATTCAGAATTAACATTTTATTATAGATTTAAAAAATTTGTGTCTTTTGAATACTTTGAAATTACTCCAGCAAAGTAATTCAACTGCAATTAAACTATTAGAATACTAAAATTGATAAATACTTCTAAGTCAGCTGATCTACAAATATCACGGCTATTAGAAGTCTCTTATCCTCCCCCTAGCAGCCTACTCCCGTTACTATTTCTCTCAAAGTCTTCTCAAATGTTCCTCACCAAATACTACTGGATGTGTAGGGCAAATGAGTCTGTAAATTGAATTTTCGTTGTGTGATCGTTCACGAACAATTTTAAGATTCAAATAAAATATACAAAAACCTTGCTACCATATTTCCCTTCTGGTTCTTTACGAAAATCAGTTGCGTTCAATGGATTCTACAAGCAAAAGACCTAATTTTCACATAGACCTGAAAAGTTACAGCATTCTCAATAATAAGCTTCCCGCTTCAGACAAAACATTCAATACAACTTATTGGAAGTTTCAACCTCCTGACAAAAAAGCTTCGAGGCAACGAAGGGAAGGAAGCTCCATCGAAAACCAAAATCAGAGTGGCGAATATTATATAGGAGGGTCCAAAACGGATCGGATTCATACGGCTACACTAAAAGTCCCACCTCTTAGAACGAAAGGTTTCTTTTTTTCTAGTTGACGAACCGATTCATAATCATAACGGAACTATGTAGAGGCGATAGAAACTTCCATGAACCAGAGCTCCTTTGAAAAAAGCAGAGAGAGGATCAAACAGGAAGTCAGCAAAAAGGTTTAATCTCCTTTGCAAAATCTTTCTGAAAAGTTTTTTGGGAACAGTTCAAAATTGCCGAGTATATAACCAAGTTAAAAGAGTCAAGCGTCTTATCTCAAGCAAATTCGTCTACAGTTGTAGTACCAGAGAAATCTGATGTAATCAGAGCCCTGAAAAGCCTTGAAATCCTGGTTGAGTAATTGATATCAGTGAGTTCCTTTTGTGTGCTTATATTTTATGGGTTGTTAGAGAAGACGGCGAGTATACTGAATTAATGAAGTCTACAATAGCGATTTTAAAGAAGGGGCTGTTCGTCGAGCCTAGCTTATTATCAAAGCATCAGAAAGTCTTGCAAATAGCGATTTCTGATGGACTAAGTAAATCTCTTTATCTTCAGCAGCTCTAACCAGTGCGTGCAAAGAGCATCTTATTAATAACCTCGAAAATGGCAGTCGCGCTACTTATTATCAGTTGGCTATGATGCTGATTAAAGAGATTGAATTAAGCGAGTTCATTCGAACTAAGGAACTGGACGAGGCCAAAAAACTCAACGAAGGTCTGATTTGGAGATATTAGCTATGGATTTATCATATTTGTAGCCTTGAATGAAAAAGTAATAGATTATGAAACGCAAATGAAGCAAGCCGAAGAGAAACTCAGAGTGAAAATTGAAGCGAGATTTCAAGCAGTAAGAGCAAAGGAGAAGAAAGAGCTCATGGTGAAAGTAAGGAAAACCCATAGATTAGTTTAATATTCTGGTTACTAGATCGAAGAACTCGAAGGAGTATGCCATGAGCTGAGAGAAACGCAATCTTTGCTCCTAGCAGAGCAAGAAACCTTGAAAAAGTCCCTGGATGATCAAGTAACCGAAGCAATGAAACTAAAAAGGCGAATACTTGCGTTGGAAGAGGAAAAAAGGCTCCTATTGGATAATCAAGATAGGCTCAATAAGAACCTTCACGACATGCAGAATGTCTCGTCACATTTCAAAGAAACATTGGACGCGCTGCTTGTGAAGGTTTTCTCGCTTCAAGAAGTAATAAAGAAGCTTGAAGAGGAGAAATACCGTGCTGAATGCGAACGAGATGACCTTAAGATCAGAGCGGCCGTAGGCTTTGAAGAGCTGACCCCAAGACCGAATTTCAAGAAACTAATGGAAGACCATGCGCTTGACTTTAATTTGTTTAAAAACCCCTCAAAGAAATCAGGTATATCTCTCTCTCCTTCACTTATATATTATATACCTTATTCGTCTTCAACGTCAGAGCTGAGAAATCCTGAGAAAAGTTACAGCACAAAGGGGATATTTGAAGGGTTGCTAACGCGGTACGTGGAACTTGTGAAAAAGTACGAAGCAGCTCAGCAATCTCGTTCAAGAGACTTTTCGAAACATCGTTCTCCTCTCGCAATGAGGCTAGCAAGTAAAAAAATCGCTGGTTTATTGGGAAAAACTCATAAAATACGCATTCAGAAAATCTAGCGCACGTACTTGAACTCCAAGATGTAAACCGAAGCGCCAGCCCTACGAGAAAGAATCGCAAGCCTGATTCAGACGGAACGAATGCTATCACCTCGACATCTCGGAGTTCAAATTCACCTGGACTGAAACCGGATAACATAAGCTATTTTGCAAATACTGAAGAGAAACAGCTCAGCATCTTTCACGATGACCGAGCGAGCAGTCAAAAGTCGTTGTCTAATCAAAAGGAGCTTCCTACGATTTTAGTTACGCCTGGCGGCGAGTCAAATCTAAAAAGAGTAGAAGGGATGCCTCAGGAAGAGAAATGGAATCCTCTCAATCTCAATTTGACTGAGATAGTTGCTCCGAAAAACGTTGCGCATAATCCATCGTCTTTTGCTAATATGACAACGGAATTGCTTGAAGCTGTGGCAAAAGCAAAAGATTTGTTACATCCAAACAAGAGAAAGATCACGCTATGATGTAGTTGTGAAAAACCCAAGACTTCAACTATATATAATTTTTTAAGCGAGAGCTTGCAGCTTTCAGAACAATTGGACGAGAAACATCATTAAATTAGACTTATAGTGGGTGTTTAGGCATTTCACACGTTTAACTAATCCGCTGCGCTGTGATAGAATACTTTGACGTTAATTTTTTTTATTTTTTGTAGCGTTGTCTCTCAATTAATGAGTTTTGAGAAATAATTGAGATACCTACTTTAGTTACTTTAGTCGGAATCCTATCAGAACGAGTCCTTTGAACACACATCCAACGCGACTATCGGAACCTTTCGATAGAAGGATAATTAAATTATTTTATAATATCCTTTCTGATCTTGAGAATTCAAGAGCTCTACTTGTTTCTGGAAAATGTGAATTTCGTTGCATTTTCGTAAATCTGAGACGACTGACTTCATAAAAAACGAGGCCAAACTAAGGAACCAATCTATTTGCCTCAATATATCCTCTTTTCAGAGAGTAGGAACTTAATTTTCCAGCTTATCCAGGGTTTTTCGAAGGCAAGTTAATGAATTAAAAAAAAAATAAGTGAAATTAAATTTTTTTAGAGAGCGCAAAATTAACTCGTGGGTGCTTTACGGAATAGCAGGATATTAATCGAGCAAGTCTGAGTCTGTTCTAAAAAATCGGTCAGAAGGAGTGGCATAATATGATCAAGCATTCACTCTGCATCCAACAATCCCATTCCTAAATTGAGGGCATAAACATGAGAAAAAGCCTATATTTTTCCTCAATGAAAACTGACCGTTGATATTTTAAAAAGGCTTTGCTAATTAATAGTCGTATTTCTTTGTAATTGTTTGAGAAAGAGCCATCAACTCTTTTCAGCGGAGGGTGCAAAATTGGCTAATTGATCCAATCCTGATTCATAAATTTATTCATCTTCCTAATTAGCAGCTTACTTGGAAAAGGTCTGTAAATTTTTTGTGTACTGAAGCATTTTTCAGAAATTAAATTTCCTATAGTTCAGGGTTTTAATTGACTTACCAAACACTCTACTTTAATTTACGCGAAGCTTTCAGGATTAATTCTATAAATGGGATTTATCCGCTTTTTTTTTTTTCTTTCCAAATTTTTAATCACTAAAATTTAGGATTGCCTTTCTTCTCGTGTAGATAACAGTTTCGGCGATAAATAGGAAATAGAAGGGAAAATCTCGTCCACTGGAGTGATTTCTTTTTAGAATGAAAAAACTGCTACTATTTTCAATCTCCGAACATTATAGGCAAAGAGCTTAAAGTGGGGGTTTATCACCTTGAATGGGTTGAGACAGAAGCACAGGAGCGGAGTATTAAATTTTATTTAAACTTCTGAAGAACTACAAGCTAATAAAATATTGAAACTCGTTAAAAATTATTTACAGTGAATTTCGATCAAAACTATAATTTATTTGTCAAGAGCTGGGCTGCTCATCAATTTTACAATTGATTTCTCAAACTTTACTTTAAATCGACTGTTTACAAATGGAATCGGCTATCTCGTTTCAGGGACAAAATTTTACATCCACGAACTCTCAGTTCACACTACAATTGAATGGATTTCAACCGGAAGGAGGAGATCCATATAAATTTTCCGAGCAGGTCTATCACAGTCCACAGCGCAGTATCAACTTTTTTGAGAACCAAATGGCTCAGAAAACTATGTCTATGATGCCAATCGATCAAAATCAAGGCCAGCCAATGTGAGTTATTGCTATTAACGGCCTCTTAAGGCATTTTTAGGTCATTTCAAGATTTGAAGGCGATACTTGAGAAAAAAATTAACGATTTTCTCCAGAATAAAAACGAGAGACAAGTGCCGATTCCCAAGGGGAACTCGGCGTACAGCAAGGCAAAAAGAGCTGAATACATTGAGCGAAACTTGGACAAAGCAGTTAAATTTTACAAAATTTCCATCAAAAACAACGAGCGCGTTGACTCAGCCATCAAAGACTTAGCCACGGTGCTTCATCAGCAAGGTATGTTCACGGCTTGTCGGTATACTGACCTCAGATAGGCAAAACGGAGGAAGCTTGTAAGTTCCTTGAAAATTACCGACCACTTTATAAGGGCGATTTAAATAAATATGACAACCTCTGGAACAACCTTAGAAAACAGGTACTTACACTTTCCATGGCCAAGAACCTCATGGCCTTCAATTCGTTAACTCTTAAACTCAATTGAATTTTTTCTACTAGATCATCCCCTCAGGAAACTGCTTAAACAGAACGTTTGTGCTGCCGAACGTCGGCGCCTATGTGACCGAAAGCGAGATTAGAGGCCTTTTTGGAAACGATTCTCGTATTTAATTAACTTTGGGCTTAGAGGGGCTAATCTAATTTTTTATGTAGGAATTGTCGACATTTCATTCTGCCACACCTGGAAAGAGGAAGAGGTCGCAGCGCTTCCTCCTTTACAACCTGGAACAAAGCTCTGTCTCATCTCTTTCGTGAGCTACTCTGCAGCTAGGAAGACCTTTGAGACTGTGAAGGACCCCAACGCTCAAGATTTCTATTGGATGAATGTCCGAGGCGAGATCCTCTCAAAAGTTGCGAATGAGTCTCTGAATACCTCGAGATCATCCGAAGAGAAGGAATTCTTCACACCTAAAATCCCACTGACTACAGCTGCTGGCGAACCAATCCGAAGAAGCAGTTTCTTCTTGGAGCACAGCGCTAAGATGGCCAAGATGAACACTCCGACTAGCAATCCTGACGTCTCTCATTACGGCGGAGGCACTTTCCACCCTCACCTCTTCCCACTGATGCCAACACACACTCAGACCTGGTCCAATCCTGGGATGTACGGACAGCAGTCATTTAATGTACCAAAAAATGACCGAGTGGTCAAGCGATTGAGCTTCTCCAGCCAACCCGTGAGCCACCCTCTCCAAAACATCGTAGCGAAGAAAAGATGGAGCGCTTGCACCATTCCAGTGCATGAAATCCCGTTGAAAACTTGGAACTGTGCTGTGTTTATGGACATGGGAAGTGATGACGAGAAGAGCAGTGCGAGCAGTTCAAGCAGCAGTAGCAATAGCAACAGTGATGACGAAGACGATGATGAATACGATGAGGAAGAGATGAAAGAATTAGAACTGAAAAAACTTAAAAAGGAACGCGCAAAGAGTCTCCGAGAGTGCGTTGTTCAAGAATTCACTGACAATCGGTTCCCACGCAGCCAAGACACACTATCGACATTGGATAGCCGCTCTGATCGGGGCCACATGCCACCTTCCCCGACGATGAAATACGACGTATTAGCCGAAATTCGAAAGAAGGAGGCGTTACTACAAAAGGAAAAGGATAGCGACCGAGCGAACTTCTTAAAAAATCTCATTTTGAAAAGAAATGAAGGCTTGTGCGAAGAACTACTGCTTATGAAAGACCCAAGAAAAGCAGGAGACCGAAGAACGAGCTTGCCTATCGGTCTTTTGCGAAGAGAGGAAAATCCTTGGGGCGAGAACGCAGAGGTCGCGAAATCCTTAAAACATCTTTACTAATGTCCTTGTGCAAAGTAAAAACTTTGGAACGAAAAGCAAACTTGCTTGGAAAGCCTGCATGAGGTCGAGAAAAGCGAGTGATTCTATAACTATATAATATCAAATATAAGCTTAAGCGTATTATTGATCACAGGAGCTGTGTAAAATAAACTTCCAATTGCGAAACTCCTTTTGAACCTCTTCTTACTAATTGGAAATGCCTTGCTGCCAAATTAGATGAGCTGTTTGGTTCTCTATTGGTTAGAGAAAATCGCTTAATATTCTCTCAGATTTTTGTTTTCTGCATGGTTCTTGTGAGAAATATGTCTAAATCTCTCGCATAAAGAAACTCATAGCCAAGGCTATATAAATGTAATTAGCATTATCCTCGCGATTTCAGAAATTTAAAGCTCTGAATTATTTGTTAAGATCAGTTATTTTCAAACGGAATATTAAGAATGCAGAAAACGAGCAAATACACACCTCATACGCCGATTACTGAAGAGCACGGTTCACAGTCTTCAATGCGAGAGTTCTCACAAACGAGAGATAGCGGGACATCTAAATTAGACAGTTTGTTATACGCGCAGCAAAACACGAATATCCTTTCTCTGACAGATCGATTCATTGGCGAAGCCGGAGCCGCTAAACTAGCGAAATACTTAACTGAGCACACGCATTTTGTCTCAATCGAGTTGAGAGGCAACAATTTGAACCCGCCCAGCTTTGCGAAAATCTGTGAGGGACTCAAAGAAAACACCGGTCTCAAGACTCTTCATCTAGAATGGAATGCCATTGGCGCCGGAGGGTCAGATGAAGGACTGCAGGCGCTTCTGTCAGTCATGCAGAATGCGAAAGGAATTACAATGATTGATCTGAGGAATAACTCGATATCAGCAGCAGCTGCTGGTACGCTAGTTGAAATTATCCGAAGAGCCGAGCAGCTACAGACTCTGGATCTTCGCTGGAACGACATTACCGATAGCGGCGGTGAGAGGATCTTGGAAGCGATTAAAGGGATAGATAGGAAACTGTTTATCGATCTCAGCGGGAACAGGATTCGTGAAGATCTGATCCTTCAGATAAATTCTCTCAACGCAAAGCAGATACAAAGTCATAGGGCAGAAGACCTCGCCTCCAACTATCTTTCTGAGAGAACCCAGTCAGCGCAGGAATCCAAAACGCTTCGAGCCCAAAATTATGCGAGTCCTATTGAGATTACGGAATATCCTTCACCAAAGCAGTATGAGATCCCTCCCACCCAAGGCTCTGGTGAAAAGACATCCCATAAGAAAGCGGATTTGTATTCACAGTATCAATTCCAAAGTTTCCCTCAAACTTATAGAACTTACGGCCCTCAAACCATCTCGGAAATGCGAAGTCCAGGCCTCTCTGAGTTCAAACCTGCGATTGATTCAGCGAAACTCATCGAGAGAGCATATCACTCTCTCAATGTCCCGAGGCAGGAAGAGGACAAGTGGGTGAGAGAGGTCAGCGAAAAATATAAGCGAGAGGAGGTTGAACGCAAGCTGCTGATCGCTAACGAAGAAATTCGGAGGAAAGATGTCCTTATTGCAGACCTCACAACAAGAGTACAGGTTCTTACTCAAGAATTGAAGAACAAGACCAGCGAAACCGATAAATTTTACGAAACGACAGCCCGAACCAGAAATGAATTCACGGACAAGGTCAGAGAGCTCGAGGTCCAAACTGAAGATAAGGTTTCCGAACTGGTAGGTCAGCTTGCAGCTCTACGCAATGAAATCGAGAAAATTTCTGCGAATCACGTCCAAGAGATCAAAACATTGGGTCAGGAATGGGAGGCCAAGTTGCAAGCTTCTGACCAGAAAGTCGCCGTCCTTACGAAAGAACTTGAGACTTATGAACAAGAAAACAAGATCCTTACCGAAACACTTGAACTCACGCGCAAAGAAATCGAAGAAAGAGTCAGAAGAGCCGATACTGAGGCTCGAGAAGCCGAAGCCAAGCGCCATGGAACCGCTATTCGAGTGCTTGAGGATAATCTGAGGTCCTCTGATATGCAAAGGGAGGAATTCTTAAGAAAAATTGATTTGCTGACCAGCGAGCTGCAAGGACTAGAAAGAAGGTACCATGAGGAGAAGAATCGACTGGAATTAGAGAAAAATAGAGTCAAATCAGACTATGATCGTGCGAGAGGCGATTTGAGTCTGTCGTTAACAGAAATTGAAAGACTGAAAAACGAGCTTTTTAGTAAAGATAACGCTTTGAGGAATTTGGAAAGGGACTATCTGAACCACCAAAGAGAGATGAAAAGATTGAAGGACGCGCAGCACGAGGAGATTGATAGATTGAAGATCGAAATGAACCAAGAACGAAGGAAACTGAACGATGATATTAGATATTTTGAGAGTTTGTGGAAAGAAAGTGATAAGCGCAATCGAGAAGTTGAGAACGATGCCTCAGCAAAATCTGCGAGATACAATATGGAAAGTCTCCTCACTGATAATATACAGAGAATCCTGGGGAGGGCTTTCAATGAAATCGACGCGAATCAATCTACAACAATAGGCAAATATTCTACATACTTGAGCACCTCGGGGAGAAAAGAGTATCCTTACAAGTAGATCTCTTGAAATTTTTTTCGTTTATTGATATTCAAAATGAACCGTTTACAATTTAAAAGAAATTTCTTAAGTCTTTGTTTATGTATACGCAGGCTTTAACAAATTAAGAAAATTGTAACAACGTGATCATTATTAAGAAAATAAAATGGCATCAATTAACACTAACCACCTTTTCAGGCTATTATATGGATGCTTTAACGTTTTGTATTGATAGAACAGTTTAGAAAGTCATAGAAGGTAGGATCAGCATCATTATAACATTTCGACGGAATACTGGTGAAACTCTCATTTTTTCCATTCTCTTCGATGAGGTTCGACACAAATCGATGTTTTTGTTTGCTTTGAGTTGCCGTGATAAGGAGCAATATTGATTGGCTGCATCTCAAGAACCTCTATTTGGCAAACAACAAAATCAGCGATAAAGGAGTGATCGCTCTCAGAAAGAATGCCACATGGAAAAAACTGCTTTCGATTGATTTGGTTGGGACTGGAATTAGCTGGAAAGGAGCAAGTATACTAACTCACAATGCGTGCTGGCCATAAAGTAAAGAGATTTGCTTGTCTGGGAGTAAGTACAAGTTAACTAAGGGGAAATTTTCTGTTCTCTATGCTTGCACTGTCGTCGTTTGCCCACTGGCTATCCAACTTTCTTGAAATAACCATTATATATGAGTAAAAGAAATTTCTGAAGTCTCGTGTTCTATACGCATACTCTGACAAATGGAACAAAATTGGGAAGTGAGATCTTTTTAGCTTAAAAAAATATGACGGCATGGCTTATGAATAACATTCTCTAGAGGTTTATAAGTAGATTCCTCTATTTTCTCAATAATAACATAGTGGAGGAGAAATTTGGCATCATCAGAGAATATTTATATGGAGTTTTGGCTGCAATAGCTCTTCAGTTTGAAACCGCTCCCTGGCCATCGAAAATGTATTCGCACGAAGTGAGATTATTATCTGTTTGAGGTGGATCTTTTCGGACCCTGGATGATTCTTTGCGAATAAATTTTATGCTTCCAGTGCTTTCCAGTAATTGTTTTAAGAATTCGGAAGTCAAAACTCATGAAAATTTCGGCTATATAAGGCCGCATGCAAAATATTATTATCAATAACTCATCAAATAATAATACAACAACTTCTTCTCACACACTTATAACTTTCAATGGAAAAACCAGCATCTCTTGGTAAAGTCTGGGATAATTTCTGCAACGGCAGTCTCGAAATGGACAACAGACAGTTCGCAAAACTCGCAAGGGACACCGGCATCCTCGACAAAAAGCTCACAGCCGCAGACGTCGACTTGATCTTCAATAAAGTGAAAGCGAATCCTTCAATCAGAAAAATCCAGTTCTATCAGTTTGAAGAAGCCATTTCTCATTTTGCGAAAAAGAAGGGCTGCAAGGATGAAGATATCGTTGAAGCTCTCTTGAAAAAAGGTGTTCCTACCTCTTCAGGAACCAAAGCTGGCTTTGTGAAATTCCATGACGACAAGAGCACATACACCGGAGTTCATACGAAAGGCGGCCCAACTACTGTGGATAACGTGATAACTCTCTCAAACCTTGCTGATAGAACCAAGGCTGATGTAAGAGGAGTTAAATTGAGCAAATGAGCATCATATTATTAGGGTTAAACCAAAGCTTAGGAATCTAAACACAATATACTGAGATACTTCTATTAATCGAAAAATTTATGCTAGAACATGTACTCTTTTTTTCAACTCAATACTATTTTTTTGACTTACATAAAATACTTTTCAAAAACAAATAAGTAATCAAATCAAATACTATATTCACAATAGATTAATAGAAAATCTTCGTAGATATTCATGGAATGGTTGGGCGGAACGGCGTTCTTTTAGAGATGGGCTGTCGTTGCTAAACAGTAATTCTTCAAAGAGCAATCGATAAGAACTGGGTTTGAAAAGTCGATAATTGAATTGTATTATTGTTTATCATTTAGTAAAGTACATTCTTAGAATACAAAGCAGTGAAATTTTTATAAATAATTTAATTTTTCTATGTTCAAATATTCTGAGTTTGTAACATCATAAATTTGAAAATGAAAGTATTGTGTAAAACTCTGATATAGCTGATGCTTACAAAATTGACCTGGTAGATTCTTCCACTGAGAATATGAATTTTCACATACACTAATAACAACAGAATGAAATATATCTAGTAATATATGGCAACAAGAAATTGTATAAGGTAATACATCTAATAACTTAATGGGAATTTCTATCTATTAATCAACTTTCAAGTCTAACAGTCAAAAACTAATCATATTGAATCGCTTATAGCTGTTACATTCAAACATGTGCTTTTACGTTACACAGTAGTAAGACACATACTGAGAATCAATTTTTCTTCATATTCTCAGGCTATAATTTTAACACATTACTTGTTTGTACACATAGAAATGTGCCTGAAATGAGAGTCTTAAGGTAGCTATTGTCCAGCGTAAAATATTCCTCACATAATTTAGGAAGCTTTGTTTTGCTTCAAATTCTGCCATCTTGATCGCCTCATAATAGTAAGGAAATGATTTGAAGAGTCATTAAAGAAAGAAAGCTTTCAAATTCTCAGAAGATAGATTATTCCTCATGCATTAAATTTGAAAGGAATCTTATAAATAATAATTTTTATGAACATTTAAAATTCTCATTTTAGAAAGTGATAACGAAAAATCTGATCCCTGTCTCTATAATGAAAAAATGTTACTTTAGTATCGGTACTCGGTGAATAACTCGCCTCTTGTCTTTTCTTCTGATGAATACAACAAACAATAATATTTTTTCTTCAGGTTATTATCAAATCCATCTGAAAATTAAACAATGAAATTCGATAAAAGGTTCATGATAGGTAGAATTCTCGAGATAATAACAGTTCAAGGTGAGAACTGAATCCAAGTCAAACCAATAATTGTGGAAGGCAGAATACCATTTGAAGAGTCAATAGGTTTACTAATTATTTGCAAATAATACACTTTCTTGCTTTTGTACTCCTCTTTTCTTTTTAAACATTCCACTTTTCGAAAGACTCTCAATGTCATACCATTTTCTATACGAGTCCTACTATTCCGGAGTATACATATTAAATAATTACTATTTAAGAGTGACTCATAAATTCCCACTCTCATTTTATCAATGCGGTTTAAGACATGTCAATCATAGTTCTCATACAAATTCTTTTCCCATGAATTCCTGCTAAATTAATTCTAAACGAGGGAAAGAACAGTTAGGGTATTTTTTTTGTTGTTATAAGGCCAAATCTAAATTGATGTTTACCTCCTATGATGAGATCAAATCAAAAAAATTTATAAAAAAATAAAAAATGAACATTTCATTCATTTACTTTTTTTATAAAGGAGGGAAACCATTTTTGAAAACCATCCTTGAGAATTTTTTTCAACACGAATAGACTCATAATTTTCGCGTTCTTCTCCCCCTTTCTGAACACAAATCTCTCTGTAATTTGGTTATGATTCTTCAACAATTACTAATTATTTGATCACAGGATAATGGCTTGTGCCTCTACAAAAGACCAATTCAGGTAATTGAGTATCCTAATTGTAAAGAGATAACCAGAAAAAAAAAGTGAATACATTAGAAAGATAGTTACACTATTGAAGTGATAAGCAGCACTGAGTTTTCTAGAGCAGTATATTAAAAACACTTGATTAGGACTTTCCTTTCCGCTATTCGTCCCTTTATGAATTACATTGAAAATTCATCGAAATATACTACAACATAATGAATTGCTATTACATTAAACATCTAAAATCTAGTTTTCAAGCTTAATTCACAAAGGGCAAAATTACTAAAGAAAAGAATATATCTGGTTTATTTACTGTCAACTACCTTTCTTCAACAGAAGAGAGCTGATGCCTGTTTTCAAGGTTTCCTTCTTGAGATTCCATTCAAGCATCAACAAGAGCATTGTGCGGCCCAAAAAGACCCAAGAGGCCAAATTTTGTTCTATCTACTCGAGTAAACAAAATCCAATTCCTCTTATCGAATTTTGATGAGTTTTCGTTGGTATTCTTCTCTCCTCTCTTACAGGCAATCCATGACGCAGATTATAATTAGTACTTATTTATATTCAGATGTTATAATCCATACACGGAAGTAAGTACAAATGATGATAAGTAAATGAGTTCAGATTCTAATTAGTTTGAATACAAAATCTAGATAAGTTTGAATCAATATTAACAAGATACATGGCTTCTCACATCTATCAGTCTAATCACATCCAAGACTATTCACTTCCTTCACCTCTATTAAGTATATCTGATCTTTCACACTGATTCCATACAGATTATGCAGGTCTACTTCTTGGTCAGCTTTATATTTATTAATCGAAATCACTTTTGCGACCGGATTGGGGATCGGCATCCTATATTCAACAAGTTAGCACTCTTTCAACCTATAAATTTTACCCTTTATGCTGGAGCAATTTCCCATTCTGCGTCACGAAATAAACTGACGTTTTGCAATGTTTCGTATCAAGCACCGGGATATAATGAGAATACTCTGTTACTCCTAATAATATAGTGTCTCCTGGCTCCGGGTCAATTATTGTCAGTTTCTTCGAATTGATTTTTTCAATCCTATCTATCATACTTCTTATATTTTCAAGGTTTGCGCCTTTATCTAGATATTCGCAGTGCTCATCATCTGGCAGCAGCTTCAGCAAAGACACAAACGCTTCTTCCTGGATAATTTGTGATCGTTTGAAGTTATCTCGAGCTTCATCTAGCTCGCTCTTAAGGGAGACTTCTAGCTCTTTGAATTTATCTGCTTGCTCTTGAAGTTTTGATTCGCTGTTGGAAAGCCCTTTCTTCAATTGGTGTATTTCCTTGATTTTCTCGTCTTTCGACTTCTTATCTTCCAATTCCTTCGTAGCCTTGACCAATAGATCCATGGTCCTGACAAATTCTTGACTGAGGTGGGCATTTTTCTTTTGTTCCTCAGTCAGAAGCTTTCTGTATTCGCTGATTTTCTCAACGCTCATTGAAACGAACTTTTGTATTTGAGTTTCAAGCTTCTCGATTTTTTCTTGGAGGTCGATGAAGGGGGCCTCAGCTTTCGGTCGAAAATGCGTATTAAATGATTGGTCGATGAGAGCGGGCAGCGCTTGTCGATAAGACTCGAGAATTTTAGTAAAATCTGGAGGCTTGATAGTCCTCAGCAGTTTCTCGTTTTCCATTTTAAGATCAATTAGCTCCTTTTCCAAGCAACCGATTTTCGCGTCTTTCTTCTCTCTAAACCGAATCGAATGAGAATTCAATTATATAACGACGCATTACATTATATCTTGAAAGTCATGGAACGAAACCAAGTCCTCGTCCCCTTCATGCACATCGATCTTCATATCTTTCTGGAAAGCTGTATTTTCGCCACGTTAGTTCAAAGGAATTTTTCTTTGTAATTACGTGCTAAATCGATAGGCAAGTCAGATTCAACAACATTCTTAACCTGCTCGTTGTTTAGCATGGGGAACTTCTTTGTCAGGAACAAGCAAAATGTTCGAGGGAGGTACTCTCCATTTTCCTCGATAAATCTAAGGTAAGGTTCATTAGCATATTTCAATGTAGAAATGAGATGATGTACTCCTCTCGAGTTTTATTCTCATAGAAAGCATATTTTTCCAGCATATCAAGAATATCGAGGTATCGGCGCTTAAATCCTGCTCTTCTTCTGATCTCTTGCAAGCTTCTTTCGTACACTTCAGGGAATTTTTCCAAGATCGACAAATAGTGCATGTCCTTGTAATATTTCGTGAGCCTAAAGGATTTTTCATCCAATGCATTTACTTTCTCATGTCGCTCGGTTAGAGCACTAAAGCTCTTCAGCTTATTTGATATTTTCTCCTTCAGTGCAATTTGAACTAACGAAACATCACCGATAAAATCTCGAAGCTTCCTTCCGTTGTTGATCTAGTATAACATCAGTCACATTACTGAGAAAGTCTAGACAAGAGAATTACCGTGACTGTTTCAATTTTTTGAGAGAGATCGTCAAGGGCTCGGATAATTGATTTTGCTTGAGTCTCGATAGGTCCGACATGCGCTTTCCCAAACTCATAAATATCTGATTTAGACACCTTAGAGCCCTTTTTCTCGAGTAGCATTTTGAACTCCTGGAAATCTAATGCAGAAAAAAAGAGATAGATTCTTCAAAGCATGATTTCTGCTTACGAACATCGAAAATGTCGATAAAAAGCTGCTCTTGATGTTTAATCTCATCTTGGATTTCAGTCACACCGCGGTCGATATTCTCAGTTATATTATTGATTGAGGCATCATAATCTTGTATTTCCTTTGAGATTTCTTGAGATTTTTGTGATATTTTGTCTATAGACCAAAATAGCGTTTAATCTCCAAAAATTCAAGGTTTTTTTACCTTGATTCTGCTCACAGGCTGCTTTAAGTGCCTTAATCTTCTCCACATTAAAATAATCTAGCAGGTATCTCTTGCCTTCTTGCTGTAATGAGGTATGCACTTCAGTTTTCGCCAGCTAACAACGAATATTAGCACATTTATTATTTAATTGTTGTTGTGTTATACATAAGCAAGTGTATCTTCAAACCTCTCGAGCGTTGGCTTGAATACGCTGATTTTCGAGTTAAGCTCTTTGATTTTCTCATCAAAAAGTTTCCTTTTCTCGTTATAGTATTTAACTAAATTTTTCTTTGCACATGTTTCTGCATCACGTTGGCGGTTTAGCCTCTGGCATTTTCCCAGTGCGCTTTTTATCTCAGATTTTATGTATGAAAATGCAGACTAAAAAGCGTTAAATCAGAAACGCTGAGGTGATTGAGTAGATTTATTACAATGATCCGATCAAAGGTGTCCCGACTTCTATCATCGAGGTATTTTCGAATGTCCTCGCCTAAGTGAGCTTCATAGGTTCCATAGGTGAATAAAATCGATGATTCGCTCATTTCTTAGGGTGATTTATAGCAACTGCAAAGGAGAATGCGAATTTACGCTTTTGGAGGGACGGGTTATCTAGAACGAGTTGAAAGTCTTCGTTTGAGGGCTCTTCTCGATAGAATTCTCGGTTGAATATATACAAAGTCGTATCCTAGCTCACTGTGAGCAGGCAAAGAGAGAACAGGTTACGCTTTCTATCACTTCAGCGATTAAGTTTTTTGCTTCGAGTTGCTTTCCATCGCTTCTGAGGATAATTTGGTGAATTTTTGGAATGGAAAAATCATTTTCAATGGTTTGTTGTAGTTTCGCCACAGTTTGACCAAGGTAATCAGTTATAGGGTAGTCTTGACTGCTGCCATTTTCTGCGAGGACCAAGTGCATGACTTTGGGTTTTTCTTTTGCGATAATGGCAAAATCGAATCGATTCTTTTTGCCCGACATCATAACTAGCCTGTTATCAATAGAAAATTAGATTATTTTTATTTAAATTTTCTCTCAGAGCAAGCACCCTCTATCCTTAGCCCTTACTGCTAGAACGTAGTGAGGATGATCTCACAAACGTCTCTAGCCAAAAAAGACTAACAATTTAACTCTTTTTGATTGGCCTATTCAAGGAAGAGTCGTAAACTCGAGACTCCTTAAATTCATTTTTTTTTTCTTTCATCACTTCCCTTTGCTCTACTTCTCATTCCAGATAGTAATTATTCGATCTGAGTTGCTTCTCTTCGACTGGTTTGTTTATAACAAGCTTTTTCTGATGAAGACTTAAATTCCTTTGAAACTGATCCATTCGAATATTTCCATTAAAATAAAAAATTAACTTGGAGAAACTGCGAAATCAATGATTGCTTCACTAAAATCGTACGCTCAGTCTCTCACCAAGAACCTCTTGGGGTCTACGTCCGAGTCAAAGCAAAAAGCAATAAACTATAAGGACCTAGCATCTTATTATCCAGAGATTGAGAAGAGTGATTGGGGTGTGGTTATTTTTATAGGCAATGAAGATCCATGGACTGGAAGAAATTGGTGTCCGGACTGTGTGAGGGCTGAACCACATATAGAAAAGAAATTGATGCCTCTTTGCAAGGAGAAGAATATTCCAATTCATTTTGTTGAAGTTGGAGGGCGAGATGAGTATTAATCTAATTCTTTGAGATGTTGCAGAATTTTTTAGGTGGAAGGATAAGAAACATCCATTGAGATTACATAAGATGTGGCAAATTGTTTCGATTCCAACTATTGTTCTTTTGAATAAAGTGAGGAAATGAATGTTGCTAATTGAGTTTAAATTTTCTCAAATGTATATAGGGGAGACCGCAGAGGAAGATAAGTGATCATCACTGCGAGAATGATGAATATCTCGAATTGCTTTTGGAAGACCTCGAATAGAGAGAGAGATGCTGCTGGTGATCCAAACAGAAAACTCCGATCCTTTATTTTTCACATTGAGAGTTTGTATCACCCGGTTCCTCGAAGAATACATGGGAAGCTGTATGCATATTTTCTGTTACATTTTCTATCATAAGATATGAAAAACATCAGTAAATGAACTTCAGAGAGATACAAATACGTTGTAGAGCAAGATTACCAGATTACTCAATTTATTAATGTGACGCATATGCATTAAATTAGCGTGTACAAGAACTATGTTGTGCTTTAGAAGGATTTATATTATGAAGCCAAAGAAGATATTCAAACAAAATTCATATGAATTCAAAAGAAAAATCATTCAACACAGATTTTGAGGATTGAGATTGATAAAGGACCGATGAACTGAAGTGCCGCCCTTTACTTTCTCTCAAATGATAAAAGTTCTCAATTATATTATTGAGCATTCTTCTCTGCTTGCTCAATTCTCAACATGTATTTCACACCAAAAGATACTGTTTCTACAAAGAAATATATTTATTTTATAAAAAAAAATGCCTTTATTTGAAACAGGTTAAAGTTAGTAAAAAAGAAGAATTTGATAAATAAAGATTAATGTCATTTAAATTGCCAAACAGCTCTTGCAATTTAGGATCTGTGCTTTTTCTCATTCGTACTCAGGTTCGAACTTTCATTTATTTGTGTATCCATCGTCGAATGGTCACTTCCAATAAAACATAATTAGTTTCATATCTTTTGAAAAAAATCTTACTATCCAATCAAATGAGCAAACTTTTCGTCTTCATACTCTGGTAGTGGGGTCCTCTTGCGATGAGTGTTAGTGTTTGTAGACAAGGACTCTTGACTCGACACAGTCTTTTGAGTTCCATACCGTACTTCAAGCATCTAAAGACAGGATAAACATTCACCACCAAATTCAATTAGTAAAAACAATACCTGTCTCCAGTGAGCGTTTTCCTTTTGTAGAGAAGTCACGACCTCTGTTACATACCCTATTTGCTTGATAATTTCCTTTTGATTGTTCCTAACAGCTGTCACTTCGTTCTGCAGAGATTTCAGCACCGCCAACAGCTCCGAAACTTCAGAACGCTCTTGCATTTGATTATTTTTGCTACTTTTCGGTGTTCGGTTGTTACTGATGGCACCATCAACAGAAATTTCAGTCTGATGCTTTGAGCCCGAAACCCTTGCTACCTCATCGAATACAAACACTTTAGGACTCGTTCTACCATTTTCTCCTTTCTTCTCCTTCATTGCCTTACTAGCCACCCGTGTATCCTCTTCACTGATTATTTTACTTGGTGTAATTTGATTCATGCTCTCGCAAACTGGAGTTCCTGGGTGTTCTGATGTTTTACTTGAATTCAGCGAAGGTGATTGTCGTTGCTTATTGAGTAGTTTGAGAAAATTCTTGGCTTCTTCCGGCGAGATCTTTTTATTGATATTCAGTTTGCTTTTCACAGCGGTTTCTTTTATTTCTGGCTGAGGAGCAACCAACTTACTTTTCTGCAAAAGGCCTCCGCTCTTTGGGCTCGGAGTGACTCCATTACTACTACTAACCCTCGGAGAACATTTCGTTTCGATCTCGTTTGGAGCATGAGTTCTTTTCCCATTATAATTCCTTGCACTAAATTGAAGCCCTTCGCCGAGACTGTTTGTGCGAGTATGCGTTTCTTTTGAGCTAACTGAGAGCTTATCGGATTTAAAATCTGAGCTTTCGATGGAATGATGCCTTTCGTAGATGACATTGAGGCCAATTATAGAGCCAAGCATCTCTGGATCTATTTTTCGTTGAGGCTGTTTTTGAGGTAAATTTGTATTTGCACCCTCGGAGTACGATAAATTTCGCCGTTTGATGATCGAAAGAGGGTTTGAGTCGTTTTTAGGATATTTAGGAACTATATAGCCGGACGATTTAGGCACTTCTTCTATGTCTTCCACTATAACGTGCTTTTCTGCGACTATGGCATTAGAGGCCTCAACGGCTTTTTGGGTTCGTTCTGAGTTGATTATGTTGTAAGTATTGACCATGTCTTGCAATATCTCTTGTCTGTCCGATGAGGGGACGTTTAACAGACGAGCCATGTCGTAGACGGTGGACGATTGAGTGCGTCTATGCAGGTTTTTGTTCTTTTTGGTGGTAGGTTGTCCAGACTGCATAGGACCAAGGTACTTTCTTTAATTCAATTCAAATGTTAATTATTTGATGAGTGTAATGAAATTTTGGAATGATTGGAGAATCAGAGAGTGGATGTACCGAAAACGCATTTTATCCAAATAAAAGAAAAAATAAAAGCGGAAAATGCTGGGAAGGTTTCAACCAAATATGACAAGAAAAAGATATTATTAGCACGCCTTAGAGGTACTGAATCGCTCAAATGCTTAAAGAGTTGACGACATTCGCCACCATTTTCTCAGAAATAAAGCGCTGAAATTTCGTGAGATTAACAGGTTTCAACTTTTGTCTTCGATGAAGCCTTCATTTCTCTTAGACTCTTTTGTTAGAGGCTGTGCTTATGGTTATGACGGTCCCACAAGTCATATTCCTAGAAAAAATGATTACTGTTGTGAGTCTTCGTTATGAGTGGATAATTCGAATGAGTCGTTATGCCAAATTACTATTTTTATCGAAGTAATTGAAATTGCAGATTAGTTGACTTTCAGCTCTAACTAACAGCTGCTGTAATCACACTAAAATCTCACGAATTCTTTAAGAAATGAAGAGAATATTAGGGATGCAAGATAGTTATTCTTTTATGTTATGACGACCATGATGCTTTGCAATTTGTGAATATCAGTCAGTCTTCTCTTTCATAGAATGAATAATAAGCAGTTTTCTATGCTAATTGCTAGCTAATTACTCAAAATTGCTGAGCATAAACGCGACCGTTTCCTTTCATGTTACAGAGAAATAAATTCTTTAGTTCCCTTCGAATGAATAAGATAACTAGAACCAAAAGTTGTATTGCGTTTCTTTCTCCTCTTGAATTCAGTGGGTTACAACACAGAAGGTCAAAAGTGCAAGGATACTTTTTTTGAGAACTAAAGAACCATCAGTTTCCTTTAGCAACCAAATAACTAAGAAATTTCACTCATCTCACCTCGAATGCGTAACAAAACTAGCTAGTCCAACAGAAAACACACTGAAATTTTCACGATTTAGTAACCGGATCTTTGTTTAAAAAAATGCATAACTTTGAATGAAATAGAAAGAAATATAAATCCACAAATACAGTAAATCAGCTTAACTCAAATGATCAATCCAGTCTCTTCCTCCCTTGACCTTCTCTCTATCCATCTTAGTCGTCAAACTGTTGTTTCTCCACATTCCAGCATTGGCAAGGTGCTACCAAAAAAAGATTAGCACAAATCATCAATATTTAGCGTATACATCAGTGAATTTGCCGTTCAATCCATAGCGAGTCTCTGCTTTGACTATTGAATTTCCAAACCGTTAGCAAAAACCAAGGTAAGCTATCTTTACGCATAGTAGAACCCGATCCAATTGATCCTGTTGTTGTTTTGTAGAGTAAAGCTGCATGTTTTTTGAAAAATTCTAACACAACCAATTAGCTTCCGATTTTCAGTGATCGTTACCTTCATCTTCTGCAGAGTAAATCTTCTTCTTGGCTAATTGAGATGGAGAGGCGTCGAGATCCTCCATTTGAACTTTTTAATAATTTTTTTTTAGTTTGTTATAAAAAATTCCGAAAAACCTGTTCCTAATAACTCAATTAACTGATGATTAAACTCGTCGAAGCATAACAGTTTTTTTCTCTGGATAAATTCAGAAAGAGGAAGAACCCACTATAATCCACTATCTCCTTAAAATTTAATTGAATTTTCAGCAGATCCTATGCTAATTCTCTCAATGCTATCATAAAAAACTGCAAACTGTTGTTAGGAAGCTAACGAAAGTTAATTGATTGCAATGTAGATCGCCTAAGATTGTTCTATCATACAACTTTTTAAAATATTATGTTGAAAAGAGTTTGCCTTTGTCACATATAGACCACAAGACAAGGATATAAGAGAAAAGGGGGTTAGTTATGCCTAAAAGCCTTCATCGAAGCCCAGTTTTTGTAGATGAAGATGTAAAAAACTGGGTATAAAAGTGGTAAAACCACACAGTAGTGGTAGTCGGTTCTCATGAAGTCAATGACTGCATGTCCAGTCTCAGGAAGGAATTTGGACCCTATCATCCAGAAAGATAGGATCACAAAACCAACAAATGTCAGGAATATTGTGAGGTAGCCTGACATAATGGTGAGTTCAGGGTCCTGGTATTTCTGATGAGTCAAAAAATCAACACTCTTTTGAGTAGGAGCCTCAAGTCGTATAAGGTACTGAGGGTTGAATATATTGCAATTTTCTCCCTCAACCGTCTGTTTTTGTTTGAATTCATTGATCTCTGGAAAGCTTTCGGAGCTGGAACGGCTGGCGGTAGAGCCGCTCGCGTTTTTGGATAGTTTTAGCTGGGTTTCGGCATCGAATTTGGTTTTCAATTCCGATTTTCCATGGGATTTGCCATCAGCGGTGCTGATGACGTTGAAAATGTTGGTATTATAGTTATTGATATTGATCACATTGAAGGTCTGCCCTGGTTTGAAGGCGTTTCCTTGAGTGTCGTAGCTCATTGAAGGCGGTTTTTTCTGGGATCAAATTTTCTTTTTTGGTAATTTATAGATCTTTGCTATCAGTTTTAATTATCAGCATATCCGTCAATTCAAAATACGTTACCTTTAACATACTTCTCAAGTATGAGCGCTAATTAACAAAATTACGATCTGAATCACGATACTAATTTTAGAGCAGAATATCTGAGAATTCGTTTAAATTAGAGATCGAAAAATTCATTTGCCATTAAATCCGTGTATTCCATGCACATCATGCTAAATACTACACTCAATTGAAAAAGAATATAACAAAATACACCGATCCATACTTTGGTGGAACAGCGAACTAGAAATAAGAAAACCCCACATTTATGGTGGTAGTTTCGATCATTGTTAGGTTAGCGCTTATACAGTACTAAGCGGAGTGATTCAGAATGAAATACTCGCCAAGAAAAAAATTAGAGTTAACGATATAATTAAGCTAATACTACTGAATCCTTGCTTACTGATGGGTGCTTACAGTTCAACGAATTCCAGTTAGAATAATTCTGTTGAACATTTAGATTCAAAATACAGCATTGAGGTAGTATAGGCCAGATATGGCCACAGACCGCTAGTTGCTCGAATAAATTGGTGAGAGAGTCTGCCGCAATGGCTTAGAAAAAAATTCCTATTCGCAGATTGAGAGCTCTTAGCAAGTGTTATGCAGATAGTGTCATAGCTTTGAGAGTGTGATTATTTTGGAGATAGTTCAAAAATATTTGCTTGAATAAGTAACCCTTAATCTCTGTTTTGCATCTCATTGTTTTAAAATTCATCTGACTAAAACCTCTAGAGAGAGGCCAACCTATTGTCCGAAAAATTAAATGATAATTGGTTGACTGGCTGCTTTATGAAAGAGCGTGAAGAGATCTGCATCTAATATCTTTTGTTAAGAATGTGGACCGTTCATTTCATCATGTCGAGAGTTGATTTTAGTGATTGTCGATTCCAATTTAGAGTAATTGGGGTTAAAGCGCTTTTTGAGAATATAATAGCCAATGCCGGCCACTGCATTGGAAAAGTGGGCGAACTGAGCTAAAGTATGCATCGAGTTCTTGACCCATTGTTTTTTCTGCACACATTACAGGAGTTAAAACCATAAATACTATTTGCGAAATCACGAAATTTTGATTAAATTAATGAAGTTAACTATTTCAGATAAGATCAGATTTTAAATATTATGCACTCTTTTCCATGACTCAGGTGCAAAGCCCTAATAGATCTGCAAAACCAAAGCTAGGCGTTTTTTTTTTTGTAGATCAACGGTGGACTCGAAAGTATATCTGATAAACCAAGAACAAAAAAGCTTTCCAAAATCTGCTGAGTAAGAATTTTCATGAAAAGGATTTTCCGTTCTGACAAACCACGAATTACATTCAACTTTCTTTTCCCTTTGAATTCATTCTTCTGACACAATAATATTGAAATCTCTTCTCCTTAAATGCCTCAAAGCAGAATTAAAATCTTTTAAAATTTGCTTTAAACTCATAGTATAGTTAATTTTTTTCTCAAAATGCCAACTGGTTTGGCTTTTCTTTATCTCCTCGGAATCAAGTAGTAATGCAGATCCTGTACTGTCAATAGTTCGCATCGAACGTAAGAAATTTAAAATTCCATTTCTTTTCCGGATTAATTTTCTTATATATATAAGTAAGTCGCTTTATATCTACGGTTTCATATATTATGTGTTACAAATCAGAAATCATCAAGATATTGATCGAATGAGCTTTTCTGATTGGTTAAATTTACGCTTGTTTTACATCAAAAAAGTAGAACTCTTCGTATAAAATATAAATATTATGGAAAATAGTTCATTTGCATCGACAACTTGCTCTTCTCCTCAGAACGATTCTGTGGAGAAGATCATTAAGAATGACAGTGTCCGGTACAAAAGAAAAGGTATAATTTCTTAACAAACAACTATTTTGCATTAACACGCACATCAATCCAAGGATATGGCCTGATCATTGCTATTCTGGCAGCATTGGGGTACTTTACCATCTTCCCAAAGTTTCTCAATCACATTTATCCAAGCCTCGTTGCTGGATGGGACCGTACTAAGCTCTCTTTCTTTCAACATTTACATTGACAATATAACAGATAGATGGTTTTTCCTCTTAACTGCTGGTGCTGTGCATTTTCTCGCTCATGTCACCTGCTACATTTTTAGTTATTTCATCTACTCTGCAAAGTTGCCTTTCTTTGAAAGATATAAAGCCAATGACGTAATTTTCTCTTTTTTTGATAAGTCACTAAATCCTCTATCAAGTCTCCTTGGCCTTGGGACGCTGACCCAAAAGAGTGGAGAAAACTCTTGAAAAAATCATTTCTGCTCTTCTTGGTTAACAGCTTGATAATTGGTCCCCTAATTACCTATGCTGATATATTAACCAGCGGGGTTTTTGTTCGAATGTCTGTTGAAACCCTCCCTAGCCTGTATCTGATTGTTCTTGATGAATGAATTGATTATACTAATAATAATGCTTTAGTAAGGATACTATCCTGCAAGTCTCGTTCTGCATGATCATAGAAGACTTCTGCTTCTATTGGGGTCACAGGCTTCTCCACCATCCTCTCCTCTATCCATACGTTCACAAAATCCATCACGAGCATGTGCAAACGATCTCTATCGCTAATGAGTATGTTCATCCAATCGAATTCTTACTTGCTGGTCTGGTAACCCTTGTGACCTTTATTAAACCCTCAGCTAATAACGTTCGAAATTAGCTGCCTTCTTCAATAGGACCTAAGTTGCTGGGGAAACAAATGCATATTGTAACGTTATGGATCTGGTTGGCACTTAGAAGTGGAGAATCTGTGGAAGGCCACTGCGGATATGATTTCTCTTGGAGCCCCTTTAGACTGCTACCATTGAGCGGGTCTGGTACCTACCACGCATACCATCACTCAGCAAATGTCGGAAATTATGGCTCGTTGTTCACGTTTTGGGATACTGTTTTCAAAACGAACAAAGACTATTGGAGATGGTTGTCAAAGCGCGAAAAGGTATTCATTTAATGGTCTAGTAAAAAGTATTCTGAGTGTTTTGGTTTTTACGCTGTAGGAATCAAAGCTGAATGAGATAAGAAGCTCGTTAAACAAGATGCAATCTAAGCCCAAAGTAGACTCAGACTATATAGCGTCCAAGCTTGATGGAAAGGTTAAGGAAGGGGAGAATCAAGAAGCGAGCAGCCATCAAAAGAGAAAATAGTTGGGATCTTCTGAAATTAGTCATCAGACACATCTTAAGATATTTAATAACAGATCCCGTAGTCATTTATACATAAATACTCGGGACTTTTTATATGAAAATCAATGAACCTATCAAATAATGTTGATCTATTCTGTACTTTACAGTGGGAAAAATAAACCAAAAGAATAAGAAACAAACATGTGAAATCTCATTTACAAAATTTAAGTCTCTTGTTTGGTTGACATTAAGTCGAACTCATTATCGAAAGATTAATAACTCGGTTCCAGAAACGGCCTCAAGGTCTTCAATGACAACAAGAAAAGACAACAAAGAAGATCTGAGGACAAGCAATGTACAGCGAGAGCAAAAGGAAGGAGACACCGTTCAAGCTACCGACCTCAAGAAGGAAGAAAAGTCTTATGAAGACACAAACTTGTAAAGGGACATTTACAGTTAAATAAAAAGACTTAATTCATAATTCTTTTTTAGTTGTATGAACTCTTTAAACTCACAAAGACCTCTCAACGAAAATTACTGTATACTCTCATTGCGGCTGAGCAATCCTAATTTAAAACTAAACTGAAAAGATTGGAGTAAAGAACTGAGGTTTCTGGAGGTTATAGAGACGAGATTGCTGATAATCTATCGTACTGCCTCATTTGTAAGAAAATGAGTGTCCCAATAGATGGTATTGCACTTGAATCCGGCAAACCTTGGTAAATGGACAGATGATGAAGAACTTTTTACGTTAAGCAAGTCGAATCTGGTCAGATTAATAGCTTTCACTTTCTTTTGGTTAATTTCACTAGAAAAGTTTACTTCAAACTCACGAAAAATTCTTTTAAGATCCTTTAAAGCGCTTTCTGCCACTCAAAAACCACTTCTCCACACCACAGAGTGAGCGCCACAGAGAAGATTTGTTATAATTTATTGAGTAAGTTGCGCTTCAACAAGGGTATTTATTTGCATTGCCATGTTTCAAAAAGGACCTTATTTAATTGTATTGCAGCTATTCAGTGTGAAACAACTAGAGTTTTGAGTGAGTAGATATTAAATTGAGAGTGAAGTGCAGAAAATATCTAAATAAATTTACAAGAATAAATTCAAGAAATGGTGGAACCAGCAGCTGAGTGTGAAAAATTTAAAATCATTAAGACACTAGGTGAAGGAGGCAATGGAGTGTAACTAACCTGTTGTCTTATGATTGATATTGATAATTTCTCACTAGAGCGAAGCTCGCTTTGAAGATAGATACCAAAGAACTAGTGGTTCTCAAAATTCTGAAAAAGGATGTCTGCAAAGAGGACGAAAAAGAAATTAAGATGCTCAAAAAGCTCGACCATCCCAATATCACTAAGTTTCTCGATTTTATCACAGGAGCTAGATATAAAAAGAAGACAGGAAAAGAGGTAGTCAAAAATATCATCGTGATGGAGTTTGCGAGTCGAGGTGACTTCTTCAATCTCATCATTGCAAGTGCAACAAGACGAGGAACAGGCCTTTCTGAGGCAACTACCAGAGCTTTTTTCAAACAAATGGTCGAAACCGTTGAATATTGCCATGACCAAGGAGTTGTCCATCGGGATATAAAGCCAGAGAATATTCTGTTAGATGCTGACTATAATGTGAAGCTCGCAGATTTTGGTTGGGCAACAATATTAGACTCAAAAAAGCATAATACAAAAGCAGGAACTGAGAGGTGACTACTATAATCTGTTGGAATATAACTAGTTATGAAATAGATATCGGGCTCCAGAGATGTTTCTGTTCCAATCTTACGAGCTTACTCCCATAGACATCTTTTCTCTTGGAATTATCCTGTTCATGATGAGAATTGGAAACCTTCCTTTTGACGGGGCAATAGCTAGCGATACCTATTATCAATACTTTTTCAAAAACAAACCCGAAGTTTACTGGGAAGCAGTCTCAAAAAACAAAATCAACGAAGAGGGCCTCCTCACTGAAGAATTTAAGGAACTTATAGAAGGGGTGCTTAGACGTGATCCTGAGCAACGATACACAATTCAGGATATAAAAAATTCAAAATGGTATCAAGGTGAAATAGCTGATAAAGGGGCTATTGAAGAAGAGTTCGAGCTCTTAAGAAAGACTTTGAAGAGAATCTATAAAGAAGAAATGATAGACCTAAAAAATGAAAGGAAAACCAAAGTGGCAAAACCACTAATGACAACCGAGGAAGAAAATACAATAACATTGGAAGAAGCAGAAGAAACCAAAAAGGAAAAAAATGCCAAGGTCTATCTGAGACCATACAGAAGTGTATATTTTTTTTTTATTTAACTAAGTGATTAATTGTCTATTCACTTAAAGCTGGAATCACCCGATGATCTGGAGGCATTCTTGGATGAGCGGCTATCAGAGCTGGAGATTGATCTCTCTAAGGATACTTCGAGAAAAATCAAGACCCAACCTGATGAGCTGAACGATGCTTGCACTATGGCTTTCAACCTAGACTTGCAGCTACTTTTCAAGAGTCTAGTGTACGTTTCGAAGACCCTCTTCCTTGATTCTGAGATCTCCACAAAAGCTTATGCAGTACGAGGATTAGTCTCATAGCACCATATGACCATGTGTATTTCTTTTTAGATCAGCAAAGGAGTCTTCCAGATTAGCAAAGAAAACCCTGAGTGGGCCGAGGTAAAAATTAGCATTTACCAAGTTGGTAAAGAAGGAGAGTATGTCGTAGAATGCATGAAAAAGAAGGTATGTCATGTCTTTCCTCTGTTATGAAGGCTGATGTCAATAATATTCTCTAGGGTGATTACTATGCTTTCAGTGAGTTCGTTGATGAAAAGTTTTTCCCAGCTCTTGTGGATCTCGTTAAATCGTCTTCTTAACGATTGCTTATAACAATTATTCCTAACAAATTTCATAAGCTTATATGAGCGTTATGAAATCTCAAAGAAACGATAGTTGCATACACAAACTCGTTTTTCATTGAATATTGATGATAACAATTGGCAATTCTGCGACTTTCAGAATTAAAGCACATTGTTGTAAATTGAATGCGATTTCAAAATCAAAATAGGAGTGAGCACCTAAAATGACGATAGGAGTTAGTAGTTATGATCCGAATAACACATTCCTTCGCTATTTCGACTGAACT
>ENA-UOUE01000344-UOUE01000344.1-compost-metagenome-genome-assembly--contig:-NODE-344-length-39100-cov-13.316916_pt1 | contig 39100 bp, 28 predicted proteins | sample MGYA00238146_ERZ747223 | MGnify/ENA primary metagenome ERZ747223 (study PRJEB28781, sample SAMN06268865) | compost metagenome | isolation source: single cell | place: USA: California, Emeryville, Joint...
TTTCTTACAGAATTAGCTTTTTTAAATTGAAAAGTCTGTTCTGATGGGATTTCAAGTCTTTAACCAATACTTTTCTTCGAGCTTTAGTGACAAATCTCATATAGTGTGCCGGGTCTTTCACAGTGTATTCTAGAGGAGGAGCCTCTTGCTCCTCTTCTTCTTTTTCTTTTTTCTGATCAAATTGCGGAATATATTTATTATACAACGCCATCAATTCTATCGCCTCTTTTTTGGTTTTGGTTTTGCTATTTTTTCTCAAATCAACGCTCTGAGTTCTGTTCGTTGTGCCTAAATAACCACTAAGCACCCCAGATTTATTCGGTTTGAGATCATCAAACATTTGCTTGAGGTTTGAAAAAGACTGATTCACCGGCGAGGCCGATGGGGCAGCAGTTCGGGTCGTTGTAAATGAAGTATCGCGCTTGTATTTCGATTTAGGGGATACGTCGAATCTCTTTGTTCTCTCATCAAATGAAGATTCTGTGAGCATTTGATAGCGCATTCGGTTATTCAAGAGAACTTCCCTTTTATTATTTGGAGTTGGCGTTGCGTTTCTAGAGGTGACTTTATCTGGGGAGGTTGGAATTCTACCAGTAGGAAAGACACTACTCGTGCGAACAGAGCTCGCCTGGGGTTTTGGATGCGAATATTTCTGTCTTATTGGCGGAAGTTCCATAGACGTCCTCGAGTCTGCTTTGCTATCATCAGTGACGGAAGCCCTGGGGTCTTTCATAGCTGTATTTTGGGAGATATCGTGGTTTTCTAGAAAAGATAATTGCTTTTTCAGTCCTTCATTCCTTTTTCTCAGAGCAATGACACTGATATTGCTGGCATTGCTAACGGGACTCTTCTCCTTGCTTATAATTACTTCATCTTCTTCCATTTCTTGCTTTAATTGAGTTGATTGACTGATAGGAGTCCCTTCAGCAATGTTAATTCTACAGCGCTGGGAATCGTTCTGCTCACTACTCGCAATTTCACTATGCTGAGGAAGAATTACATCAGCAATTTGAATTTCATTCGCGAAATTTGTTGGGCTATTTGGAATAGGATTCTCTTCTCGAGGATTGGATTCATCATCAATCGATCCCTCGACTGGTGCCTCTTCAATTTGCTCGATTTGCGCAGTCTTCTCAAGAGCCTCTGAACTTTGTTTTTGCTCATCCTGTTCAACGTGGCTTTCTGTAATCAGAAACGCTGGTCGTTTTTTCTCTCCTTCTTCTGCATGTTTCTCGCCTTCATCTCGTTCTTCTATGTTATCGCTACTTGTCGCTTCTGACACTCTCACTATACCATCATCCTTTTTTTCCTGAACAACCTCTTCTGCTTGCATATTAAGGATTGACCGAGGCGATGATGTAGCTGAAGACTCAGACTCCATCACAACTTTCGGCCTTGCCACAGCCATTCTAGCGATCGCTTTTAATTTTTCAGCATCTAACAGATTAGGTTTTTTCTCTGGTGGTTTTCCCTCTGTTTTTTCCTGCACAACCGTAGCACCACGACGTCCTTTTCCTATATCTGCTCTCATAGTGAACCATATGTGAGGCATATCTCTCGAAGGATTCCTCGCTTCCTGACTGTATTTCGAATACGCGGTGTTTCTTTCAACCAAGGCGTTATCACGGCAAAACGGTAGATTGGAAGATTTTAAGACTTTATATCTCCTGCGCTGATACTCTTCAAATGAAAGGTCTTTAATCACTGTGCTTGGCTCACAAAAGGCTTTTTCGCCAAGTATATTTTTCGCCATCCGCATTTGAAAGAGCTGGTCGATGTAATTTAGTTTCTCTTCCTTCGTCTTTTCAGCAAAATTATGCTTTTTTACTTTAGTCATAATGGTTTTCATAAATTTGCCTGAAATTTCTCTCTCCTCGCAAAGCTCCTTTTGACGAGGTTGATGATTCTGAGACATACGGCCAATATCAACTGAAATGGAAAGTTTTTTCCGGTTCTGCTGATCAAAATGACCTGCTTCTGTCATGATTCGATTATTTCGAGCGGCAGTTTTGGGCGGTTGTTTGCTATTCCGAGCTACAGTGTCTGAAGTTTCCGTTGAAAAGTAATCTGAAACTTCCTTAACAAGTTTTTTGTTAACAAATGAACGGATTCGATCGCACGATTTTCTATCAGGGATCTTTGCAATGTCATCTTGAAATGTAGTTTCCTTCTTGGGAGTTTTGGCATTTCTTTTTTGTAGGTTCATTCAAGTTAAAAAATTATTTTTATTGCTCTTAATCACAGCTTTGTGGAATTGGACCAAAAATGAGCTTTCTTCAATAGAAAATCTCGCTATCACTGCAGACTCCTTGATGAGACAATTTGAAGGTATAATACTATTTTCACTCTCGACTTTTTTTCGTTGCAGTTGCATCAAGGGTTTACATTTAATAAGAATATATAAGATTTGAATGCAGAAGAAAGGTTGCTTTCATGGTTTTATTGTTTTCAGTTAAAATTAGAATTTCAATAAATAGATGAACATGGAATCTGTTGGTATTTTACTGGGGCTTACTTATTTCCCTGTGCTATCCAAATAATAAGAGATTCAGATTCATAATAGTGACCTGACACTACGCGAAAGAAACTCATGATTTGACCCATAGGATAATTTAGTTTCTCTTCAGGTTGTTAATTTCAAACGGATATTTTTTTATCTTATGGATAGAAGGTATATCTCTCTCCCTGTGCAAGTGAATATGGAATTATGATATTATAGAAATTGATACGAAAATCAGCGAGCAAACAGATTTAGAATAGTTTTTTCTTATTAAATTTTTATTGTGACTTTCATATTCATACTCAACTCATGCATTGAACAGCATTACACCAAATCAATCTTTCTGCTATCAATCCCATCTTTTTCAAAGACTCTGGCAGTTGTTGATTGAAAGCTGGTGACCCACAGATCAGGAATTTCGTTGCGTCCCTTGCCACTCGCTCCTCCAGAAGCAAATCATCGATTCTAGACGAAATCTTTTGAACATGTGAATCATCCGTTCCGCCTCTCACATGCACTTCGAACAACCCTAGATTGAACTTTGAGTTGATTTCAGCCGTCTTCCTTATGATATCGAATCCGAGAGCTTCCTCACTTCCAGCATAGGCAACAACAAGAACAAGCTTAAATCCTCCGCTTAAAGTGTTCTCATAATCGGCTCCATGTGAGTCAGAAGGAGCAATCTTCTGAGCTACCTCTGGTCCAAACTTCTGTTTCAACGCAAGGTATATACTATTGAACAGAAGGAAATTGAGAAGTTCCATGAACGGCAAGATTCCTGTTCCTACGGCAAAGGCATAATGGGTTCCTTTAGCGTTATCCAAGATTTCAAGGCTTCGACCCACTGGTCCATTGATAAGAACGGTGCTGGATTCTCCTAAACTGTTGTGGAGATACCCTGATAATGGGGTAGATTTTGGGTTGTGGTACTGTTTGATAACGAAGGTGAGATTATTGGACAGCTCAGGTAACACAGCAGCTGAGAGGTTCGCTTCTCCCAGCATCTTATTATCGAAGAATTCAACAGCTGCTTTTCTGAATGCCGTCCAAGACTTTCCAAGACTGTTACAGATAGTATACGGTCTTGTTGGTCCCTTTACCAGATCTTTAGAAAGATAGAAGTGTCTTCCTGTCCAAGCCACGCCTTTCAAGTCATTTTTGATTTGGCAATCAGGGTTTTCGAACTCAAAGCAGGCTGTTGTGTTTGCTAAAGCGGTTTTTCCAACAAATTTCCAAGGTACGAAATCGTCTGTCGTCGCTGAATTTCCGTTTTTATCGACGAGGATGCTCTTCTCACCTTGGATTATGTCACCGATAACGCATTGATTGAGGATAACTATAACAATAGCACTGATGAAGATAGTGACTCTTGAACCATAGTAGTTTCAATAATATGATGCATAATGCTCTAATATCAAGAAGCGAAGGATCGTCTGCTTTCAGAAATATCGATGCTGCTTTAAATCCTCAACTTCTTAACTCAGATTCCTTTCTTCCGCCTCTGATTCCAATACAAAATTAGGAAAAAATACAAAACCGGCAAGATAACACCATAAAATGTCTCAGTCAATGCAATAGCGCTGAAAGAGCAATACGCCTCTTCGTGAAGAGGGAGCATCTCATTTTAACATTTTTTGGATTCCGCTGTTAAGAAGGATGTCAATAAAAGAATTAATTTGAAACTCACTTTTTCACAGAAAATGAAATTATTACAAAAAATAATAGCCACATGTTGCTTACTGCCATCTGTTTTTAAAAAAATATGCTTGCGTCTAGCCAGACTCCAAGGTGAAGAGACTCAGCAAAGTGAACTCGTTTTGCATCATTTTCGGTCTGAAGAGTCGAAGTTATAAATGAGAGTAAGAATGTAAGAGCTTTAATTTTCAAATAATTAAAACTCGTACTTAAAACAATTTCAGTTAAGTGCTTCCTAAGAGTTAGTTGTTGTGAATCTATGAAAAAAACGTCTGACATTGAACATTATGTGTTGCAATCAATATTAACTATGATGTCTTCACAAAAGCATTGAAAAAAGAATTTCATTTCTGAAATCTGAGTTTTTAATTTTTGTGACTTGGAACAACATTTAATTTCTGAATTGCTCTCATTTTTTATTTTTTGAAAAAAAGCACGGCATTATTCCGAAAACATCTGAATTTATCTCTCCTCCCATTTGGAGGAAGGGATGAGATATACTTTTGAACAAACTAATAACTGAGAAAATTTCACTCTCTCTCTCACTCAATAATCAATGCTATGATTAAATCAGTCCTACTCAAAATAACATGGTTTTCAAGGAAAGTTGAGAGTTTTTTTCGCTTACGCACCACATTGGAACAGGCCTGATGAATGAAAAGACAGAATTTATAAAATAGCAAAACACGATATATGTAGGATTATAGTTATGAATACGTCATCCGATTCGATGAAGATAATAAAATTTATTTCAGAAAATGAGGATTTGCTTTTATTAAAAGCAGGATTCGAAATTTAATTACCAACTTATTCTTATAGAATTCTTGTGTCGATTTCAGAACCCAAGATAGCATTATGAGGATTACAATTTGAGAGGTTTGTCTCAAATCCATATTGTCATCATAGAATAACTTCTCTTGTGATTGATTGCTGGAATTCCTCGGTGGTTTGTTAAGATAATCAATAGAACATATTTCAAGCTATTCTAAATTCAGGGTTCGTCTATTGAAGTATTGCACTAACTTAAATTCTTTGAATGAAATGATTCGAGAACATATACAGGCCTTGGAATTTTAAAAATTTATTGGAAAATATTTGTATTGTATCACAGATAATAAAATAGATGTTAAAATGCTTCAAGATATTGGTTTGCTGCTCATCGAATGTTAAACAAATTTGCTCATGTGAAGAAAGGCCATAGTCACAGATGCTTAGAATAAGCTTTTGTTGCTTGAAAATACATGCACTGAACGTTCTTTTGTTTGAATGAGGAGAAAAGCAGTTTTCACAGAGTATTTCTTGAAAAAAGGTTTGTCTACACATAAATTACCTAATACAAGCCGTAGTTTACCATTTGAGTCGTGATACTAAGATAGTATCTTCTGACAAATTTCTATTTTATTAAAATCAGTACATATGGAATGACGAGAGCTCAAAACTTAGAAATACGAGAATTAGTTTTCCTGCTCTACCAAAAAGTAATTTCTCAAGAGTATCGAAGGGCCTTATTTTTCACTCTATGCAAATTAAATACCTCACAAACTCGAATTCAGTTATAACTAGCGTTGAAGAAAGCGAGCTAATGCTATAACTATCTCAGCTGATATTCTACTTTGGAAAGTAGGACAAAACCCAACTTCAACGAGGAGTAATATCTATCGTCTTCTTGTGAACAGCTCTCCTGTGATTTGATATAACAATCGCTGTGGAATCTCCATTTTTTATGGTCAGATACAATCGTTTACTCGACTGTTTGGTTCAATGAACATAAATACTGGAATATGACTGCTCACAAAATATGAAAAACAACGATTAGAATGAGCTCCCAAACAGCAAACTAAATTAAAACTGTCTCAATCCTTTGATATCAAATGTTTTATAACATGGCATTTTCGGTTGAATTATCAGGGTTTCTATGAAGATACTTTTCTCTTTCGTCTTCGTTTAGCTTCCTCCTCCTCAAAACTTCAACTTCAATCCCTTGATCAGCCAATATTCTCTTGAGTTTTTGAATTTCTGAAATAATGGTCACATTAGCAGCAATACCAACAATTCTTACCTCTGAAGGTCGCTCCGAGCTTCCACCAAGCAATCGTAAATAGCAACGACGCCAGGACCATCACAATATTAATCAATATCGGTGCGATGGATGTACCCTCAACCACCTCTATGATTGTAAGCGCCACAACGACAATGAGATAAATTGTGTTCCCAACGAATAAAATAAACATGAGCACGAACAATGAGATCATGCGAAATTTATAAGCAATCGCTCCAACGCATTTTGGTAGCAAAGAAATTAACAAAAGACCCAGCCAACTGGCATCGAAATCTTCAATGTCCAGACAAAGTTCAAACACCCACTTTAAGAAGTAGACCCCTACACCAGCCTATATTATCATACACGAATTACACTATAACTAAAGAAAGAGAGTAACTTACAAAATCATATCCCAAGAATAAGACGAAAATATTCGGCCACACTTTTGTCGATAAGTCATCATTTAATCTGTTGTATAGGTCGCAAAGAGCGAGGACTTCTTGTTCTACCACAGACCAATACTTTAGAGGGAATAAGATTAAGAATATTACCACTCAAATCCTTCCTTCCAGCAAAAGTATCCAATTTGAGACCATGATGCACATCCTCTGTAAGTCCAAATAGATTGAGAGCGACTGTTTGAAGTGAGGCAGCGGCGGCAGGTTTACATTCAAAAATCTTTTTGTTTTCATTTAAATAAGCCAACACTGCCAAAAATTTATGTTTCTCGTCCTCTTCTTTTTGCAGTCCGAGCTCCGCGATTGCTTGGTGAATGAATCGAGAATTGACTTCATATTTTATATCTTTGAACTCAAGAAATAGCGTTTTTTTCGAATTGAACGTCGTGGCTAAGGAGATGAGGTCTTGGACCTTGACAAATACGCTTGGTGCGTCTCTCATTAGCGCCATGAAAAGTGCGAAAAATCCAGCCATAAGCACCATCAATTTGCTAAATTGACTCAAATAATATATCTGAGAAGCTGGGAAATTATTATCAGAAGCATATAACCGATTTTCCGTAAACCCTGTGCATGGATTGAGGCTCTTGGGGTAGGGGTTTACCAGGCCTGCTGTTCCAGAGACACCAAAGCAGAGAATAAAACCGAAGAAAATGAATACTTGGGTATTGTAATTGTTACATTTGACCCGCACCTTGTAAGCGAAGAGTTTAATAGCAACTGAAGCGTCTTGAAACATGCCGTAAATTAGATAGAACCCATATAAATATATCAACAGACCGGACACTCCTTTCGTCAGATTGTTTGCTCCGTCGATTGAGTTATAGAAGGAAATTGAGTCTCCATTGCAAACAATGCATTTTGTTAAATTTACCTTTTCGTATAAAGAAGGAAGGTGAGTTGTGTCGGTTGAATTCCAATAGTCGCCTGGGACACTGTAGCAGTAATTGATTGTCATTGATTGGAAATAAACGCCGAATAGTGTTGTTAGCGCAGGAGCTAGAGAGATCAAGAGTGGTACGGCCTTCGAGATGTTGATGCTCCCTAATGCTGAAAACGATTGACGAATTTGTTCTGATTCAGGCTCGAATTTTTTCCAACTTTCATTGTAATCTCTAAAAGTTGGCTCTGGAGATTCTTTTGATTGAAGTTCTATGCTTAGATCTAAGAGATTTAAGCACGCACTATCAGAAAGAGACTGCTATACCTTTGTTTTCCATCTGCAGGAGTAGTCGAGGTTAGTAGTTTTGTTTTAAGATTTCCTGAGTTTAAGATGATTGTCTCTTTTTTTTTTTAGTTTCCAACGAGCTCGATCAAGCTTAAATAAAATTAATCAAATTATTGGAGTTGTTATTTATTCATTAAAGCCATTAAAACTGAATGAATTGAGAATTGTCAGCATCAATGGTTGTTGACGAATGAGTTTCATATATCATAAAAGAATTTTCTACAGTGCACATTGAACTTGACTTTGTGGTGAGGTAGACCTATGAATTAGATATCTCGAACTCTGTTAAAATGAAAAAAGAGAACTATGGCTGCTCTCAATATTGGTAGGAGATTTTGAAATATTGTCTGAGTCAACTGAACAGTGACGAATAAAATTCAATAACATGATTAGGAAGAACTGCATAAATATATTGAGATCTCTTGTATCGTTTTTAAAAAAAGTTCGATGAATTTTAGAGTGAGTGTGCCTTACAAATAGGATTATATTACAAATATAACGAAATTCTTTTGTTTCAATAGCTTATTTTCGAAAAAACATGTGAAGACACACGTATCTTTATTTCAAATGCAGGGAAATAGAATCAAAAATGATATCAAAAAAGTTTCTTGCTACAACAAGTCTACATTGATCGATTGATAGACAATAAATTGTTGCTCAAACTCAAAAAAGAAGAGAATGTAATTTCGCATTTGACAACAAGTACGTCTTTATTATAGAATAACTGAGGTATCATTTCTTTGGAGATATTTCACTCTTTCATCTTCGTTTAATTTTCTCCTTTTTCGTAATATTTCAACTTCGATTCCCTGTTCCGCTAGAATCTTCTTTATCATCTGAATATCTATCGCCGATAGAAATCATTATCGTGTTCAAATGCTGGCTAAAATAATTAATGTTACCTCGAAAAGTTTTACTGAGCTTCCACCATGCCACCGTAAAGAGAGCCGAGACGAGGATGATTGCAATGTATACCAATATAGGTGCAGTCAAGTTAGCCGTCGCCACATCGATTATGAGGAACGTTGAATGCACAGTCGGGTACAAGGTATTCCCAACAAATAGGATGAACATAAACACAACCCAAGTCGCCATGCGACGTTTGTAAGCAATCGTTCCAATGGTCTTTTGGGCCAAGGTGAACACTAGTAGGCCAATGTACTCATAACTAATGATCTCTGTGTCGAAAAATAGATCCACAATATATTTCAACACATAGAGGCCTAAATTGAACTGCATTATGGAACATTAGCACTTCGGTGTAGAGGAAAACTTACAAAATCATATCCCAACAGGAATAAGAATAACGCTGACAGCAGCTTTGAGGATAAATCGTCATTTAACCTGTTATACAAGTCTCGAAGAGTCAGTGTCTCTTGCTCTATAGATAAATGATTGATTCAAAAAGTAAAGCTGAATGTATTACCACTCAACGTTCGTCCTAAAAATTCTTTCAAATTCAAACCATGATGCACGTCTTCAGTCAGACCAAACACCTCGTGAACAATGCTTTCAAGCTTAAATTTTGTCGAGCCTACAGGTTTGCATTGAAAAATCTTTTTATTATCATCGAGATAAGTCAGAACAGCCAAGAATTTATGCTTTTCATCTTTTTCTTTTTCCAACCCGAGCTCCCTAAGCGCGCGGTGAATGAAGTTTGAATTGACTTCATATTTGATATCTTTAAAGTCAAGAAATTTAGTGTTGTTGTAATTGAACGTCGTGGCCAACGAAACCAGGTCCTGGATCTTAATAAAGACACCAGGAGCGTCTCTCATCAGGGCCAGAAAGAGTGTGAAGAATCCTGCCATAAGCACGATAAAATTGCTGAATTGACGAAAGTACCACAATTGTGACGTCGGAAATTCTACTTCTGCGGCATATAACCGAAGTACGGAGACGTTGGAACAAGGCGCGAGGCTTTTGGGGTATGGATTAGCTAGACCCGCGGTCCCGGCGACACTAAAAGCAAAGATACAACCAAAGAATATGAATACTCGTGAATTGTATTTATTGCATTTCACCCGCATTTTGTATGCAAGTAGCTTAATAGCCATGGAAGCGTCTTGAAACATGTAGTAGATGAGGTAGAATCCGTATAAATATATCAGTTTTCCAACAATTCCTTTTGTGAGATTGTTTCCACTGTCTACTGCATGCACGAAAGAAGAAGATTCTCCATTGCAAAGAATACAGCTACTTAATGGTGCTTTCTCATATAATTTAGAGACGTAATTTATGGTATCAGTTGTATTCCAAAACCTATTTGGAATAGTGTAGCAGTAATTGATGGTCGTCTTTGCGAAATAATAGCCGAAAAGGGTCGTTAAAATAGGAGCTAGAGATATTAGCAATGGTACAGCTTTCGAAATTTTAATATCTCCTAACTTTGAAAACGACTGACGAATCTCTTCAGATTCCGGTTCGTAGTTTCTCCAGTTTTCGCTTGATTCTCGATCGGTTTGCTCAGGACTTTCTTTAGTTTGAAGTTCAACTTTCAGATCTAAGATATTGCTAAGTAAACTCACACTGAGAATAAATACCTTCGTTGTCCATTTGTATTGCGTGGCTTAAGAGGCTAATTTTATTTAGATTGAGTTTATGTGTGTCTTTACACCAGGATAATTCGCCTTAATGGACTTTGATAAATTTATTTTATTTAATTCGGAGGTTTTAAATGATTAGTGAAGTTTTGCTTGTTTACTCTTAAAGGAGTTTGGATATAAAACTCAGTTTCAGATCTTAAAACTCTAGCAATAAACTGCTGAGGAAAATAGACCCAAATAATAAGAAAACACAGCTAAGTTATAATTCCGATGATATATTGATTGAAGATGAAGGGGTCTGTTGAAGATATTTCGCTCTCTCCTCTTCTTTTCGTTTCCTCCTTTGCAAGACATCGACATGAATTCCTTGATCAGCTAATATCTGCTTTAGTTTCCGAATATCTAAAAATCAATTAAAATATTCACATATTATAATAGTTCTCACCTCGGAATGTTTTGCTGAGTTTCCCCCAAGTAATCGCAAACAGAAATGATACAACAGTCATTGAAAAGGTAACCATAATACCAGTGTTCCTCCGGTCAGTATACACCAACAAGAATGACATACCCAAAACAAAAACATAAACGACCGCATTTATACTGAAGAGGACAAACATACACTTAAAGTATACCACCATACGGCGTCTGAAGGCAGTTGCTCCAATAATAATCTGAACCCAAGCAGCAACCATAGATAACACTTGATCAAGCTGAAATTCCTCAATGCCCAAGGATACAGTCACAAGATGTTTTGAGAGGGTGATTACTGCACTCATCTTGAAATGCGGGCTATAAGCTAAGATGAAGAAATTAATTTTACAGTATCAAATCCCAAGAGCATGACGAAGATACTTGGCCATAGCTTCGAGGATAAATCGTCATTTAATCTGCTATATAAGTCACGCAGAGCCAAAATTTCTTGATCTATCAGGTATTAGAAGGTAATATGAGGATATTATTACCAGTAATCCCCTGTTTTCCGACATACTGGTCCAAATTCAGGCCATGATGCACGTCTTCTGTAATACCAAATAGATTGAGAGCGAGACTCTCAAGCTTGAAGCTTGTGGCTTCGGGTTTACATTCAAAAATTTTCTTATTTTCGTCTAAGTAAGATAGCACTGCCATAAATTTGTGCTTTTCATTCATTTCTTTTTGCAATCCAAGCTCTGCGATTGCGTGGTGAATGAATTTGGAATTGATTTCGTATTTGATATCTTTAAAGTCGAGAAATTGAGTTTTATTGTAGTTGAATGTGGTGGCCAGAGATATCAGGTTCCGGACCTTGACAAAGAGACTAGGAGAATCTTGCATCAATGACATAAACAGCGAGAAGAATCCGGCCATGAGCACGAAAAAGCCAACAAATTGTCTCATAAACCAGAGCTGGGAGGCCGGGAAATCATTGTCGGAGACAAATAATCGATATGCTGAGATATTCGGGCACGAAGGGAGGCTTTTTGGGAAAGGATCAACCAAACCTGATGTCCCATATATACCAAAACAAAGGATAGCACCGAAGAAAATGAAGACATGAACACTGTAGTTGTTGCATTTGACTCGGACTTTGTAAGCGAGGAGTTTAATGGCGACTGAAGCGTCTTGGAACATGCGGTAAATCAGATAGAATCCAAATAGATATAAGAATAGTCCCACTACTCCCTTCGTCATATTATTTGTTCTGTCAGACGGATGTAGGAACATAGTATTTTCTCCATTACAAATGATACATGCAGAAACATTGATCTTTTGGTACGAAAGAGGAGGATAGGTACCATTATCAGTCGTATTCCAAAACACTTCTGGAACAGTGTAACAGTAATTGATTGACTTTGTTTGGAGATAAAACTCAACCAGGGTGGTTAGAACAGGAGCTAGGGATATCAAGAGCGGCAAGGCCTTTGAGATTTTGATATTGCCTAAATCTGAGAAAGATTGGCGAATCGCTTCCGTATCAGGTTCATAATTTTTCAAATTTTCACCGAGATCTCGGGAGGTCGGTTCTGGAGAATCTTTTGATTGAAGTTCTAAGCTCAGGTCTAAGGTATATTAGCACCCAATGTTCTTAAAGAGATAGAATACCTTTATTTTCCATTGAGAAAATACTCTTGAGGGCTTTAAGTTAATTTTATTTTGTCTTGAGTATTGAGTTACCTTTTTGGCAATTAGACTCATGGAAACAATGTAATAAATTAAATAACCTTTTTCAACTCTTGCAGGCGTTTGAATATTTGTGCTTCAAATTGTTATTTGAAATGAACTGTCAAGCTTTCTATCTCATTTAAAGGAGGGAATGCCCCTTATTCGAACTTACAAGCGATGAAATAATATTTCGGTGCTGTAAAATGCTGTCTCCATTCGAAGCAATATATTGATAAGTAGAATTGTCTTGAAGAGTTTTGAGTTCAAATTGGCCTCAAATCGGTATAGAAGCAAGCGATTGACATTTTGTTGAAATAAAAGCCAAGCAGAGTTGCTTGGTGAGAGACGAGAGATCAGGAGTTTTAGAGCTCTCGGAATGGTAACATTGAGAATTATTGATCGATTGGCTCTGATTTCGGTTGGTATTTCCTCAATGATACATCGAAAATGCGAATTTGAGGTCTTTTTAAATTTTCTCTGGCTATTTCTTGCGCTTTAATCGATCTCTAATTTTAATTTATTAGAGTTAAATTTCTCAAGAATTGAAAGTTCATTGAAATCTTTAAACATCGATCTATATTGAATCAATTCCATTACTAACGCCCTGAGATCAAGAGCAGATAGTTCTCGAGCGAATAAAAGATTCTATCGATGGAATCTACAAAATTAATGTTTAAATGTACCAGAGTCAATTATTTTTTCTGGATTATTTCCAACAGCATTGCGAAATCTCCATGCTGAGAATTGGAGAGAGAGAGTATTAAAAAAAAAAGATACGGAAACAACTTTAGCCATAAGACACTAAGATACAATAGCAGTATTGACGAAAAATTGAGGCTTTATTTGAATATCTTTAATTTTCTTATCGTCCTCTAACTTTCTGTTAGAAAAATTTCAAAACTTAGGCTAATCTTGTCGAAAAAAGTATATATTTGCCACGAAGCACCGATTGAGTGATTATATGGTGCTTTGTTTTAAAAAAAAAAACAACCAAACCAACAAAAACCTGACCTCCCAAATCTTAGAATATCAAAAAGGAAATCAGATAGTAAACCACCTATCTACCTTTGGCTTCCAATGTCATCACAAAACCGATTTTTCTGCACACTGTTAGTCTGGACTATTGTTCTCATTCTAAGCGCACAGTCAGAAAACATTATGACAAACGACCATGGATCTCATTCCCCTCAAAAACCAATCAAGCATATTTGCTAGCAGAAACTGAGCTTTCTCAACACTCATGTTCTGAAAAATAGTATCAATTCAATTCAAGAAAAAGTAAGTGGGCTGGCTTGAAATATACTGATAAATGTATTTTTAAGCTTGAATTTAATATCATAATCCTATTAACTAAATACAGTATAATAAAAAAATATTAAATTCAAAATGACAACGCTCAAGTCTTGTCACTTGTTATTACTTCTCTCCCTTCTGCTCCTGGCTTTTGTTCCTTCATCAGCGAACGATACCCATGGACATCAACGAGTGCTTAATAGCACCAATAGCACTAATAACACTCAGAATTTCATTACTGTTCACCTCGTAGCTCACACCCATAACGACGCTGGGTGGATCGCTACAGCCGATTCGTACTTCAACGGCAACTGGCGAGGCTGTGTCAAGTGTATCATCGACGCAGTCGTTGCTGGTCTCCAGAAGAACCCCGCAAGAAAGTTTGTCTACGTCGAGCAATACTTCTTCCAAAAATGGTGGAATCTTCAGAACGAAGAAAAGAAAAACATCGTCAGGAACCTCGTCAAAAACGGCCAATTGGAATTCCTCAACGGAGGCTGGGTCATGAATGATGAAGGCTGTACCTACTACGACGATATCATCGAGCAGATGACTTTAGGCCATCGATACATCAAGTCTCAGTTCAACCAGACCGTCAATGCGGGCTGGCATATCGATCCTTTCGGCCACTCTGCCCCTCAAGCGAGACTTTTCAGCGAGATGGGATTTGATTCGTGGTTCTTCGAGAGAATCGATAGTGATGATTTCGAAAATAGAAAAAAGACCGGCGATCTGGAGTTTATCTGGCGACCTGAGGGTTACAACAAGAACAAAAATTTCCTTTTGGCTCACGCAAATTTCATGAAATACTACCTCGCACCTTTCGGATATTGCATTACGGTATTCTGTGCTGGAGGTGACCATGGAACCGCTCAGCGCTATGCAGATTGGATAAAGGGTCAAGTTGCTTATTACCCGAAGACTAAGCACATCCTTCATCAAATCGGAGGCGATTTTGAATGGAGAAGCGCTGATTATCAGTTCCAACAACTCGAACGCCTTATTACGTTTTTCGATAACAACCCTCAATATGGAATCAAGGCTCAATTCTCTACTCCAAGTCTATACGCCGAGGCGGTTTATAAGGAAACATTGGCTCACAATATTACTCTCGCCGAAAAAACCGATGATTTCTTCCCTTATCGAGACGCTCCAAACGCTTTTTGGACTGGGTACTTTACAAGCAAACCTCACCTGAAAAAGGCGATCCGTGACGGTTCACGATACCTCCAATCCGTGAAGAAACTCCTTTCAAAGTTATACTTTAAAGGCAATCTCACGTTTGCTGACATTGGCAACGCGACCACGGATTTCGAGGCTGCTTTAGCGACTCTTCAGCATCACGACGCGGCCACGGGAACCGCTAAGAAGTTCGTCGATGATGACTATTTTAAAATCATGGAGCAAGGCTATAACTCTATTAATGCGAAACTGCTCCCAATGCTCGGGAACCTGTTCAAGGAGAAGCACCCTCAATCGCAACCAAGGCCATTTTTGCTTATGACATCGAACTTCTCGGCTATCAGACTGGAGCAGGAACGTCAATCACAGCATGTTATCGCTTCAGTGTACAATCCCTCGCAAATCCAGACTCGAGTTATCAGATTCCCCGTTCCAAATAGCGCTGGAACACTGAAAGCAGACAGCACATATATCAATTACGATTTAATCTGCGGCAATGACCGAGATTCGCGCACTTGCGAGGTCTGCTTCCTCGACCAGATCGGCACGAACCAACTCAAGACATACGTCTGGTACCATAGCGGATCCACCGACGACACTTACGCGTCCCGTATACAAACACTCTCCCTCAGCGACGATGTGGATTACCGTATCCATCTCTTTAATAATGAATCGCTCTATATTAAGAATGGGTCACCTTCTCATTTCGAGTACGTGACTGCAGACGGAAAAGTTCATCCTTTCACCCTCGATTACTATTATTATAGAAGCTACCAGAGCAAAGATGGCGGCTACAAACCACAAAGAAGCGGAGCGTATATTTTCCGAGCGGCCGGACAAAACGCCACGCGATATGCAGTAGTTCCAACCACTGTGCAGATTAAACGAGGCAGCCATTTCATCGAAGTGACGATTAAGAGAGAATCGGCTGTAACGACTCGCCTGAGGTTTTATAATACCACCGGTATCGGCGGTGCTACACCCGGCGTTGATATTCACGTCAGTTCACCAATGTCACAAACGATCGAGATAGAATCGCTTCTTGGGCCTATTAACGTCAGCGACCAAATCGGTAAAGAAATCGTTCTGCGCATCGAAAGAACTGGAATCAACAATCGCGGTGTTTTCTATACCAACTCCAATGGACTTGAAAACCAGAAAAGAATCCGAAACTCCAAAGTTACTGTCAATGATTCAGTCGCAGGAAACTACTACCCTGTAAACTCAGCGATCTACATCGAAGATGCTAGAACCGGCGATCGAGTCACACTTATGAACGATCGTTCTCAAGGAGGCAGCAGCTTGGAGGATGGAGCTTTGGAAGTTATGATTAATCGAAGATGCTTGGAAGATGACGATAGAGGCGTTGACGAGCCTCTTAACGATGAGAGACCAGTGGAAGTCAAGCATTGGTTGACCTTCTCAAAAGGATCGCTGAAGCAAAGACTCTTGCAATACGATTTTGATACTGCGCCATTGGTGTACCTCTCTACCGCCGCTCAAGTCAATGCGCCGCAGACATCTCCATCGACGCAATTCCCGAAAGTTTTAAAAGTCGATTTGGTGAAATTCTACATCAGAGTTTATAACGAAACCGAGATGATCGTGAGATTGCATAACCTCCGTGAAGATCAAGCAGTTATTGTGCGAGGTTTCTTGAATAAGGAGGCAGGTTCTTGCCAAGTGTTGCAAGAAGAGCTATTGGAGCGACTGAAACCGCTGATTAAAATTAAAGACGTGAAAGAGGTCACTCTTACGACGACTCAAGAGAAACGCGAAATGTTGAAAAATAAGTACAGATGGAATGGAATCGGAGATGAGAGTCTGAATGCACCAGAGCAAGGCAGTTCTCAATACGAAAGCGTGTTGCTAGCTCCTCTCGAAGAGAAAGTTTTCCTCCTCACTTATTCTTTGACGTGACATGACTTAAAATGATTTGTTGGTTTTCACTCGAGCATTTTGAATATATTTGTTACCCTTGAAGTCAATCTATTATTAAGAAATTTCAAATTCTAGAAAGAATTACCGTTAATAAAATGAAATCGAAAAATAAGAAGCCTGATAATAAGAGTCGTATTACTTGATTGAGATGAGAGCTACTAAAGTAAATGGAATTGTCCTGCCAGGATAATAGCTTGAGATTACTTTGTTGGTTTGTAAGTTAAGGAAGATTAATTTTTGCTGGATGACTCGAAGAAAGAAGAGTCGATAGAATCGGAAATATACTATCATTTATTTTTTTGGAGGCATTATTTTCGAAATTGCAATATAATTCGAGATTCAAATAAGTTAAATTCATTGCAAAATAAATAGATTCTTTTCCTTATTGCATCACATGTCAGGTTATAGTGCTTCTGTCTGCTGGACACTTTTATTGTCCTTGCCACCATTACCTTTTCTATTCTTTGGAGACACTCCTAAAACCTTGCAAATCTGGACAAAATGTACGGTTCTTCTGGTAAATCTCAATACGTTACTCTTGACAGGGTCTTTCCTTTGCATTCATTTGAGATATTTATCACTGCTTGCTTTCTTTGGATTAATGCACGGACTTTCTGGTGTTTTGTCATACATTATCAACAATCCCGCAGACAATACATGGTATATCGTCTATATTTTGTGTTTGGCAGCCCTCTCGACGACGATACATTTTTTAATAGCTCTATTCATGGGTTGCTATTTTGTGGGAATTGGATTCGCAGGTCAATCGCTTGAAGAAAAACGACGCATTATACGCTGCGATTTGACCTATTTTCAGCTACTAATCGCAGGAAGCTCAACATATTTTCTTATCCGCTTGCTTGAACAGAATCTAAGCACAAGAGCATGGTGGAACTGGGCTTCATACTGGTATATCATTGCATTCTGGTGCGGTTTTCTCTGGCTTGTAGAAATTTTCCGCAATCGCATTGCCATAGACAGCTTCGAATTGCATCGAAGGAAGGTGTGGACGATTTACACCTTTTACCTGCTGATTGTAGTTCCTGGCGCAGGCTATTTGCTTTGGATGGGCCTCACTGCGATTTTAAATGGGGTATGCTCTCCATATATGATAAACTTGCAGATATACTTAATAATGATAATTGGACCAGCCATCCTTTTCTCATTCATTATACTGATGGCGTTGGTGATTAGGTCCTGTTGCAAAATCGACCTATGGAATATTGGAAGCACCGATGAGCCGCTCTCACCGTCGCAGGGAAGCTATCTATCAATGGAAGAATGGGACCTAGAAGCTGTTAGCAGATGTTATATTGAAACTGATGCGCAAGAAGGTATGGAAGAAGAGCAGTGCTCTATTTGCTGGGATAATTTCAAAAAAGAGCAACAGTTGGTAAAGGTGGTACAATGCCAGCATATTTTTCATAGAGGATGCTTGAGTCAATGGACTTTGAAAAATGAAACTTGCCCGGTGTGCAGGATGAAGATAGCCAAACTTCCTCTTCTTCAGATTTCTTAAAAATTGAGGATTTTTTATTAATTAGATAGAACATTAGATGCAAAATGTCTCTGTAGAAACTGGTTCGTTCGGCTCGTTAATTTATAGCTAATTAATCATTATTTGAGTTAAAACTTCTCTCAGAACTGAATAAAATATAGCGCTATTGTTTATCTACTAGTAAGATAAATATGTTGGTTCTTTTTGTTCATGTAGGAGACAAAAAAAAACTTAAAAAAATTAAAAAAAGCTCTGAATTGGTCCTAATTGCACTGTTGCAAATTTTATCACAGTACAAATACTAGCAATAAAATCTTTGAATTTGTACTAAAATAAAATTCAAAATGAAAGCACAAAACTTCTGTCAAATTCTTATTCTTCTGACCATTTCCCTTTGTGTGATCAATGCAAACGCCGCCGATGAGTTCTTAGGACGTAACCGCCAGCAGCCTGCTAATACCTCTGAGTTTATCTATGTTCATCTCGTGCCTCATACGCATAACGACGCTGGATGGCTTTGGACCGCCGACTCATATTTCTGGGGTAACTCAAGAGGCTGTGTAAGGTGTATCCTCGACAATATCATCTTCTTCCTTCAGCGAAATAGCTCACGTCGCTTCGTCTACGCTGAACAGCTTTATTTTCAAGAATGGTGGAACATCCAAAACGACGATAAGAAAGCTATTATCAAGAAACTCATTGAAAACGGCCAATTAGAATTCGTCAACGGAGGCTACGTCATGAATGACGAAGCATGTACTTACTATGACGATATTATCGAGCAAATGACTTTAGGCCATCGGTTCATCAAATCTGAGTTCAATAAAACGGTGAATGTGGGTTGGCATCTCGACCCTTTCGGACACTCTGCGCCTCAGGCGAGACTTTTCAGCGAGATGGGATTCGACTCGTGGTTCTTCGAGAGAATTGATGATCCAGACTTTGAAAACAGGAAAAAACTCGGACGCTTAGAGATGGTGTGGAGGCCTGAAAGTCATGACAAGGACAACAATTTCCTTCTCGGACACGTCAACTACATGAAATATTATCTGAAGCCACCATTCGCTCCCACCATAGGAGTTTTTCACAGCGGAGCAGGCCAGGAGGTCGCTGCCAAATATGCCGACTGGATCAAAGAACTACACGCTGCTTACCATGGAACTCAGCATGTCATGCATCACGTTGGAGGAGACTTCGAATGGTATACGGACGCAGAAGATTTGTTTCATCAGCTGGAGAATATGATTGATTTTTACGATAAAAACCCTCAGTATGGGATTAAGGCACAGTATTCTACGCCTCGGCTCTACACAGAGGCAGTTTATAAGGAATTGCTGCAAAAGAATATCACTTTGAGTGAAAAAAACGATGATTTCTTTCCTTATCGAGATTCTCCGAACGCATTTTGGTCTGGCTATTACACCAGTAAGCCTCTCCTCAAAAAGAGCACTCGAGATGCGTCAAAGTATCTCCAATCCGTAAAGAAAGTCCTTTCGAAATTATACATCACGGGACGTTTGAAATTCGCTGATATTGGAGACTCGACAAAGGATTTTGAAGCGGCTCTATCGACGCTACAGCATCACGACGCAGTAACTGGAACGGCCAAAAGATTCGTAGATGAAGACTATGAAAGAATCTTATTACAAGGGTACGAGTCTATCCATAAGAAACTGCTGCCGATGCTGACTCGCCTTTTTCATGACGAATATCCGAGGATGAGACTCCAACCATTTTTGTATTTACCATTGAACGTATCAGCTGTGAGAGAAGCGCAGTCACAAGCTCAGAATGTTGTGGCCTATGTGTACAACCCCTCACAGATACAAACTAGGATCATTCGCTTTCCAGTTCCCTCTGGTAGCGGCACTCTCAAGACTAACTTGGGTAACACTGAGCTCGATTATGGCTTGATTTGCAGCAACAGCAGAGACAAAATTGATTGTGAGGTCTGCTTTATGGACCAGATCGGAACGAATCAATTCAAGTCGTATACGTGGTCCAGTGAGAGCCCCTCCAGCAGTAAATCTCGTGTGCAATCGTTGTCTCTGGGAGAGGATGTCGACTACCGCATTCATCTCTTCAATGGCGAAATGCTAGATATCGCTACGGGCTATGCAGCTGATTTCATCTATACCACCTCAGATGGAGTGGCTCATCCTTTTTCACTGAATTACGGAGTTTATCAAAGTTTCCAAAGGAAAGACAGTAATAAATCTGAGCAGAGAAGTGGAGCATACATCTTCCGTCCTATCACTCAAAATTCCAGCAAATATGGTTCGATTCCGACCATGGTCCACATCACCAGATGCAGCCAATTCGTAGAAGTGACTTTAAAAAGAGACCCTTTAGTAACTACTCGTCTCCGGTTTTATAATACTACCGAAAACGGTGTGAGTTCACCGCTTTCACAAACAATCGAGATAGAAACATTATTGGATGAGCTACCCGTCCATGATGGCGTTGGTAAGGAAGTTGTGCTTATCATCAGCGGGACTGGAATCAAGAATAAAGGTGTTTTTTACACTAATTCTAATGGCCTTGAAAACCAGAAAAGAATTCGAAATTCAGTCGTTCATATTAATGAGTCGGTGTCAGGAAACTACTATCCTGTAAACTCAGCTATTTACATCGAAGATGCTGAAACAGGTGCCCGTGTAACTCTAATGAACGACCGCTCGCAAGGTGGTAGCAGCTTAGAGGACGGATCTATTGAAATTATGATTAATAGAAGGTGTTTGGAAGACGACGATCGTGGAGTTGAGGAGGCTTTAAACGACACAAGACCCGTGCAATTAACGCATTGGTTGACTTTCTCGAAGGGGGCGTTAAAGCAAAGAACTCTCCAATACGATATAGATACCTCTCCATTGATCTACCTGTCCACTACGTCGGATCTCAGAGGGCCACGAGATTTCAAATCTGAAACACAACTCATTAGAAAAGTGGACTTGGTGAAATTTTATATCAGGATATATAATGAGACAGAAATGGTGGTGAGGCTTCATAATCTTAGAGAAGATGAGAGTGTGGTTGTGCGTGGCTTTGTGAACAAAGAACAGGGAGTTTGTCAAGTTTTGCAAGAAGAGCTTCTTGCACGGGAGAAAGTAAACGTGAAGATCACCGATGTAAAAGAAGTTACTCTCTCTACGGTGCATGAAAAGCATGAAATGTTGAAAAAGAAGTATAGGTGGAATGGAATTGGAGAAGAGAGTCTGAAATCTGCGGATCATGGCAGTACTCAGTATGAAAATGTGGTGCTTAGACCGCTGGAAGAAAGAGTTTTTATTTTCCATTATAAAATAAATGATTGATTATCAATTTGATTCGTGAAGTTATGGTAAACTTAAGTTTTCAATGAATGAAATTTCATCATGAATAAAACTTCAGATGAAATAATTTTGAGAAAAAGAATTTAAAAGTAATAATGAAAAACGTTTTAAAAATAAAGCATGGAGTCGAACGATTGCAATCCTTTGTTTGATGTCCTGAGTTTGCTTCATTGAGAAATAAGAAAGAGTAAGCTCAAAATTTCTTTTTACTTCAGCAAATTTGAAGATAAATGTTTCCTGGTAAGAACTCTTAGACATTTTAATGGAACGTTTATGCATATAGCTATCAAAAGGAAAAAAATTCTAATCAAGTATTAGAAGTTTCAGAATTCAAAAGCTTCACTTTGAATCATTTACTAATTCTATGAGAAAAATTCGAGTGTGAATTTTTCTCCTGCTGTTCAGCTACACGATTACTAAGGGTAGATATTCACAACAAGCCTAATTATCTTTTATTAGGAATGTCGAAAAATATGAAAAACAAATATAGACGTGAAAAAGATAAATATAGAAGATCTCATTCATAGCCTTCGAATTTGTGAAATGCTTTCAACATCTTCGAATTTATTCAACTTACCGCCCATCCTGAAAAATATCAAAGGAATTCTGATTAAACTCATGAGCCATCATATCAAGCGTATTCTCAAGAGTAAATTCATTCAGCACAAATAAGACCTGATAATTAAAATAAACTTTTAACTCAATGGAAAAGCCAAAAGCGAAAACATCTCTTCCACTACTCTCTGAAACCGAAGGCTTCCATAGAGGCGTTTGTTGGGGCGTTACCTTAACATCAAGCTTAGGAATGTTTTTCTGTGGCTATGTATTCAGTGTGCTCAATACCATTTTAAAATACATCTCCGAAAGCGTTTTTCAATGGGACTCTGACGAGGCAGTCTTATACGAAGGCCTCTTAAACTCACTGATCTGTGTCGGATCAGCCATCGGAACACTCGCAGGAGGGTTTCTCGCTAAGAACTATGGTAGAAAGAACGTTATGATTGCCGCTGATATCATGGGAATAGTCTGCACTGCTCTCACACTCATCGAGTCAGTGCCTCTCCTACTAATCGGTAGAACGCTTCTTGGATTCGCTGCTGGAGCTAACTGCAGTGTCGTGCCTGTCTATATCAACGAGATGAATCCGTTACAAATAAGAGGACCGACTGGAAGCGCTATTCAAACGGTTAATTCAGCAGGTTGTCTGCTTTCTCTTCTCATGGGTTTCGGAACACCTCAGGACGGCAGCCAAAATTGGTGGTGGAGATTTATGCTCGGGCTTCCAATTCTCGTCTGCGTGGCTAGATTAGCCTTGCTTTCAACGATTTACAATATCGAATCACCTAAATACCTTATCTCTAAGAGAAGAGACGAAGAAGCTGAGAAATCCCTTCAAAGGATTTATGTTGGGAAGCAGATTCAAGAGCAAATGATCTTGATAAAGGCAGAAATCGAACAGCAATCCGCCTCGAAACAGTTTAAAGTCTCTGACCTGATCACCCCTAGATGGAGATATCGATTTCTTATTGGGTTATTCGGCGCTGCAGCTTCTCAATTCACTTTGTCAATGGCATCAGTTTCTATTCCACGGTACTATTTATAAAAACCACTCACGATCAACTCCAAGCCCAAATATTGACATGTGCGACGTTTCTCCTCACGCTTATCGCTAACTGCTTCGCAGGATATCTGATTTCGAAAGTTGGTCGAAAAACGCTTTTTCTCATTGGTGCCTTGTTGTTATCGCTTTTGTGGGTATCCGTGACAGTGCTTCTGAACTATGGGTTATTTATTGCTGCAATAATCCCTTTCTTTGCATTCAAACTCGTATTTGGATTCACTTATGGGCCGGTGTCTTGGATTTTTATTTCGGAAGTGCTTCCAGATATTGCGATTGGCATGGGGCTCTTCCTTACCTCCATGATATCTGCGGGAGTTGCGCAGTTGTTCCCAGTTATTATTAATTACCTCCCAGTCACAGGATTCCTTATTTGCGCTGCATCAACGTTATTTGTTTTCGTGGTTGTGCTCCTATTCGTGAAAGAAACAAAAGACAAGACTCCTCTCGAGATCGCTGAAATATATGGCTCGAACGCAGAAGATAATAATGTGAGTAAAGATCAGTTAAATCAAACACTCGTGGTAGCTAATAAATTGGGAGATAAGGAAGGATACGTTACATCTGCTGAGTGAGCTGAGCTTAACAAACTTGGTGAGATTATAACCTCTCACCCTCAATTTTATTTAAATAATATATTAAACGGCGAAGCCATTCAATTATATTTATCAAAGGTCGGAGCATCTCCATAAGAGCGCTAGATTCATTGAGCTTGCTTGCTTGGTTTTAAAATAAAGTAAATTCTAATGTAAGCTACTCGGATATAAAATATTTTTGAAAATATGGATTCTAAAAACAATCAAGTCCGGTTTAATTGAGAACTATAGATTTCAACTATTTTCAAGAGTCTGAAGCTCAGTCTGATTGATTGCTGGCTTCTATTCAGAAACGAAAATAGAAATATCAATTTTCTTTGGAAGCCTTATCAGAAACTCAAAACATTTAAATATCAATCAAAGGGTAACAATTCGGATATTCTATTATATGTCTTGGACTCTTACACAAGCGAACTGCTTCATGTATCTTTGTAGAAGCTTTAAGTTTTTTGTCTTACCAATATTGCGAATGTCAATTTAATATAAATTCATAAGTCAGCCAAGAATCACATGCTTTTATATAGCTCAATTTAGAATCTACAAATCACCTCAAGAAATAAAATTTTTTAATCTCCAATGCAAAAACCAAAATCCAAAGTCTCTCTCGACTCATTCTACGATGCGCAAGGTTTCCACCGAAGCGTCTGCTGGGGTGTCACTCTCACAGCAAACTTAGGAATGCTATTGATGGGTTACACAGCAGGTGTCCTCAACACCATCCAAAGCTACATCTCCAACGACGTATACAAATGGAACTCAGACGAATCCATTCTCTATGGCGGTCTCATGAACTCGATGCTTTGTGGAGGAGGAGCCGTCGGAGCCTTCTTTGGTGGCGTTCTCGCAAAATCCTTTGGCAGGAAAAATACCATGATCATTGCTGACGTCTTCGGAGTTATTGGCGCTGCCTGTACGACGATCGCTTCATTGCCTTTGCTTCTTGCAGGTAGAGCTCTTATTGGTATCGCTGCTGGAATCAACAGCAGTGTAGTTCCGTTATATGTCTCTGAAGTGAATCCTTTGCCGATTAGAGGCCCTACAGGAAGCGCTATCCAAACCGCTGCTTCAACAGGAACACTAGTTTCGCTACTATTGGGCTTTGGGATGCCTCAGGACGGAAGCTCAACCAACTGGTGGAGATTTATGCTCGGGTTACCAGCCCTCTTTTGCATCGTAAGAACAGTGTTACTTTTAACCGTTTACGCTATTGAACCCGCGAAATTCCTCCTGTCTAAGGGAAGAGAAGAGGAAGCTGAGACGTCTCTTGGGAGAATTTATCTGAAGAAATATGTTCAAGAGCAAAAGGCTTCGATTAAGGCTGAAATCGAGCAGCAATCCGCTTCAAAAGAATTGAAACTCTCGGATCTCCTCACTCCTCGGTGGAGACATCGGTTCTTGATTGGATTATTTGTCGCTGCTGCCCAGCAACTCACCTTTGTGAATGGTATTGTGTTCTACTCGACAACGTTGTTCCTTAAAACGACTCATAATCAGCTAACAGCTCAGATATTGACTTGTGTAATGATCGCTTTCACGCTGATTGCGAATTTCTGCGCTGGAGTCGTGATTTCGAAGGTGGGTCGAAAGGCGATCTTGCTCGTTGGAGCTATTATTACCGCACTGCTATGGGCGTCTGTGACGGTCTTTCTTAAATTTGAGTTGGAAACGGCCGCAGAATTCCCTTTCTTTGGATTCTTTATAGTCTTTGGAGTTACTTATGGACCAGTACCTTGGATATTCGTCGCAGAGGTGCTCCCAGACGTCGCAGTCGGCATGGCTCTTTTTCTGAACTACGCAGTGCAAATAGGAGTTGCGCAGTCGTTCCCAATTATCATCAATTCTCTCCCGATTTCGGGTTTTCTTATCCCTGCGGCGATAGCACTCGTGATTTTCCTCGTTGTGCTTGGATTTATGAGAGAAACAAAAGATAAGACTCCGCATGAAATAGCAGATATTTATTACAGCTCAGGGATAGAAAGAGATCAATTAGCACAAACTCTCATTGTTTCGAATAAAATTACCGAGAAATCAGACAGTTATGCTTAGGTAGACTAGGTATTTTGTTTCGAATAATTGGAGCTTTTTTTTTTTTGATAGTAAGCTATCACGTAAATGTCAGTATATGAAAATTTAACCAAGAATCATCAACAGGGTTATACTCAGTTTGTAAAACATATCTATTGTGATTACAAAAGAAGGAGACAAGTTTAATGAATCATTCTCCTTTATCAAGAACCTTCAGAATAAATCTGTTCAAACTAATTCGTTTGGGTGTTTCAGTTGTATTAAGAAGTCATTACTTTCGAGAATTAACCAAGCAAAATACCCATTTCTAACTCCATAAAAGAGCTACAATTAAGGTGACATCAAAACGATAAACATCATGAAAGCAGTCGGACAAATCGCACTGTATTGGTACAAATAGATTAAATTTCTCAGAGTAAATTCTTTTCACAATACACCCACTTCCAAGGCATTATTCATTAATAGCGCTGAAATTCTGTTACTCATCAAAGAATAAAGAAGCAGCTATGTTTCTCTTATTCGAAATCAAAGCATGCAAATATGGAGATAGACCTGCACGATGCAAGCTGAAACGATTTGAGATCTTATATTGAACCATTTTTTCATCACTTCAACAAGTTATATTATATTGAAAAAGAGAGATTTTATTTGAAAAATAAGTTAAGTTGCTTTTCTGTTTCATCTACTGTATAGGTGTGACATAGAACAAGAAGAAATGCTTGCTTCTATACATCAGACATAAGCACAGAATATTATTTTTGCCTGTCAAGCAGATCTCTCGAAAGAAGTTTTGAATTTTCACAAAAACAGGCTCATGAATTGCAAAATCTCAGGCGTTTTCATAACTCTCAAATTAGAATCAAAAGGCCATATAAATCAGAGAGCAAGAGATTTATTTAATAACTTTTAAATTTCTGCTTAATGACAGATTCAAAGGCTGCAGACTCTTTCCATGATAAAGAAGGATTTTATAAAGGTACCTGTTGGGGTGCCACTCTCACGGTGAACTTAGGAATGGTACTTGCCGGCTATATTGGAGGCGTACTCAACACAATTCAAGCCTATGTTTCGACAAATGTCTTCCATTGGGACACAGAAGAGGCTGTTTTCTATGGCGGTCTGATGAACTCCGTCCTTTGCGGAGGAGGTGCTGCAGGAACATTGGCTGGAGGCGTCCTTGCCAAGACCTTCGGCAGAAGAAACACAATGATTATCGCTGATATCATCGGAGCGATCGGCGCTCTTTTCACAACACTCGCTATTTTCCCACTCTTCCTTTGCGGAAGAGCCCTCATCGGTTTTGCTGGTGGAGTAAATTGCACCGTTGTTCCTCTCTATGTTAACGAAGTGAACCCTCTGCCGCTTAGAGGCCCAACCGGAAGCGTAATCCAAGGAGCTGCTTCGTTTGGTACATTGGCTGCTCTTATCTTGGGCTACGGCATGCCTCAGGACAACAGCCCAACCATTTGGTGGAGATTCATGATTGCTCTTCCAATCGCCTTCTGCCTTTTGAGAACAGCATTGATCACAACGATCTTCAATATCGAGCCAGCGAAGTTTCTTCTGACCAAAGGACGGAAGGAAGAGGCTGAGCAGTCTCTCAGAAGGATTTATCATGAGATGTACGTACAGGAGCAGATTACCGCGATCAGCATGGAAATCGCTCAGTCATCATCATCCGCAAAGGAAATGAAAATCTCTGATTTGTTCACCCCTCGCTGGAGATACCGATTCCTGCTGGGTATCTTCGTCGCTGCTTCTCCACAATTGACTTTTGTAACGGGTATCAGCTTCTACTCAACAATCTTGTTCAAAAAAACAACCGGCGACCAATTCAAGGCTCAGACATTGACTTGTATCATGATGGCTTGTACTTTGGTGGCTAATTTATTCGCAGGCGGCGTCATCAGCAAGGTGGGCCGTAAATCCCTCTTGCTCAGCGGAGCATTGCTTTCAGCGCTGTTGTGGGGCTCGGTTACGATCTTCATGCAATATCAATTGGACAATGTAGCGCAGTTCCCATTCTTTATATTCTTCATTGTATTCGGGCTTACCTACGGCCCAGTCCCTTGGATTTACGTCGCAGAGGTACTCCCTGACGTCGCGATAGGAATTGCCCTCTTCCTTAACTACGGAGTTCAGGTCATCGTCGCGCAGATATTCCCAGTTATTATTAATTCTCTCCCCGTATCAGGCTTCTTGATTCCTGGTGGCATAACAATCGGAGTATTTCTTATCGTGCTTGCATTCTTGAAAGAAACCAAGGACAAGACACCTCAGGAGATCTCAGAATTATTTAACCAAGGCGATGTTCATCCAGATGCAATGTCCAAAGGCCTTATTGTGGGCAATAATGCAACTGGGGATGGTAGCAAAGACGGAACGGAGAGCGAACATGCTTGGATTTAAATTCTTTGGGTAGGTTAGGTCATAAGATTAAATCCGTTATTAAAGTTTATCTTCTTCAGTTTCTGTTGTATTAGCTATCACAAAGTTCTAAGATTTTAAAAATATTCAAATTATCAACACGCTTTCAAAAAAATTTAAGTACGAAATGACAGATCCACTCACCCGATCTGAATTTGAGAGATCTTACGCTTCTCGTAGTCCAAGGTAAGCAAATAGAAATCGGATTTGGCTCTGAAAATTTTGGATAGACGATATGACGCGATCACATCATCAATTTTGAGAGAGCGAGAGTAAATTGTCTTTTTGCAACAGCCGCTAATAGGTTATTGAAAGTTTAAAGATCAATGATCCTCGAGCCAGTGAGAATATCCCGACTGGAGGACTCGCAAGCTTCCGATCTCCGGATAAAGCAAGGTGATCCATTACATGTCTATTGGTCTGATGCTTATTTTGCAGTTCTGGCGAACAAAGCACCTGGCAAAGTAAGAAGATGCGAGGGACGACTCCAAAAAAGGTGTATTTTTTCAGCGATTACCTCCAAGGGTACGATCCATTGACATCAACGATCGGAAAGACGCCGAGTTCAAAACTTACCAAAGAGCGAGAGACGATCGGCTCGGAAAATGATATAGAGCGTCCCTTTAAGCGCAAGGAAGGGGAATCTCTTTTTAGAAGCAAATACCACCAGGAGCAAAGAAACCGAACAGAAGATGTGCAAGTTACGTCGAGAGAAGACGTCAGGGAGGAAAAGAGGGTTTCTCTCTGGAACGAAAAGGAAAACACAGGACGATCTGACTTGAGGAAAGATATTCTCAAGGGCCAGCCGACACCAAAAAGGTAATATATATTAAAATAGCTATTAAGATGGACATCAAAACGTATTTTTTATATTATAGGGCAGAGACAACAGACTCGCCATCCAGAAGGTTCAGAGATCTGAGAAGAAGCGAAATCAAGGAGAGATTATCGAGATTGAATGAAAAGCTCTCCTCTCCAACCGAGCGTGTTCCTCTGACTTCAGATTTCAAACATGGCGAAGATCCTGCAAACAAATTTAAACCAAGAGCTTTCAGATCATTCAAAGAGTATCAACTTCAGTTTTTTTGTATGATAGTTGACGGTTGGTTAGCGAACCGATTGAAGAAGTATCTCGTTCTTTTGAAAATGATATTCCAAGAGTAGATAATACCGCAAGAAAATCACCTCGCAGAAGCGTAAGAAAGTCATTATCTGTAGATTTATTGAACTTCATCTAGCCGGCGAGGGAAAACTATCTAAAGACGTTCGATCAAGAAGCCCCAATTGGAAAAATGCCAAGTCGAGATAAAGCTCTCTCGAGCTATGGAACTCGATCAACTGATCGCCTAATTCCTGTAAGAATCACTAGAATTGATTCGATTATTGGTATGTGTATCTAGGCCAGCAGTTTTGACAGAAAAACACAAGATTTGCCTTACAAACCACGCTCTGAACTTCAAGAGATCAAAAATGAAGTACCAGAAGAGCGCTTTTCTCATGGTGCAAAACTTCGGCAAGACACTCAAGCCTTGAGCCAAAAGGTTCGTTTGATATTGAGTTTCGAAAAAATAATAGTTATGCGATAGGTCAAGGATCTTGAGAGGCAGATCGCAGATGAAAGAAACAGATATCGACACTTCCAAAATGAGATCGTTGATATGAAGGTATTTTCTTTATAAACTCAAATCATATATCCCAACAATCAACAATTAGAGAGATACTGATGAGGCCTCAAAATCAGGACCTAGCAGGGAATTTGAAAAGGTGTTGAAACAAAAAGAGCAAAAAATCTCCGAACTCGAAGACCAAATCGCTTCCTTAGATCGATCTCTCAAAGACGCAAATCAGAAATCGAAATTTGAACATGAAGCAGCAATTAAAAGGTGATTAATAATACTTCATCCAGTCTTATGCAATAATTTCATTAAAGGATAAAAACTGAGCATGAATTTGAAATTAAAAAGCTATCCTCTGCGCTTGAAGCAAAAGAACGCAGAATTGTCCAGCTTGAACGGGAGAATAAAGAAATGGAACAGAAGATATCCCAGCGGATCAACAACTTCCAAGATCAGCTTCAAAATCAACAAGAAAGTTTCGCAAAAAGTATTCATAAGCTATAAAATTTAAAGCCTTATCCAGAATCAGTTAAGCAAAATTTGGAAGCGAAAACTGAAGAAAACAATAAATTGAATCGAAAATTAGCAGAGGCTAATACGGAAATAAGCTTCATGAAAGACGAAGTAATATTCCTCCGGCCTACTCGCATATTGAATAACACATTCTTTTAAGATTAATCTGCTGCAGAGCGAAAAGTTGCGCATTGAATCGGAAAATGTAAATCTCTTTCGATATCAGCTTTTGCTTACCTCCTCGTTAGCGCAAATTAAAGGAGAAGCTCAATCGACCAGAGACATCAAGATTCGGCAATTGAGGCCGATTTTGAAAGTTTTGGTGCTTTAAAAGGCGAATCGAAATGCCTTGCGAAATTTAAGTAATGTTTATAAGCATGGATTCACCACCATCACTTTGTCGTCAAATTATATTTATTTACCTGAGAAAATATTTATTCCATTACCCCTCTTAACAACAACAAGTTATGAATCCAGTTTTTGGCAACTTTAGATTAGTATCTCAGATTAATGAACTTTAATTTTGGATTAACCCATTTAAAACGAGTAGCACTCTCAATAGTAAATTTTTAGCTGTTAATCCTGGCCGTATAGTAACGGCCACGTCCACTACTCGTTTGCTTTGAGAGAACATCTCCAAAAATCTTATCAAATAATATTCGATAAGCTCTCGCCGATGTTATATTAGTTCCTAACAATTCGAAAACTTATAGGAACTCAGAGTTCTTTCATCTGGTGATATGGGGTTCAGAATAATATCATAATTCTGAACTTCATAATATCGAAAGCAGATTCCAAGAACTTTTTTATATGCGTTATAGAAACTAGCTATGATTTTATAGAAATTAGTTTAACCTTGCGATGTTAAATTTAAACGCTTTTAATTTGATTGAATCTGATTTCCTGCCTTAGATTACAAAATAGAACACTGTCTGCACTATCAAGGGAATAAAAATTGAAAAATGCACTCACGAGAAAAATCCGCTCTTCAAACCGCCCTGAAACATATCGGAAGCAAAGACTATTTGTCAGATAGCGAGGACTACGAGATTGCGCCTTCTCCCGCCCTCATTCATACAAAAGTCAATAATTATTTTAGTGAAAAGATATTATCAAAGAGCTCCACGTCGGAGAGCGACTTGAAGCATGAAGAAGAGGAAAAACCAAAGGAGAGCCTCGAAGACCGTTTGAAAAGGCAATTTGATCATCTACATCAGGCATTCAAAGAAGACAGTATTAATCAAACAATCGAATCTTCTGGATCGATGCGGTTACCTTGGGAAAGGAGTAGAATCCATTGCCATTCAGTTGAAACGTTCAATGACCGAGCATATTATGAGTCGTATCGTTTCAACAGACTTATCAAGGCGGTGAAATCAAAAGTAAATTTATCGATAATGTGCATCTTCATCCCAATTTAGGCGCTTTGGAATGTCCTGACTATAGAAAGGTTACTAGGCCGCCTCGGGCCCAATATTGAATGTGAATTGGTATAATTGTGCTACTTTTGAGATGATTATCATGCATTTCTATTCCAGAAATCAGAAGCAATGAAACTTTTCGAGATTACCTTTTATTTTAAAACTGCAACAAACCCAGCGATGATACTCGGACTTTGCAATGAGCTTCTAAAGCAAGTTGATGAATTGGATACAAAAATTGCAAAGTTTGCGCCTCATGAAGACCATCAGAGCAAGCAAAAGCCGATGGATGTGAAAATGTCTCCTCATATCGCTTCGAGAATGTTAAATAATGGTGGTGCAAAACATGAAAGTTATAAAGCGGTTGCTCAAAACATATCAAACGCAAAGCCAGTCTTTTTGTCAAGCAAATCAACCGAACTCGATGTAAAAAGCAAAAAAACGGATCCAGCTTCAAATTTCAAGTATTAAGGGTTTCAAGATGTTATCTAACTTCAATGAACCAATAGGAAGCTCAAACATACGTTTTTATATCTAAGATACTCATTATCGCATTTGGGACATCTCTGGAACTACTCTTGCTTTAAAAGTAAATTCCTCGTTTTTCTGGGCTTGTGCCTTAAAGCATTACATTGTTGGTATTTAGAAAAGAAATTTGGAGCGCTCACTGACCTGGACTCTAATAACGACAGCAATCACTCGAGTCCGAGCATCCGAACGAAAACTAAAGAGTTGATTGAGCATTTGGGAATGCTGAGCATTTCTGAAGATACTCACTCTCAGCGCGTTCATTTCTTATGGCTTCAAAAGCAGCTGGATGATTCATTATATGATCAAAACGAAGAATTGTACAGAAAGTGGCGGAAGTCGTTCAATAAATATCTGAAGTTGAAAACGAAGGATTGGATAATGAAGAGTGAGGCGAATTACGTCTGTAGAATCTGTGAAAAGAAGTTCAAAGAGGGAGTCTTTAAAGAGCATTCGAAGGAATGTCTTGAACTTTCAGAATGGAAAAAGCAGTTGAAGAAAAAAACTGAGGAAATCGACAAAGCGTGTGATACAGCGTTTGAAAGAAAGCAGGAACTACGCGTCACAGAAACGATTGCGAGGTAATGATAATGTGAAAACTGTTATTGTAATCATATCTACATAAAGTCGACGAATGACTTTTAAAAAGACCGATAAAGGGCCAATAAGAAGAGCGAGCACTCAGGACGTCCCACTTTCATTTTCGAGTGATAATATCGAAAAAACTGAAAAAATCGAAAAGGCGCCCCGAATTGTGCTGATAAAAGAAGAAAAATTCGAGAAATCACCTCTAGGTAGCCACGAACCTTCACCAAGGTCACGAAAGGAGCAGTTCATGGAAGCAATATGTAATTAATTCATATGGAAGAGGCAAATATCCAATTTCATTTAAATAGCACCCAAGAATAGTTTTTCTGGAGCTAATTCTCCCAAAAAGTCACAGTTCAGTGCGTTAAATGTCCCAACAAGCTTCTCCACATCGACAACTAAACTAATGGTAACACTAAAGAGTCTCTCTTCTTCGTGATCGCTAATCCTATTTAGTCTCCGACCAAAACTGAGACGATTGAAGAAGAGGAAAGAGAGAATATCGAAGATGAAGACCTTAAAGGCATTGCCCATAGAAACAAGAAATCACCCCTTAGGTTCAATTCCAACGAATGTGTTCCTCAACAAACAGAACCAAAGATCTCTGAAAGGATCGCCACATCTCATTTTCAAGCGGAAATAACATCTCCAAAAATTTCAACAAGTGGTACTGAGAGCAAAACTAGTGAGTCTCCATCAAATAGAACCTCGAAAACGGACAATATCAAAAGTGGTTTTTCTGAAATCATGGAGAATTTACTCAAGCCTTTCCAACCCCTTAATGAGAATAAGGCTACAATGCCGGAAGGTACTGAGTCAAATATTCCAGCAAATAAATTGCCTGCAGAAGAAAACAAAAAGCAGACTGAGACCAATAACGGCTCTGGATCAGAGCCATCATCTGCTACGAAGAAAGTAGACCAGGTGGCTACGAAAAAACAACCTTCAAAAAAGAAATTAACGAAAATGAACACTGTCAGCTATGACACGAAGCCTGATACTTCCTCTCCCGATTGTAAATCAGATCAAACAACACCTCAATCCAAGCACATCCTTGGCAGCAACATTATCGATTGGTCCAAATTTATGAGTCCTAAATACACAGGCACATTCAGTGGGAGGACAGCCTCAGCTGAAGATAAAGAAGCTAGAGAAAGGGAAAAGAAACGCAAGATCCTTAGTATCTTAGGACTGATTGCTGGATACAGTGAGAAGAAAGACGATGGACTTTACTGTAATGATTATTTAATATACATCAGAAAGCTCACTTATGTATCTCAGCAACGATGAGCGTGAGAAAAGATATTCAATTCCATCTATTTTCCGAAGGAAACGATGATTTGGACGGCAACCGAGAATTTATTGATCAATTCTTGCAACTTCTTAGCGTATGTTATTTCTAGAAGAGGGCCAAGCTCGACTAATTTTCTTAGGAAAAAATTGAAATCGAAAAGAAAATCTCAGCGAGAGAAGAAAAGATATCAAAGGATGAAGTCAAGGTTAGCCTTCCCGTCACCGAGACTACTGTCAAAGAGGATGATGGGGCTAATGCAGCGAAAAACGCTTTTAAAAGAGGACTATTATCAGGTTCTTACAAAGTTTATGGTAAACCCTCGCCGAAGCTCTCGGTGAAAAAGAAAGGTTCTTTTAACTCGTCATCCAGCGGAACACCTCAATCTGGGAGCCGATTTTCAAATACGCCAGATGGGAGTCAATCTCCGAATAGCAATGCTTCTGAGCAGTCTCCTCAAACACTGAATAAGCCTGCGAAAAAAAGTAGATTTGCAGGTTTGTCGAAACACGAAACTTCTGAAGCTGAAAATGATGCAAGTCAAAATAAAGATACGGAGGGAGATAAATGCACTTTGAGCATAATGGATAAAATTAAGAAAGGAGGAAAGCTAACTCTGAAGACTCGGGCTCTCCCGAATAGCAAGGTCACTCCAGATGCGAGCAAACTTCGTGCTCTGTTGAATGAATCTGATTCGAGTCGAGGCTCCGAAACGAAAATTCAAACTCCTGTAGAAAACGACTCTTCTCTTCATCTCAGTGAAAGGTCAGAATCTTTGGTAAAACAAGATTCATCAACGGCAAAGCGAGATGAAATTGAAGAAAAGAGCCCGGCGGACGCTACAAGCGGCCCTGCCGAGAAAGTTCGTAAACTGCAATTCGTGGAGGGAGTGAAAGACAAAGCTTTGAAACCCGACCTTTCTAGCCTGGTAAAATACAGCCCAATGAGCCAATCTCTCGGTCTTTCCAAGAAAGATAAATTGTTGAAACGGGTGGGAGGCGTTGAAATTCGAGGATTGAACGACGAGAAATCAGACATGAAAAACTCTCAGGCGCATCAGGAGCCGCCTTATTTCAAATCTATCCTAGGGAAGCCCAGCGCTCAAAGAGAGGAGAAGGCGAATACACCCACATATAAATCTCACGATTTCGATCAAGGGTCGCCTCTAGAATCATGTTTTCGGAAGATGGTGTCCGAAAAGCCAAAGCCGACTATACAGAATGAACAGGCTAAATTACTTGCGAATCTAGAAGTTGAATTTGCTGAAACTCGAATATTTATGACTCCCAAGCTTACTTCTAATCCTAAAAAAAGCTTACGTCATCAAGTTTCGCATGTTCCTGCTCCTCAGGAGAACTCGTTTACGGCCAGAAAGGAGGCATTTAGGAAAATCCAGGGGATTAAGCCCCTAACGACCATGAAAACCTTTATGGGCTTAGACGATCTCATCACCAAGAAAGAATCTCCTGAGCAGAAGAAGGAGTCTCCAAAGCAGAAATCTCCAATGAAGCGAAAACAGAGCACTGACCCTGATAGCAGTGATAAAAGTAAATGATTCATACTCCCTTTTGTTCATGATGTGTTTTGAAGTTACTTCAGGAAGTCAAGCAGGGAAGAGTAATAAAGATGGCAGCGATGTATGGGAGAGCGAAGACGAAGATTCTCTTCAAGCATCGCCTTACATCAGAGGGTATTACAGTGATTCTGAGGTGCGAAGGTTTAAGAACGGCGTTGCAGAAATGTAAATCTGAGTTTGTTTCCGTATCTCATTATTTTCAGAGCAAATAGCATAAGCATATGGGATTTCGAGTTTCTAAAACTAATTAGTAAAGGAGCTTATGGAAGGGTCTGGCTAGTGAAGCGTAAAGCTACGGGTGATCTCTATGCGATGAAGCTCATTGACTCTTCAGATAAGGTAATAGCAATCGACTGCATGGCCGTCGCTCATACTCAAGAATCTTAGATGCAAAGTAATCAAATTGAATCATTGGTCAAAGAACGGCAAGTATTCGAGAAAATCCGAGGAGATTTCGCTGTAAAGGCGTTTTGGACGTTTAAATACAAGTCATACCTCTGCTTTGTTATGGAGTATATGATCGGTGGTGACTTTGCGTCAATTCTGCAGAACTACGTGTGCTTAGATGAGCAAGTGGCGCGGTTTTATATCGCTGAGATTGTCCTAGCACTAGACATGCTTCATAGTCTCAATATCGTTCATAGGGATCTGAAACCGGATAATATCCTCCTAGATGGGTCTGGCCACGCGAAGCTTACAGATTTTGGGCTGTCAGACGCCGGACTTGGTGAGCTTGTGCAAGGCGGAGAGACTCAGCTGAAAATCAAAGAAAATAAATTTCACAAACTGCTGAATTCGATGAAAATGCTCCAAATGCCAAAGAATCAGGAAGATAATGAAGTCAGCGGGAAAGTGGAGCTTATTGTTGGAGGCGAGGCTCTAAAGAAAAAGAAAGGGCTCATTGCGGCTGGGGACCCTGTCAGCGCATTATTGAAAAGAAAGCGCGCCGACACGGAAGACGATATAAACAAATTGAAATTAAGCGGACGAATCCCATCAAATGATGAGAAAAAAGCCAGGATCATCGGCACACCTGATTATATTGCTCCAGAAATCCTCAAAGGGCTTGAGCATGGAAAGATGGTGGACTGGTGGAGCCTCGGCGTGATGATATATGAGTTCTTATGTAGTGTTCCACCTTTCAATGCAGATACAGTAGACGAAGTTTTTGATAATATTCTTCATCACGAGATCGCCTGGCCGAATATAGGTACCTATACCAATATAATGATAATAAATAAAACACGCACACACAATTTACTCAGGTTACGATGAGGATTGTATGACACCAGAAGCACAGAGTTTGATCGAGGGGTTGCTTAACCCTGATCCAGAGAAGCGGCTGGGATTCCGTGGTGTTGAAGAAATTAAGAACCATCCTTGGTTTAAAGGTAATGCACGAATGCCTCTTCTACAGGAAATTTATCTTCGAATATGACGTAGGCTTTAATTGGGACGCAGTTAGAAAAATGACTCCACCGATCGTTCCTCAAATTGTTTCTAAATTCGACACGTCGAATTTTGCCAACAGTCGGAAGACTTATGAGGAAGAAGAGACCAAAAATCCGTTTTTCTCTCGGGCCAGCGAAGGAAATGACCTACAGCGTCGCAAAGGAAAGAACCCGATTACCTCAGAGACATTTGCGCTTACCCGCACCGATTTGTTACATGAAATGAACCAAGAAGATATTATTAAATTAGAGTAAATATCGAAAGTTAGAGCGGAAATTTGATGACAATTTTCTAGAGAGAAGAGGAAGAAAGAAGCTGAAAAGATAAAAGAGCTTGACAAGCATCTTGTGCGAGAGTTCTTATAGCTAACCTCAGCTGTTGTCACTCTCTTAATGACTTTTGTTGAAGAAAGTTTTACAAACGCAGGCTTTTGGAGAGTCTGTTCATTTTTATATTGTGTGTAATGTGTTTAAAGGCCATCAATAATGTTTCTTTTCTATTTAATAATTCCAAACTCATGTACAAATTCGTTCTTATTGATATGTAGTTATGCTCGGAAAAGAGGTAAGATTGCAAATTCATGATGATGAGGAGTGCACCCCTCTAACTTAGAAGAACCTTGACTATTCTGAAATTCAATATATATTTACTCTTGAGAAAATATAAGGGTTAGTCAAAACGCCTTATAAACTCTAGTTAGAAAGAGGAAATCAAACCTTTACACAGAAATCTGGGAAACTCTAACATGTATGTATAACAATTGACTCAAAGCTCCTCGAGAGTATCAATAAGCTTATTAATTAGCTGATCATCGACTGAGTCCAGACCTTTTACCAGCGCTACGCCTTCTTCTGCGGAAGACTGTAAATTATGGAGATAAGAAACTATTGATATGGATATTTTTTCATACCGGTCGCAAGTTCCATATCTGCTTCAAATCTCTGAGCGGAATTCGGTCATTATTGATTTTTGACATGTTTCTTTGGAAAAAGTTAGAAAAGAAGTAAAATTCTAATCTACTCTCTAATTTCGTTAATTCTGGTGTTATCGTTTGTGTATCCCAGCTTCTGGAAGTAGTCCATGAACGATTTGATTGTCCTGTCGCAACATATTGCAAGAGGTAAGCGATTTCAATGGTTTAGAGAGATTACGGATGAGGTTCATATGTTTCATTTGTTTTTCTTGCTTGCTTAACAAAATTCTCTATGATGAACGAAACTTCGGAGTAGCTGAGCCATCTGGTGCCTTCGAGACGTTACTGCAAGGGAAATGGCTGGTAGTTTACTCTTTTCATAGTAGTAGCTTGGTTTGCTATCACCCTCCATTTTTCAAAAAATATTTAGGATATTTTAATTTTGGTTTGAACTTTGCACGCGCGCTGAATTAATCGAGCGAATGAAAAAGTACCACCAAACTCAGACGCTTTTATTGATAAGTCACTATTGTTTTCTATAGTTCGAAGAGCCTAACGACCTATTAGTCCGCCATTTAAGCTTCGAAAGGTCAGCGAAAAAAAAAAAGAAAAATCAACTTTGAATTGAATCATGATTTTTCTGTTTCCGACGAATTCAAAAGAGAAGAGGGAAGGTTTAT
>ENA-UOUE01000345-UOUE01000345.1-compost-metagenome-genome-assembly--contig:-NODE-345-length-38759-cov-7.546378_pt1 | contig 38759 bp, 20 predicted proteins | sample MGYA00238146_ERZ747223 | MGnify/ENA primary metagenome ERZ747223 (study PRJEB28781, sample SAMN06268865) | compost metagenome | isolation source: single cell | place: USA: California, Emeryville, Joint...
TTTGACCATTGCATTCGGAAGTGTATCCATTATCACCTAAAGAAGTTGTCCAACCAGAGGTCGAATTGGGTGGCTCATCCCACACATCAGTTATCACATACTGACCTAAGATAAATCGAAGATGAGCTTAGAGATTGATGTCAGTTTTACAATTGCAGCTGCCCGCAAGGATCAACAACAATGGGATGATATTTTGCCAACCTATCATTGAAATTTTAAATAAAAATTTTAAATGCATGAGGCAGAATCAAGTTATAAGCAGTAAAGATTCAACTTCCAGAGACAATCAGAGCTGAAACGTTCATAATTCAAAAAAAGGAGATTGAGGGTTTACAGAGCTGTTTGAAGATCTCCATCATCAAATGGAAGCGCCAAAAAGAAATCTCGATATTGATGGGCGAAGAATACTTTTCTATACTCCAAACGTCTCATTTCGATTTTGATGGGGTTCTTTCCATAAGATGCAGCAGGAACATGCATTATGGGTCTTTCTAAGCTATTCGCAAGAAAGAACCTATTGAATATTTAAACCGATACGTAATTAAGCTCTGAGGGTTGTTTGAGCTGTTAATCAATTTAAATTTCGTTTAAATAAGGGGGCTTTTATTTTAATCAGCAGGCTTTGGCCAGAATCAGAAAGGTTTCCCGTGTTTGCGGATAGATAGGCAGCTTCATTGATAAAAAAAAGCATTTCAACATCAATATGTACATCGTTGGAATGAGAGGAATTTTTGCATTCTCCAAACATATTAATGGCATATTTTTAAAATTTTTTTCTGGAAGTACGAATAAGCACGCTGGACCACCCTCATATTAGTAGCTATTGATGAAGTTTTAAGATAATCCATCCTCAAAAAGGTTGCAAATATCTAATTCCATCGACAGCTTTCCAAATTTCAGTTGAAAAATCAACATTTCGGCTGGTTATAGCAGCAACATCACCACTGCTTATTATATTTTTTTTAAAAGATAAACTACCTTTAGAACTCAATGGTTTAGTTGGATCTAATTGTTTTGGTATTAGCTCGATAGATTTAGTAGCTTTGTAAAATTTTTTTTTTGGAACCTCTTTATTTTCAGCAAATTGGAGAGAAAATAAATTATGCAAACGCAGTCGTATCTAATCAATTATTCAAACCAGATATGGAAACTTCTTTTAACATCAATTACGGACACGAGAGACTGCTTCTCACTCAAACACTTCAAAAAACCTCTGCTGATAATGAAACAACCTGGTGACATCACTAACTTGGTCAACTCTTCCAATTTACCAACATTCCCTGCAGTGCGAGTTTAATGTCTATCGTCGTTCTTCATTCTTTTATAAAAAGCAAATTCTCTCACTAAGTCCAAAAAATAGATGGCAATATTCCAGTTCGAAGGGAAAAAAAGGATAAATAACTTTAAGAGAGATTTATTGCTCAGATATTTTTGTCCTTGATCCGAAATAATTTCATGAAAATATCATTCCAATTTCATATCAAATAGAGAAAACGAGAGGCTTTATCAAGGAAATAGAAGTTTCAATCCTGCAGTAAACTCGGTTACTGAGTTTTATCATCTTACAATGGTTTCACCGGGTTCCTACCGAGAATTCGAAATGCTGTTGCCGTGTATTCAGTCACCATGTTCACAATAATGATTCAACTTGCATTATTGAGTGAAAAACAGTGAATTTATGTCATTGGAATGTTCTGCTCAAATGCCGAATAGGATCGAGAAAAGACAAGAAAGAAAGATGGCCTGAAACCAGTGAAACATTTGATCTTGGTATGTTGCAAGAACATTAGTCAATAAAATTGAAGATTGTGATTAGTTGCAGCCTTTAACTATTCATTGCTTTTATCTGTGGATTTACTTTAGTAAGTCAAAGCTAAAATGTAATTTTTTAACAATTTGCCTTTTTTGTTGAAAACATTGATATGTATTTGTTTGAGTTTCACATGTAGAGGTCTATAAGCTATGAGGCGATATATCAGCATAGGATGCCTCTTCCAATTCTCATCTCAACTCGAATCGTGACAAAAAAATCCAACAAATTTGATAAAAACTAGAAAATATAATACCATTGCACGAAATGATAATTATGAAGCTAAAAAGCAATTTTCGTCAAGGCAAGCCTGACGAGATAGTGATTTATGGATCTTCTCTTGAAAAATGTAAACGTTGATTGTGGGGGTCTTTGATAAATTTTATCGGTTTAAACCGCGGACGGCTCTCGATAACCCAGTTGTTGGTCGATCCATTATTATTTTGACTCATTCCTTTATTCTGGGGAGTCAGAGAACGAGTATCCAATCCGTTCATGCTGATTGGTGGGAGAGAAAGCGGGAATCTTTGTGCGGTCGTCTTCCTTACCTTCTTGATAATACGTGGTTTGAAAGGATTGCTTGAAATTGAGGCTGTTGTTGAAAGGTTTATCGGATTGCATGATTTTACAGAAAAATTGTTAAGTTGCGAAAGGATACTGCTTGAATCTAACTCCCTTCCATCTCCTTTCTTGAGAGCGCTGCTCTCAATTCGTTTGATTCCAGTGATTGAACCTTTCTCTTTTTCTACTCGTTTTTTATTAATCCGATTCAAAATTACTTGAAACAGTTGAATTAGCAATCCACCCAACCCAATGAGGATGTTCATTCCTGTATTTGCCATAACTGTGTAAAATATTACCCATCCTGCTAATTTATTGCTCGAGTGATCACCAGTCACAACCTCTTTGATCGCAATTGCTAAGTTTACGAAGCCTAAGAACAAGATACACCCAAAATTGAAAAAATGAACGAAATTTGCGGATTTTTTCTTCATAGGGTTCACAATCGCTGAAATTATTGTAAATGAGAGTGCTACAACAATGATCGAGAGACACTGGATTACAGGAACACTCTGAAGGGTGAATATGAGGAGAATATAGACGATGTTAAAAGCTGCGATCCAATAAGAGAAGAAAAAGCTAGACCTGCTCGATTCCTTAAAGTCCTCATATAGCATTTCATATTTCGTTTCATTCCATTCATCAGCTTCCTTCTTTAGTGGTTCAAGCTCAGGAGCTTTTTTCTCGAAAATGGCTTTGAGTTTAAAGAAACAAAGTATATACAATGCTACCACTGATGTCAAAGTTAAGTAAGCGAGGAAGTAGCTGACTCCAGTATAACCATCAATGACCAGACTAACCTTCAGTATCTGAATGAGAGAGAATAATGTTAGTGTCTGGATGTGTCCGAACACATTCGAGAGAAGGAGACCTGTGGTGATCGCATAGACTTTCCCGATCCGAGTTCTTGCCAAATTTTCTTTTATCATGCACGGGGAAATTACCCCTGTGAGGAGACATATACCTCCATATATGAAGATTTCGGTAAGAAAATCTCCGTTGTTGTCGAGATATAATGCACTAAAATGATTCTTTTCAAAGATGCCGTAATTGAAAACCAGATTCTCTTCGTTTAAGTGGTTAAACTTCGTGATCCAATTTGGGATGATAGAACTTGAAAGTCCTGAATAAGCTCCTAATGCTATCACAGAATGATTGATGTTGAGATATTGCATGTTTGCAATGGATTCGATAGCTGAGAGTGAGAGGAGCAAATTAATGTAAGACATTCCAGAAATAGCATTTGCGCTTTGAAGAGCATTTGCTGTAGCAGAAAGAATTAAAAAAGCAGTGTTCGTCATGTTCGCATCCTTGGCCTCATCTATAGCTGCACATGGAAAAGGGGCATTCTCCATGTTTGGTGTGCATTGTCTGCAGACATTTGTGGTAGCATCACCCCAGTATCCGTATGGACAAGTCGTTAAACATTGTCCAGTTGGGTCAGGATAGAGATAGGCGCCTGGACGACAGGACTTGCAGTCACTCTTCGAGCCTCCGGAGCATGTAACACATGAATAAAGGCTTGACGAGCTATCACTATAACATGGTTTGCAAGTTTTGGTAGCTGTATCTCCCCAGTAGCCAGCTGCAGGGCAAGAGATTAAGCAGGTCGTTCCTGACAAATACCAACCGTCAGCGCAAGAATAGCATTCAGACTCACTATTTCCAAAACAAGTTACACAAGCCGTAGCGCAGAATGCATGGACAGTAATTTTTATGTTCTTGAAACCGAATGACTCATCGTTCGCAGTTTGATCCAGTCCCGAGTGAAAATGCAATATGATCGATGTAGAATTGTGGGAAATTGGCCCTAAATTTACCGTCGTTTGATAATCAGGGTAGCTAGCTCCGCAAAAGTTAACCGACGAATTTACATAGCGATGAGGATGGCCATATACATTCACGCTGTCAACCTCAACAAGATACTTTTCACCATCCCAACTGTCAATAAAATAAGCGTCAAACTCAAGTGAAATTGTATTATGAGCTGGAAGACCCGAGTAAATTTTCTCGGCCCATGCGCCTGCACCGAATTTATTATATCCTCCAATGATAGTTTGACCATTGCATTCGGAAGTGTATCCATTATCACCTAAAGAAGTTGTCCAACCAGAGGTCGAATTGGGTGGCTCACCCCATATATCTTTTATTACATATTGACCTAAGATAAATCGAAGATTAGCCTAGAGATTGATGTCAGTTTTACAATTGCAGCTGCTTGCAAGAAGCAATAATAATGGTATGATATTTTTCCAGCCTCTCATTGAAATTGTTAAATAAAAATTTTAATGTATAATGCTGGAATAGAATTGTAAGTGGTAAGTAAGTTTCAAATTGCAGATTCAAATTGCAGAGACAATCAGGGCTGGAATGATCGTAATTCAATAAAATGAGGGTTTACACAACCGTTTGAAGATCCCCACCATCTGATGGAGAAGGATTTCGATATTTACCGATGGAGAACGCTTTGTATCCAGGAAAGGGCTTATTTCGATTTTGATGGGTGTACTTTTTCATAAGCTGTTCCAGCCGAATGCGTTTATGTCATTTTAAGCAGTTCGCAATAGGAACTTAATGGATATTAAAATCGATACGTAATTAAGCTCTTGAGGCTGATTTTAGCTTTTAATCAATTTAAATACGGGCGTTTTCATTTAAATTAGCTGAATTTGGCCATAATCAGCAAGGCTTTATCGTGCTTAAGAGTGTAAATAAGCAGCTTTATTGACAAGAAACCATCTCAACCTCACTATGTGTATCGTTGGACTGATAAGAATTCTTATATTCTTCAAACATACTTCAGACAAACAAAAATTTTCCGAACATTATGCTGAGTCCATCATCATATTAGTAGCTGCTGGTGAAGCTGAAATAATCCTTCCTCGAATACCTCGCTACCATCTAACTCCATAGCCAACTTTCTAAATTTCAATTGAATAATTCACATTCCGTCTAGCTATAGCAGCAATTTCATTACTGAGTTAATATTATTGAAGCTAGATGGCCCTAAGATCCAATAGATCATTGTTTTAGCTAGATCTTTGTTTTTGATATTGACTCTTTAGATTCTATAGTTGCCATGGAAATTTCTTTTTGAATCTATTTTTATTTTCAGCAAATTGGAGAAAAAAACAATTATGCATAAACAGTCATTTCTAATCAATTATACAAAATCACGCAGATATTGAAACTTCTTTGAACTTCAATTACGGACACGAGAGACTTCTCACTCAAACACGTCAAAAAGACCCCTGTTGCTAATGAAACACCTTGATGACATCACTATCTTGGTCACCTCGCTTGTCCAAGCAGTCCTTAGAGTGTGAGTTTCATGTCTCTCCTCGTCTCTTAATTATTCTTTCAAAGGCAAATTCTCGCACTACTTCCACACTTAAAGAGAGCAAGAGGATAAGTGATTTTAAGAGAAATTTATTTCTCAGATACTCTTTTTTCTTGATGTTAAATAATTTTATGAAAATATCCTCGAGGTTTCACGAGGTTTCCTACATTATATTAAAGGGTTCGAGAATTTGTATTATATAGATGAAAAGCGAGGTGCTTATTAAGTATATGGAGGCTTTAATCCTGCACTAAACTCGATTTCTGTGTTTTTATCGTCCACGAGGATCTTAACGTGGTATTGAAACCAGTGAAACATATGTCGCTGGTACTTTAAAGGAATATTAGTAAATAAAATTGAAAATCTTAATTAGTTACAGCTCAAAATCGATATTGTTTCATCTATGAGATTTTGGGAATACTTTGGGACAACGACTTTGGAGGCACAGGCTTTTTCGTCCAGAAATTTGAGAGTGAAGATTACAAAGTGAGAGTTAAATTATAGGACAACTAACAAAGAGAAGTGATTGCTTCTAATCTGAACTTTCTCGTAATTTGTTAATTTTTTCAGGCAAATCATAGCATCTGTATGAGTTTTGCAGTAGAGTAATGCAATTAATGAAGCTATCTTTTAATGTAGGTCTCTTCCTATTCTCACTCAAATGAGAGCTTTAATTATATTTAGAAAATTAGATAGAAACTAGGAATTCTATGAATTTTGAACTTAACTGTAATTAGTGAAAGGAATGAGCAATTTCCTTCAAGGCGAGTCCGAGCAGATAGTGGTTTATGAATCTTTTCTTTGAGAAATTTAATAGTGATTTTAATGGTTCTTGTTAAAATTTATCTGTTCAAATCGCGGACTACTCTCGAAAATCCAGTTTCTGGTAGATTGAAAGCTGCTCAGGCTCATTCTTTTGGCCTGGGAGCTAAGAGATCGGGAATTCAATTCGATCGCGTTGTTGGGTGTCTGAAACGGCTGGACTCTTCGCACGATTATCTTCCTCCTCTTTATTCCAAGTGGTTGTGAAGGATCGCCTGGATTTAAACTTGCTGCCGTTAGATCTATTACTGCTACCGAATTTCTATCACGACTTGACTTTTGTACGAGGAGTTTGCTAGAATCGGGCTTTTCTACATCTCCTTTTTTGTGAGCGCTGTTCGCAGATCTGTTGCTGTCCGTTTTTGAGTTTTTTTCTTCTTTTTCTCTTGCTTTACTAATCTTCTTCTTAATTATTTGAAACAGTTGAATCACCATCCCACCAAACCCAATGAGTATGTTCACTCCTGTATTTGCCATAACTGCGACAAATATCACCCATCCTGCTAATTTGTTACTTGTGTAATCACCAGTCGCAGCCTCCTTGATCGCAACGGCCAAGTTCGTTAAGCTCACCACCAGAATACACGCAAAATTCGAGAAATGAATGAAATTTGCGGACTTTTTCTTCATTGGCTTAACAATCGCTGAAAATATCGTAAATGTGATTGCTACAACAACCACCGAGAGGCACTGGATTACAGGAACACTCTGAAGGGTGAATATAAGGAGGATATGGACGATGTTAAAAGCTGCGATCCAGTAAGCGAAGAAAAAGCTAGATGGGCTTGTTTCGTTGAAGTCTTCATATAACATTTCATATTTCATTTCATTCCATTCGTCCTTTTCATCCTTGAATGCTTCGAGCTCGCGAGAGCTGCGGATAGTATATTTCGATTTGAATTTTTTATCGAAAATGGCTTTGAGTTTAATGAAGCAAAGTACATATAACCCCGCAACAGATGTCAATGTCAGATAAGCGAGGATATAGCTGATTCCAGTATAAGCATCAACGACCAAACTGATCTTCAGTATCTGAATGAGAGAAAATAATGTTAGCGTTTGGACGTGTCCAAACACATTCGAGAAAATGAGACCGATGGTGATTGCATATACTTTCCCGATCTTGGTCCTAGCCAAATTTTCTTTGACAGTGATAGAGCAAATCACGCCAGTGAGAAACCATGCGCATCCATACCCGAGGAGTTCCGTAAGGAAATCTCCGTTGTTGTCAAGGTACAATGCGCTAAATTGGTTCTTTTCAAAGATACCGTAATTGAAAACCACATTCTCTTCGCTTAAGTGGTTAAAATTTGCAATCCAATTTGGGATGAGAGAGCTTGAAAGTCCTGAATAAGCGCCTACAGCCATTGCAGAATGATTCACGTTAAGATATTGCATGTTTGCAATGGATTCAATAGCTGAGAGCGAAAGGAGCAAATTAATGAGGGACGTTCCGGAAATAGCGTTTGCGCTTTGAAGAGTGCTTGTTGTTGTGGCCAGAGCTTCTGAGGTAACACTAGCCGCTTTCTTCACAGTAGTCGCATAGTTGGCCTCTTCTACAGCTACGCAAGGAGGTGGCGCATTCTCCATGTTTTCAGTGCATTCTCTGCAGACGTTTACAGTATCATCACCCCAGTATCCCCACGGGCAAGGGTTTAAGCAGGTCGTTCCATTCAAATACCATCCGTCAGCGCAAGTATAACACTCAGACTCGCTATCTCCAAAGCAAGTCAAGCAAGCCGGAGTGCAAATCACATCTACAGTAATTTTTATGTTTTTGAAACCGAACGACTCATCTTCAGGGCCTGAATTAAGTGTCGAGGAAAATTTCAATGTAATCGATGTAGAATTGTGGGGTATTGGCCCTATGGTTACCGTTGTTTTATTATCAGCCCAAATACTTCCACAAACGTTACCCGATGAGTTTCCAGCAGTGTGATGGCTTTGGCTATATTCATTATCGTTGTCAACATAGACAAGATATATATCCGCAGCACCATCCCAACTGTCAATAAAATAAATATCAAATTGGAGTGAAACGTTAGTGTGAGCTGGGAGATCGGAGTAGGTTTTCTTGGCCCAATCATTTGCGCCGAATTTCTCATATCCTCCGATGATTGTTTCACCTCCGCAAGTGGACGTGTATTCGGAAACCCCTAAAGAGGTTTCCCAACCGGTTGAATTGGGTGGTTCCCCCCACACATCTGTTATAACATACTGACCTAGAGCAAGCCAAAAGATTAGCTTAGATAGAGAACTCAATTTTACAACTACAGCTGCTTGCAAGAAGCAAGAATAAAGCTGTTATATTTTGCCAACTTCTCATTGAGAATCTCAATTATAAAAAAAGAATTAACTCAAGAGGTAAGAATCAGGTTATAAGTAGTAAAAATTCAAATTCGGCAGACAATGAGAACTATAATAATCATAATTCAGCAAAATGAGGAGGACACCGTCACATAACTGCTGGGAGATCCCCACCATCAGACGATAAGACAGAAGTTCTGGAGGACATTTTCTATATATCCTTGCGGAAAGTGCTATCTTTTCTAAATACTGTTTACTTCAATTCTAACAATGCGTCTTTTCAAAAAGCTGTAGGAGCAAGCACCATAGACCCCTCAAGCTGCGCGGGAAAGGGAGCCTCATCAGTTTTAAATTCAATTAGAATTAAATTCGTGAAGCTTAATTAAGGTTTTGTCAGTTTCAATTTCATTGAAACATGGGTGGGTGAAACATGGGGTCTCTCATGAAAATTCACAAAATTTTGGCCGGAATCAGCTGGCTTCGTGGCTGAATGAGATCTAAGACGCTTCATAGATGAGAAAATGTTAAATATAAATGGTTGGATTGAGGGAGCTCCTGATATTCTCTCATAATCCTGGCGATAAGTTTTTTTTTTTGGGAATGCGAACAACTAAAAGCTCTGTGCTGGGTCCTTCATCATATTAGTGCTCTCATTGAAGTGATATCCCTCGAAATAAATGATTAACCCCTACTTTTAGAGCCAATTTTCAGCATTCCCATTTGGCCAACATAACAGCTGCATCACTAACATATTATGATTTGCATTACGCGTTCTTAACACTTCAAAAGAGTTTGGTTTTTGCTAGGTCTATTTTTTGGGAATTGGTTCGATATATTCTTTGGTAGCTTATAAAGTTTTTTTTCAATTTATTTTTATATATGATAAATTGGTATGTCTTTAGAAACAATTAAAGCACATACGAAGTCGGACCTAATTAATTTCAATAAAATCAGCCAGACATGAGAACTTCTTTTGACATCGATAACGGACAAGAGAGACTGCTTCCTACCAGCCGCGTTGAAAAAACCCCTGATGTTGACGAAACAACCAGGCGTGCCACTATTCTGGTCACCTCGCTTTTCCAATTTACCAGCAGTCTCTGCGTAAGACTCCTCTACAACCTCTCATCCCATCAGATTTTACTCTGGGGTGCGACGTTAATGTCTGTTTTGGTCCCTACGTACCTATATTTCAGAGGCAAATTCTCCCACTACCTGGAAGTGGTCCGCAACCCAGAAATCCGTCGTCTTTTGATGATTTACGTAGTTGTCGATGTGATCGGAGCGGCTACCGCAGCGTATGGGTTCTCTCGTCTGCCGCTTTCAGAGAGCGTTGCTATTTTCTTTACGAACACCACGTTCAGTGGAATCAACGGCGCGTGGATACTGGGAGAGAGGTTCACTCCATTGGAAATCCTATACAGCACAATTAGTCTCTGCGGCGTTATCTTAGTCTCTCGACCACCTCTTCTCTTTGGAGGCGGTGACCAGCCAACAGAAGAAGGACAGTTGAGTGCTGGTGCGCATTTTTTCGCTGCTATGATAATGATGCTATGCTCCTTTAGCTTCTCCCTTTGCTATGTCATTATCCGAAAAATGCCTCGAAACATCGATACAGTCACCTATCTAGGTTACAGCAACATCGGAATGGCCCTTTTCTCTTTCATTGCGGGGTCGATACAGAACGTGTTTGTGCCTGTTACGATAGGTCAAGCGTTTAAGCTAATAATGAATGGACTGGCAACCTTTGCCTTTCTGAGGTTGCTTAACAATTGTTTTCATCTGGAAAAACCGAGCAGAGTGCAAATAATTAATTTGGGAATGCAGCTGGTGTATTCAGCTGTGGTGGATCTACTGTTCTTTGGGTTAATCCCTCCTTTCATTTCGATGATTGGAATTGCGATGATCGTTTACAGCAGCTATGTGATCCTCAAGGGAAAAAGCTAAATGAAGGCGTCAGAGGCTTTCTGCCCACATAATTCCTCTATTTAAAAATGATGAAATAGATCGGTAGGAAGTAAATCTTTTATTTAAACATAAGTAGATACATATATGCCGAATAATATTAAGTAAAAGCAACAAATTGGTAGGTTAGAGCTAGCGCTCTATATCTTAAATCAGCATGGTTAATTTCCCTCACACTAAAAAAGCAGTGTGAAAATGTAAATGGTCTTTCAATTTACTTTTGATTCTCTTCGAATAACAATGCCTGTTCATTAACCTCTCCCTAGCTAGTGTCTCCTACAGCTTATTCTAGGGTTGAATGACTAATTTGCATTGAAAACTTTCCTTTCAGGCGTTCTCTAGCAGCTTCCCGCACTCAAAATTAAATTTAACGCTAGATTAGATTATGCCGTTGCGCTCCTAACATTCCAATCGCTGTTTTTCTATAGGATGAGGGTCTTTTTCTTCCGAATTCAGCTGCTGATCTCACAGGCAGTTTGCATCTTCTCCAAGACATGATATAATCAAATCCATCGAATTCAATCCAAAATTAGAAATTCAAAAAGCGTATTCATTACAAACCTATTAGAGAAAAACAACAAAAGCCAAGACTAACCATTCATCATTTTTCTAATACATTAACATATATATCTATTAATTATTTCCATTCTCCGAAGTCATGATTGGCTGATGACTGGTGATCTAGTCCAGATCTCGCTATGAAAGCATGATAATTTATTTATTGAAGCCTCGTCGCTAACTATCGCTTAGAAAATTTGATTCAATAAGCACCCGCGCTCCAGAATAATTCCGTTTCTTTTAATAGGCTCTAAAATCAATTTCTGCTAGTAAAGTTCCTTAATTAAAGTCTTTGAAAAATTGACCGAATTCTACTGATTCCATTCTTTTGAACGCTTTGTTATAGTGTTTTCATCCCTGATTCCCAAGTACGCTTGATATCCATCCACTTTGATACAGTAAAATAATCAAACTCCCATTATATTCTGGTCGTGGCTTGATCAAAAAAAAGGCAGAGAGCTAGCAATTAAAATAATTTAATACTTTAATTTCTATATACTTCGATTAAGTTCGAATTGAGATGTCCATTTCTCTGATCAAATTGAATGCGCCAACTGACAGCATGGGTTCTGAAAATACAGAGATGGCATCGGCTGACGACCAAGGTGTGAGGGGATACACTTTGAGGGACAAGCAAAACCACATGCTGACTTTGATGAGCGAGCCTCAAACATTTTCTGACGAAGGCACGATTTTTGACTCTCAAGCATTCATAGACAAAGACTTCACGCCCTTCACTAACTCCCAGAAAACTACCTCTTCTTCAGCCCAACCCCGAGAAGAAACAGAGCTTACCACAGTCTTGCAAATGCATGCAACTGAGCGACTGTACACTAACATCCATAACCACTACATAACTCCTGAGGAAGCTTTTGAAGGCAAATCCCGGTTGAAAATGGCCTCTAAAAAGTACATTCCTGAAAATAAATTCGTCATAGGCACCAACCCGCCTTTAGGAAAGACAAGTATTAGATTATATGACAAAGCACTCAGCGAACAGCACGCGAGTATCATCTACAGGGATGCAAAGAGGTCCTATTTCACCTTCCTGCTATGCCAAAAGAAAATAAACGCTGCGACTCGGAGCAAAAAGTTTCCCACGGAGATCCATCTGTTGATCCTCAGTTTCCTCGGGGAAGACACCTCTTATTTTATTCAAGACAACGGAAGCAGGACTGGCACCTACGAGAGGGTGTCCCCACGGCAAGCAGTGACGCTGAAGAATGAGCAGGAGTTCCAGCTATCAATGGATACGACGATTAGGATTCTCCAAGTGGAAAACAAACCGCAAATGCCGAAATTTGAAGAGAGTAAAAAAAATCGAAATATGATTAAGAAATTCATGAAGGATGGCGATGTGAAGATAATCGGCCTCGAGCAGGAGTTTTCAACTAAGCTGACTCTGGAGCTGCCGAGCTTCCGTAAGAACTTCTCAAAAGATACACGGAATCTGGACTGGAATAGCTATTTCACGTTTGATATCTCTTTCTTAAAGCTTGAGGTCCACGAACAAAGAGAAAACAGAATATCAAAATACCTGATTTTCCCAATGGACGGGTCGTTTGACTATTTTATCGGTCGAAACGAATGCTCAGATATTTTTTTATCCAGCCCGACATGTTCGCGGAGACATTGTAAGATAACCTACAATGAAAACAGAAGGACATGGAGTATAATCGACGGAGCAGAAGGCCTGCCGAGTCTTGGAGGTACGTGGAAAAGCTTACAAACAACCAATGAGAAAATTGAAAGGAAACCTTCGAAAGAGACGCCGGTGAACCATGGATCGAAATTCAGGTTAGGAGATAACGTGTATGAGTTCTTATATACTAAGAAGAAAGTCAAGTTGGAATAAGCGACCAAAAATAACTTTAACATCACTTTTTTATTCGCGTATAAAGTTTGTGTTAGAGATAATTATTAGCCAGTTGCTCATGATATTTGGCATATTTCTTGAAAGGTTGACCTCAAGAATGTAAGAATTTCATTCTCATTTTCATATCTTTAATCAGTGATAATCCCTCTATTTTTCGTGTTCATCCAGGCTTGGTCATGCAGTCGCCCATACTACTACGCTGATTTTTTCCCTTTTCCTCAGTATCGTTTGAATATTGAGCATATGTGTCATTCATTAAAGCGTTTTGATGAAATGAATTAAACTTATCAAATTGTAACTAAATCTTGAGACATTCTGAGCCGTTTTCAGATTTATTGACTTTAGAACAAACTTCTTTTTTCTATCAAGAATGGGACTTTGTGCGAGTAATACTTGCTGTACAAGCAAGACTAATAGCTTGGTGGCTGGGTCAAAACCGCAGCCGATGAGACGTTCAACGGGTTATTTGAAATCGTCTTCCTCGCTGAAAACAACGAAAGAATTCAAACTGCCGGTGAATTTCGATAGTTTTTTGTTCGTACCGAAACTCCAAGCGATAGCGGTCTTCACGGGAATGTGGCTCAAATCAGAGTTTAATATCAAGCGCTCAGTGTTACTGCAAACGGAAGCAGACACTGCTTCAGAGAAAGTCGTCACGAAATTATCCATGACAAATCAGTTCAAATTTTTAAGCACAGTAGATTCGTTTTCCTCGCTCAATATTCAGTCTTTTATGACTGAGATCCCGCCCGACCCCAATTCCCAGCCAGCTGTGTATTTATACAGTGTAAAACGCTTAAAACTGCTCGCTAAGCTTGCTAGTTTTTCAAACGGACTCTCTTTTTACTCGCCTGTTAGATATTCCAGCACGTTGTCCGGATTCCTCATGCTTGAGGCTGGACTTGAGTTATATTTTCTCAGTATTAATGGGAAAAGGCTTACGAAGATCCTCCTATCGGACTCCAAACGCGTCGATATAAAAACTTTCGAGGTTCTGGATACCCTTGGACTCCTCGCTGTAGCCACGAGAGGTGGCAATACAGTTAAACTATTCGCTTTAGCTCATGAATCGACAAAAAGAGCTCTAATAACTGAGACTCCAAATGTCGTTTTGGCTCAAACTCACGTGATACAGCTCCCAAAGACTTTATATAGGTCATCGATCAGGTCGCTCTCGTTCACTCCAAAGAATAATATCCTCATCGTCAATATGAAGAGCCAGAAATACGCTTGCTACATCTGGAATTCGCAAGCTTCCGATTTCGAGCCTCTTTCGCTTTATCAATACAATCAAGCCGAGCATATTCAGAAGTACGAGTTCAGTGAGGTTAACAAATATCAGAAAAACGATGATTTTACCATGGATAATCATAAATCGTGGGCTTTTGAGGATAAAAGCTGTCTGTATGTTTGGAAATTCGACTCGGTTCCTAACGAAGTTTATATTTGGAACACCACGGCGGTGAAAACAGGCCAGTTAACCTTGGATACTAAGATAAACTGGTGCAAGTTTTGCAAACTGAGAAGGAAACGCGGATGGGATTATATCATCGAGAGTCTTAGAAGTGCTCATTTGATCGAGGAAAAACGAGCCAAAGCGCTGACGTTTTTGGCGAAAGTGCTTACTAGAACGGATCAAACGATCATTTCCTACGATTTTGCGCCTAAGATGAAGAAACGATTCGCTGTGATAACAATAGGAGTAAAAATGGACAATCTCTACTGTCGTATTACCTATTCCTAATTCAAATGTTATTAGAACGGCCCAAGAGACAGTTCTATGAGAAAGCAATCTAAGGCTTTGAAATAAGATGTTTCTAATGAAATAATATGTAACAAATTTCTACTTATTCAAATTCTACATTGTCATTCTATTTACACATAATGCGAGTTTTTTCAATAGTATTGTGTTCTCGAGGTGCTTTCATAATTGGATTGTTGTAATTAATGCTGTGTTTTCATGCTCAAAGAATTTATTGGTCATTTAGAAAACAATTCTCCATATGTAATTCATAAAATCAAACTTTGACATTCGAGTTTTCACGAAAAAACATCAAAATTACTCTTTTAACCATACAGATATGCAAAAGTATTTAAAACGATTAATTGTTAAACACAAACACTTTCCAAAGGCGAGTCACTGCAGTTACAGAGGATTACCACTGTGGTTCAGTAACAAAGGAGAAATTATCGCTATTACTGTTCACATCTGAAACAAAAAATATCTGGAAAATAGGAGAATTCGTCACTCCGGAGGCTCTCTTAAGATTTACATTAGTCGCTTTTAGATCTCTCATCTTGAACAGCGATTGGCTGAGTCTCCAAGACAGTTCGTTGTCTAAAAGAATAAAGATTTTGCATTAGCAATCATCAACTCACAGAGTAGTTGTACCATTATCAGCTTCTTCGAAAAATATTATCTTCGGGTTTCCAATTAAAGTCGCAGCGAATCGCAGTTTCCAGCGGTCCTTCTCGCTGACTTCAAGTGGCAGACGGTCAAGATTGTTGAAGAAATTCACTTTTTTCAGCACTTTCTTCAACTCGCCTGGAATTTTGCTCTTTTCGATTCCCCGCAGAGCTGCTATGAGGTGCAAGTTTTGTCGGAGCGTCAAATGCTGGAATAGCGAAAACATGTTGGTGAGTACACCGATTTTTTCTTCATAGTGAAAAATATTTTTCAGGAGGTTTTCAGTGCGCATGATGACTTTATACACAGTGATTAACACAAGTTTGCTAGAAGATGAATGATACTTCTGCTTTTGCTTGAAGGAGCAGTCATCATCCTCGAGAGGATCCTCAGCAGCCTAGAATCAACGACTTCAGATCGTAGAAAGCAAAAAAGCTTGTTTTCGCTGTATTTAAGTGATATTTCCCTATAGTGGCATAGGTTGGCAATACTCTGGACAATTCCCTCATAATCGATCTTTTTGAATATGGATAAGAACAAAACTCTCAGAGATGTCATACGCGGCCTTGCTGGCCTCCCTCACTTCGATCGGAACGGAGAGATATCATCTCCTCTTGACAACTTTCGGGGGACACACAGACAGAAACATTGCGTTTTGCGAGTTTGTAGATACCATCTCTCAGAGAAGTCGTAATAGTGATTTTCTAATATTTTCAAGCCAATAAGCCAACGCAATAATCAATTCCTCAATACCTTATTGAAGTAAATGATCGCAGTAAGGAATATCATGCAGCTGATCGCCCAACCTAGCGCTGAATGTCCAAGAGTGAAGGCTGGATCGAGTTTAAACTTCGTTTGATATCTCGGAGTAACACTCAGCAAAAAGGTCAATCCCAGGCCGGTCTGAGGGATTTGGAACAGTAATCCATAAAGAAATCTATCATGAAGTGATTAACATCAGCAGTGGGAGGCAGTGGTACGTGTTTTTGGTGAGCTGGCTCAGGTACATTGGAATTATCAGCAATGATTTGAGAATAAATGCCATGATCATCTTTTTGTTGTTATTTATAAACAGCGAGATTAAAAGCATTTGCATTGACGAAGCAAGCCCATAGAGTAGGAAATTGAGGACTATCAGCACGATTTTCTATGAAATGTGTTAGAATCTGCTGCGTTTGAGGTTAACAAGGAGAGAAAAACGAAAAACTAAAAGAAGTTTAGATGAATATGTTACTTCATTGTTAAACAGTTCGCTACAGCCCGCCATTATAAATATAATCAGAGAACTGACCTAATAACCCCAGATTAGAGGATGTCAGAGGCAAAAGTTCTTACTATTCCATTCATAAGGAAAATATGAATCACCCAGGATAACTTGTAGGCAGTCGAGCTCAGTCCATGAATCTATTCGGTGAGCAAACCAGAGACATTTAGAGGAGATGGGTCACAAATCGTACTTTCAGGTATTCTTCCTTTTGGACAAGCTTATCGAGGTATATCACCATCAAGAAGAATCCTTGCATGACATAGTACACGATTGGTGAGCACCACGCAATGAGAGCCTTATGATCGATGCCACCCACTGTGGAGAGAGGATTACGCGGGAGTAGAGGAGGAAATTTACTATCAATTGTCGAGCAGCAGTATATCAGCGTCAGTAAGGCCTGAGTGGCGTAAAATAGGGTCCACGATGGCAGCTGGTAGAGTCTCCAATGAGATCCTAACAGCAGGATGACTTGTTGGGTGAGACTAGGCATCTTTTGGTCAAGAAATGCGTTGGAGATGCTTTTATGAATAATTTGAGAGCGGAATTAGCGCAATCGTTTTGCAATCAAGATATTTCAAAAAACTTCTCAAGATTTCAAAAGAAATTATGGTTTTTTCGTTTGCGCTTTTGTCATATTGCTAGTAATGTTAAATTGGTGTCGAATGTGGCATATTTTATCTCTACATTCACTACGAATCGCCTCTTTGGCGGGAGTACCATTATGGAGTGAATAAAATTGAATTTGAAGCGATATCGAGGAAAATTTATAAGAAACAAACGAAATCTGGTTAGATTAGTCACCTTTTATCATTAGTAATGATAGATTAGAGAGAACTGCCTCTTTTGGTGTGACTTTAATTGATTTCTCTGTCAGATATGTGCCGCAAAAGCTTAATATTTAAGAAAACAGAGCCATTTACCTTGCTGGTAAGAGGTTTTGATAGATTTAGCGGAAACTAAGCAAATCGAGTGATTGCAGCATTGGGAAGACTAGTAAAGGTCTCAAAACCCCTACAATAGTGTCAAAACTTCTCTAATGCTCAGTTTTCCCGCAGAGTTTCTTTTATTTACAGAAAAACTCTATTTTGGTAGATTCCAGTGGGTTCCTTGGAGAAGATGAAACCTTAATCAGCTCATTTTAACCACATTATTGGAGTTTTTGCTCGCGTTTTTAGAATACTGTATTATCAAACCCTCACTTCATAATTTGAATTAAAATTGAAATTTAAGACTAATGCGAAGGTGTTCCGATGTTAAAACCCGTATTTATACATAAAGCGCGAACACTTGTAAAACTCTTGGAGCTTCTAGCCAAAAGGCTCATAATTGGATCAAATGAATGAATTTCTGAAAAAAAACTTGATGACAATTTAAATCAATATCTTATCTTTCTGCTATTTCAAGATATCACCTCCAGACCAAAAAAAAAAGCGAACTTCGCGAAAACTTTAAGGTTTAGAATCGCGTAGAGTCCAATATTTTGAAAAAGATAAAGCGCTCTTGTCGCTTGAGCTTTAAATATTTTAACTTGTCATTTTTAATTTTTTAATTCCGTGCCTAATCCTCTTAATGAAATCTAAACTCATTTCACTTATTTATTCACCACAGCTCATCGTAATCATTGCTTTTATTACAATGAGTTTAGCATTCGATCAGCTGAGCTAACGTTTACAAGAAACAAGCATCTAATGAGAATTAATTCAAAACAGCTGGATTTAAACCGCGCCGTACAATCATGACTAAAACCATCACTTTCGGTGGATATTTTCATTTTGCTGTGCTCATAATTGTTGAGGTAGATACTTGAATTTGTTGGCTGTTTGCATTTTAAGTGTTAAACAACGCAAATCGGGTATTCAGTTTTCCCCCTTTCCTCTTTTTTTTTTCTCCAAAGCGTCCTGAGATTCCTTACTCTACTGCCTCTCAGGTCCATTTATCGAGACCCTGAATATTAGGGTTTGATGAGTTTATTCAGTTTCGACAATTCTACAAAAACAAACATTTCGAATCATAAACTAATAAAGTTTTGCAAGAAGTGTACTAATTAAGGATTCGCTCGGTCGCAGTGGTCTGAAAAAAACTTCTCTGAAAAAAGCCCTTAGAGCATCAGGTGTGTCACCCCTGCGGTCGTAACTCCAGAAAACTAAGCTTCTAAATGACTATTGGAGGCAGAACTGTCTTTTTTAGATCAGTGGGTTAATATTTGAGGAGCTGAACACTCATCAGAATCTGAGTTTAAATTGAATTTATCACTCAGGAGCACAATGAGTTTCTATTTAAATAGACATCTCAAAATTAACTTTAGCAATTCAAACAATTAAAAAAGATAGAAATGGGTCAAGCGCAATTCTGCGGTAAAAACTACTCTACTGCTGCCAAATACGGCTCAATCTACGTCCAACCTGACCAGCCTCACTACTATGCTGGAGAACAAGTCACCGGCAAGATCTACTTGATGCTTAATTCGATCTATCCTGGTTACAATGTAAATCTCAAGCTCAAGGGCAAAGAAAGAACTCTTGTCATCTGGACTGAGGCCCACACCGAGCGCGACCCTCACGACCATACTAAAACAAGAACCGTCCATAGAGAAAGAGTCGCCACTGACCAGGCCACTTGCCTGTTCCAAACCGTCAATATCTACACTTTCCACGGCGGTCAGTACCTCCTCCCTGGACAATACGAGTTCCCATTCAGCTTCAAGCTTCCTGACAACATTCCAGGAACTTTCCATCAAACCGAGCACCATCTGAGCGCTTCCATTGCTTACACCATGGAAGCCTTCCTTGAACCTGCTGACAAGCACGTTCCTAAGCTAAAGTACAAGAACAGATTCATCGTCAGAGAGCCAGTGAGAGAAATGGTCCAAAGCGTCAACAAAGCCACTGATACTGAAGTCGTTTGCTGCTGCTGCAAGAGCTACGGTCACGTCGGAATCAAGGCTAGCTTTGAAAAGAACACCTACTGCCCTTCTGACGAGGCCCACGCTATTATCCAAGTCGATAACAGCAGATGCTCCAAGCCAATGACCGACATCAGACTTGAGCTGAGACAATCCATCACTGTTAAGGCCCAATTCAGAACCGAGCAAAGATCCCACGAAATCGTTTCCAGATCTATTCCGGGAGTCCAAGCCGGCCAAAGCACCGAGCCTCGCCAAGCCTCCATCCTCCTCCCACCTGCTCCTGATCTGAAGTTCATCTTCCTTAAAGGAGAAGAGCATTTGAGAAACCCTAACGCCTTCTCCCAGAGAACCATCAACTCCACCACCAATGGTGTTTTGATCAAGTCTCACTTCTTCCTTGAGGCCAAAGCCACTCCTGATGCATGCTGCGCCAACACCCCAATCTCTTCGATTCCATGCCACATCGTTTACCCAGATTACAGATTCCCAGTCGTTCAACCTCCACCAAACTGGCAACCTCAAATCATGAGCGCCTTCAACTTCTCCGCGAACCTCGCTTCACAATACACCCCACAAATCTCCATTAACACCAACTTGGGAGGAATGCAAGGAGCCACCATGGGAATCAACGCTGGATACCCAGCTCCTCAAGTGACTGTTACCACTCAACAAACTGGATATCCTCAAGGAGGAGTCACCGTTACCACTCAACAGAGCGGATATCCTGGTGACATGGGAGTCAATATGCAAGTCGGCACTGGATACCCTGGTGATATGGGAATGAACGTTAAAGTTGATGGTGGTCACCAAGGCGATATGGGAGTCAAAATGCAAGTAGGCACTGGATACCCTGGCGATATGGGCATGAACGTCAAGATTGATGGCGGTCACCAAGGCGATATGGGAGTAAAAATGCAAATGGGCACTGGATACCCTGGTGACATGGGAATGAACGTCAAAATCGATGGCGGTCATGCTGGATACCCTAATGACATGGGAATGAACATGAATGTCGGATTCCAAGGAACCCAACAACAATACCCTGGAGGCGAAGTCAAGATTAATTTCCAAGGAGGATTTAACCAAGCATAGAGAGGCTAAGCGGTATCTCTATCGGTTATTGACTGAAATTTATAATTTTGGTTTTTTCATCTGAAAGTAAGAGAAAATTAATAGCTAAGAGAGATACATACATAAATAGAGTAAATGGATTATTCTTTGAGTTAAATCAGTCGATTCAATTATAAAAGATTCAAATTTCTCAACAAAACAACAGTCTTTAGCGAGGAAAAGTTTAGTAGGGGTAGTGGCAACTAAACTATTAAGACCTCTATTGAGGATAGGCAGCTTGTACATAATCAGATGTATTGAATATAATGCCTTGTAAGAAGTAACTGCAAAATAACTGTGGTGGAGTTACTGTGAAATTGCCATTGAATTATCGTTCTTTTCGAACAGCGTTCATGCTTGGCCATGGAAATCATCTATTCGGATAGCACTTGAAGTTGAAGGTGATGGTGATGATATATTCAAGGTTTCTCTCATATTCAGCTGATTGATTATGGAGGAAAAAAGTAATAGGAACGCAAATAGAATTGGCATTAACGAAAATTCATTACGATTCATGACTCGAATCTCAATCCTTCAATCCTAACATATGAAGTTCACTCTCCTTATGAACGAATGCGATCCATATTTCATTCATCTGTCTCCTATCTGGAGTTTTCTTCAGCTAACACCTCAATCTTACGAAATCAAAATAAATTTTAAAAAGATATTCCCGCAAAGAAAATTCTCCGAACTCTCAATGAAATACTCTCGTCAGAAATCCCAAAACCAGGGACAATGGTACGCAATAGCTCTGATAATTATCTCAAGTTCCATCTATCACTGTGCACATGACCAATTTCAACCGCTAATGAAATCAATCATTGAGCACTATGATCTTGACTTAAAAACCTTCAATTTATTATCTGGATTTTCTCACCTTCCCAGTATATTCCTTCCATTCTACCTATCGAAATTCGTTGCAAAATTTCGCCCGGAAAATTTATTATTACTCTCAGTCTGCACTATTAGCGCTGGGCTGCTTGCTATTGCGATTTCTTCGTTGGAGAAGTCTATTCCTGTGTTGGTAATCGGGAGGCTTGCACTTGGATCTTTCCGTGAATTTTCAATGGTAGCTCTCCAAATTCTGCTGAAAAGACGTCTTTCACTATTCCAGTTTGCAATGGCTATGAGCTTTCAGCCTATCATTAGCGCCGTGATTAGAATATTTAACGTTTGCTTGGTTCCTAAGATTTTGCTTCAGACTGAAAGCTTAACCGCCACTCTCTTCATCTACTGGGCTATCAGTCAAATTTCAATTGTCTCAGCCCTGTATTACTTGCTAATTGGCGTGTCTGAAGATTATGATGATGATAGTACTATCGAATTCCTTACAGAAGGCAGCAAAGAGACAAAAAACAACGGAAAAGTTTCGGTCGTCTTGCTTTTTTTCATTCAAATGCTCCAAGCAGGTTGCTACAAGTCTTTCACACATATCGCAAGCGATTTGATTCAAAGCACCTTTCGGCTTTCATTCAGTTCCACCAACAAGATGCTATTTATCCACTACGCTTCATTTGGCATTTTTAGCCCGTTAATGGCCTTGTTATGCCTTCTCTTCGCGATTGAGAAAGAAATTTTCATTTCGAGTACAGCATTCTTCGCAAGCGGCCTGGCAATTAACCTTTGGAGCTCAAACACCAACGCGGTTACTGTCATGATCCTTTATTCGCTATTTTGGAGCATGCGAAACACAACAATTTACACATTTGTTTCAGAATCAAGCCTTTCTAACCCTTCCCTGAGAGGATACACGCTCTCCTCAGCAGCAGAAGCATTAGGCGCAATGACTATCCCTCTCATCGTTTCCTGCTTTAGCGGTGTCGATTTGCATTCACAATATACTTATACGAATTACCTCAGCACGTTATTACTTATTACACTACTTACCCTGCTGCTAGTTGCCTTCTGGGTTGCTAGATACGCTCCCAAACAAAAGAAAGATTAATTTAATTTTTTTCATTAAAAAAAGTGTAAAAGTCGTTTACATAAAGATAGCGATCTGTATATCTGTCTATCAACCTCTTTTCTACACAATCATATATCTTAACCACAAGCCCTGAGACTTTGCAAATAAAAATTAAATATTAATTCTGCAACACAAATTTAAGGTCATTCATGCGTAACGGCTTCACTAGCACTTTCATCATCCCTGCCTGCTTGCACTGGGCCTGGACCTCCTCGGACGAGTACCCAGATAGTCCTACAATTCTCTGCGGACCGAGCTGATTCTCTTTAATGAGCCGTTGAAGTTCCGTGGTTGCTGCTATCCCATCCATAACCGGCATCTGACAGTCCATGAGGATCAGTTCAAACGCTTTACAACATTTATTTTGCGAGTTACGCTTCATGATGACGTCGATTGCCTCTTGACCATTGCGAGCGACCTCAATATCTTGGATTTTCAACGATTTCAGGATGTTCACTGTGGCCACTACACTGAACTCGTTGTCATCAACCACAAGCACACGGCTGCATTTACAAGTCTTCTTGTCGAGGTTCCTGCTTGGGAAAATCGGGCTCGAGATGAAGTTATTACCCTCGTCCTCAAAAATCGACTTATCTTGAGAGCAGGTGATGGAGTTCATCGTCCTTTTGATTTCGCTGGGACGAACAAGCCCCATATCCGCCATCCTCTCGGATTTTGAGCCTCTGCTCTGCGGACTTTCCTCTGAATTCCAGTCCTCAACGATGAAGGAAAACTCGGAGCCTTTTCCAAAGGCCGATTCTACCTTCAGGCCACTGATTGAATCGTTTTGACAGAGCATTTTTGCGAGTTTATTGCTAATTACTAAGCCTAGGCCAACTCCTTGAGGGTTAAGTAAATCGTTTTTTTGGTTGCGAATTCGTCCGAAATTTGTAAATAATTTAATTTTGTCGTGTTCTTGGATCCCGATGCCAGTGTCAATAACCCCAACTTTCACCAGACCCACAGCAATCTGCTCAGCCCGGACCGTTATCGATCCTTTTTCTGTAAATTTCAGCGCATTTGATAACAAATTTATCACTATTTGCTGCAGTCTATTCGGATCGGTTACAATAACCAAGGGAATCTCTCCTTTGACATCTAGCTTTAGTTCCAGCCCCTTCATCTCGGCCTTGAGCCTGAAAATCTCAACGATGGAGGACAATGTGGTTCTGATATCACATTTTTGATAAGAAAGCTGTAACTTTTTCATATTAATCTGATGGATGTCAAGGATGTCATTTATCAGGAACATTAGCGATTTCGCTGCGTATGAGGCCGGCCTTACAAACGACTCCAGGATCTCTGCGTCTATTGTCTTCGAGCTGATACACTCCAGCGAGGACATTATCGCTCCGAGAGGCGCGCGTAAATCATGGACAGTCGATGCCAACGTTGAAGCTTTCTGCTTGTCGAGGAGATGCAATCGACGCGCGATGTCTTTCTGGGTGTCGTCTCTGATAAGAACCAGTAATAGCTTTTGGTCCTTGTGTAATAGAGGGCTGATTTTCACCTCTAAGTACTTGACTTTCGTAGAAGAAACTTTCAAATAGCTGTTAATGATAATCGACGCGCTCGGCGGAAGAGACCCTCGCTTCGCGAGGAGATACTCAGCGATACCGTCAGATATCGATCGCATGCAGTCTGGCCACGCTTGATCAGCCATTAGCGGCGAATTAGGAGAGCTAGCGATATTGGTTTTTTTGAAGTACTTGAGATATACGTGCTGGATTGCATCCCCGACGCTTGCGAAAGAAGACCTGATGTTATTTGAGCGCAGCTTTTCGAGCAAGTCGTCCAGCTCAGGCTTCATGCTCAATGCTTGCTGCTCTGCGATTTGCTCGATGGAAGAGAAGGTTATTTCTTCGTCGTCGCGCAGTTTTGTGTCGTCGCCAGAATCAAACTTGGTCTGAGAACTTGAGTCAAAATTTCTGAGCTTATTACGGAGATTTTTCAATGGAGCGGCTAATTGGTTGTCTTTTGCCTCTTCAGCTGCCTTTGCAAATTTACTCTGGATCATGGGGAGAGGGATTTTCAGCAATGAGGGTTCGTTCTGAGCTTCCAGCTGATTATCGATAGAATTTCTACGGCTTGAGGCGTTGCTCAAAGAGATTTTGGTATTTACCTTTATGGGCTTGAAGGTAGGGCTTTTGGATGACTCTCTTTGAGGCAGCATTAATAAATTATCCTGGGAGCCCGGCTCTTTGACTATATACTCATTTCTCCTGCGTAACAATGCCGAGTTGGATTGCTTGGGACTTGGTTCCATTATTTTCGGCGGTTTTTTGGTAGTGTTGAAATATTTTCTCATGGCGCTCTCATAAAAGCCTTGAGTATGTTCGTCTGTTGGCGACATGATAGGAGAAGTGAGACTATTGGTGCGAGAAAGGCTAGGAGAACCCATATTGAACGTGAATTGCTTGCCTTGGTCTTTTTTTTGCTGAACAGGTGGACGGTCTTGCAGAATGCTCTCGTCACCAGACACGTCTAGCCGATCGTGAAAACTGCTGGGATACAAGGTTCCCGACCTTCGTGGGACTTCCCTCTTCTGCTCTTTCTCTCTTTGAGCTAAGAATTCTTTATCTGCCAAGCTAAACACTTTTTCTACGGCATCCTCATAATTACACTCTAATATCCTCAATATAGCTTCGTTTATGTGAACTGGGCGACCACAGTCATCCAAGATCATCGCTCCTTCTGGGAGAGCGTCCAAGAGCACAAAATGGCTCTCCAACGGCTGAGACTCGTTAGGTTCTTCGCGCTTAACGTTCTCTTCGAGGTCCAGCCTACTCTTGTCTGCGCTGGCCTCGATATCGACTGGTCGCTGAGTTTTTACATGGTGATTGAAAAACAGCCTTGGCGCAAATATTAGCACTAAAACGGGTATGGCTAAAAGCTCTAATGACTTTTCGCTGTAAGCTTCGAACCGTAAGGCCAAGTAAGTATAAGGGATCAAATAAACCACAACCCCGAGCCGCAAACACTGCTCTTGATGCATAAACAGCGCGAAAAGCATGAAAATTTTGAAGTTTTTCAGGTGCAAAAATCTGCTAACATCTTCCATGGAGTTATCACTCAAAGGCCCCCAAGCCATTCGCCAAGGACTCCATTCGCAGCTCACGGCAGTCAATCCACACGACAATATTAGATAAATGAACAACGCCTTGTATTGAGAGTATTTATCCTCGGCTTTCCGTCGGTGGATTAGCAAATAACTCATCAGAAGAACGTAAAACCCGACGCAAGCAAGGAGGATAATCCCCAAAGCCCCTTGCTGGAACTCTTCAAAGCCTGAATACGAAAAATATAATCCGGCCTGCTGAACGATTTCGATCGCAACGAAGATCATTACCGTTCTGTATACCATCCAGATTGAACACCGATTTTCAAGACTCGAGTCTTTGGCTCGAAAAACACAACATCTTGCACCGAAGTCTTTGATCGTCATTCCAAAGGTTTTTTTGTTCATTATTCTTTCTGTTTGCTCTAAAAACGATCCAAAATTTAATTTTTTTCGATCAATTTCATGAGAACCTTTTAGTTAAAATAATCAAAAACTCCAAATTAACCGATTGGGAGATTCATCAAGGTTCCTACCTGTACATGTGATCAGCGAGTTTTTCATGTTGTTTGTATTAAAAGGATCTATGATTGATAATCCAAAGCGTTTAGAAAATGAGGAAAGCAAGGAGAATGGAAAGAAATAACTAGTAGGTGAGGCGGGTTTATGAAATCAAAAAGTTAAAATATTCTGTTTTCGGGGTTTTCAAATACGACTGGACCGAAATTAATTACAAGTGTTCAAGTCTATTTTCGAAAGTTTTTCAGAAATCAAAGAAGAATTGGGAGTCTTTTAATTTAATCTAAGGCGCGTTCGAACTTTTAATTCATGAAGCGAAGCATTTCATAGGCAATTATAGGAAATTAAACGCAGAGCTAATTTTTACTATTTTTTTGAATTCTATCATCAGCTGCCGGCTCTATAATGAGAAAGGAAGGGCACTATTGTGGAGGTACATGCAGAGTTCTTTGCTGTATGCTTTCATGAGGAGATCAGGTCTTTAGGAATGATAATTTTGATGTTTTCTCTACATAACACAAACTCATAAAGAGTAGAACTTCTTGAATCCAATAGGACTGCGAACTCGAGCAGATTTCTTAAAGCATCATCAGAAATAGGCAATAAGGCAAGAGGCTAATCGAAGAGCTCTCAATGTCTCTTAAGAGAGAGAGGAAAATAATTACATGATGATTGTAAGTTGCTTGGATGACTAGTTAATTAGTTTTTAGGACTCCCTCTCTGTAGTGGTTTGTCCTTACCCATGTTTGGATTATCCTGATTCTTAGCGAGCATCCTTACAGCTAGTAAGTAGTTGAGTTCGATTCATTTTATGCCTTGTTGATGAGATTCTCAACCATTCATCTAGTCACACAAAGAATCAGAGGCAGTGCGATTGGGAAGTCTGATGTCCGCCTTGAGATTTCTCGAATTGAAATTTCGGTAAACTGTATGAGTTCCTTGAGCTTGCAATCATATTGATTGAGATTGTAATATATCTGTTATCAAAGGAACCATAAGTATCACCTGTTTCAAACCAACCTGAGCGCTAATTACCTTGGCTGCCCAATAGTGTGAAGAAATCAGGTGTATTTCGATTATTCTTGGGAGAATCAGGTTTAGAATTTTGGGAGAAATTAACCAATTAGCCGAATATTATTCAATATGGAACTAAAGAAATCCAGCAAAAAACTTATCACATTGCTCACAGATTTCGGGTCGTTGGACAGCTACGTGGGCATTATGAAAGGCGTTATCTATTCAATCAACCCTGACGCCACAATAGTCGACTTAACGCATGAAATCCCTCCTCAAGACCTTCATTCAGGCCGTTTTAACCTATTACGCTCTGTCCCATTCTTCCCACCTGAGACAATCCATGTGGCTATTGTAGATCCTGGCGTTGGCACCAAACGACGAGGAATCGCTGTTAAATTCAAACAAGGTTACCTGATCGGACCTGATAATGGTCTCATGAGCGGCGTCTTTGATATTTACCCACCGGAATCAGCTGTTGAATTAACTAATACGAAATATTGGAGAGACGAGAACCCGTCGTCAACGTTTCATGGAAGGGATATTTTTTCTCCTGTTGCAGCTCATTTATCCAAAGGCGTACCTTTTCTGGATCTGGGTAAGGAGATCGGAGTTGATACTCTCACGAAGCTTGAGCTGCCTAAGGTCGTAGCCACAGAGAAAGGAGCGCTTGGTGTAATCCAATATATCGATGTGTACGGGAATATAATCTCGAATATTCCCAACGAACACGTGAACAATAAGTCTTTTACTGCCGATATCGCATCTAAAAGCATCAAATCAGTCCTCGCTTACGGAGACGCAGATAGCGGTGAGCTACTAACTCTAGAAGGCAGTCACGGGTTCATTGAAATCGCGGTGAATAAAGGAAATGCAGCTAAATTGCTAAATTGTTCTGTTGGTGAACCTATTACTGTGAAAATAATATAAAGGCCTTTTCATTACGCATTTATCGATGCATAATCCCTTGTATATCTTAACATATTGGCTTTTACAATTAAAAAAATACAAATTTGTTATTTTCAGGGCTTATTGGGCTTTTGCTGTTCGGGTGCGTTTTTCTATTTTGTTGACTGTTTTGAGTTCCATTCAAGACGACGGCCATACTGAACTTTCACGCGGGCCAATGTCTTCCACATTAACTCTTCAGTCAACACCGGGTTCTCTAAGCAGAACGCTTCATCTACGCAACTGACGACAAACTTCTCTATCTGCCTGGCTGAAAATCCTTCCGTTTGCATGGCGAGCCTGTCGATGATTTCAGAGTCGATTGTTTTCAATTTCACGTATTTTTTTGGTTGAAAAACGCTGGTTGGTCTCCTAATAATCTCCTTTAACTTCTCTCTATAGCTGGTTTTCGGCTCGCAGTAGTGAACAAGGTAATAATAAATCAGCTCTTTTCGCTGCTTCAGTTCAGGGAGATCGAACTCTAGCGCTTGATCTATATTCAAAATATCATTCAGTCCACGCTAATCTCAATGGGTTACCTATTCTGTCATGGACGGCGTCGTCTAGGTCCTGAGGTGCGTTCGTCGCAAGCACAAAAAAGAAATTTTTCGACGGGGTTCCCGTGCGGTACAAGAACGTTTCAATTGAATTTCTTAAATTTTCGCTCAACTGTCCCTCACGCTTTCTCAGATACGCATCGGACTCGTCAATAAACAGTATCATTCCTTTCCGACTCGTGTTGGCCCAGTCAAACACCTTATGAAGTTCCTCCACCACATTCGATCCTAAAGGCGCCACGTCAGCTCCCGCCATTATCGCGTAGTCCAATCCCGATTGTAACGCTAGTTTCTTCGCAAAGAGAGTTTTTCCTGTGCCAGGAGGGCCATAAAACATCATGTTCCGGAACGGGGCGACGTTCTTGCTCCTGTTTTGGATGGAATAGACTAGTACTCCCAGTTGCTCTTGCAATTGCTCGGAAACAATCAAGCCATGGAATATCGAGGGCTTATAGAAAAAGTTTTGGAAGCTGCCTTTCGTCAGCCTCAAAGGCCATTCATAAAAGTTTTTATAGGTAAGTCTCGATGTTTCTCGAATGAGGCGCGGCCTTGCGAACCTTGCTTCAAGGAACCGTGTCCCAAGGCCGATTGCCGACTTGATCCCATGGTAACTGAGAGTAAGCATGCCGGTTAGAATCGCCAAATTAATCATTTTTTCGTAATCTGAAAGCAAAGTCTGCATTCCCAAGCCCAGCGTTTTAAGATTCGTTGCGAATAAGTCATTCAGGGTTTTCCTCCGCTCCTGCTCTTTGAGTAAGATGTCCTTTTGATGGAGATCGTGGGTCTCTCGCTTCACTTTGGCAAGCATCACGCCTTTTTGTTCGTAGCGTTTTTTGTCGTATTCGGCTTTCTTTTCGAGCTCAAATGCCATTGTTTTCATTTTCATCTCCTCCTGTCTCTTGGTAGCTTCTTCCTTTGTAAGCAATATCAGTTGAACAAAAACAAAATCTAATGAAATTTGCTTACGTTTCTTTTCATTATTCTGTCATTGGAATCCTCTTTTTCTAGGAGAAAATCTCTTTGTCTTTTTCGTTCTAATTGGTCGCGGTACTCAGCATCTGCTTTTCTCGCCTGTCGATCTTTGTCTATCGTTTTGCGTCTCTCTTCCTGTTCGACTCTGGCCTTCTCAATTTCAGCTGATCTAGGGTTCAATCAGAATTGGCTAGTAATCATTGAGAGGGTCAAGGTGTTACTTGAATGCAGCGCGTTTTTCCTCGATTTTGGCTTCTTGTTCGGCTATCAGAGTTTTAAGTATCAGTTTTGCATTTGGAGATTTATCAAGCTCTCTGACGGCCTATTAAGGGTTTTGTGTAAGAATGAATGACGAAAAGGAGCAGGTCTCACTTGGGCTGCGCGCTCTAAGGATTCTGGATCGATGTCAAATTTCCCTCTTGCCATTCTCAGTTAAGCCAATCTTAATTTGACCGTAATTTAAAATTTTGATTAATAAACGTGACACTGAGCTGATAGCCAAGTGCTAATTATCCATGACGGTCACAATAAAATCTGTTAACTCTTTTTGAGAGAGAAAGGCTGTGTTTTATAGGTTTCTCACGACAACACAAGTCACTAGATATGTCATCGATTTGACTCTGGTCAAGATTATCGGAGATAAGCTTTCTTAGCTTAAGAAGCACGAATAGTCAATTTAAATTGGCTTCTTTTTCCAAATTCCAATGTCAAAGGCATTCAATAGAGCCTAAAGAGAGCATAAAGTGATCAAGGTTTGAGTGTATATTTTGGGGGATTGTAATTCGCGCAGATTTCCACAAATAATTTTGTATTAGATTTAAATTTTTGAGATATTCTGCAGATTTATGTCAGATAACAGCGAAGACAAGGTTGTTTGGGTTCAAATAAAACCGAGAGTCTGGTGGCCTGCGCAGGTTGATTACCTCTTGATTCGCCAACCAATTTATGTCTTCGACTTTCGTTTATCATAGCAATTCTGCTAATTACTAATCGTAATAGGTCACATCAACTCAACCGTCATTAACAAGCAAGGGAAAAGACGCTGTAATGCGACTGTTCAAAACCAACTTAATGTTCATACTTAATAAAAACCATTCTCAGATTATATCCTTTGTGCTTTTATCAGTGTCGTTAAACCAGCTGACGAAGTCATCGATTTTGCGGAAGGATATCGCAAATATTCGAAGACAAAGGATGAAGATTTGATGGAAGCAATAGCTTTTGCCAATTCTGTCATCAGTGCGGCACAAGGTGAGAATTTCTAATTACAATTCTAACTTTGCTTGAAGATTCTCTGAAAAAGAGCCAAGCAAGGCCCAAAGTCAAACAAAACGGACCAGTCAAACAAAAGAGCTTACAAAGCGTAATTGGCTTTCTTTTATTAATTTTTTCATGTAACCATAAATATAGGCTGATAAACCAAGCAAGAAAAGCACGAACAAGACTCCTGCTAATAAAAAAACAGCAGCGTTGAAAGTATATTGAATGGATTAGAAAGTTTTCATTCTAGTCGTAGGAATCTGGAAAGAAAAGCAGTGGATCAGCTAAACACAAAGAGGAAGATGATGATATGAAAGAAATTTCTTATGAAAAAGCAGCGGACTCTACCTCAAAGATGTTCACTGTGGATACAACGCAAAGAAGTTCAAAAGCAACAGCGATGCTTCTGCTGGGCATGACGTATGATAAGAGGACCGATTCTGAAGTCAATGAATCGCAGCGGCTCAGGCTCTATCCACCTGGTATGCGTGCCAAGCCAGTACGCAAGAGTTCGAAGAAAGATCAGAAAAGCATGGCTAAGCAAACTTTTGCAGCAGATAATGATGATCTAAAGACGATGCCTCAGAAAATCAAGGCTTCAATTAAGAAAAGAGCTTTATTAGGAAAAAGCAAGAAATCAAAAAAGGGTGAAAAGAGCAAATCTAAAGCTGATGAGGATGAAGAAGAAGAATCACGGTTCTCAACTTCCAAAAGGAAAATTCAGAAAAAGCATTAATTTATCATTGTAAGCTTGAAATTAAGGGAGCTCTCTTGAAATATTTTTCTCTTGTAACTTAATTGTCTCTGTAAAGTTGGTATTAATTACTTCTATTTGATAACAATTAATTCGATCGGACTTAAAAGAATTAAAAAGCTGCATGAAAGGCGGATTATGACCATTGGGGTCAAGAAGAGTGACATTTTAACATTTTTGTATTAATTATAATACATCAAAACACTCTTAGACAGAAACGAAGAAATATGAAGTGAAAAAAAAAAAGAGCGGAAGTTAAAATAATCTCCTTTGCTCTGTTTGCTCTGTCTAGCAAAATTTCAAATATAATTTTCTAAATTAATCGCATAACATTGAATAAAATCAAAGAGTTTTAAGGTCTTCTGCTGGGTTGTTTGAAGAACTCGTTCTGCTTTCAAACGCTGTTCCATATTTCAATTCAATTCAATTCTTGTTCTCTACATCGGGTCTAAATTTGAAAGGACTGGGAAAATGCTTATTTTTCAAATTTGATTTTATGCTTGTTTAATCACGTAATTTTGAGGACTCATTCGATTCTCGAGAGGTGAGGTTTTCGATTTTGACCCTAAAATCCCCAGCAAACTTCGGAGTTGCTTGCGTACTTTTAAATTTGCTATCTTTATGCTGTTTTATGCTCTCTTCTGATTCTCTAAGAACAGGACGACTAAATCGACAGTTCGGTTTGTCTTCTTCCTTGCCGAAATCAGTGCTGGCATATCCGCTGTTATAAATCTCAATTTCGATATTAACCTTCTTCTTAAAAGGCGTTGAAGTGGCTGTATCTTCCAAAGTCCCGCTTTCGTGGTTTGGACCAGATAAGTTGCTCATGAAAGGATTGCTATACTCAAAGGGGTTAAACGGCTTTGACTGTTCCGCTCGTTTAGTAGAACTTTGCATTTCTCCATTCGAAAAAGGACTATAGAACTCTTGTTCTTTAGAATTCGTCTTTGCAGTGGAGAAATGGCTCTCGACAACCTTGATCTGCGGACTCGTATTCGAGTCAATCAGGTTATGCCCACCATCCGACCGAAGTAGTACATTTAAGTCGTTTTTCCTTTGATTTTCCTCTTTCGTGCTCTGGAGCGAGCCAGGATCCTTCTCAAATTCAACCGATTCAATTGTATTTATATCCCTCACAGGCGAATATCCGAGCTCTCTTGACCTCATCGATTGGCATTCCTCATCTCGTTTGGGAGAGAGCTTATTTGACTCGCTTGACCTTCGGAAATCCTCGGAAACAACGTATTTCTTAACTCCAAGCGAAGCAATCCGGTTCGGAAAATCAAGTCCGACTACGCCATTGCCCTCTTTCTCCAATGCCCGAACTCCATTTTGGTGGCTAGCGCTTCCTTCCTGTCTCATGAGGAGACCATGTTGCTCATCAATGCCAGGTTTTGTATGGCTATTGAAGGATTCTACTACTCGTTTCGGTATTTTCTCAGGCGTAAATTCTGAGACAATTGGAAGAGGGAAATCGCTATCTCTGCCTAGTAACTTTGGCGCTTCTGTATCCGCAGTCGAACTCTTTTTGTAGCTAAACACCCTCGGATTCACCCGGAACCCAGGGTTGAAACTATCACGGCACTCTGGGTCCTCTTGCTCGAGCTCCAACGATTGATTTATCATGATATTATTCTGAAAATTCGCTGTTCTGTTGACTTTATTCCCTCCATTCTTCAACGATTCCTCGGTGTCGATCCTTTGATGGCTTGAAACTGGCGTCATTCTCGTCACAACGATCGGGTTGATCGAGTGCACTTGAGCTATCGGCTGCTCCTCATCCTGGATACATTTCACATCCGGCTGGATGTCATTGATCAGGTCCTCAAGCTCCAATCGAGTCGTCTCATTCCTCCGCGTATACGAAGGACGCCCTATCAACGACACTTCTTGATTAAACCTCATCGTAACCGGCGTCGTGTCCAGCCCCTTCGACCCAAAGCTCTTCAGAAAAGAACTCGAGAGGTCTTCGCCTTTATTCGATATATCTGAACACCGGAATCGTGAATTTCTATCTTGCGGCTGAATCGTCTCTCTTCCTGCTGACTTTACAAATCCTAAGTTCTTACGACTACCAGGAGTATAAGATAAACGGCCTTCGGCACGGACCTCCTTGAGTTTTAAGTTCGGCACTAAAAATTTCGCGAATAACTCTACATGGTCCGGAGAAACCTCTTCAGCGTGGCTCTTCTCAACAGCGTTGGGGTTCTTCAGACTTTGTCGAGCTTCCTCCACATAGTCATTTGACCTCGAGCGCTTTGAGGCTAAGAACTTATACTCCTTCGTTCGGTAAACCGAAATACGTTTGCTAAACTCGTGATTGGAGATTTCTAGCGTTTTCCGTCCTCCTAATGGGCTTCTCTCATTGTCCTCATGCTCTTTGACAAATGAGAAGATAATTATATCGTCTTCATCATCTCCTCCTGGCATTTTAGCTAAGCACGAGGCTCGACGCGCTCTGAGTTCAGCATTGCGGTGTAAATGCAGGTTTTCAATGACTTCATCATCGAGTTGCGGAATACCATTGCCCAAGGTAATTCTACCGAAGGTCTGTAGCTTTTCGCGAGTAGGCTCATTGTATATTTTTGAGCATGGGACAGAATCTGGCCGCTGATTCGCATGCTTTTGGATGCCTGTCTCGTCCCCTGTGATAGAGTAGGTGAGGTTGACCGTGCTGCTCGGCTTCGCTGAAGTTAACAGCCCTTTCCGATGGTTTTCGTTTATGTCTGCTTGAGGAATCGAATTGCTATATTGTAAGCTAAATGACACTAAACTACGTGAGCCGTCACTGCCTCGGTCTTTTGTATGGTTATCCTCGGTTCGTGGATTTGACGTCTTTGGTTCTCGCAGATTCTCATAACCGTACAGGCCCGCCTGCATTTCGTTAATACACTGCATAAATTCCTTCGCTGGTATCGCGATTTGCTGAGAAGAGAGGGTTTTTGCTTCGTCGAGTACGAGTTGAGAAGGCCGCTGTGAAGATTTCCTCGTGCTCAAAATTCTGAGGTTTTTCGAGTCTCTGTTGGCGACGATCGCTTCATGGATGTATTTTTCAAGAGGATTCTCAACCTCAGAGTCGCTTCCCTCTTCTAGTTACTGTTAGTGAGAGGAATTGGGGGGATTTTGTTACCTATAATGGGGGAATCATCTTCGATGTACTTAGGTTGAATGTATTCCGATGTGGTTCTATGATGTCTTTGCACTCGTCGAGGTACTTGCTAAGTTAAGTCAAGACAAGGACAGATATGCGAGCTTACGAGTTGCTTTTGGTGTCTTTGAGTCGATTGGCGATTTCCCATAGTGTTGATTTAAATATTATTGTCTGACGAACAATCTAAATACACCCAAATAAAGTCGAAACGCCATCAGCCGACAGTTTTGGAGATTGATTTCTATTGCTAATCTAAAGTTAAATATCCACAAAATTAAGGGCGGTTAATAGAGTTCCTGGTCATTTACACCAGAGTCTATTCGAATTAGCTGAGTCTAACATATATCTTTTCGGCTTCTTCATAATGTGAAGATTAGATCTTTTCAAAATTAATAGAAATAGTGAATTGTAAGTGTGAGATGGCAGATTTTGATGAATAATCCACATTCGTGACGATTAAGCAAAATTCGGCTGATGATGATAATTTGCGATGCCAATTTTTTGCGAAATTATTAGAATCAATATTTCGGTTCATTTAAACAATATAGCCCTTAATAATTAAAATCCAACAAAAATTCAAAGTTAATCAGAATCTTTTGTATAAATTGAATATATATTAGATTTCTTACACAACTAATAAATCATTCTTTGATCAAACATAACAGCACCATAATTTCATTTAAAGGTGAAAGGGATGTCGGTATGATGCAACAAATTGCACTCCTTTCCCTTGTGCTTAGTTAGAGTCTAAATTTTTCGTTGTTCGTATGGCGTTTTCAATCTATTGAGCGCACTTGGTTCTTCTTGTATCTGCCTTCTCATTGCGTAGTATTCAGTCCTTCCATTCTCAAGCTGATGTTCTGTTATTGCTCTTTCTGGCTTAACATCTCCTTCAACCGTTCCATTTTTCTGGTACTTATAGTTCATTCCTTCGTACGCTTTCGCGTTAGCTCTATACACTCCCTGATTTTCTGTTCCATTTCCCTTCAACGCTGTTTCTCCGGGGCTTCTCTCATGCTTATAAAATTGGGAATATCCAGTCCCGCGGTATTCATTCGAAATATATTGACCAGCTTTTGAGATTGGTTGGTATCCCTGATAAGTGTATTTCTGTTCCACAGTGGTCGTTTTACCGTCTCCAGACGCATTTGCAAGCGGACTGTTCTTCCTCGCTTCAGTTGTTTTTGCATATATCGAAGGCTTCATATGATAATCAGTGTCAATATGTATGCTCTCTCGCGACTCAACAACCCCTTCCTTCGTATACCTGCTGTACGCTCCTTTATCGCTACTAGGTCCTCCATAATTAACCTTACTCTGAGTTTGCTCAGCTGTCTTCTGAGGCACGAGATCTCCTTTCACTTGCTCCGCTTGCTGGTCAATATTATCAAATATTTTCTTCCTCACATGCGGCGGGAGCTGCGTTGACGATTCTCCCTTCTTCACAAAATCTGGAGTCTTATTCCCGACTTTCACCCCTCGCTTCTTCTTCATAATCTCCGGCGAGTCCTCTTCTCCATATTCTTCCTCCATCTCTTCAACAACTTCAATAACCTCCATTTCCTGGAGATTATTCACCCACTCTTGCTGTCTTTGCTGAAGCTCTTCATTCGTGCACTGTAGCTCCTTCGTCTCAACACCCGAGGCTTTGTTACTATTCGGGAATTGACTGAACGAGAGGTAATCGCCCTCAAGCCAGTTTTCTTCCGTCATAACCGGCGTATCAACGGAGTCATCACCAATATTACCCATGTGGCCGGTCGGTCCTTTAATCCTCGAAGGAAACCGCAGAAGCCGGCGCTGCGCGCCGCTGGGAGTGTCAGTCTTCGTTTTATTGAGATGCGCTAAAGAGGTTTCGAACTCGAGCACAGAGATAGAGCTCTCTGAATGACCTCCTCCAGGTCCTAATGAGAGCTTCTTTTTTGGCTCCACTGATACGCCAACCGCGCCGCCTATTGGCGGCCTTTTGTTCTGAGGGCTACACCTCGAAAACTGACTCGGGATTTCCTTATAATTCACCGCTTGTCGATTCTGAACCGGTTCTTGCATCTGATTAGCTCGAGGAAAAGAGACATCTGGACTATTGAAGTTATCATCTAATAAACTCTCAAGGGACGGCCGTTTCTGCAATTTTGCATTAGAGGTCCTCTGAGACGGATTATTAACGAAAAAGTCGTCGATTGAGAGCCGGGAAGCTTTAGAAAAATTCGAAATGCGGTTCTGCACCTGCGAAATCCTTTTGTCCAGCAGCAGACAAAAATCTAGCGACGGACGCTCGCTATTTACGGTTTTAAGCGCGATGTTATCAGGCAGGAGTTTCTCAGCGATCATTTGCGAGATTTCTGAGCGGGACGGCAGATCGTTGGTGTTTGAGACCTCACGAGAGAACTCAGGTCCTGCTATATAGACATTCTCCTGAGGTTTTCCGTCCATTTCCATTGTCATTGCAATGTGATCTGAAGTATCATTGTGCATTCGGTGGTTATATATTCTCTCTGCGTTCCCAACTGCTCTGTTATACTCTGAATTTATCTCCTCGATGTCCAAACCAGGCAGCTGCCCTTTCTTTCGGAGGGGTTTTGCTATGATTACCTTGTTGATATCATAATGGGAGGTTTCGTCGGGTTGCTGATTGGCGTAATAGCGCTTGATGCTGATTTTCTGAGAGCCGTTGAAGGCAGAAGAGAATCGACTGTGGACTGTTTGTAAGGAAATAGATTAGATATCGTGAGGATAAGTATAAAAAGATTACTCCCTTCGAGGAGCACGTCGTCATCGTCTAATCGCTTTGGTTTGATATACCCTTCAGATGTTTTGTAAACGAAATCAGAGTTTTGTGGAACTGAATTGGCGCTCGAACAGGCTTTATTTCCCATTGCGCTGCGAGTTATTTAAGTATCGTTTTAAAATATATTAAAGCCACTTGCTTTTAAACAATCAAAGTAAGAATTGTTCGGTATTGGGAGGATTCATCGGGATAATTGAGCTGAAAACAATTAAAATTACTTAAATCATTGCAAGACTAGGAATGGCTTGGAAAATGAAGGGATTGTACTGTATGCACGAAAAGGAAAATTATCATTTTTCTGGCTGAAAATAAATTAAATAAGGCTACATTCGCTAAAAATGAACTCTCTAATGTTCTTTCACATGAAATAATGGAGCAAAAATGCAATAATAGAAACAAAAGAATCTTTAAAGGACTTGTTATTTATTAAGTTTTCTTCAGGTGGTATTATTATTTGTTACCGCGTGGTTTGTAAGAAGGCTCTTTGTTGACGAAAAACTTTTCTGGAGATTGGTGGTGTACTGATTTTAAAATCTGCTGAGAAGGCGCTTCTTCGTGAGCGCCTTTGCTATTCAAGTTAGTTGAGCTATAGCTTCCTTTCCAAATCGTCGGCTCTAAATTCTGAATCATCTTATTTATGATTTCAGGCTTGATTTCTAATAACAGCTTAGTTAATTCCTTCGGAAGAATTTACCTTCAATTACCGTCTTATTTGAGGCAGCTTTACTCGTTTGGGCGAAGAAAACCGGTCTCCGATTCGGAATTTGCTCCGAGGCATTTATTTCAAGGGTCCTCTCGATCACTCGAGGCTTCTTTATATTTCTCTGAGTTGTGCGGCTTTCCA